>Ga0187769_10000048_pt1 | contig 56660 bp, 55 predicted proteins | sample 0116_SJ02_MP02_1_FD_133140 | JGI IMG/M metagenome (GOLD analysis project Ga0187769, IMG submission 133140) | Tropical peat soil microbial communities from peatlands in Department of Meta, Colombia - 0116_SJ02_MP02_10_MG | ecosystem: Environmental > Terrestrial > Soil > Wetlands > Peat | place...
CCGCCGAAGACGCGATAACAGAACTGGAAAGGGTGAGCGGATTCAGGGTAGGGATAGGGTCTGGGTCAATTTGCACAACCGCGGAAGTTACGAAGGCGGGCTCACCTACCTTGTTTGCCACAGCCCAAGTGGCCGACGCCGTCCGACAGTATTCCGCCAAGATCCCTGTTATCGCCGACGGCGGAATCAGAACCCCAGGCGACGCAGCCATCGCCTTGATCGCGGGCGCCTCAGCCGTCATGATAGGCAACTTATTCGCCCGCTGCAAAGAATCTCCTGGAACTCTGATAACGATCGGAGGACGTTACTACAAGCAATACCGCGGGATGGGCAGCCAAACGGCCCGGGCGAAAAGGTACTCGCTCGACCGCTACAGCATGCCGTCAAAAGGCATACCAGAAGGAGTGGAGGGTTGGGTTCCCTACAAAGGCGAAGTAAATACGGTGCTTGACGAACTCGTCTCCGGACTGCGCGCATCTATGGGTTACGCTGGAGCACGAGACATAGAAGAACTATGGACAAAAACCAAGCTGGCCGCGCTAAGCCCTTCAGGCGCCGAAGAGGCCGGCCCCCACGACATACTCCTGCCCAGCGAAACACAAGAAAGAGTCTAGTTCGAAAATCGGGAATACTAGGTTTATATAACCTCCGTCATACTCGGAATGTGAAAACACTTGCCCATGATTCTCCCCGAAGAATTGGCTTCCAAGTCGGTGATTCCTGCAATTCGGGCACTGATCGTCAAGCGCCTCGTGGAAGAACATGGTATGACGCAGCAGGAGGCCGCAAAGCTTCTCGGAGTCACACAACCGGCAGTGAGCAAATACCTGCATGAGAAACGCGGTGCCGCGATAAAACTGACAGGAATCGATGCGATCGATCAAGCAACAGGCGAAATAGCTGAACTGATCTCTTCCCACAAGGCCCCTCAAATCGAAGTGATGGGCATGATCCAAGCGGCTTGCGATTACGTTCGCAAAAACAGGTACATGTGCGACCTCCACAAGAAACTTGAACCATCAATGGACATAAACTCCTGCCACGTCTGCGAACAATAACAACTTCGACTTCAGTAAAAGGCGAACCACATAATGGAAAACAAAGTAAAAGTCGGAGACAAAGCTCCAGACTTCGAAGGACCAACTTCTGACGGAACCCAACTTGGGCTAAAAGACTTCCATGGAAAGAAGAACGTCGTGCTTTACTTCTATCCAAAAGACGACACCCCTGGATGCACGAAAGAAGCATGCAATTTCAGGGATAATTTGGACTCGGTGAGAAAGATGAATACCGAAATCATCGGCGTAAGCCTCGATAGCGTTGATTCCCACAAGAAATTCGCCTCCAAATACAAGCTGCCCTTTCCGTTAATCAGCGACAAAGAGAAACGAATCGCCGAAGCCTACGGCGTCCTTAGGGAGACAGGCACGTCGGCAAACCGTGTCACCTTCATCATTGATAAGACAGGAAAAATCGCGAAAGTGTTCCCAAAGGTCGACGTTACAAAGCACACTGAGGAAGTCGTCGAAGCCCTAAAGACCATGCCATCATAACCCTCCATGTCTGTCATTAATGCGACACGTGCGACTTGAGCCGACAAAGTTTTTCAATGCTACTCGTACCCGTTTGCTTAACGTGCTAGGCGTGTTGTAATGAGCCAGGATACGTTACAAGACTTCGCCGGAGTCTGGATTGGCAAGATAAGCGAGGTCGTCAAATCAATGACTGGCTCAGGCCCGGTGAAGTACTTAATCAACTGGAGCCGCATGTACGCCCTTTGGCCCGTACATATTACAACCGCCTGCTGCAGCGCAGAGTTCGGCGCAATGATGGGCCCTCGCCTTGACCCCGAAAGGTTCGGCCTGCAAGCTGTCGCCGGCGGCCTGAGGCAGTGCGACCTGCTCATAGTTGAAGGGACGGTCACAAAGAAGATGGCCAAACGGTTGAAGATCGTTTACGAGCAGATGGCCAACCCGCGTTACGTAATCGCGATGGGTGACTGCGCCTGTTCCGGCGGCCTTTTCCACGATTCATACAGTATCGTCAACGACATTCACAAACTCTTCCCAGTCGACGTTTACATTCCAGGATGCCCACCCCGACCGGAAGCTCTTCTTAGCGCGATAGTGAAACTTCGGGAAAAGATTCGCAGGGAAGAGGTATTCGCATAGTGGCAAACCAAAGCCAATCCAGAAGCGAAGACCTAGTCAACAAGTTGAAGGCCGGCTTCCCCGACGCCGTCAAAGGCTCGAAAGTTGAGGGAACACGGCGTATTCTGATCACATTCGACAAAGACAAATTCCTTGAATTAGCAGCGTTCATTCGGGACGAGCTCGGCTTTGATCACCTCAAAGGAATCGCCGGTATCGACGAACCGACACACAAGCTCATCAAGGTCCTCTACTTTGCGGGCTCGTTCTCGAGAACGGACATTGAAGACATAATCTTAGTGTTAGAGACGGAACTAGATCGCAGCAATCCAATCATCGCCTCCGCCGTTTCAATTTGGCCCAGCGCCCATTTTCACGAACGCGAGACTTTCGAGATGTTCGGGGTGAAGTTCGAGGGCCATCCGGATTTGAGGAAACTCTTGACTTTAGATAATTGGGACGGCCCTCCGCCAATGTTGAAGGATATCAAGTTCCCGGAGATGGGGCAAAGATGACCGCTACGCCTGCCCCCACGCAGGCGCCTCCGCCTTCTATGACGATTAGCCCCGGTAACGAACCTTCCACGCTAGATGTCTCTGTCGGCCCACAGCACCCGGGATCAGGCCACGTTCGATTATTGATGCGCGTGAATGGGGACTACATCGTAAGCATAGACCCAGACGTTGGCTACGTTCACAGAGGGTGCGAGAAAATCGCGGAATACCGTACTGCCGTAAGCAACATCCCACACCTGGAAAGACCATGCATCATCGATGCGATTCACCTCAACTGGGGCTACGTTCTTCCAATTGAAGAGTTGCAACATGTCGTTGTTCCGCCCCGAGGTCAATACATTTCCACAATCGCAGCCGAAATGAACCGCATCATGAGCCACCTCTACTGGCTTGCGATAAACGCAGGGGTTTTCTCCGGCCACACGACCATATTCATGTACGCGTTCGGCGATCGCGACCTCTTCATCGAACTCGCCGAAATGTTGACCGGCGCACGCTTGACCTACTCATTCCTACCCCCCGGCGGACCTCGCCGAGACTTACCCGCAGAATTCCAGAAACGACTCACCCAGCTACTTGACTACTTTGAACGGAGACTGGTCGAGTACGACCGTATCTTCTTCAGCAACCCACTCGTAATCGCCCGCGCCAAAGGCATAGGCATCCTGAGAAAAGACGAGGCGATTCGCCTTGGCGTCACGGGTCCCGTCCTTCGCGCCTCAGGAGTCAAGTATGACGTGCGCAAAGTGGAGCCATACGGCGCTTACCCCGATCTTGAATTCGATATCCCCACCTATGACGAAGGAGACTCGTACGCACGTTTCATGGTACGATTCGAAGAGATGAAACAAAGCATTCGGATAATCCGCCAAGCTCTTGAGAAAATCCCCAAAGGCCCGGTGGCACGAAAAGCACCACTAGTCATCCCAGAAGGAGAAGCAATTGGCCGCGTCGAGTCATCTCGCGGCGAGATCACGTATCTCGTGGTGGGAGACAATAGCGATAAACCTTCACGGGTGAAGATAATGAACGGCTCCTTCCGAAACCTAGTGGCGATGCCCTACCTTCTCAGGAATGTACACATCGCAGACATGCCGATCATCTACGGAAGCTTAGACTACTGGCCGGTAGAGGCCGATAGGTAGAGAGGCAAGCATCCCTTGTTCCTCGGAGAAATGTACGAAGGAATCAAACACATATTCAAACGAACATTCACAATGAAATATCCCTACCAGAAACCGCTCTTGCCAAAAGGGTTCAGGGGCCGACACATCCTCTACATGGACAAGTGCACTGGTTGCGGAATCTGCGCTTGGATCTGCCCTGAGAGATGCATATCATTCGTCCCGCCGGCCGACGGAAAGGAGCACCCCCAAAACCCAGAAAATCGCTTCCCACAATACTGGTACGCCCGATGCTGCTTTTGCCATTTTTGCACCGATTACTGTCCGACTGGAGCGTTGGATTATTCGCCGGATTATGAGTTGGCGGAGTATGATCGTGAGCTTCTTGTTTGGAGCCCTGAACGGTTAGCTAGAATTCCCACGAATATTGGGAACTACCATTCTGTCTTCCACGGAAACAAAGGGAGCATGGGAGTGACGTTCGAGCCGGTGGAGAAAGAGCCTAAAAGCTGAAGCCGATTAGCTCAAGAACGGGAGTGGTGTAATCTTTGTCGGATGTTACTGACCGGATTCAGCGGAGGTTTGAGCGTCGGACGAAAGCTCGAAAGAGGAAGCGAGGGCCGTACAGAAAGTCTGCGCCTTTGCCGAAACCATTTTCATAACATACGTCATATTTAATAGATTGATTCCTTCAGTAGCGAACAAAATTAGTTAGAAGAGAAAACAAACATGCCCACTACGTTAGAGATCAAAGATCTGCATGTGAGCATTGAGGGCAAGCAGATCCTCAAAGGCGTCAACTTGAAAGTTTCTCAAGGCGAGATTCACGCAATAATGGGGCCAAACGGCTCCGGAAAGAGCACCTTAGCGAACACGCTCATGGGAAACCCCAAATACAAAGTCGATAGCGGCGACATACTCATCGACGGCGAAAGTATCGTGGGAGCAACCCCCGACGTCCGTGCCAAGAAGGGCCTCTTCCTCGCATTTCAATACCCCTTGGAAATTTCAGGCGTCCCACTCGCCCAATTCCTGCGTTCCGCATACCGATCCGTTAAGGGAGAAACGAAGAGCGACACAAAGGGCGTAGGCGGCGAAATGATATCCGCCCTCGCATTCAAGAAGAAACTCGAAGAGAAACTGAAAGAAGTTGATATGGATCCTGCTTTCGCGAAACGTTACTTGAACGAAGGATTCTCGGGCGGCGAGAAGAAGCGGGCTGAGATTCTGCAAATGGCAATTCTTCAACCTAAGATCTCGATCATGGACGAGACAGACTCAGGGCTGGACATTGATGCGGTTCGCAAGGTCGCGGAAGTTTTGTCACATATGGCCGGACCCGATATGGGCGTCCTGTTGATAACCCACTATCAACGCATCCTTGAGTACATCAAACCCGAGTTCGTCCACGTCATGGTTAATGGCCGCATATTCAAGTCCGGAGGCCCCGAACTGGCTAAATTGCTGGAAGAGAAAGGGTATTCTTGGATCGAGCAGGAAGCCGCCGCTGTGGTTTGAAGGGAACGCTTATAACGTATGTCATGAAGGGATGTTGATCAGGAATGTCCGCAAAACAGGTCCTCGACATAGACTACACAAAATACAACTTCAGAGACTCTGATGAAAGCTACGAGTACAAGTTTCCGAAGGGCCTGACAAGAGAAGTCGTAGAGAGAATCTCGAAGATCAAGAAAGAACCGGACTGGATGCGTCAGTTCAGATTACGTTCGTACGATTATTTCATGAAGAAACCACTACCCATGTGGGGAGGCGACCTCACCACCCTTAACTTCGAAGAGATGCTGTACTACGCCAGCCCGACCGAAAAGAAAAGCCGCTCATGGGAAGAAGTACCCGCCTACATCAAGGACACATTCGACAAATTAGGCATCCCAGAAGCCGAAAGAAAATTCTTGGGCGGCGTTGGCGCTCAATACGAGTCCGAAGTCGTATACCACAGCCTCAGAGAAGACCTCGCAAAGAAAGGCATTATTTTCAAAGACACCGACACGGCGCTTCGAGAAAACCCTGACATATTCAAGAAATATTTCGCTACAGTTGTCCCACCTGAAGACAACAAGTTCGCCGCACTAAACAGCGCCGTCTGGAGCGGAGGAAGCTTCATCTATGTACCCCCAGGAGTAAACGTGGAAGTACCACTCCAAGCATACTTCAGAATTAACACGCAGAACATGGGCCAATTTGAGCGCACGCTAATCATAGCCGACGAAAACAGCCGCGTACACTACATCGAAGGATGCACGGCTCCAATCTACTCAACCGACTCACTCCACTCAGCAGTGGTCGAAATCATAGCAAGGCCCGGCGCCCACGTCCGCTACACGACGATTCAAAACTGGTCGAACGACGTTTACAACCTAGTAACGAAACGAGCCTACGCTCATGCAAACGCAACCGTCGAATGGGTCGACGGAAACCTAGGCAGCAAACTCACAATGAAATATCCATCCATCTACCTACTCGGAGAAGGCGCAAAGGGCGAAATTCTCTCAGTCGCTTTCGCAGGCAAAGGCCAACACCAAGACGCCGGCGGCAAAGTCGTGCACCTAGCACCACACACCACATCAAGAATCACATCCAAATCAGTTTCAAAAGACGGCGGCAGAACAACCTACCGAGGGCTTCTGCATGTCGCGAAAGGCGCGAAAGGCGTGAAGTCAACCGTGCGGTGCGACGCGCTGCTCTTAGATGAATACTCAAGAACGGACACATATCCCTACAACGAGATCAACGAGGATGACGCGACGACTACGCATGAAGCCACAGTAGGAAAGATTGGCGAAGACCAACTCTTCTACTTGATGTCCCGAGGCTTATCAGAACAAGAAGCACTGAGCATGATCGTCATGGGGTTCATGGAACCATTCACAAAGGAACTCCCGATGGAGTACGCAATCGAACTAAACAGGCTAATCCAGCTAGAGATGGCTGGCTCCGTAGGCTGACCGGAAGAAAACACCCATAACGCAGCACTAACCTACGGCTGGCGAAGTATACTTGGCAGAGTTAATGGTCACTCAGATGAGCGAGCAGGCCGTACGCTCGACGTCCCAAGCCAGACACGAGCCCACGTGGCTGCAGGAGTTCCGCGCCAAATCATTCGAACTCTTCCGCAAACTACCGCCGGAACTTTCACCCTTATACACGAAATACGTAGACCTAGCTGGGTTAGACTTCGATTCGATAAGCCTGACACCTACCGAACCCTCGGCCGAGCAAGTCAAGGACGTCACGAACAAATTAGATTCAGACAAAGCGATCACATTATTCCAAATCGAATCAAAAACAATTCAACCCCAACTACCCGACGCTCTGAAGAAAGAAGGAGTAATCTTCACGGACATCAGCTCGGTGATACAACAAGACCCCGACCTCTTCAGAAGATACTTCCTCGAGAAAGCAATCCTCCCCGAAGAAGACAAGTTCGCAGCCCTAAACAACGCATTATTTAACTCCGGATTCTACCTCCACATCCCGAAAGGCATCGAGGTTACAACGCCATTCCGACAGGTGACGATCCTCGACTCGGCGGGACATGCGCTCTTCTCGCAGAACCTGGTCGTAGCGGAGAGTCGAAGTAAGTTCACGGTTCTGGAAGAACTATACTCGACTAGGCAAGACACGAGAGCAGTAAGATCAACGTACAGCGGTTTATCCGAGGTTCACCTGCGCGATGGCGCCGAGGTTACGTACGGGAGCGTCAATAACCTCGCCTCAAACATCAACATATTCACAAACAAGAAATCGCTCGGAGCCAAGGACAGTCGAATCGTCTGGTCATCAGGATTCTTGGGCGGCGCCTACACACGATCTCGACTAGAGAGCGTAATGAATGGGGCCGGTGCCTCGTCCGAAAATGTAGAAGTGGTCTTTGGGACCGGGGCACAACGGTTCGATACTGTCTCAAACATAACTCACATCGGCCCTAACACGAGCGGGCACGCAATCTCCAAAGGAGTGGTCAAAGACAAGTCCAGATCCCTCTTCAAGGGAATGATTAGAATCGAGAAAGACGCTAAAAATTCCCGCGCTTACCTCGCCGAACACGGCATGATACTTAGCAAGGATGCGTTAGCGGATGCGATTCCAGGTCTGGAAATCTCTACAAATGAAGTCAAAGCCACTCACTCCGCTTCAGTGGCGCAGATCAACGAAGAAGAGATCTTCTACCTAACCTCCCGAGGCCTCTCCGAGAACGATGCGAAGAAACTGATCATAGTTGGATTCTTCGAACCCCTTGTGGAGCGAATCCCGGTCCCCGACATAGCAAAGAGAATCCGCAGAATCATAGACCTAAAGTGGTCAGGAATCTACGACTTCACCTCCTCCCTAACCATACCGGCATTCGACGATGAATACTACGAAGAAGGACAGAAGACCCGCGACATATTCGAGGGACATTACAAATATCGATAGCCGGATCAGTATCAGAGATCGAGGGCTTAGAGTGGACATTTCCCGTTCATCTCAATTTGGTTAGCTTACGCGCGAAGAACTCCGTAATCGTTGCGGACTGCGTCGACCTCGTCATCCCGATGACTATCATACTGGCTGTACGGGGTGGCTGCCACGTTTACGGGCTGAGCAATAACACACCCTTCCGCGCCGAGGGAATACGACCCTCATGAAAGTCTATTGGGAGACGGCTACTTTCAGCTTCTCCATGTAGTGTTGTCTGAACTTCTGAACCTTGGGGGCGATTACTATGCGGCAGTAGGGTTGGTTTAGATTGTTTTTGAAGTATTCTTGATGGTATTGTTCAGCCCGGTAGAAGGCTTCGAGTGGTGCAACTTGGGTGACTATCGGCGCGTCCCATATACCGGCCGCCGCTATTTCGTTAATGACTCCCGACGCTTCTGATTTTTGATGGGCGTTATGGTAGAAGATTACGGAACGATAGTTAGCGCCCACATCTGCGCCCTGTCGATCCGGCGTCGTCGGATCATGCACCGTGAAGAAGACCTTTAGAAGATCCTTGTACGACAGGACTTCGGGGTCGAAGGTTATTTGGACAACTTCGGCGTGCCCGGTTCTTCCCGTGCAAACTTGCTCGTAGGTGGGGTTCGGCACGGGTCCCCCAGAATATCCGGATTCAACTTTCTCGACACCCCTCAGGTCGCTGAAAACGGCTTCCAAGCACCAGAAGCATCCGCCGCCAAGTGTTGCGACTTCTCTGTTCGACGCCATGATATGATTATTGCCGTTCCGCCGTATAAGCAGCAAGGCGAATTCGTCCGAGTAAAACGCTTATGGGCATTTTACACATAATCTACATTGATTTGAATGGTGGGCAAGCAGACTCTGCGAATCGGCCTAGTACAATTTGAGGCCACGCCATCGAAGCATGTTAATCTGCGCAAGATTCTCGATTCCCTTGATTCATTGGGAAAGAGCTCCGATGTTGTAGTCTTTCCGGAATGCAGTATGGGATTTCCGAATGGGAAGCTTAGCGGCGAGTTCGTGGAGGATATCGCTGAACCACTGGATGGGGACTTTGTGAAAGGTGTCTTGGACAAGAGTACCTCGCAGGAGTCGACAGTGGTCTTGCCGATCTTTGAGAAAGAAGACGGGATGGCGTTCAATACTTCCGTGCTCATCAGACGCGGAAAGGTAATTGGCGCTTGCAGGAAGATGCACCTGTTCGATGCTTTCGGTTATAGAGAATCCGATTTCTTCAAACCAGGATCCGAGATGGTACTCTTCACTGTCGGAGAATTCACATTCGGTGTAATAACCTGCTACGACCTACGTTTTCCGGAATTGATGAGGAAACAGGTGATCTCCGGCGCGCGAGCTGTAATTGTCCCCGCCGCTTGGGTGCGGGGGCCGCTGAAGGAGGAGCAATGGCAGACGCTTCTTATGGCACGCGCAGCAGAAAACACCAGCTACGTCATAGGAGTGGGAAATTCGCACCGAGCGTTCATCGGGCGCAGTATGGTTGCGGACCCCTTCGGAGTCAAGGTTTTGGATTTGGGTTATGGAGAGCAGATTGGGCACTACGAAGTCGATGACTCAGTGGTTACGGAGGCCCGAGACAAGATTCCGGTCCTGCAACAGTCTGGCAACCTGAGCGAGGTCCCGTGTCGAAGAGTTTAGGGAGCCACACAATTTGGGCGAGTTCGTAAAGGTGTGCGACCTGGCCGACGTCCCAACCGGTTCTATGCACCCCATAGATGTCGGCAAGAGGAGGTTGATGGTTGTCAATGTTGAGGGTGAACTGTATGCGACTGATCGGATCTGCACCCATGAGGAGGCTGACCTTTCAACAGGGTTTCTCATTGGCTCCGTTGTGACTTGCCCTCTACACCTTTCTCGGTTCGACATTGTGACTGGCGAAGTCCAGAATCCGCCCGCTTCGGTTCCGTTGAGAACATATGCCTTGAAGCTTGAAGGGACAAGCGTATACGTTCAACTCTAATGCCCTATGCAGCACCGTTGGAGAGCTTATATGATGAATACCGCAATGGGTCTTTCTCTAACGGTGCGTCGCTGGCATAAGCATTGGTTGAAAAACTGACTACCATAAACGCTGCTCGAATTCGAGGAGACTTCCCAATCCTAAGACGGCAGGTTAACGACAAACCGCTTGTCTATTTTGATAATGCAGCGACCTCCCAGAAGCCAAACAGCGTCATCGACGCCATTGACCAGTACTATCGGAACTATAATGCGAACATTCACCGGGGAATTCACAAACTGGCGGAACAGGCGACGCTCGCTCACGAGGAAGCCAGAGAGAAGGTAGCGAAGTTCATCAACACGAAACGGACCAGCGAGATAGTCTTCACCCGCAACGCAACCGAATCACTAAACTTGGTAGCCTACTCTTGGGGGAGAGTGAACGTGGGGAAGGGTGACAAGATAGTTTTGACGATCATGGAACATCACAGCAACATCGTCCCATGGCAATTGTTAGCGCAGGAAAAAGGCGCTAAAGTTGAGTTCATCAAGATTGACGAGAACGGCGAGCTTCGTGAGGATGAAGTGCACGAATTGATTGATGATAGCACCAAGATTGTCTGCGTTGCTCATGCGTCGAACGTTCTTGGAACAATAAACCCAGTCAAAGATATTGCTCGTCTCGCCCATCGGTACGGGGCGCTATTCCTCGTGGATGCTGCACAGTCGGTTCCGCACATGCCGGTCGATGTGCAGGATATTGATTGTGACTTCGCCGCTTTTTCGGGGCACAAGATGCTTGGCCCTATGGGCATTGGAGTATTGTATGGAAAGGCTGAGCGACTCGAAGGTATGCCTCCGTTTCTCGTTGGTGGGGAGATGATTCGGGAAGTCCATACGACGGGTGCGACGTGGAAGGATCTGCCATACAAGTTCGAAGCCGGGACGCCCAATGTTTCTGGCGCCATCGGGCTTGGGGCGGCCGTCGACTACCTTCAGAATATCGGAATGAGGAACGTACACGACCATGAGAAAGAGATCGGCGGTTATGCCCTGGCTAGGATGAAGGAGGTTGAGGGGTTAGAGATCTATGGTCCGATGAACGTAGACCACAGAGTGGGGGTAATCTCGTTTAATCTGGGCGATATACACGCCCATGATTTGGCCTCTATCCTAGATGAGGACGGAATAGCCATAAGGTCCGGCCACCAGTGCGCACAACCCTTAATGGAGTTCCTGCAGGTACCCGCCACTTCAAGAGCAAGTTTCTATATCTACAACACGAAAGCTGAGGTCGACGTGTTCATAGAGGCCCTGGAGAAAGCAAGGAAGATATTCGCTCGATGAGTTCAGATATCTACAAAGACATCATCCTCGACTACTACCGGAACCCGCGCAATTTCGGAGACCTACCCGACGCGGACGTTCGGGTAAAAGACTCAAACCCACTATGCGGCGACGTTATAGAGATGCAGCTCAAGATTGGGGACGGCAAGATTAGTGATATACGCTTCAAAGGCAAAGGATGTGCAATCAGCCAAGCGTCAGCGTCGATGCTATCCGAACTCGTGAAGGGAAAGACACTGGAAGAAGTTAAGGCGCTAGGCAAAGCCGACGTCCTCCACCTACTCGGCATCGACCCCGGCCCAACCCGAATCAAATGCGCCCTCCTGGGATTGAAGGTTGTTAAACTAGCCGTTTACGCACACCTCGGCCAAACCGTTACCGAAGAGGTTAAGCAGCTAGTCTAAAACAATGTTTCTCACTCTCCCAACGTTCTCACCGCGAATTAAGAGAGTTTGATGCTCTCAAACACCCATTTTTGTTCAGTGAAAGGTTTATGTTAGATGCCGCAGAGTGCTGCGCCTCATGCCAAACAAATACACTCTTCCGGAATTGCCATACAAGTACAACGCGTTAGAACCCGTTATCTCACAAGAGATAATGACGCTACACCACGACAAACATCACGCAGCCTACGTCAACGGAGCAAACGCAGCCCTAGAGAAACTTGACAAGGCCCGAAAGGGCGAAGCCCCGGTCGATATCAAAGCCACCCTTCGAGACTACAGCTTCAACTTTGGAGGCCACATACTCCACAGCATATTCTGGCCCAACATGGCCTCTCCAGGTAAGGGAGGCGGCACACCAGGCGGAGCACTCGCCGACCAGGTCAACACGGACTTCGGGGGATTCGACAAGTTCAAACAACAATTCAGTGACGCAGCTAAAGCGGTCGAAGGCTCAGGCTGGGCCCTACTCCTCTATGACAACACCACCAACCAACTAGTCCTAACACAAGTCGAAAAACAAAACTTCATGCACCTGGCCCAACTCCCAATCCTACTAGGCCTCGACGTATGGGAACATGCCTACTACTTGCAGTACCGCAATGACAGAGCGAAATACGTTGACGAGTGGTGGAAGGTCGTTAACTGGGACGACGTTGCAGCAAGGTTTACCAAGGCTAAGAAGTAGACTATCTTCTCCCCGTCCCTTTTTCTTTTTTTCTTAGCCGATTTTCAAGATTCTGAAGTATTTCCGGTTTCAGCTTTATTGTGCTCACGTGCAACAGGAATTTCCTGATTGCGACTTCGATGTATCCGTTAACGAACAACCTCGACTCTAAATTCCGCATAGCGTAACACTCTGAATTGAAGGACACACGTACATCCAACCATGAAAAGGGAATAAGAAAAATGGAGTTTAGCATCGGTTACGGGCCAGCGCTAACAAACGTTACTGTGAACGAGCCTTTTGTCGTGTTTCCCGCCCAGTTGAAAGACCCCCAAAGGTAACGCCAAGTCATCGTCACCTAGCTCGAAATGGGCTGTCAAAAACCGTCACCTATCCGTTATGTCGGCGGACCGTTGCATGCACGGTTTTCCACTGTCATAGTCGCTTCGAAAATATCGGCGTTCGGGACGAAAGTTATTGCAGCTTATACTTCACTTATACTTTGCTTCCTCAATGACGAGAGAAGTCATCTAATGACTCATTCAATCACGAACATCGCTTCATATGACTTTTCGTCCAAATCAACGTCGAATTGAAAAAAGGAAGGTTAGTGCGGGTTATGGGCCGCTACTAACCCAATAGACAGTGAAGCCGCCGTTCTTGGCCGCCTTGGGAAAGAAACACAACCCGCCCTAAAGCCTGAGTCTGCGGTTGCTGACCACGTAAGCCCCTCCGGCTATGTAACTCACCGGCGACCCCCTTCTGAATTCGGCTCAACCAACCACGCATGCAAGTATAGTAAGTATTGTTCGTATCCAAGGCCTATCTGCCCCTTCTCGAACAAGTCTTCAGGGTTAGCCATGGAATTCGCGTTAAATAAGAGGCAGGAACAGGTCCTAAGGAGAGTTCGAAGTTTTACCGAGAAGCAAGTCCTGCCCAAGGCTGACGGTTGGGACAAGACGAACAAGTTTCCGATGGAAACATGGCGTGCTATGGCTAGAGCTGGACTGACGGGCCTGCCGATCCCTAGTAAGTATGGCGGTGACGGCCAAGACGTGTTGAGCTATGTGCTTGCAGTCGAAGAAATATCTCGCGGTTCCGCCGCGCTTGGCGTGACGTTAGCCGTTCACGTGTCGCTGGTTAGCCAGCCGTTGCTATGGCGCGGAACGGAAGAGCAGAAGATGAGCTACCTGAAGCCTTTGGCGGAGGGCAAGCAGTTCGGTTCCTTCTGCCTAACCGAGCCCGGAGCGGGCAGCGATGTTGCCTCCATGGAGAGTAGAGCCACGCTTAATGGCGATGAGTACGTGATCACCGGCCGCAAGTACTTCATTGTAAACGCCCCGATTGCAGGCACATACCTCGTTTTTGCGATGACGGACAAATCGCTCGCGCACCGTGGCATATCATGCTTCATTGTCGAGCGGAGTATGCCCGGCGTTAAGATTGGAAAGATCTTCGACAAAATGGGCATACGATCCTCAGTGGTTTCAGAGGTAGTGTTCGATGGCGTCCGTGTTCCCAAGAAGAATATGCTAGGCAGGCCGGGAGATGGTTTTCAGATTGCGATGGATACGTTGGACTGTGGACGGATCAGTATCGCAGCCCAAGCTGTGGGCATCGCCCGCGCATCGCTCGAAGCCGCGATCGAACACGCGAGAACAAGGGTACAATTTGGAAAGCCCATCAGCGACCAGCAGGCGATTCGATGGATGGTCGCTGACATGGCGACGGAGTTGGAGGCGGCGAGGTTGCTAACCTACCGTGCCGCCCACTTAACAGACCGAGGAAGGAAGCATACCAAGGAGGCGAGTATGGCCAAACTTTTCGCAGCATCAACCGCCGTAGACGCCGCCCGGAAAGCCCTTCAGATTCATGGCGGGTATGGCTACATGACCGACCTACCTCTCGAACGATACTACCGCGACGCGAAGATCACCGAGATCTACGAGGGCACCTCTGAGATTCAGAGGCTCGTAATCTCAAACGAACTGCTGTGAGGGACAGATATGGTTCTGAAGTCAAAAGAACAGTACCTGAAAAGCATTAAGCGAGTGAACTCAGAAGCCTACTTGCGTGGAAGACGCGTCGGAGACGTAACGAAGAACCGGTTCACGCGCTTGGCGTTGGAGGGCATCGGCCAAATCTATGAGCTTTCTAAGCAATCGAATCATGAGTCTCTTCTAACGAGACCGGGAGAAACTGGCGGTAGAATAAGCGCCTATTGCTCCATCCACAAATCGAGAGAGGACTTAGTGAACCGCGTTCGAGCCGCTCGTCTAATCTGCCAGATGACCGGCGTCTGCACCGCGAGCCGTTGTTGCGGCTGGGACGCTTTGAATTCGCTGTGGCATTGCACATACGAGATGGACGCACACAACGGAAGCAAATACCACAAGCGACTGCAAAAATACGTAACGATGGTTCAAGGCAAGGACCTTACGTGTGCCGGCGCGCTCACTGACCCGAAAGGAAACCGAGCCCTGAAACCGAAACAGCAACCGGACAAGGACATGTACGTACGAGTTGTAGACGAAAACTCGAAGGGCATCGTAGTTCGAGGCGCAAAGAGCATGATTGGTGGCGCCATAGGGTCACATGAGATCATCGTACTACCGGGGACCGGGTTCAGTGAGGTTGAGGAAGAGCACGCCGTAGCCTTCGCGGCGCCAATGAGCTCAGAAGGGATCATGCAGGTCGTGGACATGCAGCCGGGCGGAGAAAGAAAGCTAGCAGGTGGGTTCGACAAGGGAAACGTCAACTTTGGCTCATCGGAATCGCTCGTGGTATTCGACGACGTATTCATACCCAAAAACCGCGTCTTCATGAACGGTGAATACGAATACGCGGTCGATGTCGTCACTAAGTTCGTTTTGCTTCACCGAATGGTCCTCGGCGGCTGTTTGGCGGGATGCGGCGACGTACTAACCGGCGCTGCAGCCCTTCTCGGAGAATACAATGGGTTGACTAGGCAATTATCCGACCGCTTAACAGAAATGACCTACCTATCGGAAGCATTGTATTCGCAAGCCTTAGGCGCAGCACACGAAGGCCAAACAACACCGTCGGGAGCATGGTTCCCCGACCCACTCCTAGCGAACGTAACCAAGATCAGCGTGACCAGGTTGCCGTACGAGATTCAGAAGATAGCGGAGGACATAGGCGGAGGCATGATAACGTGCATGCCCACCGAACTCGACCTGAAGAACTCAAAGGTCGGCCCACTCATCGAGAAGTATTACCGCGGAGCGTTTGGGGTGACGGCGGAGAAAAGGCTGCGAGTGGCAAAGCTGATTGAGAGCATGGTCGCCGGCCCAGGCAGACTGGGCACGCTCTGCATGCACGGAGGCGGCTCACCAGCCGCAGCGCAAATGACTGTTAGGCAGATGGCCGACTTGGAACGAAAGAAGGAAATGGCCCGCAGCTTAGCCGGCATCCGGGCCGCTTCCTGACCGCTTTCTTTAGATTATGATCAGAGTCTTTGGCCGCAGTTCACACAAAAGCGAGCATTGGGCTCAACCCTTGTGCCGCAGTTGACACAGAACCTGAATGGTGTACCCTGCTTCTCTTCAGACCAAGGCGACCTCGAGAGGGCGTCTCGGATTGAACGTAGGAATAATAGCCAACTCACGATCTCGATGGCAACGGCGAGAACGATTCCTAGTAATCCAAGGTTTTCGAGGGACGCGTCGAATGCGCCATGTAATGCTACGACGATTAGAAAACCCTTTGCTATCAGCGGCGCCTCCTTGTTGGTGCCTTGCTGACGCGAGGATTTCGCCAGGCCCAGGTAGTATCCCATTATGCCTCCATAAGCTGCGTGGCTTGGAACTGAGAGGAAGGCTCGAAGAATAGCTGTTCCGACCCCGCCGCTGAAAACGTAAAGTATGTTCTCCACTGTGGCGAACCCTAGGCTCGCCGCGACTCCGTACACGATTCCATCCATCACCTCATTGAAGTGCGGTGAACGATATGCCGCAAACCAGACCACGAGCAACTTCAGGCCTTCCTCGATTACGGCTACGGAAACAAACTGCCGGACAAAGGGGACCTGTATGTTGAATACGAATTCCAGCACAATCGCGGCGAGCGTCGAGAGCGAGCCTAGAAAGAAGGTTTTTGCTACAAGCTTTAGGGGTTCATGCCCATACTTGTCTCGGATCAGAATATACTTTAGCAAAACCGCTGCCGGTGCAACTGCAAGGGCGAGAAGGAGCAGCGGATTTGTCATGGAACTGTAGATCCCTGAAATGATTGCTGCGTAAATTCTTCATTCGGTCATAGGAGTCGTGTTACACAATGCTTTTTCTGTGCGATTTGATCCGCGAATCGACGCGTCAGCTTGCTGTAAGCTTGTCACTTCCAGAAGTCGACTGGAAGCTTTGTGATTGTTTGGGGTTTGCCGGAAGTCACTATTACTTCGTTTTCTATGCAAGCGGATTCTTTAGCCGATCGTACGTGCGGTTCCACACAGAAGACCATGTTCCTCTTGATTTTACCGGTTGCGCCTGGAAGGAGGAATGGGGCCTCCACGATCTCAAGGCCGATTCCGTGTCCGAAGGGAGATAATTCAATTCCCGATGTCTCCAAATCCTTGAGACGAGTGAATGTCTTCGACACGTCAGTGTTATCTCTCAGTGAATCGCTCATAGCGCTTGTTGCCTGCCCGGCGAGCTCAATGAGCATTCTCTGCTTCGTGCCGGGGCGTCCAACGCATCCCATTCGCAATATATCAAACCCATACGAGTTAACCCACCCAACGAAGTCTATAGAGACAAGTTCTCCTTTTCGCATCTTCCTTTTTGATGCGAAAGGCCATCGGATTCCTTTGCGAATTTCGGGTCCCGATTGCACTCTATCTCTAACGACGTAATCGGCGCCCGCCGCCATCGCGGACTTGCGCGCAACACTGCCCATGGCGCTCTCAGTCATACCGGGTTTTAGTGAATCGATCGCAGTCCAGACAGCTTCGTCGGCAATCTTAGATGCTGCTTTAATGAGTTTGAGTTCGTTCTCACTCTTCACCATTCTTTGTTCTGCGATTAATTCGTCGCAAAATTCCATTGAAACCTGAGGAAGTGCACGCCTAACTTGGTCCAGATATGTTGCGGGTAGGATATCGCCGCCCACTAGGGCTAGGCTGGCATCGCCTTGAAAGGAGTCCTTGAGGCTTTTAATCAGCTCAGATTCCATGTTCGTACCAGTTGCGCTCTTATCGACACCTACGACGGCTTCAGGCTGATAACCTAACGGAACCACCAGTGTCGTCTGTCCTTCAATCGGAACTAGAAATGCACTGTACCCAAGCCCTGAGATTGCCTCGGTCCGTATGCTGTACGGAAACGCATTCTTGTGGCCGCACAGGTAACATACATTTCCGTCTCTTTCAGCGTACCCAGAGACAGCAAGCAACCCAGAATAGCCTAACTCTCTAACTCGATTCTTGATGATAGTTAGCCTAGCGTGATATTCCGAGGGCGGAATAGCCTGAGTTATCATCACTCATCTCAGCTTGCTCCCTCTGAACCGGGTGGATTGTATTAATGATTCTCAATTGAAAGTGCAGCTACTACGCTTACCATTGATTGCTGGTCGTTGCCGTGAGGCGCTATTCTCAGGGCGTCTCAAACCTGATATCCGATTCCCACGGGCTTGGTATCACCTTCAACGGTCGCGGAGTGAACAGATGGAGTTCGCCGCCGGCATGTGCTTGATTCAAACTAGCGTCCCTTTTGGCGAACTTATTCAAAGATCGGAAAAATCAGGGTGTATTACACAAGTGCGGCCACGTTGCCTCTTGAAGGCTTGAAACTGAAGTTTGGCATGAATTGAGTGTTTCCATTTGGGAAAGTGGAGTAAGATTCAAAAGGTTGGGTGTGGTAGCTATGTATGACTACCGACAATTTAGTTTAGATCGGTGTTTTCATTTTTGGTATGCCCTACTTGTAATGGTGAAGGCGAGGTTAAGTGCGCCAAGTGCAAAGGCACAGGTTCCTTACCCTCCAAATGCGATGAATGCAAAGGCACTGGTAAACTGACCACCGAGAAAGGCGTTGTGGAGTGCGATATCTGCAACGGCACCGGCGTGGTCCAAATCAAATGCTCCGAATGCTTTGGTGGAGGACTGCTGGTCTGCGAGACCTGCGGAGGCGCCGGAGGCGGTGCAGAGGATGACCTCGTACCCGAGGAGCCTACCAGCACCCCCACGAAAGCTACAAAGATACGGTAATCGACGCGGCGGGCCATCGGCAACCATAGAGCGGACGGTGACCGGTTGATGGATTGGCCCACTAACGATTGGGCGAAGATTCGTACGGTGGACGCACATGCCGCGGGTGAGCCTCTGCGGGTAGTCACGGATGGTGTAGGGTCGATTCCAGGCGGAACGATTCTTGAGAAGCGTCGGTATGCTCGTGAGCATTTAGATGGTTTCCGTCGAACATTGATGTTCGAGCCTCGTGGCCATGCGGACATGTACGGTGCACTGGTCACTGAACCGGTGACCGAAGACGGGGACCTAGGCGTATTGTTCATGCATAACGAAGGATGGAGTACTATGTGTGGCCACGGTATCATCGGCCTAGTCACCGTTGCGCTGGAAACGGAGATGGTCAAGCAGAGGGAAACCGTGAAACTCGATACACCAGCAGGACGCGTGACGGCACACGCTACGATGGAAGGAAAGCGCGTTAGGCAAGTTGCGTTTGAAAATGTACCATCATTCGCATTAACACTAGACCAAACCCTTGAAGTCCCAAACATCGGAAGGATCCAATACGACATTGCGTTCGGCGGTGCCTTCTACGCATTCGTCCAATCCACCGAACTAAGGGTGGAACTTACACCCCGCGATTTCAGGGCACTGATCCATCGCGGCATGGCGGTGAAACACGCTGTAATGAAAGCTCAACCAATCCACCACCCCTACGAAGACGACCTCTCATTCCTATATGGCACGATTATAATCGGCCCACCACAGTCAACCGATGCTGATTCACGAAACGTATGCATATTCGCCGAGGGCGAAGTGGACAGGTCGCCGACCGGGACCGGCGTCAGCGCAAGGCTCGCATTAGAGCACGCACGTGGACGACTAAAGATGAATGAACCATTTACAGTCGAGAGCATAATTGGGACACGGTTCACTGGAACAGTGGTTGACAAAACAAAATTCGGTCAGCATGACGCAATAATCCCGCGGGTCGAAGGTAGCGCTTGGATTACTGGGAAACATGAATTCTTAGTCGCTCCAGACGACCCAATCAAAGAGGGCTTCATACTAAGGTAATTTAGTCTAGCGACTCTTCTGCTGATTCTGTACGAAACTCGGCAAAGCGCGAATCCGAACGATGCTAAGACAGACAGGGGTAAACGGAAGATTAGGCGTGCGTGCACATTCAGTGGGGCTGAAGTGTGAGCGACCGCAGGCCTATCGTCCTATTCTACTGGGATCTTCGCGTAATCGGTCAAATGGATGAGAAGCTGACCGCTTCCACCCCAAACGTACACGTCAACCCTGAGGGGCCACGTGCCCTGCGAGTTAGGGGCAGTAGCAAGGTTAGTGAACACTTGATCGATGTATGTTTGGCCAAAACCGACTTGGTAAGTGGTTGTTGATAGAACGAATCCTGTTGCGGTGTTAGTTAAGTCGACTCGGATGCTATACTCGGTTATGAAGGGTGCCCACTCAACGCAGCTTAGTGTAAGATGAGTCTGGACGCCGATCTGCTGCCCTGGAGATACGTAAGATGGAAAGTCGTAGTTAACGCTCTGAAGAAGGCATGAAGGCAAGGCAGAAACGTTTGGGAAGCTAGCAACCATAAGCAGGGACATTCCAAAGAGAATGACCATGGACTTCAGCCTGTCCAAACCCAGCACCTTCAACGGAAGTCTACGTCGTTCAGAGATTTAAGGCAACTTCAGAAACCGGGCACAACGGTTAGCGCTGGGTTTGCAGCGCTCACAAACAACGCATTGGGCCCATTGTAAAATCTACTTAATCCAGTCCCTTTGTCGTGCTAAGTGGCAGGCCGAGTTAAGTATCGTCTAGAACGAAATTATTTTGACAGGGTCAAAACGAAGATGATTTGCCCGTGCTAAGGACTCCAGTTTTCCAAGATCAATTGCTTGATCTCCGACAGGAACAGACCCGCAATTGCTCCTGCGAGTATTTCCGCTTCGGGCTTCTTGTCCTCCTCGAAGGCGAGCCAAGTGATGGGCATTAGGGCTAATCCGAGCACGAAGTGATGAATGTGAATTCGTTCGTGAGTAACGTACAGTCGGAAGTGAAGGAGGTCGGCGAAGAATCTTGCAGCCGCGTATGATGCAAAAGTCGAGATCGCGAACCGAAGTAGGCTAGCCTCTTTTCGTTGGCGTCGTTGCTGTTTTGGCTGTGAATTAAGACCCTTTTTGTTGTGAGTGCGGACCATGAGAATCACGATTTCACCCACTTCTAAATGGAGAACCTAATTTCTGTCTTTGTCAACTCGCGGCCTCGAATCTTTGTCGGCCAACTCCATTAAAACGCCAAATACATTACTCGGAACTCAATTCTCTTCAATCCGACCGCTGCCATGTCTGCTTGCAGCGCCGCGAATTCTCCCCAAGTCAGCAAGTTCCGTCATCGCTCTCAGACCGCCAATATGATAACGCGCCCTCTAAACTGTTCATTTTGGCAATGGGCGCTCGAGTTGGAGACGCACGATTCGATCAAGGATTTTCGTGTGTGCGCCATTCAATGCGCGCGAGTGGGCGAAGCGTGGTTGATTCTATTCTATGACGATCGTTGTAAGGGTGGAGCGTACGCCTTCGAGTCGTCTTATCTTCCAGGTGACGATCTCTTTCAGGCTATCCATAGACTCGGCCTCAACTTTCGCAATCATATCGTACACACCGTAGACTCGGTGGCAGTCCTTAACATTCTGGACCTTACGCACTTCATTGAGAACCTTCTCTTCCGACCCTGGTTCGATGTTCAAAAGAACATAACATAAAGCCAATAACTCAACCTCAATATCAGAAACAACAAAAAGCCATGCTTCAGTATTAAGCCCTCCGCCAGACGTGTATCGCATGCTGAAGTACGCCATGTACCAGCGCGCCCTATCCTTGGCCATATGCATCTTACCAGCCGGCCCCCTTAACCAAACCAATCTCCATAACCATGTTCTGCCGTGGAGCAGGAATACCTCGCAGCAACCGTTTTTTGCGAAGCGGGGCAGTGGGTTATCATAAACTGGTTCGACAGAGCTCGGAAAAGCCTAAAACCAAAGCACAATGACTCCTTAGTGTTGATGTTAGCGTGAAATTGGTTTCGTATACGAAGAGTCATAGGTTTCATGTAGCTAAGATATTTCGAGCGCCATTTCGGTTCGTTTACGACTGGTGTACCGACTATAGAGAGACAGATCCCCTAATAACCGGTTCAAAGTCGAAACGCAAGATTCTCTTGAGAACCAAACATCGTGTCGTCTACACGGTTGGCTATCGGCACGAAGGCGAGGAACGGAGCGCTGTTGATGTCATCACGCTGTACCCGCCTAAAGGCTGGCATTTGGATTTCGTTGGCGACGAGGACGATGAGGAGGGCGACTACATTTTGAGCTCGCTGGGGCCGCGAAGGACCAGGCTTGACATGACATTCACGGAACATTACAAGATACGCGGTGCTCCGTCCAAGATGGAGGACACGAAACAGACTCATGAAGTATGGGACAAGTACGTCGCAGCGCTTGAGAAAGACTACGCCCGCTCCCGATAATTGCTCGCGTGCGACGGACGACTTTGGGCATTGATAAACGTCGGTTAGGTGGAGCTCTGGGATGCCTGTTTGCCGGATCTATTGTACCGACCATACCAGTCACTCGTACCCTTACTCCAGTACGAGGGCGGTTTAGGCCTGGGCTTTGAGCGCATCTTGGGCATCGGGCAACCTTACCTCGAATTCCGTCCAATGTCGTTTAGTTTTGGACGGTTACAGTCTGTTTCGGCCTTGATGCGGGCTCGAGTACTCTCAGAACTCCGGCCTTTCGGCTTAGGGCTAATTGGATTTCGCCTCTGAAGTTCCTTACCCGTGCGTTTTGCACTTCCACGAGGTCGCCTTCAGAGATTTCATTGATTTGACTGTTCCACACGGCTAAGGGGATTTGTCCCGTTCCGTCAGAGAGGGTAATTGAACAAACCAGAAGCGGGGTTCCGTCCCTCGTGGTAACGGCCCTAACTTCAGATTTCTTTACTACATGTGCTTTGAACGAAAGGCCTCCTTGGCCAACTCGCATGTTTCCTATATCGCTGGGAAGCTGAGATCCGTTACGGTTTCGGTTTTCGTCCGCTTCGAGGAAGTTGGAATATTCTTGGGGAAGTTTCACAAGCTTCCTGACGGAGCTTGTGCGTATGGTTGCTTGAGCGAATGGTTCGCCCTCTATGGAGAACATGTATGTCGAAGCCGTTTCCGCTCGGGATCGTGTCTCTATCTTAAGGCCCCTGCATTGAGCCCTGCCTTTACGTTCAGCTGTCATCAAGGAGTCATGAAAGGCCTTCAGCGACAGACTGTGCTTCTGGGCAAGTTGTAATAGGTAAGCGAGGTCTCTGTCTTGGCCTCTTCCGGATGAGATATTCCTCAGCGCAGGCATCTTACATCAATTCTTTCGACAGTAAGGCTCCATAGGTATTAAAGCGACACTCGGAACAGTAGGATGAACTCATTAAAGGTAAATAAAATAAATACATCAGTTATCAAGTAACTTGAACGTGGTCAATCTGATAGTAGCGTTTTGCCAGCATCCGGGTTTTGTCGATGGTTCTTCCGTTCTTGCCTATTGCTAACGCCTTGTCTCTGGGTTCGACTTCCACAACGACGATCTTCTTGTCTGGTCTTTCGGTTATTCGGACCTCTTTCACCTTTGCCGGGGCTAAGGAGTTTCTAATGAGACCTTCTACGTTGTCTGAGAATTCCACTACTTCGATTGGTTTTCCGGTCATCTTTCGTAGCATGTTGATGTTCTTTCCTCCCTTGCCTATGGCCAAGCCCATTTCCCCTTGCTTGGCCACGAATATGATTCGGTCACCCTCGTTGTCGATGATGCAGTCATTTGCTGTAGCGCCCGTGATGTTTTCGAATAGGGCGATTAGCCGCATGTCTTCGCCCGTGAGTTTTATTCCTGAAGTTGCCATGTCTTAGCGCTCTGCTAACTTGAGTATCTCTGAATCGCCGGGCTCCTTTATTGCTAGGGCTCCGACAACGAATCGTTTGAGGCATGCGGCGCCTAGATCCACGCTCGTGCCTGGATAGTTGAAGACAGGGACGCCGGACTGTTGAGCGTATTGGGTTATGTTCTGCCTGTCTCCGGCTGGGCAGTTGGATGAGACGATGAGGAGTTTGGCTTTTGAGAACCTTGCGGCGTCTAAGGCTTCTTTGACGCCAAATGCGATTTTGCCTGATCGTACGGCAATTTGCAGTTGCTTGTTGACGTCGATCTTATGTTGCGGGACTTGGCTGGATTGCATTATTTCTTGCCCTTCTCTGGCATGGACATGTAGACCTCGATGAGGCCTGTTCCCATTGGGACCTGCTGTCCGACTATAACGTTTTCCGCCACTCCTCGTAGCGTGTCCCGTGTGCCTTTAATTGCGGCATCGACAATTGTGGGTATCGTGATTTCGAATGCGGCCTTGGCTAAAGTGCTAGCTTTCTCACCGCTGACTCCGTGCCTTCCAACCTGCAAAACCTCGCCCGAAGCCGTCATGGCATCGGCGACCAGCATCACGTGACGGACGTCCACATCCAGTCCTTGCTCTTCCAATACGGCTGTTGCTTCATGCATGATTACGTTTCTTGCCGCTTCGATGCCGAGCACTTCGGCTACTTCGTGCATGTTATTGGAAGTTGTTCGCAAGGGGTCGACTCCTGGCGTTTCAAGTGTGAGTTCAAGGTTTGATCCTTCTGTTCTTATGACCCACTCGCTTTTTTCGCCAGTCTTCTCTTCCATGACGAGGGCGCGTTTTACTTGCGGGATACCCTTGACATGCATTAATGGTAGACGGAGAACTAGGCGGTTGAATTGTGGAATGTCCATGTCCTGCGGGGCGATGTGGACTGTGTTCCTCTCGACCTCGACTTTGCATCCGCCAGGCGTTACTGCAGCCTTGATGTCTTTGAGCGTCACTTCCCGTTCTTTCATCGCTTCGTTGTTTAGCGTAACAATGATACGCATCTTGGTTATGTCTGATTCGACGCTTGTGGCGATGTCGCCGAGGGTTGTGTGCGTGATGTTCGTGGCCACTTCCTGGGCCTTTTCTCGGCTGCCCCTGTGCTTCTTGTCTAGGAAGACGACCATCATGGGTGTCGAGGGAATCTTTCTTGCGTCTACGATCTCAATCAGTCGCGGCAAGCCTAGGGTTACGTTTTGTTCTCTTACACCGGCAAAGTGGAATGTTCGCAGGGTCATTTGGGTTCCTGGTTCGCCGATTGATTGGGCTGAGACGATTCCCGCGGCTTCGCCGGGTTCAATCATAGATTTGCGGTAGTTCTTCACGGCTTCTTTGACTGCTTCGTCGACTCCTTTTCGTGTCAGTTTTCTTTCGAAGAGGCTTGTCTGGAGTTGTTCGGCTAGGCTTGGGGTTAGGTCCTTTTCGACGTCCGAGACTTTCTTCTCGACATATGCCTTGCTTGCCTTAGCGCCTTTCTCCATCGTCAGTTCGACCCGTTCGACGAGGCGTTCGGTGTTCACGGCTTTGCCGTGGTCGCTTTTGGCGGTGTCGACTCCGTCTTCTCCGTATCGGAATTGTATGATGTCGCCTCTGGAGTCACGTACGGTCCCGTCGTATTCAACGCGTATGTGTTCGAGGGCGTTGATTAGTCGTCGTTGCATGTAGCCGCTTTGCTGTGTGCGGACCGCAGTGTCTACTAGCCCCTCTCTTCCTCCCATTGAATGGAAGAAGAATTCGACGGGCGTTAGTCCTTCTTGGTAGGATGCGTAGACGAAGCCACGTGCTTCTGCTCCGACGTCTCCCTTCTCGAAGAATGATAGGGCTCTGTCGCGGTAACCTCGCCTTATTCGTTGGCCTCGAATCGATTGCTGGCCGACCGTCGCCACCATTTGAGCGATGTTGAGCATCGAACCGCGGGCGCCGGTCTTCGTCATTATGACGCCTGAGTTGTCGGTCTCGGTCTTGAGGTATTGCTCCGCGAGTTCTCCTGCCTGATCGCGGGCTTTGGAGAGTTCGTCCATGATTCGTAGTTCGAGCGATTCTTCCATCGATCTGCCTGGGAGTCGTTCAAGCGTGCCTTTCTTGTATTGTGCGATTAGTTCTTGGACGCGTTCTTCCGCTCTCTTGACTGCTTTAGATATCTTCTCTCTCACTGCTTCTGAAATGTCCAGTTCGTCGATTCCGTAGGTGAATCCTCGGAGGGTTATGAAGCGGTCGAGTAGTTTGATGAGACCGTTTAGGAAGACTCGGCCTGGTTCCGGCCCATTGTCTTTCACGATTCGGTGGAATAAGGTTTCGGAGCGTTCCGCTCCGATGGTATTCTTATCGATCACTCCCTCGACGAGTTTTCCGTCTTTCACAACGACCGTGGTGCCATCTTCTTGCGTGGTCATGCTGGATTTTGCAACGAAGTCGAAGCCTTGGGGGAGGAAGAGGCTGAAGATTTGTTTTCCCGTCCACATCTCGGTTGGTTTCTTGATTGCAGGTTGAGGTAATTCTCCGCGGTACTCTGCCGCCGTGAGGAGTTTTCCGACTTCGTCCTTGGTGAGGTAGGTGGATTTTCTTGTTAGCAAGTAGGCTGCTGTGAGTAAGTCTGTTTTGGCTCCAATAATTGGGCCGCCGTACCGTGGAGAAAGGATTTGATCCTGCACTTGCATTAGCAGTTTGGCTTCGGTTCTGGCTTCTTCACCTTGTGGGACATGTAGGTTCATTTCGTCTCCGTCGAAGTCTGCGTTGTAAGGCGGGCAGACGCATGGGTTGAGTCTGAACGTCTTGTACGGTAGCACTTTGACGATGTGCGCCATGATTGACATTCGGTGGAGTGACGGCTGTCGGTTGAAGAGAACGATGTCTCCGTCCCTGATGTGGCGTTCCACTATGAAGCCTGGCTGAATTGCGTCGGCTAAACCGTCGCGTTCGGTTACGAATTCAAGGCGGACTCTTCGGCCGTCGGGCCTGACGATGTATAGGGCCCCTGGATATTGGTCTGGGCCATTTCTGATTAGCTGCTTCAGTTCATCTAAGTTCCACGGCGTCACACGCTCGGGAATTGTGAGTCTTTGCGCAACGTCTAGCGGTACGCCTACCTCGTTGATGTCGATATTCGGGTCGGGTGAGATAACCGTCCTAGCTGAGAAGTCTACTCGTTTGCCGGATAGGTTGCCTCTGAACCTGCCCTCTTTACCCTTCAGTCTTTGGCTTAGAGTCTTCAGCGCCCTGCCGGATCGATGGCGGGCTGGCGGTAAGCCCGAGACCTCGTTATCGAAATAGGTTGTGACATGGTATTGGAGGAGTTCGTGAAGTTCTTGGATGATGTTCACGGGAACTCCGGATTCCAGAGCCTCCTTCAGTTTCTGGTTGATTCTGATTATGTCAACAAGCTTGTGTGTCAGGTCGTCTTCTGAGCGAATGCCCGATTCAAGCGTAATTGACGGTCGTACCGTGACGGCGGGCACGGGGAGCACTTGAAGTATCATCCATTCCGGACGTGCGGCTTTCGGCTCCATTCCTAGCAATCGTAGGTCGTCGTCTGGAATTCGTTCAAGCCGTTCGCGGATTTGGCTCGGGTTCAGCCTCGCGGCGCCTCCTTCCACCATTTCATGGAACGTGGTGGGTTTGCCGTGTTCTATTGGGAACTGCCTAGCACCGCAATGTGGGCATTCTTGGCTTTTCTTGGCGTCTTTCATGACAGCCTCGTAGAAGGTCGCCGGAATCTCGTTCAGTTGTCGTTGTTCTCGTTGCATGCGCTCATTGTAGGCCTTAATCTTCTCCGCGGAAAGTAATACGCGGCCACAGTTTCTGCATGTCACTTGTAAGAGTTTGTGGAGGAGTTTGGCAAAGGCTACGTGAACGACGGGTTCTGCAAGTTCTATGTGACCGAAGTGACCTGGGCAGGCGGACGCTGTGTTGCCGCACGTCTTGCATTTCTGGCGGGGCTCCAATGTGCCAAGTCTGCCGTCCATTAGCCCTGAAACGATTGGGACCACGTCTTCGTCGTATGTGTCGGCTGTTTGAATTTCTACGGCCGAATTCTTGCGTATATCGCCCGGAGAGATGAGCGTGAAGTGGATACTGCCGATTACTTTTGTGGCTTCTTCCGCTACTGCTGCCATGCTATGCACGCTCCGATACTTCTAGGCGTGGGGCAACCCCAAGCGCCATCAATTCTTGAAGTAACAGTTTGAATGCGTATGAGAGTTGAACTGGGGAGACGACGGCTTTGTCTCCGTCGATTCTGCAGATGTACTTGTTCTGTTTCACGTCGTGATAGGCAAGCAGACCACAGGTTTCGCAGACCATCGCCGTGTACTTGTCGGACTCCTCAAGCAACCTATCCCTAAGGAGAGCTGAAGCCCCGTGTCCGATTAGGCAATCTCGTTCCATTTCTCCGAACCGGAGACCTCCACCTCTCGCGCGACCTTCGGTTGGTTGTCTGGTTAACATTTGTACTTGGCCACGGGCTCTGGCATGCATCTTGTCCGCCACCATGTGGTGCAGTTTTTGGTAGTAGACCACACCGATGAATATGTCGGCAACCAGTTTTCTACCGTCAACGCCGTTGTACATGACTTCGCGGCCGCTGTGCTGGAAGCCTAATTCAAGAAGCGAGTCGCGAAGTGCTTTTGGCCCCTCGTTGCTGAATGCGGTTCCGTCGACTGGTTCGCCTCGAAGAGAGGCGACTTTCCCGGCGACTGATTCGACAAATTGTCCTATAGTCATTCGAGATGGTATTGCGTGTGGGTTTATGATTACGTCCGGAACGACTCCCTGCTCCGTGAACGGCATATTTTCCTGTGGGATCAGGATACCGATGACTCCTTTCTGTCCATGCCTGGAGGCAAACTTGTCTCCTAGCTCGGGAATTCTTGTATCTCGGACACGGACTTTGACGAGGCGGTTGCCTTCGATTGATTCGCTAAGAAATACGGCGTCAATGATCCCTTCTTCAGAGGGCCTCATGCCCACCGATGAATCTCGTTTCGTGGGACCCTTGACTTCGAATTCTCGGTATTCTTCGAGGAATCGCGGCGGGCTTGTTCGGCCAATTAGGACCGTGTTGCCTGTGACTTCGGATTCGGGTGAGATTATTCCGTCCTCTTCCAAGAGCCGGTAGTATCTGTCGCCCCTGTATCCGCGTATTCCCGCCTCAGGGATTTCGAATTTGTCTCGTAGACCGCCGAGGTATTGCCGGCATTCGCCCTCGTACACTCGGTAGAAGGTGGACCTGAAGAGGCCGCGGTCGACCGAGGATTTGTTGATGATTACTGCATCTTCCATGTTGTAGCCTTGGTAGCAGAGTACCGCTAGGACGCAGTTTTGGCCTGCCGGCCTGGTATCGTACTTTATGATATCCATCGGTTTTGTTCGGACCACTGGGGTCTGTGGATAATGTAATATGTGGCCTCGCGAATCGACGCGGTTCGCGTAGTTAACTGAGAAGACCCCAAGCGCCTGCTTTGCCATGGCGGATTCGTAGGCGTTGCGTGGTGACTGGTTGTGTTCTGGATAGGGGATCAGGGACGCGGCGATTCCTAGTATCGTGTAGGGCGCGATCTCTACGTGCGTTGTTCTCTCGGTGATTCGACCTGGGGACGGTGCGATTAGGGCGTCTTCCTCTTCGTCGGCGTCTAGGTATTCGACGACTCCGCGTTCTACCAAGTCTTCCCAGCGCATTTCTCCGCGCTGGATTGCTTCCACATGCTCACGTGTGAGTCTGGGCTTGCTCGCCTCGATGATAATGACGGGGCGCCTCACGCGTCCTTGATCGCAGTTAACGTAGAGTTCCGACCTACCACCTTCACTACGTGGCGGAACGTAGGCGATATTTACCTCCGAACTAATTTCGCCACCTCTACGCATTCGGATTAGTTCGCGAGCCATTTTGTCTCCTTCTGCCACATACCCTGCGATTAAGCCGTCAACGAATACTTTGGCGCCTCCTTGGCGTAGCTTTAAGTCGGCTTCATCAACGGGAATCACTCCCATTCTACGTAGTTTGGAAACAAATTCCCGAGAGTCAACCCCGTCGGTTATGACGGCGCTTAAGGCGAGGTTCTTTACAAGACCGCAATTGCTTCCTTCAGGCGTTTCGCTGGGGCAAAGTCTACCCCAATGCGTCGGATGGAGGTCACGTGCTTCAAGGTTCGGTTGGCTTCGGCTGAGCGGGGATTGTAGTCGTCGAAGATGGCTGAGGGTTGAGGAATAGTTGGTCCGGTCGAGAAGTTGCGTGACGCCAACCCGACCGCGGACCCAGTTGCCGGTTGCAATTGCGTGCTGAATGCGTTCCGTGATGATTCCCGGACGAATGGCGTTGCTTATGCTGAGTTCCGCATGCCTACGGATTGTGATTCGTTCCAGTTGGTATTTGAGATCGCGAATGAGGTTGCGGAAGGAAATCCGGAATAGTTCGGCTAAGAGGGAACCGGCGAGTTTCAGCCGCTTATTGGCATAATGGTCCTTGTCGTCCGGTTCTCGCATGCCTAGTTTGAGTTCAATGACTCGGACGGCTACTTCGGCGAGGCACGCTGCCTTTTCCTTTCTATCTTCGGGCTCCCGCCCAATATGAGGTAGGAAGTTTCGGTCAACGGACGCCTCCGCCTTCTTCAACCTGTATTCTTCAACTTGACCTGGAGCAAGACGGTTGCCTATGTAGAGTAATGCGTCCCGCTGTGTCACGACTCCGATTGACTTCTCGAAGGTTGAAGCAAGTTGATTTTGAAGTAGTTCCTCGGTGGAAATCATTTCTGCTATCTTTGAATCCTCTTCGTAACCGAGGGCTTTCATCATCACAACCAGCGGCACATCCGAAGGCACGCCTGGCATAGTGATGTAGACCGCTCCGTCGGTCTTTAGAGTGACCTCCGTGCGTGCCCTGAAGCCTACTGTTGTGGAGAAGATCTTTGCCTTGTAAGTCGGGTGAACGCCCGTCTGTTCTTTATCGACTAGGATTCTGTTCGCCGCGAGGTCTTCGAGTGCAACAACCACACGTTCCGCTCCATTAACGATGAAATAACCGCCGGGATCGATAGGGTCTTCGCCGATGCTGATGAGTTCCTCCGCGGTCATGCGAGATAATGGGCAGATCTTCGAGCGCAACATTACGGGGAAGTCGCCAATGTAGACAATCTCCGTTTGTCCCTCTCTTTCCCCAATTATCGGCGTCATCTCGACATGCAGGGGTGCAGCGTAGGTGAGGTTACGAATTCTAGCTTCGGTCGGGAAGATTTGCCGTTCCGAGCCATCGACTTCGGTTACTCTTGGTGTTCCGATCTCTATCTTACCTAGCTTAATCTTGAGAGGGTAATCTTCAATCTCGATCGGTATCTCACCGGTCTCGTCGACTATAGCTTGAAGGCCACTCTCAATGAATTCATTGTAAGAATCAACGTGCTGCCTAACCAGTCCTTTCTCGTCAAGAAAGTGCTTGATTAGTTCCCATATTTGTGGGCTGACGGTTGATGTTGTCATTGCCATAGAATCACCCTAATCAACAACATACCTGTACACGACCACTTCGCCGGCGGTCGCGCTTTTTCGCGTAACTCTCAGAATATCTCCCATTTTTGCGCCCAGCGCTTCTGCTGCGGGATCGCTTGTCTTAATGTAGGGTAGCTGATGCGGCCTAATGTGAAAGGCGTGCATCAATTCCTCGGCGTCCTTCTTCGAAAGAAGTTCATGTTTTGGAACTAGTTGGTGCGCAAAAAGATCATAAGTCCTTTCCTTTTCAACATCCTTCTTCAATCTAGCGTATCTCTCCACGAAAGAAAAGGTTCGTTCGGCCCCCCAATCAGAGCTTCCAGAAACTTTCCCAGCCCACAACTCGGTGCGCCGCTAATAAAGTTTCAGAAGAATCAAGGGCTCCGCTAGTTGGCCCATGGACGCATTCGACGCCGACTCAAGTCCAGAGGCGTCCTCGATATAAATTAGTCCTTGCGGCCTTATAAGTTCACTTGCCCGGTTGAGACGCTGAATTCAGTGGCAGCGGAACGAGGCTACCATATCGAGGAATAATTTATCGAAATCCTCCGGGGCGTTCGGCGTGAGAAGAGCGTAGATGACGAAGTACCGGGATGAGATTGGGCAATACAAATGTACGGAATATGTGGTCCGAAGATTCGTCCTTCCTTTCCCAAAGAAACCCATAGATGCGGATTCATGAAACTGTACTTTATTGTAAGACGCTTCATGCGTGTTTACGGTCAGTGGCTTGTCTTCAAGCCTGTCGGTTTTTGAAATGTTGCGGCTCTTAGCCATTGACTTTATGCTGTGCTTCGCGAAAGCGTCGGCGGTTGGGTGTTTCTTCGTTACGACCGCGAGTTCTCCCCAAGAAAGGAAGACTTTCTCGCGATCTGGGAAATGTATGACGATGTCGCCTTTCTCACGTTTAGTCTTCGGGTTAAACTCAAACCTACACACACTGGGATAGTCCATTGAAAACCTGTAGACACTAAAATTCTCCATTCCGCCGTCCGCCAATGAACTACCAGCTCTCGCCGAATCAATTGCGGCATGAAATTAACCCTTTGCCAATCCCAAGCAACTTCGATTTGGCATGGGAACTTCACGAGATAACCGCCTAAATTCGGTCCATACAAACCGAAACGCCCCTAGCCTGCGGCGTAAGGAAAGAGAATTGTTCTGAAATAATATCAAGTAGAGTCAGAGTGGTTAGCTGTGAATCCAGTTGGGAAAGCAAGTTCACGTGAACCTACATCACTCCGAGGCGTTAAAGTTCGATGTGGACGTAGATGGTCGAAAGGTGGAGTTGAATTCTACAGAGAGGATGGGGCAAGCGTTTACGCCGATGGAGCTATTTCTGGTAGCGCTTGGCGGTTGCACCGCGATGGACGTCCAGTGGATCATGGATAGACAACGTCAAAAACTGGATAAGTTAGACATGAGCATTAGCGGAACACGACGAACCGAAGACCCCATGTGGTACGAGACCATCGACATCAAATACAGTTTTGCCGGACCAGGCATAAGGAAAAACGTCGTAGAGCGTGCCATTCGCCTGTCGCAGGAAAAGTACTGCTCCGTTCGGGCAATGGTCAAGGATTCTGTTAAGCTGAATATTACCTACTCAATTACGAACGAGACGCACCCCGAGACCGTCTACTCTTATGGATCGTGACCGATGCCTTAGCCAGATCATCCAGACTGACATATCGTGCGGCTATTTCTCTTATGTATTTCACATTCGTTTTTTAGTCTCCTTCGCCAATTGGTCTACCGACCTAGTATGGGCAGTGCAAAAATGGTTCGCAAGCCAAAGAAGAAGCAAGCAACCGCTTCAGCCGGCGGTCACTCTCAAGCTGGAACCGCATAGCAATCAAAACCACACTTTCGGTTCACCCTGCTACGTTTGCTTTATGTACGATAGGCTCTAAGCCGCACCCTATCAGAGCATCTAACTGATTGAGTTCAATTGCAGAAGACACCGCCAACTGAAGACTACAAGTACGATGAAGAGAAGAGAGAAGTTGCTAAGCATTATGAAAACGTCAAGCTCGCCTTGGACGCCGTAAACGGCACACTGATACCAATCGCGTTCTGCGCCGCCCTCTTCCTATCCGGTGCCTCAACACAGCTCGCTAGACTACTCGGGTCGGTATCCGGTTCTTACTGGCTTAGCCTGTGGGCATACCTTGCGATCTTCGTTATCATGCTTCAACTCGTTGCCCTTCCTCTATCGTTCTATTCGGGGTTCGTGGTGGACCATCGCTTCCATCTTTCGACTCAAACTATCCGAGGTTGGACCGTCGACGCGGTGAAAGGGTTGGGAGTAGAGTTAGTCTTCGGCACTCTTGCCGGAACAGTACTCTACTACCTAATCAGAAGCACAAGCCTCTGGTGGATTGTCGCGGCGGCAATCTTCGCCGTATTCTCGATACTACTATCGATCATCCTTCCATTCGTCATTCTTCCAATATTCTACAAAGTAAACCCGCTTTCCGACCTGAAACTCAAGGAGGATCTCCTCCAAATGACCAGGAACGCTGGTGTCGGGAGCGTCGATCGCGTTCTTGTTGCCGATGAGAGTCGAAGGTCGATCAGAGCAAATGCATTTTTCTCAGGAGTTGGAACAAGCAAGTCGATCGTGCTCTTCGATACGCTGCTGACTAACTTCACACGTCGCGAAATAATCACAGTCGTGGCGCACGAGCTCGGGCATTATGTGAACAAAGACGTATGGATGGAAGCGCTGACCTCAGGCCTCCTGATTATTCCACCATTCTTCATCGCAGACCTCGTGCTAAGATATGCAGCAGGCGGGTCAAACCTCACGAGCGTAACTGACCCCGCAGGCATCCCACTGCTATTCGCGGTTTTGATCGCTGCTAGCTTTGTCCTTCAACCCGTTTCCAATGCAATATCTCGGATCGTCGAGAGAAGAGCGGACGAATTCGCCTTGAAAGTAGCCAATGACCCTGAAGCCCAAGCCTCAACAGAACGACGACTCGCAGACCTCGCGCTCGCAGTTGACAAACCAAGCCGGCTTGTCGAAATTCTATTCTATACTCATCCTCCATCATCAAAACGAATCGAGTTAGCGGAACAATGGGCTAAGCCAGATAACAAAACCGAGGCAACATAACTCAAGCAGCTTCATTAGATGCAGCATTGCCGTTGCAACTCAAAGACGGCATCTCAATGGGGTACAGTGACGATAGTTGGAGTCGACAAATACTGCGCGGTCCACTAGATGGATCTACTCCGTGCTCCCAATCAACATGGCAACGGGCCCCGTAGGAACGTTCGTGCAATTATACATCATCCAACTGAAAGGGTCGGTGATAGACATTGGTGTGGCAGCAACACTCTTCGCCGCCGCCAGCATTCCGGCGGCCATATTCTGGGGCTTCGTAACCGACCGAATTCACACGCGAAAAAACCTAGTTGTATGGAGTTATGTTCTCATCGCATGCCTGTTGTTCTCGTTCGTACTTGTCAGAACCGTTTACGGCGTCGTCGTCTTGTACTCGATTTTCTCATTCCTGTCGACAGCGTTCGCCACGCCGCTCAACCTCCTCATCATGGAAAGTCAACCTAAGTCAAGTTGGGCGTCCGCTTTTGCACAGTTCTCAATGGTCTCAAGTACCGGCGTGACTCTAGGCCTCCTGCTGAGTGTTGGTTGGTCGGATTTCTTCCCTCTTCAATTCCTCGTGATAAGCCTAGGCATTCTCTCGCTAATCTCGGCTGCGCTCTCCGTACAGATGATAAAGGAACCAGTCGCTATCTTCGAACGCTCCATGATCGCAATGGTTAGCCAAAGCTTCTACCATTTCATTTTGGCGTTGCCGCTTCTCTTCCTTAAGATCCCGAAGTTAATGGACTTCCGCCGCATCTTCAGGGGCATGAAGTTTGGACTCACACGAGAGCCCGCTCTAATTTACACGTCGATTGGCGCATTCTACTTCGCGAGTGGAGCTTTCAATACGTCACTTGTACCCTCACTCAGCTCCGCCGGCATCACCAACAGCCAAGTATTCCTAGTGTCCTTGGTGGGGATGCTCGTTCAAACCATTGCATTCAACTACCTTGGCAGAAGGATCCGAGAGAGCGGCATCAGACATACGGCCGTGCAGGGCCTAGTGTTAAGAGCAGTAAGTTACGGCGGATTCGCGATAGCGATCGCTTACCTTGTTGGCATTCCATACCTTGCCTTGGCCCTAGTACTCTATCCTTTGGGCGCAGGCATAGCTTACGCATACTACTACGCAGCGTCGAATGTTATGGTCTTCAACACACTCGGCCGAAGCAACCAGGGAGCCGCACTAGGCGTGTACAGCGCTGTGGTCGGGTTAACTACGATGATGGGATCATTCATCTCTGGTTTCATCTCATTCTACGTAGGCTACTACGCCACATTCTTGGCAGCGGCCTTATGGTTGGCGTTGGCCGCGTCACTGACCTCCGTAATCGGCGAAGAAGTCGAAACCGCACCATAATTCCTGCTCACCAAGAAACTGTAGTGTAAGTTCCGCCGCACCCCTTCTTGATAAGATGATGGGGGGAGTCCACCCGAGCCTTTAGGGCGGAGCCCACCCTCTCCCGTACCCACCCTAACTAGGCTATTCTTTCAGCACACTCTTACGACGCAAGCCTGTTATCCACCATCGACGTCTTTCTTCGCGATATCGATGAAGGAGTACGATGTCATTGCGGTTGGGACGGGATCCGCAATCTATGTTATCGATGAGATGATGCAGCGGAACCCGAGAATCAAGATAGCCGTGATCGACAAGGACGAACCCGGCGGCATCTGTTTGACGAGGGGCTGTATCCCTTCGAAAATCCTCCTATACCCCGCCGAAGTAATCCACACAATCCAAACCGCTGGCGTGTTCGGGATTGATGTAGACCTGAGAAGTGTAAGCTTTCAAAAAGTGATGGAGAGAATGCGGTCCATCATCGACGCAGACATCCACTCGATCAGAGAAGGCCTCTCAAGCTCACCAAACATCGACTATTACCACGCTCAGGCTGAGTTCACGGCTCCTTACACTATGAAAGTCAAAGGAGAAACGATTCATTCGGACATGATTCTTCTCTCGATAGGCTCCAAACCCTTTATTCCACCAATCAAAGGGCTGAAGGAAGTGGGGTATCACACGAGTGACACAGTTCTGTATGAGACGAAACTGCCTGAAAGCCTCGCGATCTGTGGTGGCGGCTACATTGCCGCGGAGTACGGACACTTCTTTTCAGCCATGGGCTCAGAGGTCACCATAATCGGCCGAAACGAGCGTTTCCTTCCCCAAGAGGAACCTGAAGTATCGTCTCTAGCGAAAAAGGAACTGGCTAAGCGCGCCACAATCCTCACTGGCTATGAAGTTTTCGAAGCAACTAGAGTAGGAACCAGCAAGCGGCTGCTTGCAACTAACCCTCGAACGGGGGACCGAAGAACGATCGAAGTTCAAGAGGTTATGATTGCCTGTGGTCGAGGACCCACCACCGATATCCTCCACCCCGAAAAGGCCGGGATTAAGACCGATGGGCGAGGGTGGGTGGTGGTAAATGAATTTCTTGAAACTTCTGCCCCGAACGTTTGGGCGTTTGGCGATGCCACAGGGAAGTATTTGTTCAAGCACAAAGCCAACTACGATACAACCATAGTTTTTTCCAACGCCGTGTTGAAGCGAAAAATCCCAGTCGACTATCACGCCGTCCCACATGCGGTCTTCACTAACCCAGAAATTGCCAGCGTCGGACTCAGGGAGGAGGAGGCGATCCAACAGTACGGCCAGGATGCAGTTGCGATCGGTTTTGAAAAGTATGAGGATACTGCGAAGGGTGAGGCGATGGCGGCGAAGAATTACTTCGTCAAGGTCATCGTACAAAGAGAGAGCTTGAAGATACTCGGTGCTCACATCATAGGCCCAGAGGCGTCCGTGCTCATCCAAGAAATCATCAATCTAATGTACACGGAGGATCAGAGCGCGCGCCCACTCCTAGACGCAATGCACATACACCCCGCCTTGAGCGAGGTGGTGCAACGTGCTTTCGAGGGATTAATGTCCGTGGAACAATACAAGCATGAACTCCAACATCACATGCAGGAGATGCAGGGTGGGGAATCCTAAGCCCGCCTACTGCGGGCGTGGCCGAAGCGGTAGGGCACATTAGACGTGCTCGTCTATGGGAATCTCACGAACAGGATATTTGGGTCAGATAGTGTCTTGACCCAAGGCGAGTAAGTTGGAGATACCCTTCGGACCTAGCTCAATGAATCTTACGTTCGAAAACGGTAGACCTGTCAAGGTCGTGTCACCGAAGGTCACACCTCCAGCTCCGGACGCAATAGGGAACTCGCTAGCGAACCCGTCTCATTTCAAGGACTTCGACTCATTCATTTCCGAGAAACATCGCGTACTGGTCGTAGTGAACGACCATACTCGCTCCACTCCAACGGCAGAGGTTCTAAGACACCTCAACTTGAGGGGCAAAGAAGTGACCACAATCATAGCCTCTGGGTCCCACAGGCCTCCGAACGCAGGAGAGCTTAGAGGAATTATCGGCGGTGAGATTCCTCCATACGGAGGAAAGGTTGTGATTCACAACTGCAGAGATATGAGTTCGCTCAAATCATTGGGACGAACAAGCAGAGGGACTAACGTTTACCTCAACACGCTCCTCTTCGACGCGGACGCCATCATTGCCGTAACATCTGTCGAACCGCACTACTTCGCGGGATTCACCGGCGGCAGAAAATTCTTACTCCCAGCACTGGCGGCATTCGATTCGATCGAAACCAATCACTGCCTTGCGGCTGAGGATAACGCGAGGCTATTAGCGTTGGATGGGAACCCTGTACATGAAGACTTCATGGAGACTCTTGAGATGTTCGGAAGATCCGATGACATATTCTCAATTCAACTTGTTCTGAACCGGGAATCAGAGATCAGCTATGCCTGTTCAGGAGACATCGTGGAATCTTTCAAACAGGCGGTGGAATATTCGAAGGATATCTACGTTCCCAGAATTCAGAGGAAAGCGGACATAGTAATCTCCGTAAACGAACCTCCTCTCGACATCGACCTATACCAATCCCAGAAGGCGCTTCAGGACGTGGAATACGCCGTTAAACCGGGCGGTATTATAATTCTCGTATCCAGCTGCAGGGAAGGAATAGGAGACAAACACTTCTACGAACTACTCACAGCCAAAAACGGTGACGCGACAAAAGAAGATGCACGAAAGTTTGGATACCACAAGGTTGTCAAACTCAAGAAACTGCTTGAGAAGACACGAATTCTCGCCGTTACGAATCTACCCGCCTCAATTCCAAACGCAATAGGGATAGCGCCATACACGGACGCACAAAAGGCGTTAGCGGACGCCACCAGAACTAGTGGGCATGATTCTGACGTTTTGGTAGTCCTTGATGGAGGGATTACAGTCCCCGTGCCTACTGACCAATAGCAGCCGCCAGGCGATCATTCTATCCGTTTCGAAGCTTCTCTCTTCTCGAATACGAAGATTCTATTGTGTTCTTCTCTGAGGTTGAACATCCCGTTAGTGCAGACCGTCTCTAACAGTTTCTTTTCAGGCAAACCTGACTCTACAGAAAGAGTTCCGTTCTTTATTCAGAACTCGGTGCATCTCTCTCATGACTTTACCCACGTCCTTTAACGAGCGCACGACCCCGAAAAGAAAAGCCGTGTCAACGCTTTCGTCTGGTAGGCCTGATTCAGCTGCATCTGCGAGCTCCACCTTGACATTCCGCAATCCCTCTCGATCCACTTTGTGTCTGACATGCTCGATCGCAGCCGGGTTGATGTCCAGTGCGTATACGAAACCTGCTTCTCCCGTGATCTTGGCGGCAGGTACGGTAAAGAAGCCTGGGCCACAACCCACCTCTAGCACGCGCTGCCCACTCCCAAGCCCTGCTTGAGTCAATCGGCGGTATGGATTCACGAAAACCCCATAAACTGTCTCGTGGACGAACCTTATGATTGCAAAGTGTATTCGATCGTGTTTCGACGCAGTCGCGTGGGTGACCGGGGTGAGATTAGTCGTCGAGTTTTCGGACATGGCAGTTTGCATCTTCTAATCCTCACGTGCCGGTTGTCTTCCACTTCTGAACGAAGCGCTTGCAGGCGGGGCAGATGAATGTCCCCTCGCTCATGCCGTTCTGGTCCACTTCGGAGGATATTCGATCCATTATTTTCACTCACGCTTGGAGTTTTTTCGTTATATCTTGAATCTGCTTGGTGACTTCTTCGAGGGCCTTCTTGGCTTCATCAAGTTCCTCTTTCGAATGTTCTCTTCTCAGCTCATGATGCAAGCCTCTCGATGCTTGGAAGAAATCATGCATAACCCGTCCTCCGCCGCCGTGTTCCCGATGCAATCCGTACCACATGCTTCCAAGATTTTCCATATGCTTCGAGATTTCTTCGCGTGATTTCGTCTCCGTCTCCAAGAACGCCTTGCCAGGGTCGGTCAATGTGTATCGCCTTATTCCCGGCTCCGTCTGGTCGGCTTCCTTGATGAGGTTCTGGTCCTGCAACCAAGCCAGGAGTGGGTAGACTGACCCGGGGCTTGGTCTCCAATACCCCTTGGTCTCGTTCTCCAATTCGCACATTATCTCCGACCCAGACATGGGTTTGTCCTTCAGCTTACTCAGAACTTGGTATCGCAGGAATCCTTTCGGGACCATAGCTGCATGCCGCATCCAATGCCTCATGAAATGGCCACGACGGCGCGTCCAAGCGGATTCGTAATCTACGTCACTTTCGTTCTCGTTTTTCAAATTTATCACCTACGATATCGCTACCGATATCACAGATGATATCGATTACGATTTAAGGCTTTCGCCCAACTCGCATAATGCGATCAAATCAAATCGTTTCTTCGAACGATATTTGGCAGGGCTGGACTTGCTAGCATACCTACAAACGGGAAAACAGAAAACGGTAAGAGCCTAACGTTCATCGGAGCTCGAGAGTTTGCTTGCACACTACATGCGTGCGTTTTCCCATAACATAAACAAATTACCCTCAGAATCTTTGAACCTAGCCCCAGCGCCATATGGGCTATAGACAATCGGCCCTTCCACCTTTGAATCACGGCCCATTTTCTCGCCGGGCAGAAATCTTACTCGTCTCTTCTTCATGCTGGCGACCGTTCTCTTGATGTCCTTTACTACAAAGGTTGAATAGGCTAATTCTCTCTTCTCGCGTTTGTCTGGATGTATGAGCCAGAACTCTGTCTTGCCCACACTTACCGAAGCCCAATAATTCCTCATATCTCCGGGGGCCCGCATATTCAGCGACCCTCCCAAGGCTTTCTTGTAGAACCTTATCGCTCGGTCCATATTCCTTATCGGAATCATTGTCGCGAAGGAAGCTTTAGCTAACATCAGCATCGCATGCATATTCCACAAGCCGGTATATTACCACTTGGCATACGCAACGCGACCTAGACGGTGAATCTAGAACGCTCTAAGGTGGTCAATATATTGTTCCGAGCCTCAGCTAGCCGCGATATCCTTTGCAAGAGATACACTCCGAGTTGCAAACGTTTCGGGAGTGGATTGAGAGTCTTCCTGGCGTGACTAATGCTCCGCACAGGTTTGGTGGCGTTGAACTTCAGGTTCACGGATTGGAATTCATGCATTTTCACGGCGAAACTCATCTAGATGTTCACTTAACGAAAGAAGACCAGACAAGGATGCTTAGCGAAAAGAAAGCTGAGCACCACCAGTTTGCCCCCGAAGCAGGCTGGGTCACGATAAGGATTCGCTCGGACAAGGACCTGGAGAACGCGAGAGAGGTAGTTCAATTGGCCTACTCTAGGGCGAAGAAAATTATGGAAAACCACTTGGCTCGAAGCCGCTAATAGTAGCTCAACAGTATTGACCAGAAGTTGAATTCTGCATGGCCGAAATGTTCTCAGAGAAGGAAATTGGCTATATCAAATCGCAACGCCTAGCCCGCATAGGAACAGCCTCAAAGGATGGAGTACCGGACGTGGCCCCCGTGGGTTTTGACTTCGATGGCAAGTATTTCTACGTCGGTGGAATGCACCTAACGGCGACACACAAGTACAAGAACGCGGTCAAGAACCCACAAGTCTCCCTCGTCATCGATGACCTGAAAAGCATCGACCCTTGGCAGCCCAGATTCGTAAAGATCTTCGGGACCGCTGACCTTGTAACGAGAAACGGGTACGTAGGCCAAGCGACCTATATCCGCATCATCCCTCAGCGCAAGACGAGCTGGGGGCCTAGATTAAGAAAAGAAAGCTGCAAATCGACCGTCTCGACAAGCTTACCAAAATCTAAGCTAATTGAGACAACGCGATAATGCCTTCGGTTAAGAAGCTAAAGCGGATAGGAGCCGTTTGCCTAATCTTGCCGGCACTGGACCACCTGACCTCACCTACTCTCACAATGATTTTCGCGCCGATCATAATGGAGACGATGTTTGGCCAAGGATTTATCTTCGCCACGATCTTCTTCATCATGCTCGGTTAGAGGTCTCACTTCGAAAGCGGTTTGTGAGTTGACCGTTTCATGAATCTCCTTAAGCTTGCAGGAATCGGTCTGCAGGCACAATTCTCTTGGTGTGAGCGGTGCCAGGCAAGTCTTTCCTCTAAACTTGGGTTTCTCGGCATACGATGTCTTCTGTGCCATTTGGTGTTCGTCTTCATTAAACTCAACTAGGAATACTGGTTGAACGTTTCTTTCGATGGCGACACTATTCATCTTATGAGTATTTTTCGTTGGGCCGAAGCCGTAGTTAATGCGCGTTCTGCGACTTCTTAAGCTGGCTTACCAAATTTCGACGGCGGGACTGAAGCCATTCCGTTTAGGAAACCCAACCGACCACGCTGAGGCCACGCAAACTGCGAAACCACGGCAAACACGGATCTGATCACAGTTGATTCAGGCGGTTGAGTCTACGGTAGCCGATAGGATTATTCGTTTTCTGGAGAAACAAGCTGTAGACTTTATTTTTGGTCATCCGGGGGGACCCGCGCTCCCCTTCTACGAGGCATTAAGACAACAGGGTTCTCCGAGACATGTGCTTGTTCGGCATGAAGGAGCGGCGTCCTTCATGGCGGATGCCTACGCCAAAGTGACAGGGAAAGTCGGTGTATGCATGTCAACAATGGGCCCTGGAGCGGCGAACATGACTATCGGTGTTGCCACAGCCAAATCTGATTTTACGCCCATTGTTGCAATAACGGGCCAGCTGCCACTCACGAATCTTGGGCGAGGGTATCAGCAAGAGACGGATCATACGCAGCTCTTCAAAGGCATAACAAAACTTAGCGTGCAACTCAAACGCCCGGAAAGTGCGATGGGCCTCTTTGAGCGTGCCTATAGTCAGGCGGTCTCAGGCAGAACCGGCCCAGTCCACGTAGATGCCCCTCTCGAAGTATCGTCGTCAGCAATCTCCGGCGCGTATAACCCACCCAAAGTGATTAGAAAGGAAATTGGCAGTGCATCAAAAGCGACCGTAAAAGCAGCGGCGCTGCTCATCAAGAAGTCAAGTACTCCACTGATTCTCGCAGGTGGAGGAGTTATACTTGCAAATGCCGCTGATGAACTCAGGCGTTTTGTAGAGGTAACGGACATTCCGGTTGCGACAAGCTACAACGGAAGGGGTGCCCTACCAGAGGACCATCCCCTCTGCCTAGGAAGGATCGGAGAGTACACGCCAAACTACGCCCGGAAGATCGCTAGCGTCGCCGACCTGATCATAGCAGTGGGTTACAGGTTTACGGATGTCTCCACGGACGGATGGAGTAGGCGTCAGGACGCTACGATTATCCAAATAGACATCGAGCCAAGCGAACTTTCAAACGGACACGTCTCTGAGCTGCAATTGAAAGGCGCCCCCGGACGCACTCTGCAATCCATCTACAATGAGCTCAGCAAGTATGATTATGCAAAGGAGAAAAGAAAGAGCTGGACGAATGAACTCGAAAATGCGAGACGAGATTGGACCGCGGGATACGCATCCATCGAAGACTCCGACGCCGAGCCGATCAAACCTCAGAGGGTAATGAAAGAATTAAGAGAAGCCATTGGGCGAAAAGCGATAATAACGTCAGGCGCTGGCAGGGCAAAGATGTGGGCAGCGTCCGTTCTACCTGTATATGAGGCGAGAACGTGGATCCACTCGGGCGGATTTGGGCCCATGGGCTACGAATTGTGCGCAGCAATCGCGTGCAAGCTGGCCAAACCAGATCGTCAAGTTGTCGCGATTGGCGGAGATGCCTCTTTTCAGATGCATTGCCAAGAACTTGCCACAGCGGTGGAGTATAATGCGCCTTTCCTCATGGTGATTCTCAACGACCTCGGCCTCGGCGTGATAAGGAACAATCAACTGCGCAGGTACGGAGCTACATTTGGCACCGACTTTACCCTTGACGTTAACCTTTCCGAAGTGGCTCACGCATTTGGCGCTTCGGGCCAAAGAATCGCCAAGGCCTCTGAGCTTAGAGGAGCGATAAGAAACGGCATCAACAGCAACGTACCCGTAGTCCTCGACGTAATCGTTGACCGCAACGAGATTCCGACATTTGAGCCATGAGTTGCGGAAATGCGCTGTGCGAAGCAAGTCTCACTACATGCTTTGCATATTGACCGAACCTTTAGAACGAACGCAAATGTGGAATATGTCATTGAAGTTTAGATACCGCATAAACCTGACATAGGCAGAGGACTTTGCCGATGATCCGGAACTTAGATTCACTTCTATCCAATTCCGCTTCATCTCTTGATAGATTAGCACGAGAGTTAGCGCTGGCTGCATTGGACGAAGTCATCGCTGCTTCCGACCCCGTGAAGGCTGTGAACAGAAAAGTCAGGTTAGATGGGCAGCATCTCTTAGTGGAGAACGATAGGTATGATTTAGGGAAGTTTGAAAGGGTCTTCGTTGTCGGCGCTGGAAAAGCATCCGCGCAGATGGCCTACGCGGTGGAGACAATCCTCGAAGATCGGATCACCGATGGTGTCGTGAACGTTCCGCGTAACACCATAGCCAAGGTAAGTACTGATCGAATCAAACTCAATGAGGCATCGCACCCACTGCCGGATGAGTCAGGCGTCGCTGGCGCGCTGAAGATGAAGGAACTACTCACAGAGGCGAAGAAAGGCGACCTTGTGATCTGTTTGATATCAGGCGGAGGATCCGCGCTCATGCCTCTCCCGAGTGAGGGGTTGACTTTGGAGGACAAGCTGAGCGTCACGAGACAACTTCTGATGACTGGGGCGAATATCAACGAACTAAATACGGTTCGGAAACATTTGTCAAGAATTAAGGGAGGATGGCTCGCGAAGAGTGTGGACGCACAAATTCTCACGCTAATCCTATCGGATGTTGTAGGAGACCCGCTTGACGTTATCGCGTCAGGCCCGACCTCACCGGATAGCACAACTTTCGAGGACGCGATTTCCGTTCTTAGGAAGTATGGGCTTTTTGAGAAGGCTCCTAAATCAATTCAGAAGGTTCTCACAGCTGGAAGGGACGGTCGAATTGCTGAAACGCCGAAACCTGATGATCCTGTATTCTTGCACGTTAGGAATTATGTGCTTTTCAACAATCGGCTCGCATGCGAAGCGGCATTAGCCTATCTGAGGAAGCGGGGTATTACCACGGAGATACTCTCAACGACGGTCGAAGGAGAATCGAACCAGGTGGGTATGGTCTTAGGGAGCATTGCGAAGGAAATGGCTGTTTGGAACAGGCCCATCGCAAAACCGGCGGCGCTAATCGCAGGGGGAGAAACTACGGTCACGGTTCGAGGGAAAGGAGTAGGGGGAAGGAATCAGGAGGTCGCGTTGGGTGCGGCGTTACGACTGTCAGCGGTTGAAGGTGCGGCCGTTGCCTCGATAGGAACGGACGGTGTCGATGGGCCCACTGATGCCGCAGGCGCAATAGTCGACAGTAAGACCATCGCAAGATCCGAAGCCGTCGGAATGAACGCACGTGAATTCCTACTGGACAACAACTCATACAACTTCTTCAACAAACTTGGAGACCTAATATTCACAGGACCAACAGCAACAAACGTGAACGACGTAACCGTTATGATTGCGTTACCTTCGGACATCAAAAGACTCTCTGCAAAATCGTGAGCGCAAAACGGGGAGAGAGAGGGGCATGCGTTACGACCGCACTTTCGTAGCTTGGATTTACGAGGTCGGTAATGGAGCCATTAGAGCGTTAATTTATCGAAGGGAACGCACCCTTTTGGATGCAAGCATTACTGCTTGTAGTTGTTGTTGGTAGCCGGTGCATCTGCAGAGGTTGCCGGAGAGATATCTCTTGAGTTCCTTGTCCGTGAGGTTTGGCTTCATCTTGATTACGGCTGAAGCCGTCATTATCATACCGGGGATACAGTAACCACACTGTGCTGCGTCGAGTTCTATGAAGGATTCTTGAACGGGATGAAGCTTAGTGTCGGTAGATAGGCCTTCGATTGTTGTGATCTCGTGCCCATCTATTTGTGGAGCTAAGACTAGGCATGAGGTGACCGGTTTTCCGTCTAGCAGAACCGTGCATGCACCGCACTCGCCCGTGTCACAGCCTTTCTTGACACCGGTCGTACCGATTTCATCGTGTAGGAAGTCGCATAGAGTTAGGTTCGGGGCTAACTTCGTATGAACTTCCTTCGAGTTCACCTTGCAGGATATCTCAACCAAATGTTCAGCTTGCATTCTCAAACTTGCCTCTGTAGGCTCACGACTTTGTTAATCGTTCTTTTTGTCAGAACGTATACCAGGTGTCTGCGATAGTCGGCGCTCGCTCTAACGTCGGATATGGGTTTACTCTCCCTAGCCGCAAATTGCGAAACCGTTTCAATCGTTTCCTGTTTGACCGGGCTTCCCGTGAGTTTCGCAGAGCTCTCCTTTGCTAGGATTGGCGTCGGGGCGACTGCCCCCAATGCTATTTTGCTGTCCCCAAAGTGGTTCGCGCGAATTTCCGAGGCTACTGCGACTGATACTACCGAGATGACATTCTCGTTTCGTTTGGCGGCTCGCATCCAATAGCTGGATTTGTGCTCATTTGTGGGAATCTCAACAGACGTAATGATTTCGTCGGAGCGAATCGCCGTCTTCTTCACGCCCGTAATCAAATCCTGAACACCCATTTTTCGTTCCCCCTGCTTACTCAGCAAATTTACCGTTGCCGAGAGAACTATCAACGGTGGGGCTGTGTCTGCCGCCGGTGAGCCGTTGGCGAGGTTTGCGCCAATCGTCCCCAAGTTTCGTATCTGAAATGTACCCACCTGCGACGCCGCTTGACTCAACGCCATGGCATAGCGCTGCACGTCGGAATCTTGTTCGAGTTCTGTGTATGTCGTCATAGCGCCGATTTTCAAGCCGGCTCTGGTCAGTTCCACTCCCGACAGAACTTGCCGAAGACGGTTTAGATCAATGACTACCTCTGGGCTGATAAGGCGCTCCTTCAGGGCGATAGTAAGGTCCGTCCCCCCTGCAATCAGTTTTGCTTTGGAACCATATTGACTCAACACCGTCAGTAGTTCGTCAAGGTTGGATGGCCTAACGTAATCGAATGAGCCGATTGGAGCAAGGTATTGAAACGCTTTCAAACTATTCGCCCGTTGTCTTGGAGGCTAGTGCCGTTCGCACTCGTTCCGGTGTGTATGGAAATTCTCGGATCGGAAACCCTACGGCATTGTAAATGGCATTAGCTACTGCGGCCGCCACAGGTTCGATGGGCGGCTCCCCTATACCCTTGGCTCCGAATGGACCGTTTTGGTCGGGGGCTTCGACGATTATGGGTGTAATTGTTGGGATATCTGCGGCGGTGGGTATGTAGTAATCGAGAAATGTTGGGTTCTTGATTTTGCCTTGATCCATGAGAAGCTCTTCCATTAGTGCGTATCCTAGGCCTTGAACTACGCCGCCGTAAATTTGACTCTTGAACTGAGTTGGTACCAAGACAGCTCCGGAATCATGAGCCGCGACATAGTTCAACACGTCAACCTTTCCAGTTTCCGTGTCAACTTGAACGTCGGCAACGTGGACGGCCCACGAGTACGAGACCCATGGCGACCCCTGGCCTTTCTCTTTGTCCCAATTGATTCCTGACGCGCGATGCCATGCCTCTTCCCTAAGCTCGATGCCTTTGCTTCGGCATTGGCCTACGAGTTCACCGAATTTCACCGAGCTGCCATTCGTCTTGCTATGTACTGTATCGTTGTCCCAGACGAGGTCTGAAGGTCGACATGAAAGAGACTGAGCGGCGATCTTCGCCATTTTCTCTTGCAATTGTTTTGCGGCAAGGTAAACGCCCATGCCCCCCATGACGGTGCCTCTCGACGCGACCGTTGGTCCAGAATCTAGCGCTAGCGTAGTATCCGGGGTTTCAATTTTGACTCTTGTATCTTTCAAGCCAAGAATCCGAGTCACTATCTTCACGAAGCCCGTGTAGAGTCCTTGGCCATATTCGGTCATCCCCGTCCTAACCTGAACCACCCCGTCTTTAGCAATTTCAATCGTGGCGGAACCGACGTCTACTCCTAGCGGCCCCAGGCTAGTAGGGTGTATCATGCACGCCATTCCTATGCCGCGGCGCATCTCTCGATTCTGTTGCTTAGCGTATGATGCTCTCTTGCTTTGCCATGAGGATGCTTCTGAGGCTTTGAGTAAGCACTCTTCGAGTCCTACGCTGCTCGTAAGCAATTGCCCGGTCGCGGTCTTTGATCCGACTCGAAGAATATTCCTTCTTCTGAATTCAAACGGGTCCATGTGGATTCTTTCTGCCGTCTCATCCATCTGAAGTTCAGCAGCAAAGGTGGCCTGGGGTTTTCCGAATCCTCTGAACGCACCCATTGGCACTTTAGTCGTATACGCTACCGTCCCATCGACGCTCACATTTGGGACGTCATAGGCGCCGGCGACTAGACAGACTGCTTGGAAGAGAACTCGGGAGCTTAAGGAAGCATAGGCGCCGCCGTCGAGTAGGACATTTGCCCTAACGACCGTAATCTTCCCATCTCGAGTTACTCCCATCTCTCTTTCGATCTTGATCGGATGCCGTTTAGGGTGGAATATGATGGACTCCTTTCGCGAGAATGCGAGTAGGGTGGGCTTCTTGGTCAGGTAGGTGGCAAGCGCCGCTCGGGCGCAGACCTCGTCAGGCGCATCCTCTTTGCCACCAAACGCTCCGCCTGTGGGCGCGAGAATTATGCGCACATTTCGTACCGCTTTACCCAGTACTATCTTGACCGCTTTTTCGACGGCAAAAGGGCACTGCAATGATCCAAGAACGGTGATACCATCTGGCGTTGGGTAAGCCAAAGCGGCTTCGGTTTCCAGGTAAGCTTGCTCTTGAACAGGGGTCTCGTATGTTCCTTTAACGATCACATCGGCCCGACGAAAACCGTCCTCAACATCTCCTTTTCTAACGAAATAATGGTCAAGGAGATTGCCTTTCTCATGTATTCTTGTCGCGCCGTCTTGCAAGGCTTCTTGAGGGTCGAAGATTCCCGGCAGCGGTTCGTAGTCTATTTTTGCGGCTTCTACTCCTAGCTCTGCCGCCTCTGGGGTTTCAGCCGCAACCATAGCCACCGAGTCACCAACGAAACGTACCTTCTTGTCACAGAACAGAGGTTGGTCTTGAATGAAGAAACCAACCTCATTCGCTCCCGGGACATCGCGTGCCGTGACGACTCTTACCACCCCTGGGATCTTTTCCGACTCTGAGAAGTCCATCTTCTTAATCAGAGCGTGCGCGTGTGGTGAACGAATTATCCTCAAGTAGAGGACAGTCTGATCGATCATATCTGTGGTGTACCGAGTCTTTCCAACAACTTTCTCCAGAGCGTCGACGCGCCGAAGCTCTTCCTTCGCCACAACCGGTTTCTCAAGCGTTTGCATGGATTTCCAACGGCAGCCCTTCGGCTGTCCTTGTTTTGATATTAAGCTACCCCTAAACTGCAGGCATCGAAATCGTCGAAGGTCCTTCCGAACGCGTTACGGATGATATCGGGTGCCACATATTTCATTGTCTGATGAAACGTCCGTTTCCAGGTTTTCCAAGAACATTTCCGTCTTTCATTATGAGCTTGCCTCTAAGATAGGTCGCAATGCATTGACCTCTGACTCTCCAGCCGTCGAAGAGGAATGTATCTTTGGCTTTAGATTCGAGGTCATCTGATTTCAACGTCCATTCTCGTTGAAGATCTACTAATGCGAAGTCTGCATCGCAGCCCTCTGCTATCTCGCCTTTTTTGGGGTAGATGCCGAAGACCTTTGCTGGCTTTGTGGAGCATAGTCTTACAACATCTTCGAGTGCAAGTCTGTTGCGAGTTACTTCGGTGAGTAAGAGTGGCAGTCGAGTTTCGACACCTGGTGTTCCTGGCGGTGCTTTCCAAATGTCCTCTCGCCCTTCGTCCTTTTCCTGCTTCGAGTGAGGCGCGTGGTCGCTCACTATCATGTCAATCGTCCCATCCGCGATGCCTTTCCACAGCGCCTCATTGTCGAGTTTGTCTCTCGGAGGCGGGTTGAATTTCGCATTGGGCCCATGTTTCCTGAGCGCTTCCTTCGTGAGCAGGAGATAGTGAGGGCACGTTTCAGCTGTGATTCCGGCCGTGTTCCCTTTCCAGAAACGAATGAGGTCGACGGCTTCCTGCGTACTAGTGTGAAGGACGTGAAGTCTTGCGCCCAGTGCCTTGGCAATCACTAGGGCTTCAGAAACTGCTAAAGCTTCGGTAAAGGTCGGACGAGAATCCGCGTGCGCGGAGGCATCGCGCCTGCCTTCTTCTTGCAACTTGTGGGTGAGATACTGTATGGTGTTGTTATCTTCGGCGTGCACGCATAGAATCTTACCGGTCGATTTCACTCGTTCCATGACGCGATAGAGCGAACTTGCGTCCGTCACGAATGTGCCCGCATACTCTTGTGTACGTTGGGCTGGTGGGGCGACCATGTACGTTTTGAAAGCTATGGCTCCTGCCTCCACCATTCCGCGCAGTTCGGACAGGTTGTCAATCCCAGCGCCACCGTAAAGCGCGAAGTCCACCATTGCTTTCGTTTGGATCAAGTCGATCTTTTCAACGAACTGTTGCTTAGAGCAGACGACGGGTTGCGTGGTTGGCATGTCGAATACAGTCGTTACGCCGCCCTTGGCCGCGGACCTAGTTCCAGTCAGAAAATCTTCTTTCTGAGTCATGCCTGGATCGCGGAAGTGAACGTGTGTATCGATGAGGCCTGGAAGCACATACAAGCCTGTTGCGTCAATTTCTTCGTTAGCTCGAAGCGTGCCCTGGCTTTGACTTATTGAAATCACTTTACCTTTCTCGACAAGTACCGAAGCCTTCGTCGTCCCGCTTTCGGTGACGACTGTGCCGTCATGAATCAAGAGATCCGGCATTCGCCATTCGCAGAATTACTTGAGAGCTTGGAGATAATAATCTATCACGAAACGTGATAATCAAAAGATCCTTGAGTCCAACCGCGCGAGATACGTTTTATCTGAGCACGTCGAGAAGATCGTCAAGGAATTTACCATGTCGTTAGTCGGACGTGACCTGGTTTCCGTGCTTGACTTTGGCCGCGAAGAGCTTGAGAGAATATTCCGAACGGCTGACAGCATGCAACGTTTCACTAGGAAATGCAGGAGTCAATTGAAGAATTATGTGATGGCTACCATCTTTTTCGAACCAAGTACGAGAACGCGGCTGAGCTTTGAAACTTCAATGCATCGTCTTGGTGGTTCGGTGATTGGATTCGCTGAATCGGGTGTTTCGAGCGTTGCGAAGGGAGAAACATTGGCGGACACGATCAGGATGGTTGAAAGCTATTCGGATGTTATTGTGTTACGGCATAAGGTGGAAGGGTCTGCGAGGTTTGCAGCGGAAATATCCGGCGTACCGGTATTAAATGGCGGGGACGGATCTCAACATCACCCGAGTCAGACTCTCACTGATCTATTTACAATCAGAAAGGAATTCGGCGAGATTGACGGACGCAACATTCTACTAATGGGCGACCTCCAACACACAAGGTCGGCCTCATCACTCGCATATGGACTGGGACACTACAAAGCCATCACGCTCTCTCTAGTCTCTCCCCCAAACCTAGGCATGAGGCCTGAGGTTACTGACTACCTGGAAAATAGAGACGTAAAATACCAAGAAGGCCAAGACCCTGCCGATTTCATCGGGGAGGCTGACGTCATATACGTCACAAGGTTGCAGAAGGAACGTTTCCCAGACCCGAAAAAGGCCGAGGCGCTCAAGGGCAGCTACATACTGACAAGGGAACTCCTGAAACGCGCCCCGAAACATGCCATAGTAATGCATCACCTTCCTAGGATAGAAGAAATCCCCTTAGAAGTCGATTATACTCCGAACGCTAGATATTTCCAGCAAGCTGCCAACGGCGTCCCGGTGCGCATGGCTTTCCTCTACCTATCAGTCTACCATTCAAAGTACCATCCAGTGAAGCAACGTGAACCAACTTTGCGTTCAAGTGATACTCGAAGATGTGCGAATTCAAACTGTATCTCAAATCAACCACGCGAACCAATTCTTCCCATGTTGAAGGAGGTTATGAGTAAAGGCGAACGAGTACTCCAGTGCCAATACTGTGGTCGATACACCAAAGAGTGATCTCGCCCTCTTCAAAGTCAGGCATGAAGCTTGCTGATAACTTCGTTCTCAGCGAGCACCTTCCCATGTTTAATCACGTAGCGCGGGATATCACCGAATCGAATTGCGTCGGCTATTTTCGAATAATTCAACACATTCAAATCAGCCATGCATCCCTCGGAGATTCCGTACTCATCCAACCTTAGCATTCGGGCTGCGTTCTCGGTAACCATTCGCGGAATCGCTTCAAACAGCTCTCTTGAATTCAGTTGCCCGCCGTAGGCGAGCAACCAACCATTTCGCAAGGAGCTGAAATCGCCAAAAGGGTTGAAGGGATCCACCATATTGTCAATGCCGTAGGTGACATTTACGCCAGCCATGAGAAGCTCCTTTACCCGTGTTAGGCCTCTAGGCATCGGAGGCGGATGCAGTCCGCCACTTGTCATCATTGTGCACGGGTTTGTAATGATACTGACCTTAGCTCGCTTTATTGAAGTTATGAGCTTGTTTGCATAATCGTCCGAGTAATGTGCCAATGCAATGTTATGAGCGGATGCGGCTCTGCCCTCGTAGTGGTTTTTGACCACTTTCGATAAGAAGTATTCTAGATTTCTACCGTATGACAAAACGTCATTGTGGACATCAACGTCGACATTTTTCTTGGTGGCAATCTCGAACACCGTATCTAGGTGCTCTTTAGACTCTTCAGCCGACATCTCGGCTTCAGGAAGCCCGCCCATCACTTGGCAACCGGATTCAAGGGCATCGTACAGCAACTCTTCGGTTTCATCTTCGCGGATGATACCTTCCTGAGGGTTCGCCACTAACTGGACATCTACCACACCAGAATATTCGCGGCGAATTTCGTTCAGTGCATTAAGCGATTTCAGCCCCACGACTGGGTCGATATCAACATGACTACGAATCACCGTCACTCCGCGACTCATAGCTAGTGGTATGACTCTCTTGATTCGGTCCTTCACGTTGCTGACCGTGAAAGACTCCTTAGCTTTCCTGATGATTTCGCGTGCTTCTCCAATTGATGAAGAGTAACCAAATTCCTCAGAAAGCAAGACCTTGTCTAGGTGTATGTGCGGTTCAATAAACGTCGGTAGCACCAAGGCGCCCTTCGCATCAATCTCCCTGTCCGAGCCTGCTGAAGGCTTCGTTGTGACTTCCGCGATTCGGGAACCTTTGACCAAAATGGAGACTAATTCTTCGGAGCGCAATATCTTTGCATTTCGAATAAAGAGCGACAAGACACGACCTCTCCCTCTCTCGGGGTAAGTTTACCTTGTTAGAAATATGTGTCGCGCACGCCTAGTTATTGCAAACCGAACCGATGGACGGAGTTGGATTCTTAGCATTCTTAGATAGTCCTGTCACGGAACTTTTCAATGGCTCGCGTCGAAACAATGACTGAGCCGCTTTGGAGTCTTTCGACAGCGGAGAGCGCCGCTTCGTGAGCGACTTTGCTGGTTCCAGCTACGCAGTCGCTGGGGATTCTAACCCAAAAATCGTATTGGTGCGCGTCCATGGCGGTTAGGTAGACGCACACATCGGTCGCTGCTCCCGTTATGAAGAGCGTATCGACGCCCAACCCTCTCAAGAGAATATTCAGGTCGGTACCGAAGAAGGCACTATATCGTCGCTTATCGATCACAAAATCCGATTCGCCAGGCGCTAACTCTTCTACGATTTCGACACCTTTGCTCCCCTCGACACAGTGGAGTGGCTCATTTCCATCAAGTTCCCTACCAAAATCCACCTTTTGAGCGCGATGAACTTCCCGAGTGAAAATTACCGGTATCTGAGCGCGACGCGCCTCAACTATCAATGCCCTTATCCTCGGGACCATGGCCGAGGCCCCATCACACGGAACTGCGCCGGTCTCGTCCACGAAATCATGTTGCATATCTATTACCAATAGAGCGGGTTTCGCCAAAATCTAATCACTCATTGCACAGTGGCTTACAAGCGAATCGTCTAGCGTAGCTCGCCTATAGAAATTTGTCCTATAGGTTTTGGTCCTTGGACGTTAGACGTTAATAACCGAATGCGAGAGGTAATCTTGATGAAAGCCCCGTTGAGTTCCACTTTGGTTACGGTGAATGCGTTCGGTTTGTGGCAGATGATTCTGAAGGTCAAGACTATGCAGGTTGAGACAAAAGGGCGGACGCTTCGAGACCTCATTAAAACCTTGGACGAGAAAGCGTTCGGCGAACTTGAGAAACGAGTTCTTTCGACAAATAGAAGTTTAGATCCTAAATTCAGAATTTTCGTGAACGGCGTGGCGAGCGATGATCTAGAGGCCACAATATCCGACGGCGATGACGTTCTATTGTATTCCGTAATAGACGGTGGATGAGTCAGTCTAAGAGAATGACGGCAAGAGCTCTTTGCCGAATCTCTCAACTTGCTCCTCAATCTCGCTGAGTTGAGCTACAGCGGGAATTAGTACCAACTCCTGAACCCCATTCTTCGAGAAACGTTCAATCATATCGGCACACTCCTTAGTCGTTCCCGCAATCATGCTATTTGGTGTGGCTTCGCTCCAGGAGGGAAGGTCACAATGTGTCGTGATATATTCGGTGGTGATGCGTTTTGTCTCGGTGTTGTCTGGCCCTAATCTAGCGGGTATCATGTCGCAGTTTCCGAACTTATCGATCGCCTTTCCACTTGCTTTGGCGCTTTCCAAAACCTTCCGCCAACTCCGATCGAAACTTTCGGGAGTGTAGAAGTACGATATCCATCCGTCGGCGCGTTTCCCGACCCGCCGCAGCACCGCGTCCACGTAACCTCCCATCCATAGTGGTGGATGCGGCTTTTGCACTGGTTTCGGTTCCATGGTTACGTTCTTGAGATTATACTGGCCGTATGTGCCATTTACTTGGTCCTCAGTCCACAACCGTTTCATGACCTCTAGGTTCACTTGCAATGTTCGCCCGCGAGAATCAAATGGATAACCGCAGGCTTGGAATTCACGCTTATACCAGCCAGCGGCGACACCAAGCGTGACTCTTCCCTCGCTCAGGTTGTCGAGCGTGGCTACTTGCTTCGAAAGGACGACGGGGTTTCTGATTGAGAGAACAAGGATGCCCGTTCCAAGCCTCACGTGCTTGGTTGTTGCGGCAACGGCTGCCAGAGTCGTTATGGATTCGTAGACGGGAAAGACACTTTTCGAACCCAGCAGCATGTGATCCCACACCCAGATAGAGGAATAACCTAACTCTTCCGCTTTCACCGCCTGCTCTACTAACGCCTGAGGGCTTATCGATTCCCCGGGAGCAACATAATTCTGGAGTGCTAATCCGAACCTAATCTTTGCCAACGATTACCCGCCTTGAATCACGAGACTCCGCACCAATCGAGCATGGTCAATGCATAGACCTTTGTCGCGGCGATCAGGTCATTGATCCTAGTGTATTCGTCTGTTGCATGCATTTGGTCTGTTGGGCCAGGTCCGAATATTACGGACGGTGTGTTTCCGTACCTGTTAAGAAAGCGTATGTCAGCGGCACCGGTTCTACCGCTGATACTTGGCTTGACTCCTAGGGCGGTCTCGTAGACTGCGCTCAGAGATTTCACAATGGGGTGGTCGACTGGGATTTCCGAGGGGTCCGCGAAATAGCCCGTGTATTTTACTTTGGGAGGGTGATCCTTCAGCCATGGGTCGGAAGATGTTGAGGATTTCAGATAATCCTTGAATTCTTCCTTAACTTGGTCAGAGTCTTCTCCCGGGACCGTAGCCATGCTCCCCTTTAGGAGACATGAGTCTGGGAATGCGCTGGGATACGATCCTGCCTGGAAGACTCCGATGAGGCATGGAATCGTCTCTCTGATCTTCGGGTATAGAGGATGAGTGATTCGGTTCATGCGATCCTCCTGGAACTCTGAGACTTTCTTCACGACAGTGTAACCCTTTTCAATGGCGTTCACTCCGTCCCATTGTAGCTGAATTCCTGCAGGCTTGCCTTTGACTTGGATCTCGTACCATATTCGTCCGATGCAGGCTGGTTGAACGTTCATGCTGCTTGTCTCGCCGCTGATGCCTGCGTCAGCTGTGTATCCGCGTGTAATTGCTGCTAGGGTTCCGTTTCCGCTTAATTCCTCATCTACGGTGTACTCGAGAATTACATCCCCTTTCAGTTTCAATCCGGATTTGATTATGGCATGGATTGCCATAGTGTAAGCCGCTAGGCCGGCCTTCATGTCTGATGCGCCGCGTCCGAAAATCTTCCCGTCTCGTACGGTTCCGGTCCATGGGCTGCTTTGCCAAGCGTCTTCTGGTCCTGCTGGAATGACGTCAACGTGCCCATTGAGAAGTAGAGAACGGCCTGAACCTCGTCCCTTGTATATTCCGACTACATTCGGTCGATTCTTGTAATCTCGGTCCACGGGCACGTATCCTGGATGGCGTTTCAGATCGTCGAGGTTTGGCTCCCATACATCGACGGTGATTGCAAGTTCGTCTCTAAGCCACGTAGAGATAAACGCCTGAATCTCTTTCTCGTCCCCAGTGACGCTCGGGTATGAGATTAGCTTCTGCAGGAATCCTATGATCTCGTTATGGTCGCCGTCGATGCGTGAAAGTACCTTTTCGTGTGGATCCGACAAACCAATCAGTTACCTCTCAACATGACCTTCTCGGGGTCGATCGCTCTTAACACTTTGAGCTCACGCGGTGTTGGTGGGGTGGTTCTCTGTAG
>Ga0187769_10000049_pt1 | contig 56533 bp, 57 predicted proteins | sample 0116_SJ02_MP02_1_FD_133140 | JGI IMG/M metagenome (GOLD analysis project Ga0187769, IMG submission 133140) | Tropical peat soil microbial communities from peatlands in Department of Meta, Colombia - 0116_SJ02_MP02_10_MG | ecosystem: Environmental > Terrestrial > Soil > Wetlands > Peat | place...
CAACCCGGCCAGCGGTGAAGCTGGCACCACCCCGGACCAGTTGGGCTCACCCACCCAACTGGTCCCTTTTTTGTCGGCTCGCAGCCCACAAGGCCCGAGAATGGCCGAGAATGGCCAGGATTGACACACCTTCTGCCCGCGCCTATATTTTGGCGGATGTCTTCGACACCTTTCGGCGAACACCTCAGGCGCGAACGCGAATTGCGCGGCGTTTCGCTTGAAGAAATCGCAGCTGCCACCCGCATCAATACCCGCTTTTTGGAGGCCCTTGAAAATGAGCAATGGGATCGGCTGCCCGGTGGTGCTTTTGATCGCGGGTTCATCCGATCAATCGCGCGATTTCTTGGCATGGATGAGGATGGCCTAGTCGCTGAGTACACCTATGAGCGAAACAGTGTAGACGACCCGCGCGGCGGCGGACATTCTGAAAGGATTCCGCGAGCTTGGGGGTCGGTCGTTGTGATTGCTTTCCTTGCCGTGGCAGTCATCGCTGGCGGGTTCTGGGGGCTGGGACATTTTCGCGGGGCCATCGCTGGGCGCCTCCGTGGGCGATTTGCGGGAAGCGCTGCCGCCAGTGGAGGTGCGACCACGCCGACTTCTGCGGCGGCTCCGGTTCTGACGCCCATGACCCTCACGATTCGGGCGAGCCAAGCCGCGGAGCTAACGGTCGCTTCCGATGGCCAGACCGTCTTTGCCGGAATCCTCCAGGCAAGCGATGTGAAGCGGTTTGAGGCCCATGAGACGCTGAAAATCGTCTCGAGCGATTCGGCAGCCTTTGAGTTCACGCTCAACGGTCAAGTGATCGGATGGGCTCCTGTACCAGGTGAACCGGGAGAAATGAGATTGACAAGGAACGATCTGCCGAAGCCCGCGGAGGCGTCTCATTAGCGCGGAACTGTGTGCGCAGATACGTTCCGGCCACGCGCGCCCCGAGCAGAAGCTGGCCATTTGCGGTGGCAGTGTACCGCTGGGTCCCGAGGATCGTGTCGAGTTGCTCGCCGTGCTCGCTTCTGACAGCGACCCCACAATCTCCGAACGCGCGCAGAACGCGCTGCTCACGCAACCGGTTGAGAACTTCCTGGCCGCCTGTAATCGTCCCGACGCCGACAGTCGGCTGTTTGCTTACTGCGCGGACAATTTGGGAAGCCGGCCCGGCATTGCCGACGCTCTAGCGAAAAACGCAGCGTGTCCTACGGCCTGTGTTGCGCGCGTGGCGCAACATTTGACTGTGCCGGGCATCCAAGCGCTGCTCGACAATCTGGAGCGCTTCGTTTCAGACCCTCAGCTGGTCATTGCGGTGGCCGGGTTGTCTTCCGGTTCGAGTGAACAGCGGGAGTTGCTCGGCGAATTGCAGAAGGGCGCGGTCGCTCAAAACGAGATGCAGGACGCGGCGGCCGACGCCGAACCGGATCCGGTGAAGCGCGAGACGCTGATGCAGCGTGTTGCGCACATGAACGTCGTCCAGCGCCTCACCCTCGCGCTCAAGGGTGGCCGCACCGAACGCATGCTATTGATCCGTGATCCGAACAAGCTTGTGCAACGATGTGTCCTGCAATCTCCGCGCCTGACCGACACGGAGGTCGAAGCGTTTGCCTCCATGACCAATCTGACTGCGGAAATCCTCCGGACGATTTCGCTCACGCGAATCTTCATGAAGAATTATGCGGTGGTCAAGAATCTGGTCAACAATCCCAAGACGCCGCTCGACGTCTCTTTGCATCTGATGGTGCGGCTCACGGCGACAGATTTGATGAAACTCACGACCAACAAGAACGTGCCAGAAACCTTGCGGTCGGCTGCGGTCAAGCTGAACCGCAAGCGCAAGATAGGCGGCTCCGGGGACTCCCACTAGGCATTCAGCGATCGTTAAACCTTTGCTCCCGGAAGGGATCGCCGTACATGTTATAGCCGTTTTCCTCCCAGAAACCGGGCGCGTCGTCAGTCATGAATTCAATCCCGCGGACCCACTTCACGCTTTTCCATGCATAGAGATGTGGCACGACGAGGCGCACGGGATAGCCGTGATCGGCAGGCAGCGGCTTGCCATCGTGCTCGAGCGCGAACAGGGTTGTGGGCCGCATCAAGTCATCGAGCGGCAGGTTCGATCGGAAGTCGTACTCGGCGTGAACCATCACATATTTGGCCTCGGGCTTGACGACGACGAGGCGGGCTACTTCGCTGAAGGGCACGCCCTTCCAACGCACATCGAACCGACTCCACCGCGTGACGCAGTGCATGTCGGCCGTGACCTCCCGCATCGGTAGCCGCGTGAACTCCTCCCAACCCAAACGAAGAGGCTTCTCCACCCATCCCGTGATCTTAAAATCCCAGGTCCGCGGGTCAAAAGGCGGCACGTCACCGACATGCAGCACCGGCCATTTCAGCGTCGCGGACTGACCGGGAGGGAGACGCCCGGCGTCACGCATCGCGCGTTCGAGCTGCTTTCGTTCCGAAATTTCGCCGAAGACCATGTCCGGTCCTTTGCCTTGACTCAAGAGCAGACCTTTATTGTACAACGGCGCTCGTGGCTGACCCCGTCTTGGCAGGAGTTGGCTGTGCTATGATTGCGCTTTTCGAACCGTCGAGAAAACACAACAGGAGCAACCCTTGTCAGCCCGCATCCTCAACGGCAACGCCATCCGCGATGAGATCTACCGAGAGCTGGAGGCGGAAATCCGAGCGCTCGCCGAGCAAGGAGTTCGTCCTGGACTTGCGGCTGTGCGCGTCGGCGAGGATCCGGCGTCGAAGCTGTATGTGAACAGCAAGATCTCGGCATGCGACAAGCTTGGGCTTGCGAGCTTCCACATCACGCCGCCCGCGTCGACGACAACGGGAGAGCTGCTTAGGCTAGTGGACGAACTGAACCATCGTAACGATGTGGATGGCATTCTCGTGCAGATGCCTCTGCCCAAGCAAATCGATTCCAAGAAGATCCTCGATGCGGTCGCTCCCGCGAAAGACGTGGACGGCTTTCATCCAGTGAACGTGGGCCATCTGGTGGCGGGACGCCCCGCGCTCGTGGCCTGCACACCTGCAGGGGTGATGGAGATTCTCAAACGCAGTGATATTCAGGTGGAGGGCGCGAACGCCGTCGTCATCGGACGCAGTGATATCGTTGGCAAGCCGATGGCGCTGCTTCTGCTGCATGCCAACGCGACCGTCACAATCTGCCACTCGAAGAGCAGAGATCTGCCCGGGATTGCACGCCGCGCGGACATCCTTGTTGCGGCGATCGGAAAAGCGGCGATGGTGACACCGGAGTATGTCCGCCCTGGGGCGACCGTCATTGACGTCGGTCAGATTGTGGTGAGGGATCCTGCAGACGCCGAGCGCATTTTTGCCAAGTTTCCGACGAAACTCGAATCGTTCCGGGGAAAAGGTTCCATCCTGGTCGGCGATGTTCACCCCGAAGTCGTGGAGGTCGCGGGCGCGTACACTCCTGTGCCCGGAGGTGTCGGCCCACTGACCATCGCCATGCTGATGAGCAACACCGTGAAAGCGGCGCGGCTCAGGCGCGGCAGCCAGGTCCCCGCGGCTGCATTTTCGCGGACCTGATGCTGCGTATTGGCCTTACCGGTGGGATTGCCTCGGGAAAATCCACGGTGGCCGCTCTGCTGCGCGACCGCGACTACCCCATACTCGACGCAGATGTCCTCGCCCACGAACTTCTGGAACCCGGACAGGATGCCTACCAGGAGGTGGTGCGCGAATTCGGCGAGGGAATTCTCACGAGCGGGAGAAGGGTTGACCGTCGAAAGTTAGGAGCAATTGTCTTTGCCGATGCCAGCAAGCGTGAACGCCTGAATCAAATCATGCACCCGCGCATCCAGCAAATTGCCGCGCAGTGGTTTGAAGCGCTCGACCGGCCAGGTGGCCCTGACTTCGCCTTTGAAGATGCGGCGCTAATTCTGGAAGCCCGTGCGAACAGAAATTTTGATCGCGTCGTCGTGTGCTGGTGCCGTCCGGAACAGCAAATAGAACGGCTCGAGGCACGGGGATTTTCGCGCGAGGAGGCGCAGCGGCGAATTCAATCACAGATGCCGATCGATGAGAAGCGCCGATTGGCCGATGACGTGATCGACTGCTCCGGTTCGATCGAAGATACTGAGAGACATGTCGAGCAGTTAATCGCCCGATGGAAGCACGTTTTAGCCAAGCCCAAGAACTGATTCCCTCGTATGTAGGCCGATGGGGTCGAGCCTGTTTGAGGCAAATTGGCTCTTGCAACCCGTTCGTTCGCTGTAGAATCTGTCGGTAGACGGGGACGTCGGCCAATGACTCGAGGACAACGCTGGTCGCGCGCGGTCCGGCCGTTGCTGGTGGGCTTGATCGTAGGGCTGATCGCGTATTGGGCCGGGTCAAGATACGGACAGCGCTCGGCGACAATTGTGAGCGCCCTGCCCCCGCCTCCCAACGGCGACGTCAGCCTCGATCCTACCGAGGCCGAAAACGTTCGCATATACAAACAGGCCTCGCCGGCCATAGCAAATATCGTGACCCGTGCGATGCAGTATGACTTCTTCTACGGCGTGGTCCCAGTCGAAGGTGCGGGCTCCGGCTTCGTGATCGACACCGCAGGGCATATCCTGACGAATGATCACGTGGTCGAAGCTGCCGAGACGATTGAAGTGACGCTCGGGGATCAGTCGCGCTTCAATGCCAAAAAACTCGGAGCCGATGAGCGTAACGATATCGCCTTAATACAGATCGATCCCGGTGGCCACAAGCTCACGCCGCTGCCGCTCGGTGATTCGCGTAATCTGCTCGTGGGACAGCGCGTGCTTGCGATCGGCAATCCCTTCGGTTTTCAAAGCACTCTGACAACGGGCGTTGTCAGTTCGCTCGGCCGCACCGTACAGACCGGAGAGAACACCTTCATCGACGACGCGATTCAGACCGACGCCGCAATCAATCCCGGTAACTCGGGGGGGCCGCTGCTCAATACGCACGGCGAAGTGATCGGCATCAACACCGCCATTCACTCCGACACTGGCGCCACGGTCGGAATCGGTTTCGCGATTCCGATCAACACGGCACGCCGCATTGCCAACGACTTGATTACCCAGGGTCGGGTGCGCCGGGCAACGCTGGGCGTGGAAGGCCGAGGGATTTGGCCGCAACTGGCGCATGCGCTCAACCTCCCCATTGAGCATGGGATTCTGATCGAGCGGGTTACGCCCGGGGGACCTGCGGCACAGGCGGGAATCCGGGGCGGCACCCGAACGGTGCTCGCGGGACTGCAACAACTCATGATTGGTGGCGATGTGCTGATCGCCATTGACGGGAAAGCAGTCACGAGCGAGACCGATCTGAATCTGTTGCTCAACCGCGATGAACCCGGCGACAACGTCACTCTGACAATCCTCCGCGACGGGAAAAAGATGGACGTGCGCGTGAAGCTGGGCCAGGGCTAGAGGTCGGTTCGGCGTTCTTCGGCTTTCGTGCGCAACTTCGCGGCCAGCCCCGGCTCGCGCCATTCGTCGCGCACCCGGTCGCGCTCGCTTTCCGTCAGCTGGAACCACGATTCCGAGATATCCCGGACGCGCTCGAGCGCAGCCTGCATTTCTGCCTGTTTCTGCTTCATCGTGTCGCTGTCGGCATCCGTGGGTACGCGAATCGGGGGAGCGACGAACATCACAGTCCTTGAAAAGGGATAGGGCAGACAGAAAAGATCCCATGCTTTTTTGAACGTGTGACCGCGCTCAACCGCGATGTGAAACACGGAAATCGGTCGGCCCGTTCGCCGCGCCAGAATCACGGGTCCTGGTTTGGCGACATAGCGCGGGCCGCGCGGGCCATCGATGGTGAACCCGACGTGACGGCCCGCTTCGAGATGGGCCGCCATCGCTGTCAGGCCTTCGATCGCACCGCGCGTCGAGCTTCCCTGTGCCGTGCCGAAACCGAGACGCTCGATCACACGCCGGGTCCACTGTCCGTCGAAGTTGACCGTATTGAGGACGACGATGCCGCGGTGGCGCCAAATCCACGCGGCCGGGAAAATGCAGCGGTGCCAGAACGCGCCGATGGCTGGCTCGCCCCCACGCGGAATCTGAATGGCGTTGTGGACTCCAATCACCTCGGTTCGCAGAGTAGGGCCAATGAGCCGGATGACGGCAGACACGGCCCACGCGATCACCGGAATTTGCAGACGTCGCCAAACAGAAAGTTCTGGCGCCAGAATCGCTGGCTCCGAACTCGCCTCTGCCAGCGCCGGGCTCGATTTCGACACGTTCTCCACTGCTGTATAGTATAGGCGGTTCGATGCGAGCCCGATTCCAATTCGCACGCAGGTGTACCACCCTGCTCCGACCCATCCCTCCATTGCTGGCCCGGTTCTCCATAGCGGCATTGCTTTTGTGCCCGGTCGCGGTCTACGCCGACAATGCGCCGGGCGCCGTAGGCCGCATCGAAGGCAGGGATGTCTCTGTCGAAGCCGGGGTTGGCGGCACAACCACGTCTGCTCCGAGCACCCTCGCGAGCGGGAACGTTGTGACCGTGCACTCTGGCAAGGCGCGGATGACGCTTTTCAGCGGCGGCAAGGTCGAAATCTGTGGTCCGGCTAAGTTCACCCTCCTACTTTCGGGCCAGGCGGTCACCATTGCACTCAATTTCGGCCGAGTGCGGGCCGAGCTGCCCGCCACGACAACGCTCCGCATTTTCACACCTACGATCGTCGGAACGCCGATTGACATCGGCGGTCAGTCGCGCGACATCACCGTAGGCCTGAGCCTTGATGACTCGCTCTGTGTGCTGACCACGAGCGGCGCCCTCCAACTGGAACATCAGTTTACTGGTGATAAAATCATCGTTCCGCAGGCAGGAGATTTTTTCCTGAGTCCGGGGCAATGGTTGCCCACCGCGGGCGCCCCCGGAACATGCCAGTGCTTGGAGGATGCACCGAGCACGAGCCCCGTCACGACTGATTTCGCAGCAACTGTCCCAACGAGAGTGCCCGAGGCCACCTCGGCCGACAACGCTACGTCCCAACCAGAATCCGAACCGCGCCTCGCCTTCAGTGTTCTAGAGAACGCAAATCAAGGACACCCTCTCGTGGCATCGGAAAAGATCGAGACGCCCGCCGTGCCTCCCTCCTACGTGACGAGCGACGCTCTGGTGCCGGCTCTCGTTTTTGCGGCCGATTCACCGCTCCCTCCCCCTGGACCATCCGCTGAGACGCTTTTGCTAATCCGCGAGGCGCACCTGTCGTCAGAATGGGAATTTTCGGGGCGCGTCGAGCCGCCCGCATTTGTCGGGGCCATGGAGCACGCGCTCGGAGAGGCGCCCGTCACCACGAGCTCCGCTCGCTCTGCCCAGACTGAGCCCTCTGCGCCTCAGAAGAAAAAGAAGGGTGGATTTTGGGCCGCCCTAAAGCGCGCGCTCCGAGGCGGCGCGTGAGATGAGCGGAGGGCATCGCCCAGTTCGAGATCCCTACTGAGCAATCGCCATGGCCGGGACCCTTCCACTTCAGGTTTCACCCAAACCGGTTGCAAAAGCCGTGTCGCGTACGACCGCGACTCCCTGGCACGTCTGGTCCGGCGTACTCGCAGTGAGTTCCATCACCTTCGGTCTCTATTGGGACATTTCCTGGCATATGACGATCGGGCGCGACACGTTCTGGACACCCGCGCATCTTGCGATTCACTTGGGCGGCATTCTCGCGGCGATCACGTGTACCTACCTGATTTTTTCGGCCACGTTTGGCGAAGGTGCTCGATCGCGCGAGCTGTCGGTCGGAGTGTGGGGATTTCGTGGGCCGCTCGGAGCATTTTTCACCGCCTGGGGCGGAGCCATGATGCTGACGTCCGCCCCGTTCGACAATTGGTGGCACGCCTCTTTTGGGCTGGACGTCCAGATTCTGAGCCCGCCTCATTTTGTTCTGGGCCTGGGCATTAACGGCGTTGTTCTGGGGTCGACTCTTCTGGTCATATCGCGAATGAATCGGGCCGAGGGCGCAGAGAGGGTCAGGCTGGTTCGCATTTTACTGTATCTGGCGGGCCTGCAACTTGTGCTGCACATGATGTTGATCTACGAATATTCCGACGCGGCGTTGATGCACAGCACGACCTTCTATCGCACGCTTACCATCGGCGTGCCCTTGATCCTAATTACGTACGGTCGGGTGTCGGGCTATCGCTGGGGATCGACAACTATCGCGTCGGTCTACATGGCATTCATGCTGGTGACGACCTGGGTGTTTCCTCTATTTCCGGCGTCGCCAAAGCTCGGTCCCGTCTACACGAATGTGGCGCACATGCTGCCCCTCGGGTTCCCCATGCTCTTGCTGCCGCCGGCGTTTTTACTTGATCTCACAGCGGCGAAAATTGCCGGGTACAATCGTTGGGTCCAGGCCGTGATTCTAGGGACCGTTTATCTGACCGCACTCTTCGCTGTACATTGGCCTTTCGCGAACGTTTTGATTTCGCCGCACGGGCGGAACTGGTTCTTTGGCCAGGGCAATATTCCGTACTTTGTCCCGCCTTCTGTCTACCGTCTTTTCCACGAATTCCGGCGATTGGATCCGACGCCAACGGCATTCCTCACCGGAATGGGCATCGCCTGGGGCTCCGCCATTGTTTCATCGCGAGGCGGAATCGCTATTGGCGATGCGATGAAACGCCTGCAGCGCTAGGTAAACGTGAGACATCGCTTCGCGATCGTGATGACGCAGATCCTGGCACTGGCCTCGCTGTGCTGGGCTCATGTCGGAAGCCCTGACGTCTACTTTCAAGGCTGGGCAGGCCCGTATCATCTCGTTGTGAGAGTTCGCACTCCACCCATGATTCCCGGCGTTGCGGACATTCAAATTCACAGTGATACCTCCGGGATTCGCCTACTCCAAGCAACCCCGCTCTACCTGGTTGGTGCGGGCTCGAAATACCCACCTCCGCCCGATGCCCTTCAACCCGTCACCGGCGATCCTCAATCCTTTACGGGAAAACTTTGGTTGATGGACGCCGGCTCATGGCAGGTACAGATTCAAGCAAACGGAAGCCTCGGCCCAGGCGCGCTGGCACTGCCCGTGCCGGCCTTCGCCCGGAGCACCCTTCCGATGCAAAAAGGCCTAGGAGCTTTTCTGTTGATCCTAATGGTGCTGCTCGTGGCCGCGCTTGTGTCTATCTTTGGTGCCGCCCGGCGTGAAGCGACACTGCCGCCGGGCGAGGAGCCGGGTCCCGCACAGAAACGGGGCGCATGGCACGTGATGGCAGTCGCGTTTGCGCTCATCATGGCAGCGCTGGCCATAGGGAACTGGTGGTGGAATCGCGTGGCAGCGGCAAACGAGACAAGAAAAATCTACCATCCTCCCAATCTAGTGGTGACTCTCGCGGGTCAGACGATGACTCTCGAAATCGCCGAATCTCGGTGGCACATCCGACGTCCTGACACCGTGATGACGGAGATCATTCCCGATCACGGTCACTTGATGCATCTTTTCCTCGTGCGCGAGCCGCAAATGGACCGGATGTACCACCTGCATCCCGAACAGGAGGCGGCGGAGCCAGCGACTTTCGTTCTAAACGTTGCGGGAGTCGAGCCGGGACGATACAAGGCTTTTGCAGATATCGTACGCGCGTCCGGCTTTCCGGACACGATGGTAGCAGAGGTCGATATTCCTGAAACGAAGGGAAACGCCATAACCGGCGATGATTCAGAAGTCAGCTCTCGGCCGCTGACCTCAGAAAGTGCGGGGAACCTCGAGACACCGCTTTCTGACCACACGCGCATGGTCTGGCAGCGAGATCCGGGCCCGCTCGCGTCCAATCAGCTACTTTGGTTCCGGTTCCGCGTGGAAGATGCAATGGGGAAATCCGTCACGGATCTTGAGCCGTATATGGGGATGGCCCTACACGCCGAATTCATTGCGTCCGATTTTAGCGTGTTCGCGCATGTGCATCCCGACGGTTCAGTGCCGATGGCGGCACTGAATCTCGCGGATTCGACCTTGCGCGCGAAGCCCACCGAGGAGGCCAAAGGCCCTGACGCGATGGCGGGAATGGACATGTCGTTGCCGGGCATGGGAGGTGAAAGCAATTCGAGCGTGGCGCTGTCAGCCCCACTGTCCTTTCCATACGGGTTCCCGAAACTCGGTCTGTATCGAATTTTTGTTCAGGTCAAGCGCAGGGGGAAGATCGAAACGGGAGTGTTTGATGCGAAGGTGAATTAAGGCTTCGTCTGGATTCAGGATCGTCACATGCCTTCGTAGTTTGGTCCGCCGCCGCCCTCCGGCGGGACCCACTGGATGATTTGGTAGGGATCGGCGATGTCGCAGGTCTTGCAGTGGACGCAATTCGCGGCGTTGATCTTCAAGCGCGACACGCCGTTTTCCCGGACCATCTCATAGACCGCCGCTGGACAAAAATACTGGCAAGGATTGCCGTACTCGCGTACACAGCGGTCGCCACAAATATTAGGCTCGAGTACGACGAGGTGGCAGGGCTGGTCTTCATCGTGACGTGTGCCGGAATGATAGACGTCGGTGAGCCGGTCGAACGTCAGCTTGCCATCGCCTCTAAATCGCTGAGATGGATCGAGCGATTCGCGGCCCTGAAGCTTGTCATAATCTTTGTAGCCCGCCTGGGTGCGCATCGGATCGATGAGCCCGCGCCCGCCCGTGATGAATTGCAATCCCGCATGCATGAGGCCCTTGAGGAGTCCACCATGAAATGCCTGATGGAAGTTGCGCACGGCCCAGAGTTCCGTCTTTAGCCAGCTCTGCTCGATTTTCTGCTGATAGACAGATAGCTTGGCGGCCGAGGTGTCGCCGGCGGAAAGGGCTTCGTAGATGGTTTCGGCGGCCAGCATTCCGCTCTTGATCGCCGTGTGAATCCCTTTGAGGCGCTGCGAATTCAGCAGGCTCGCCGAATCTCCGACGATCAGACCGCCATCGAAATAGCTCCGCGGCATCGAATACCAGCCGCCGTAAGGCACCGTCTTCGCGCCGTAGCGGACGAGCTTGCCGCCTTCGAGAATTCTCTTGACGAACGGATGCGTTTTGAATTTCTGAAACGCCTCGTGCGGATCAAAGAGCGAGTTCTTGTATTCCAGCCCAACCACCGTCCCGACGGAAACGCGGCGGTCGCGCAGGCCGTAAACCCAGCCGCCACCGTAAAGATCCGAGCTAAAAGGCCAGCCCAGTGTGTGCGCAACGTAACCCGTTTCGATGCGGCCGGGCTCGACGTCCCACAGCTCTTTGATGCCGATCCCGTAGACTTGCGGATTGAGCCCTTCGAACTGGAGGTGCGCGATGAGATCTTTTGCGAGAGAGCCACGCGGCCCTTCCGCGAGAACCGTCACTTTCGCGCGGAGTTCGTAACCAGGCGTGAAATTGTCCTTGGGCCTGCCATTCTTGTCGACGCCTTTGTCTTCTGTAATGACGCCGGCAATTCCGTTTTTTTCGTAGATCAGCTCCCTACCAGCGAATTGCGTGAACAGATTGATGCCTTTTTTTTCAACCAGACTGCCCAGCCATTTGACCAACTTGTTGAGAGAAACGACGTAATTGCCGTGATTGCGCAACGGAGGCGGGGTGATGGGGAGTTTGAGCGCGCGGCTTTCGGTAAGGTAGTAGACCGCGTCTCCGGTGACAGGGGTATCGAGCGGCGCAGATTTCTCAAAATCTGGGACCAGCTCGCCGAGCGCGCGGGGATCCAGGATCGCACCGGAAAGCTGGTGCGCGCCGATCTCGCGCCCCTTTTCAAGCACGTAGATGTTCTCGGCTGATAAGGCCGGGGATTGATTTCGAGGGGCATGCTGCTCGATCAAGTTCGCGAGGTGCAGTGCGCAGGAAAGTCCCGCTGGCCCCGCGCCGATGATCAACACATCTGCTTCAAGCCGTTCGCGTTCGATGGCCACGACAGAATCCTAGCAGAAGTTCGAGGACTCAAAACGCGCTGTGCGAAGAAAAGGCCTTTGGGCTAACTGGAAACCAGCGAAACGCAGGAAGTCTCATAACGGCCTGAGCCCATTTGTCCTTCGGGGAAAATGCCGTGCCGGGCAATCCACTCGAAGGATTGTTCGAACACCGCTTTCGTGTAAGGCTCGAAGACGATGCGTTCGCCGGGACCCCAGCGGCGCGTGTCCATGGTGCTATGGAATCGGACGGGGAATTCCTTCTTGTAATGGTGGGTATAGAGCTCGGGGCGCAAGTCGATGTCACGTTGGGCCTTTCGCAGCGCACGAAAATAGCGTCTCACGTCCTCCATGTCCGGATTGCGCTGGATCAATGTGGCCATCATGAAGGTTGTGTCGATGATCTTGCGAAAACCAAGCTGCTCAAGAAAGTAATAGGGACCGCTGAACAGCGACGCTGCAGGGACCTTCTGATCGATCAGCAGCTCCATCCGGCTAAAGAGCATGCCGTCGGCGAACGAAAGTTTTATGTCGGCAGGCGAGAGGTACTGCTCGAGCGCCTGAATCGTGGAGTAGTGACTGCCGGACTGGTACCCGACGGAAATCGGCACGCCGGCAAGCTGCGCAGGTTCGCGAACGGGCGACTCGGGTGGCACGAAAATTCCGGCAGGTGAAACCGAATAGGCGTCGGCGTAAAGCTTGCCGTGCCCCGCGGAGGCTGAAACGTTTACGGTCCAGTGGCAGGCACAGCCGATGTCGGAGCCGCGTCCTTTTTCGAACGTTTGGAACGCGCCAACTTTGTCACCGAGGTGGTGACCGCGTCCTTCGGCCGAAGACAGTGCTTCGTGAAATTCGTAGTCAAGGCCTTCCGCCGCGAAATAGCCCTTCTCTTCGGCAACCCACTCATGAAGCCGCATGTGCGGCGCGATGATGAACTTGGCCATCCAATTCCCCTCGGCGATCCTGACAGCGATCGTAGCATAGAGCATGGAGAGCTACCATCGCACGGCTCTATCGACCAACGCATGGAGGCTTTCTCAGATTCGAGCGACGGCGTTGGCGGAACAGCGCACGTACGATATACTTTTGGCCGTGGCGTTTGAAAAGTGGAAGGTTTACTCCTGGCTCGAAGCAGTCAGGAGCTGATGCTGCGGCAATCCTGAGGTTTCGCTTCCCAGCTACAAAATTCGCACACGGGCCGATTGGCGGCAGGACAGAAGTGCAAGGCAACGACCAACGGCCGGAAGAGACCAATTCCATTTCCAGTTCCGACACAGGTCATCAAAGCGTCGCAGTAGTCGGGGGATCGGCGGCCGGCCTGTTCACGGCCTCACTGCTCGCGCAGCGGGGCCGATCGGTGCGAGTATTCGAGCGCGTCGAAGCGCTCGAGCCGACCGAGCGCACGCTGATCGTTACGCACCGCATGCGTGCCATTCTGGGACGGGCCGCCGAAGGCAGCATCCTTAATGAGATTCGCCGTTTCGAACTTTTCACCGATGGACGCGCGGCGACGATTGCGCTCAAAAGCCCCGATTTGGTCGTCGAACGCCGCAGGCTCATTCAGATTCTCGCCGATCAAGCGCAGAAAGCGGGAGCGGTGATTGAACTCGGCCGCTGCTTCCACGCCCTCCACGCAAACGGAAACGGTCTATCGGTCGAGGTGGAACGCTGCGCCGACGGCGGCCACGAGGAAATTCACGCTGAATCGGTTGTTGGCGGCGACGGCGCCGCAAGCCGCGTGGCGCGCACTGCGGGCTGGGCGCCGCTTGAGACAGTTCCTCTGGTGCAGGCCATCGTCCCGCTGCCAGCCAACATGGCGCCAGACACCGTACGTGTCTGGTTCGTTCCGCAGGACACCCCTTACTTTTATTGGCTGATTCCGGAATCGCCCGAGCGCGGCGCGCTCGGGATGATCGGTGAATCGGGCCCACAGACGCGGCGGCGTCTTGAAGAATTCCTCGAAAAACGCCAGCTCGACCCCATAGAGTTTCAGGGCGCACGGATTCCCGTCTACCGACGGTGGGTCCCGGTCAGGCGGCAATTTGGGAATGGATCTGTCTATCTGGTTGGCGATGCGGCCGCGCAGGTGAAGGTATCGACCGTGGGTGGAATCGTCACTGGTTTTCGCGGAGCTCTCGGCGTCGCCGAGGCGATACTAAATGGCGGAGCGAGCCGTGAGCTGCGCCTGTTGCGCCGCGAGCTCGATTTTCACCTTTTGCTGCGCCGTTCTCTGCACCACTTCCAGCAGCCCGACTATAGCCATCTCGTGGATCTGTTGAATGACTCGGCCAAACAATCTCTTGGCGAATATTCTCGCGATGAAGCCTGGAAGCTGCTTTGGCGAGTTTGCCTGCGTCAGCCGCGGTTGGTTTTGCTGGGCCTCCGCGGATTGTTGATGAGAAGCAAGTCGATCGACAAGCCCATCGAATAGCTCGGATCGATATGGCCCGCCGATTCTCGTTTCGAATCGCTGTGCTGACGGCCCTGATCGTACTGTGCGCGGCGGCCGTGTGGGCGTTTCGCGGAGCCGGTCGCTGGCTGGTGCGAGAGGACCCGCTTCGCCCGGCCGATATCATCGTCGTACTGAGCGGAAGTATGCCGTGGCGCGCCGAAGAGGCCGCACGGATTTTCGCCCTCGGTGACGCGCGGGAGGTTTGGGTGAGCCGGCCCGTGGCCCCCGTCCGTGAGCTGGCTTCGCTGGGTATTCCCTATGTAGGCGAGGAATATTTCAACCGCGAGGTCCTACTGCACAGCGGCGTGCCGGAAGCGGCGGTGCGCGTGTTTTCTGAACCGATTGTGGACACAGAGGAAGAGGTGGCAGAAGTTGCCCGCGAAATGCAAAGGGAAGGGAAGACGACTGCCATCATCGTCACCTCGCCACAACACACACGCCGTGTGAAAGCTCTCTGGCGCAAAATGGTCGGCAACCATCCCGAGGCCGTCGTGCGAGCAGCGTTTCAAGATCTGTTTGACGCCGATCACTGGTGGCACAACACGGCCGACACATTCTCTGTCGTGCGCGAATTCATGGGTCTCACAAACGTTTGGTTGGGGCTCCCGGTGCGACCGCATTCCAAAGGATGACTCGACTTACCTGAACACGCTCACCTCGGTTGCGACACGAGATCGATCGCAGGAGATTCGGACTCCAGAATTTTCCAGCGCTCCCACTCGGACCTTTTGGAGAGGTCTTGCAGATGCAGCTGCCATTCGATGCCGAGAGTGTCCTCTCTTCCCGAGTAGAACACCTGCCAAGAGTTTGCTCCCGCAGAAAGTTCGTGCGAGGTGGAGTCGCCAGTACCGTTATGGGTCGGGTCCTGACTGCGGAACGCGGCCAGTTGTGCCGCATCGAGCGGTACGCGAAGGAACACTACGTCCGTCAGAACCGCCGCATCCCGGCGACCGTTTTCCGAAGCACCCAGCGGGTTCCCGAGGAGATGACCGCAGAGTTCCACTGAGTTTGCGCGCAGTCGCAGTTCGACCGAAGGAGGACGCAGGGCGGATGATCCCGGCCGCGAGAGCGGCAACTCCCAGAGCGTCCATGCCTCGTTCGTCCGGGTCGGATCGGAATAGAGGTCGAGCGAGCGTGTCTGCCAGCGGGCTTCCTTGCCCTCCGGGAGCACTTCGGTGATGCTGGCTACCGTATGGCTACGCCATCGCTCGAGCTTCACGGAGCCGACGAAGCTGCCGTACGCGCGCACAAATCTCTTCTCGTCTTCGGTCGCGTGCAAGGCCTCATTCCAAAAACGATCGTCCAAGCGCAGGGAAAATGTGAAGACTTGCTCGAGAGGCATCGGCGCGGCTTCGTTCAGCCGTTGGACGAACATGGGGTCGGAAATCGATTCCAGATCCTCCACACGTTCGGAGAGGCGTTTGATCGACCAGGTTTGACGCCGCACAATGCGCTGCCAGTGTTGTACCAACGTGAGGAACATGAACACGATTGCCACGGCGAGGATCAGGGCTAGCCAGCCGACGTCCATTGCTTAGGTCTCCGGGTCCAGCGAAGCGACGCTGCCGAGAGCGTTGCGTTTTGCGGATTCTACTACCAATTTTCCGCCTCGCCTACTCGCGAGTTGCGCCGGGTGGGCGAGCGGATTATGATCATCGACGCCATGAGCCGCACAAAACTGTTGCTAGCGATTCTGATCCTCGACACGGTCACGGCCGTGGCACAAGCGCCCTCGCAGCAGAGCGCGCCCGAATCCACCGCGAAGTCTTACGAGTTCGATATCGACGCCGCAAAACAGTGGGTCGATACGAAGGTCGACCTTCGGGCCGGAGAAAAAATTCATCTCACCGCCACCGGGACCATCACTTATCCCGCCAACGAGTCCTCTAAATCGAAGGCGCGCTCGTTCGGTCCCGACGGCCTCACCCGCAGCTTCGCCGATCTGATTCATGAATACGCCGTGCCGGACGCAGGCCACGGCGCTCTGATCGGCCGCCTGGGTTCGGTCGATGCCGGCGGACAACCGTTTTTGATCGGCGGTTCGTTCGATTTTGAGGCCCCCGTTGCGAATCGTTTGTTTCTGGGCATCAACCAAAGCCTCAAGGACGCCGGATCAGCGCAGGGAAGTTTTCACGTCAAAATCGAAATCGTCAACGTCGGACTCGCCACTGCCGCAGCCGCCGTCGTGGGTGGTCCGGCGGACGCGCGCATCGGCGCTATCACGCCTTCCCTGCTCGATGAGATTCCACGCCGGGTCTCTGACCAGCAGGGGCGTCCAGGTGATATGGTCAATATCCTGATCCTAGGCACCGAGGAGCAGGTGGTGGCGGTATTTAAGGCGGCCGGCTGGGTCCGAGTGGATAGCTCGGTTGAAGAGACTGCGCTGACGGGTCTGGTCGATTCGCTTGAGAAAAAAGATTACCTGACCATGCCGATGAGCAAACTGTATCTCTTCGATCGCCCGCAGGATTATGGCTTTGCACACGCCGAACCGGTGCGCGTGGTGATGTCGCGAAATCATCTGCGCGTGTGGAAATCACCCTACACGGCAGGGGGGCAGACCGTGTGGTGCATCGCGGCCACGCATGATATTGGCTTCGAGCGAGATCAGCGCAACAATAGCATTACCCACAAAATCGATCCCGCAATCGACGGCGAGCGCGAATTCGTGAACAACACTCTTACCAGCACAGGCCTGGTCGTCGCGCGCGACCACGTTACGCCGTCAAAGCCCCTTACCGAGGCGAAGACAGCGACGGGCGGCGAATTTCATTCCGACGGTCACATCCTCGTGCTCGTTTTGAAACCGTCCACTTCCACAGCCAGCAGCCGTTAGCGGCGATACGCTCGTGAAGCACTCCCTCGGCTCTACTGGCTCGCGGACGCACCGGTCACGTTGAACTTGAAAAGCGCCGTGCCCGAAGGATAAAGCAGATCACGGAACTGCGCCGTTTGCTCTTCGCCCGGATCCAGGCTGAGATTGATCTTGCCGGTGTTTTGAGCCAGGACGCTGTTGTCCGCGCCGAGATAAGTTGTCTGGTAGGCGATGTCCTTGTACGCATACGCGTGCGACATGTTGCGCAGGTCCACGGACCAAACCGCAATATTGCCCGTAACGTCCTTGTCCATCTTGACGCTAACGACTCGCAGATCCTTTACTGGGTCTGCACTTGCTGCTGGCGCGCTGGATGTGGACGCCGCGGAGGCGGCGGAGTTGCTCTTGGAGGTCCCTTTGGGCCCCATGACGTAGTAGGCGAGCGCAGCCACCACTACGATGATCACTGCGACCCCGATCCACATCCCAAGTTTGCTCGAGTTTTGCTTTTGCTGTGCCTCGAACATGGCATTTGCCTCCCGAACCCGCCCTCTGACCTCCGGCTGGTTCTATCCCTCGTTGAGCCGCGTTCGATGGGAGGTTCGCCGATCAGCGGAACTCCCCCTATTGGCGCGGAAGTTAGCACGATGCGCCTTATCCTTCAACACATTCTGTCTTTCAGCTGTCGCTGCGTGCCAGTTCCGCCCGCAAAAGAATCGTTTTAAAAAACGGATCGGGCTGCATATCATCGAAGGCTTGGAAAGAAGCGAACGCGGTTCGGCGAATCGAGGAGAAGCCGATGGCAACGATGAAAGCGGTGCGAATTCACGAGTATGGCGGCCCGGAAGTTCTTCGTTACGAAGAGGCGCCCCGTCCCGTAGCGGGAGCTGGCGAAGTTCTCATCCGCGTGCATGCCGCGGGTGTGAATCCGGTTGATTGGAAAGTGCGCGCTGGTTTCGCCAAGGATCGTCTCAAATACAAAATGCCATTCATCCCGGGCTGGGATCTTTCGGGCGTCGTCGAAGCCGTCGGGCCCGCAGTATTGCGCCTTAAGGTGGGTGACGAAGTCTACAGCCGGCCAGATATTGCGCGCGATGGCTCCTACGCCGAATACATTGTCGTCAAGGAATCGGAAGTCGCGCGCAAGCCCCAATCGGTTGATTACGTTCATGCGGCCGCAGTCCCGCTCGCTGCATTGACTGCGTGGCAGGCCCTTTTCGACGGCGCCAAACTCACGGCGGGACAGACCGTGCTGATTCACGGCGCGGCGGGCGGCGTCGGCTCTTTCGCCGTGCAGTTGGCCAAGATAAAAGGCGCTCGGGTGATTGGCACCGCCTCGAAGAAAAATCACGAGTACCTGCGCTCACTTGGCGCCGATGAAACGATCGATTACAACACGACGAAATTTGAGGACGTGGTCCACAATGTGGACGTTGTTTTGGACACGATCACCGGAGAAACGGCCGACCGCTCGTATCCCGTAATTAAGAAGGGCGGCGTGTACGTTTCGATTCTGATGCCGCCGTCGCAAGAAAAGGCCACCGCGCACGGCGTTCGGGCCGTGCACACATTCGTTCAGGCGAGTGCGGAACAATTAGGCGAGATCGCGAAACTCGTCGATACCGGCAAACTCAAGATCACGATCGAGAAAGTTTTTCCGCTCGCCGAAGCCCGCGCCGCCCAAGAACTCAGCGCCCAGGGCCACACCCGCGGTAAAATTGTCCTCCGTGTGATTTGACCTTCCGCGTTCGGAAGGTCGCGGATCGAGAGGGAGGCAGTGGCGGAGCCTGCCAGGGCGATCCCAGCTGCGACACGCTCTGAAATCGCTCCGGGAGCGTGCCGAACCTACCCACGCAGTCCGTCGTTGCCTGAAGCGTGAGCATGCGATATAAACGCGCGGTCGCGAGAGAAACGCCGCACGTACGGTGCGCGTCACATTAGGCGCGCGATCGATCTCAAATCTGTCGGGGGGAATGGGATGATCAAGGCTCAGGGTTTGGCTTTCTCGTGTTTGCTGGCGTTTTTGTTGGGAGAAGGGGTCGTGCCTGTGGCGCATGCGCAGGTGGAGGAGGGACTGACGCCACCCCCCGCACAGGGACAGTCGGCACGGCCTCCAGCCGGACCTCCCGGACAATTTACCGCCCCGCTCGCTCACGGTGAGGTGAAAAACTACAAGCCAGTGACCAATGAAATGCTGCTCCATCCGAGTCCCGATGATTGGCTGCAATTCAGTCGCACCTATGATGCCTGGCGCTATAGCCCGCTCAAGCAGATCAACAAGAAAAACGTCGGCGAACTTCGCGAAGCGTGGGTGCGAGGCCTACCTGCTGGCATCACCGAAACGATTCCGATCGTTCATGACGGTGTGATGTACCTGATCACGCCCGGCGGCGGTGTCCAAGCTGTCGATGCGACCAACGGAGACATCATCTGGGAGTACAAGCGACCATACAAAGATCCTCGGCTCGGAGGGCAGGAGCGCACGAAGGCGATCGCCATTTACGACGACCTCGTCTACTTCACGGCGCCTGACGGCTACGTGGTCGCGCTGGACGCCAAGAACGGTAAAGTCCGGTGGGAAACTTACAAGACCGATACGCAGAATACCTCCGGAGCGATCGTGGTTGATGGCAAAGTGATATCGGGAGGCACGTGCGGTAAAGGCCGCGAGAGCTGTTTCATCGAAGCCGATGATGCGGAAACCGGAAAGATGATCTGGCGATTCTTTAATGTCGCCGGCCCGGATGATCCTGGCTACGCTTCCTGGAATGGAGCGGACAACACAACCTTCACAGCCTCTACCTGGGGGCTGCCGGGAAACTACGACCCGATCCGAAAAACGATCTACTGGGGTATCGCGAATCCGTCGCCGTATGAGCGCCTGGCGCGCCACGGCGGAAATCCTGACGGCACCCCTCGCACTGCTCCGGCTGACCTCTACAGCAACTGCACGGTCGCGCTCGATCCCGAGACGGGCAAACTCAAGTGGTACTACCAGCACCTACCGGCTGACGACTGGGACACCGATCACACGCACGAACGCACGCTTGTGACCACCACATTTGATCCTGATCCCAAGTCCGTGAAGTGGTACAACACCCAGGTTCCACGCGGATCGAAACACGACGTAGCCGCGATGGTCGGTGAGAGCGGCATCATGTTCGTGCTCGACCGCAACGACGGCACGTTTCTTTGGGCCGAGCCGGTGCCGGTCGACGCGCCGAACCTGGCCCTTTCAAACATCGACGGCGCGACTGGAAAAGCCACGATCAATTGGGATGTGGTGATGAAAAAGCCGGGTGATCACCACGTGATTTGTTATTGGAATGGGCGGAGTTACTGGCCCACGGCGTACGATCCAGAAACGAATTCACTCTACACGGGCTATGTCGACAATTGCCTGGACATGACAGCAAATGGCTTGAGCGGGTTCCGACATGGCGTGTTGCGTGAGGGCTCTGATATCAACGCCATCGCTGGCATCGCCAAGATCAATCTTTCGACCGGCGAAATGATGAAGTTTGACACGCAGCGTCAGCCCGGCACGGGCGCGTTGCTGGCCACGGCGGGAGGATTGATTTTCCACGGAGATATCAACCGCAGATTCCGTGCCTTCGATGCCGCCACGGGGAAAAAGCTCTGGGAATCGATTCTCGGTGGTCCCGTCTCCGTCAGCACCATCACCTACGCGGTCAATGGCAAGCAGTACGTATCGGTAATTACCGGAGACAACCTGGCCGAGCCAGTGCTTTCCCGTCAGTCCGATACGCCGCTGCTGCAAGGACACAACGCGATTTACACCTTTGCCCTTCCCTAGGAGAAGGCGCAGCACGGCCGGTATCGGCCGCGCTCGCTGCTCAGCTTGCCGGTGCTGCCTTCGATTTAAGACCGAACAGGCGCATGGCATTCTCCTTCAGGATGAGGGGTCGCACTTCATCCTTGAAAGGGGTTTTCACGAAGTCAGCCAACCAGCGGTCCGGCGTGATGAGCGGATAATCTGAGCCGAACAGCAGTTTGTTCTTCAGCAGTGAGTTTCCGTACTGGATGAGGTTGGGCGCAAAATACTTGGGCGACCAGCCGGAGAGGTCGATGTACACATTCCGCTTGTGCAGGCAGATCGAGATGGCCTCGTCCTGCCAGGGAAATGAAGGATGCGCCATGATGATCTTCAAATCCGGGAAATCCACGGCGACATCGTCGATATACATCGGATTGCCGTACTTTAGCCGGATTCCGCCGCCCCCCGGCATCCCCGTGCCGATGCCACTGTGGCCGGTGTGAAACACGACGGGCACGCCCGCCTCCTCGATGACCCTATACAGCGGATAGGCGATCGGGTCATTGGGAAAGAACTGCTGGATCGGGGGATGCAGCTTGAAACCGCGAACCTGGCCGGTCGCGATCAGGCCTTTGGCTTCGCTGATGGCCAACGGGCCGCGCGTGGGGTCCACGCTGACGAAAGGCATCATGATGTCCCGGTTTTGAGCCGCGAATTCCAACACGGAGTCGTTCGAAACCTGGGGGCGTCCGGATAGGCGCTCGTCGACGGTGAAAATGACACAGGCGATGTTCCGCGAGCGGTAGTATTCGGCCATTCCTTGGCGGCCGCGCGGCGCGCCTTCGCCGAAATACTTCCTGGCCGCTTCGTCCGTTTCTGTTCCTTCGCCTTCGTGCTCGACGTGCGTGTGCACATCGATCGCAGTCAGGCGATCTACATCCATCACTTTTTCGTTGGCCATCGGGGCTCCCGGAATGGATTTGGATTTCGAAAAAGATGCTCGATTTTGCCCTGCGATTATCTGTTTTTTGGCGACATTCCTCAACTGATGCAGTTGTTTTGTCCTCCGGGCGAATCGAAGATCCTTCCGGCCCACGTGCGGCACTCAAAGACCCATCTGAAAGGCCGATTTCGGGCACGAAAAGTCCCCAATTGCAACGAACCGATTCCCGTGTAGAATGGTTTGAGGATCGCAGTACCGCTTTCTCTCCAGCAGAAGGCGCCAAGCCAATTCGATTAGAGGTGACGTGTATGAATCGTATCTCTATGGCCTTGGCAGCTTTGCTGCTTCTCGCCGTAGCTGCCCTGTCGCCTGTATTCGCGCGAAATCAAACGACCGCTTCGATTGCGCCAGACGAGGTCTCCTCCGGCACTCGATTTCTCATCCGGATAGAGAAGACACTCGCAACGAATGACCTCAAGGCGGGAGATTCTTTCACGGCACGGACGATCATGCCGATTGCCAGTGCTGATGGGACGACTTTGCGGGAAGGCGCCGAGATTCGCGGCCATGTCGACAGAGTCGTACCGGCGAACAAGGCTGGGCGAGCTCGCTTGTGGCTGGCCTTCGATGACATACGGACTCCGGGCGGGTGGATTCCGCTGGTTGCTATGGTGGACGACGCGCCGGGCCTGCACTCGATACGCGTCGATTACAACCGCGAGGGTGAGATTGAGATGAGCGCCGATAAACGGCAAGAAGCCCTCCAGGCGGCCGCGGCCGCAGCCCTTGTCGGAGCCGCGCCGGGCGTCCTCAAGCGTGATAAGCGAGATGCTGCGATCGGCGCAGCCATCGGCGCCGTGACCGCTTACATGGCGGCAGCCAGTCTCGGCCAGGAACTCACGCTCGAAAAAAACACGAAGCTGGAGCTGATTCTCGAGCGCTCCCTGTTCTTCGGTCGAACTTAGCTGCCTGGCAGCGCAGGCAGGCCGGCCGCTGGGCCTGTATCGCTGCCCGGCGAGAGTTGGCGTGTGAATTTGCCCTTTCAGATCAAACATTACGCGGGTTGCACCGCGGCCGGGCGACCGACGGTGCGCCTCGCCTTGGAATTCCGCAGGACTGCTGGTAGATTCAAATGATTGATGGCCGCCGAGAACCTATCGTTGCAACGCATCCTCATCGTCGAGGACGAAGAAAATGCGCGCAAGGGCTATGAGGCCCTGTTGTGCAAATGGAACTGCGAAATTCTGGGCGTAGGGAGCGGCGAGGACGCACTGGCAAAAATCCCGGATTTTCACCCACAGGTCATTCTGGCCGACGTGGAACTGCCGGGAATCAATGGGCTGGAGCTGCTGCGTCAACTGGGTGACGAGACACGGGAAATTCCAGTCATCATCATCACGGGGCGCGGCAGCGATGAGCGCGTCGTGCAAGCGATCGAGGCAGGCGCCTTCTGGTACATCGAGAAGCCGCTAAAACCCCCCATTTTGCGGGCGCTGCTTGACCGAGCCCTCGGACGGGTGCGCGATCGGCAGGCGGTCGCTGTCCTGACCCGGCAATTGCGAGAGGCTGGAAAACTGGGGGAGCTGGTGGGGTCGTCAGCGGCGATGCAGGAGGTGATGCGGCATGTCGAAATGGCCGCGCCTTCCACGGCTTCGGTGCTGATCACAGGCGAAACGGGTTCCGGCAAGGAGATGGTGGCGCGGTCCATCCATATCCTGTCGCCGCGCGCCGAGCGTCCGTTTATTGCCATCAACTGCTCAGCCATCCCCGAGTCGTTGATGGAAAGCGAAATTTTCGGCCATGAGAGAGGCGCGTTCACTGGAGCCGCGGAGCGTCGCGTCGGCTGCTTCGAACTGGCACACGGCGGTACGCTTCTGCTAGATGAAATCGGCGAGATGCCCGCGCCAACCCAGGCGAAATTGCTGCGTGTGCTCGAAGATCGCAAAATCAGACGTCTGGGCAGCCGAGTGGAAACGCCAGTGGACGTGCGCGTGCTAGCGGCGACGAACAAGAATCCCGAGCAAGCCGTGGCCAGTGGGCAGTTGCGCCAAGATCTCTATTTCCGGTTGAACGTGTTCCACATTCACCTGCCACCTTTGCGCGACCACAAAGAGGATTTGCCATTGCTGATCGAGCACCTGCTGGCGGACATATCGGCAAAGCATGGGAAGCGAGTCACCGGTGTGGCGGCGGATGCCATGGATCTATTGCGGTCCCATCCTTGGCCCGGCAATGTGCGCGAACTCCGCAATGTACTCGAGCGTGCCGTAATCGCTTCCGACCGCGGAACCGTCAATCGACAGCACCTCCCACCGGATTTCGGCCATGCACCTGCGGTGACCACCTCGGGGCTCAGCGGCCTTCGCTTCCCGGTCGGCACGACGGTGGACGACGCGGAGCGTGAGCTGATCCTGCAAACTCTGGCGGCCACGAGCCACAATAAAACGCGCGCGGCGGAGTTGCTCGGCATCAGTTTGAAGACCCTGCACAATAAACTGAAAGAATACGAGGCGGGGCGGAACGATGCGTCTCAGCCTGAAAACTAAGTTCACGTTCGCCACTTCCTTGCTGGTTTTGCTCGTGGTGACGGTCGTGTCCAGCCTCTACCTCGCGCGGCTGATGCGACAGACTTTGCGGCAGGCGAACGATACGGCGGGATTCGTGGCGCAACAGGTCCTGGATGCCTGCGGAAACGCCTTGAAGGAGGCCGCCGAGCAGGGAGAGGCGCCCGCTTCGTTCCATAGCGCGGACCTGCGCAACTACGTCCAACGCGTCTTCGACAACAGCAGCACGCTCACTTCTCTGATCGAGTCTGATGTCGGAATCTCGCCGACGATTTACGAAATTACGATTAGTGACTCCAATGCGACGGTGATGATCTCGAGCGACGCAACGCTCAGGGGCCAGAAAATCGCAGAGCGCCCAGCCATCCGCTCGCTCGCTCGCGGCGGATTTTTCCAGCAGATGCGTGAATTGCTGGGACCGCCGCAGACCTATGAGTACTCTCTTCCATTCCTGCTCGAGGGAGCGCCGTTCGGCGATATCCGTGTCGGGCTGTCGTCGGCGCTGATCCGCAAGGAGATCTTGCCCGGGCTTGAGTCGGCGGGTTCCTGGGCGCTGGGCTCCGTGCTGATCTCCACGCTGCTGGCCTTTCTCGTCAGCTCGATCGTTCTGGCTCCCGTCGCCCGCATCTCGGCACAATTGGACAGGATTTCCGCAGGGCAATTCGACGCCGAGCCGGTTGTGGCGCGTGGTGACGAGTTCGGCGCAGTGAGCACAAAGATCGTGGGGATCGGGAAACAGCTGCGCGATGTGCGCGAGGTCTTCAGCACGCTCCGAGAAAACCTGGACCAGGTAATGAGTGGACTCGAGTACGGCATGCTGCTGTTTAACGCCCAGGGCCGCGCGGTTTTGGTAAGTCCGGCCGTCGAAAAATTTCTAGGAAGGGGGGTCGAGGAACTGCGCGGGCTCTCGTTGGCGGAGATTTTCCCCCCGCGTCACCCTCTCCGGGGCGTGTTGAAAATCGAGGGCGATCAGATCGAGCCCGCCGAAGGGAAGGAAGTGACACTCGACGACGGCTCGGGGCCGCGACGCACTGGTGTAAGCGTGCAACTGGTGCGCGAACACGGAGTGCGCATGGGTACTTTGGTTACGCTCCGGGATGTCGGGTCTCTGGAACGCATCGGTAGCCAGTTGCAGCTCTCCGAACGAATGGCGGTGCTCGGCCGGCAGACGGCCGGCGTGGCACACGAAGTCAAGAATCCGCTCAACTCTATGCGCCTGTGGCTGGAGGTGCTGAAGGCCAATATGCCGGTCGACCCCGAGCCCCAGCAGGCGGTCAAGATGCTTGACAGCGAAATCGACCGGCTGGATCGAGCGGTTAAGACATTCCTGAATTTCACGCGGCCCCTGGAACTCAAGCTCGAGGAATTGGACCTCCGAGTCGTGGCAGAAGATGTATTGGATGCAGCGAGGCCGGCGGCCGTGAGGGCCGGGTTGGGGCTTCGTTCTGAGGCACCGCCTGACCTTCCGCCGGTGTTCGCAGACCGTCAGTTGATTCACCAGGCAGTGCTGAATCTGGTGCTGAATGCGTGCGAGTTCACTGATCGAGGCGGGACTGTCTCGATCAATTTGATGCGCGCCGGTGAATTCGCGGTGATTGCCGTCCAAGACACCGGGCGAGGGATCTCACCGGCGGACCAAAAGAAAATCTTTCAACTGTTTTTCACGACGCGGCCCGGGGGCAGCGGAATCGGACTCGCGAACGCCTTTCGATTTGTACAGTTACACGAGGGCCGGATAGAATTTGAGTCGGAGCCTGGAAGGGGAACGACCTTCCGTATTGAGCTTCCGCTGGCACGTTCAAGCAAGGCGCCTGCGGAAAAGGCAAGCGAGTTCATCCCAAGGCCACTCGCAGCCGAGAAGAGATAGTGCCCAGCCAATCACGCAGCGATCTTCGAATGGCTGCCATTCTACTGGCCTGCGGGTGTGTGTCCACACTCAGTGGATGTGCGGAAAAGCAAGTTCGTGCCGCTGCACCCGCGGCGCCCGTTGCGAACGAAGCGGTACGACCGATGACCACGGCGCCGGACACAGACGCGGCTCCACCGCCCGAGCAGGCAGCCGTCGCGGCACCCACTCTGCCGGTGGCGTCCACACCAGCGCCGCCGGTTGCCATCCCGGCAACGAAGCCGCCCGCGCCGCGTAAACCCGCGACGGAGCAGACTCCCGCGGACGCCGAGGCGGCCCCGTCGCATCTACCGGCACCGCGCATCTCACCCCAGCTTTCACCCGGAGACGAAGCCGCTTATCAACGCAAGACGAGCGAGGATGTTTCTGTGGCCGAAAACAATCTGCAGCAGACAGACGGCAAGCACCTGAACGCGGCCCAATCCGACCTCACCGAGAAAATTCGCAGTTTCCTGACGCAATCGCGCGACGCCAGCAAGAACGGCGATTGGGCGCGCGCACAAAACCTTGCACAGAAGGCCCGCCTGCTCTCGATTGAACTCATCAATTCGCTCTGACATCAGAAAGCCTGACTGGGTATCTACCCAGGTACGCCGGTCGATATTCACAGCTCCAGCTATTGGCGCATGTACTCATTTGTGGTAATAGTCAGCCATGTGAAATACTCCACACAACCAGGAGGGAAGGAATGGCGCTGATCAGCCAGGATATCCGGCAGTCCCTGTTGGCGAATGACCCCGAGTTTCGAAAGCTTGCCGAAGAACACTCCCGCTGCGAATCACAGCTAGATCAAATCATCAAATCCTCCTACCTGAATTCAGAAGACCTCGTGCGCGAGACAGCCCTCAAGAAGCGCAAGTTGCATTTGAAAGACCGCATGGAGCTAATTCTCGCTCAACATCAGCAAGCGATACGTCCCTAGGGTCGAGCGGCCGTTTCTCTTCTGTCGTACAATACATCTGCATCTGCGGCAATCGAGCGCGCGGCAAGCAGAGTATGCGCCGGTCGCCACGTTTCCAGCAGAATTTCCCATCCTGTTATGGTCAGGGAAGCGTACAAATTTGCGATTCCGCCCCTGGTGGCTGGGGCGGCATGCCTAATTCCCGGCTGGAAGTGGCCCGCGGGAGTTTTGTTTTTTCTCGGCTTATTCGTACTTTACTTCTTTCGTGACCCGGAGCGCACGATTCCCACCGCCCCGGGACTCGTTGTAGCGCCCGCCGATGGGCGCGTTGTGGAGATTGTGGACGAAGCGTTCGACTCGTTGCCGGGCCAGCGCATCAGCATCTTTCTCTCGATCTGGGACGTGCATGTGCAGCGGGCGCCCGTCGCTGGGCGAATTTCGAAGATCGATTACCATCGGGGTAAATTCTATGGGGCATACCGCGCAGCCGCCTCGCGCGAGAACGAACAAAACGTGATCTATATCAATACGTCGACGGACACGATAATCGTCAAACAAATCGCCGGGGCGATCGCCCGGCGCGTGTTATGCTGGAAACAACAGGGAGACGAAGTCAAGATCGGTGACCGCCTCGGAATGATCCGGTTTGGCTCCCGCGTGGACATCTGGCTTCCCAAGGATACAGAGGTCAGGGTTCGACGGGGACAGTACGCAAAAGGTGGAGAAACGGTGGTTGCAAAATGGAATTCAACAACCTAGACCCGATCGGCCAGGATGAGGGCGCGCGACCATTCCGCCGCCACCGTCTGCGGCGCGGCGTATACATTCTTCCCAGTGTTTTCACCGTGGCAAATCTTCTCTGCGGATACTACGCGATTCTTGCCACGTTAGAGGGCACGACCACCGACATGGACAACGCTGCACGGGCCATTGGTTTTGCAATCGTTTTCGACTCGCTCGATGGACGTGTGGCGCGCGCGATGGGCACCAACAGCGAGTTCGGAAAGCAGTTCGATTCGCTGGCCGATGTGGTGAGCTTTGGAATGGCACCCGCCCTGCTTGCGTACGCTTGGGGGCTTCACTCGGCCGCGGTTCTCGGCGCCCTCGAGGGCTCTCACCTGATTCAGTTGGGCTGGTTGGTTGGGTTTTTCTACCTGGGGTGTTGCGCCTGGCGGCTCGCGCGTTTCAATATCCAGGGCATGGCGCCGGGAGGCAACCGCTTTTTTGCAGGCATGCCGACGCCGGCTGCAGCGGGCATGATTGCGGCGACGGTTCATTTCTTTGAGAATCCCGTTTCCGACCCACGGCTCGCAGTGCTGTGGCTCGCGCTGCTGGTCGTGTTGGGCATACTCATGTCGAGTACAGTGCGTCATTATAGCTTCAAGGACATTCCCTGGACGCGGCGCTGGCCCTCGCTGTTTGTCGTGCTGATTGCTTTGCTGATTGGCGGAATCTGGTTCTTCTCCCGACCGACGTTGCTGATTGTTGCGGCTGCCTACGCCATACATGGCGTCGCGCTACAAGTTGTTCGATCCGCTCGCCATCGCCTCGCTTCACGCCATGCCTGAGCCATGCCGTCCGGGCCGGGAAAGTTCTATCGCGTAGCCATCGTTGGTGCGTCCTCTCTTCTCGGCAAGGAACTGAAGCAGGTCTTAGAAGACCGTAACTTTCCGGCACGTGATATCGTCCTTCTCGATGAAAGCGTCATGGCTGGGACTTTGACGGAGGCCGGTGGAGAAGCGACATTCATACGAGCGCTCCAGGAGGACAGCTTTGAGGCCGCACAGTTCGCATTTTTCGCGGGAAGCGCATCCGATACGGACCGGAACTGGCCGGTCGCCGAGAGATCCGGCGCTACGGTCATCGATCTGACCGGTGCCCTAGGGGCATCTGGCGCCTCCCCCAATTGCGTCATTCCCTCCCTTGGTCCGCTCTTGCCAGCCGAGATGGGAGCGTCGGGAAACGGGTCGATCGCACGCGCGGCATACTCTTCACCCTCTTCACCCGTCATCATCGCTTGCACGCTAGCCGTGGGACTGAACGTTTTTGAAACGCGGCGGATTTCCGTGGTGATGTTTCCGCCGGTGTCGGAACGAGGTCAGGCTGGCGTCGAGGAACTAGAGAGTCAAACAGCGAGCCTGCTTTCCTTCCGCGAGATCGCGCAGCCCGTTTTCGACGCCCAGGTCGCCTTCAATCTTCTGCCGCGCTACGGGGAAGGGAGTAAGCCAAGTCTTGCCCAGATGCGCGCCGCCATTGCGCGTGACGCGGGACGCTATCTTGCCGGCCGAGCGCCGGTGCCGGCAATTCAGCTGGTGCAAGCACCGGTATTTTACGGGTATGCTTTCGCTGCCTATGTGGAGATGCAGTCGCCGGTAGCACGCGAGCCAGTGGAAGCGGCGCTTGTCAAGCTAGGCGTAAAGATGGGTGGACAGGACGATCCACCCCCGACCAACGTCAGCGTGGCGGGCGAAAGCGACATCCAACTCATGCGAATCGAACCGGATCTGAATGTTGCCAATGGCATGTGGATTTGGGGAGTCACCGATAACTTACGCCTGGCGGCCAGTAATGCCGTCCGCATTGCGGAGGAGCTCATTGCCGGTTCGGCGCACTAAGCTTTGGTTCCGGCTCATTCTGTCCTCGGTGGCCGTTTTTTCCGCGCTGACAGGCGGAGGTTGCGGGTATCACGTCGCTGGGACATCCGTGAATTTGCCGTCTGGGTGGAAAACGATCGCGATTCCTGCGTTCAAGAACGACACTACGAGCTATCGCATCGAGCAGCGATTTACGCAGGCGGTAATCCGAGAATTTATCACCCGAACAAAATACCGGATCGTACAGGACTCCGCTTCGGCCGACGCTGTATTGACCGGCGAGGTGCTATCGATCGAAACGAACCCGGTGTTATTCGAAGCAACGACGGGCCAAGTTACCACTATGCTCGTCACCGTGCATACGAAGGTGCGGCTTGTTGACAACCACACGGAAAAGCCTGCCTACAAAAATGATGATATGGTTTTTCGTGACGAGTATCAGATTTCCACAGATGTGGCCACTTTTTTCGAAGAACAGGGTCCCGCGCTGGATCGCATGTCGCGCGACTTTGCATCCCATCTTGTCGCCGACGTACTGGAGAATTTCTGATGTCCACGGCTTCTCCGGAAAAGCTGCTCCATCGGCTTGCGCAAGGCAAGCCGGTTGCGGCGATCGTGCTGGAAGGCACCGATGTCTATCTGAGAGAGCTATGCCGCGCCAAAATCATCGAAGCGTTCGTGCCGCCGGAAGTGCGCGACTGGGCCGTGCTGCGTCTTTCTGCGCGCGAGGTTGGCTGGGACGAGATTCTGGGTCGAGCGCTGACGGTGCCGATGTTGGCGCGGCGCCAAGTCCTCATTGTCGAAAGCGCTGAGTCCGTCGAGAAGCTGGGCGAGAAATCACGGGACGAAATTCTGAAGGCTCTGGAGGGATATTTTGAATCCCCTGCGCCTTTTACCGTGCTGGTGATCGAGGTGGAGGGGCTCGATGGCCGCCAGCGGTTCGCGAAGTTGCTTCACGAGAAGGCTCTGATCGTCGAGCTGACGATCGGCGCCGGATCGGCTCCGCTGACGGCAGCGCAGATGGCGCAGGATCTGGGGGCGGAAATTGATCGCGATGCAGCCGTCGTGCTGGCTGAAATGCTGAATGGGTCACCCGCGCGCATGCGCATCGAACTAGAAAAGCTGGCCAGCTATGCCCGCGGCAGGTGCATTACAAGGGCGGACATTGAGACATTGGTTGTAGCGGCGCGCAGGAACACTGTCTGGCAACTTGCCGAACCACTCGCCAATCGCCGATGTGATGAAGCACTCGCGTTTCTCGAGACTTTATGGCGTAACGGCGAACAGCCAGCCGGTATTGTTGGCGCCCTGGCGTGGATGTATCGCAAGCTGGTCGAAGCTCGCGATTTGTCCGTGCATACCCGGGGCTATCAAGCGGCGCGGCAGTTGGGCATGAGTCCTGAATCTGCCGAGGCAGCCATCCGTCAAGCACACCGCATTGCCAAGAAGGATCTGCTGGCGGGCATCGTGGCACTGGCAGAGGCCGACAGTCAGTTGAAATCTGCGAATCCGGATCCGCGCGCAACGCTCGAATTCCTGATCGCGCGCCTTGCATCGCCCATCATGCGACCGGCCGCTGGCTCCGCCTGAGTATTTGCCCTGATAATAAAAAGGAGCGTAGCCGAGGGGGCTGAGACGGGAGAGCCCTTAGCGGTGAAGGTCTACTTCTTTGCTTTCAGTGCGTTCATGGCCAGCGCCAGCCGCGATTTGTAACGGTTGGCCGTGTTTTCAGACAGAGTACGCTTGCGGACCGCTTTGTCGATTTCCGAAAACGTTGCGGAGGCCAGCTTCTGAGCTCCGGCCGAATCTGCGGAGCTAAGAGCCGCGCGCATACGACGAATCGCGGTACGGACGCGGGTCCGGTTCATACGGTTGATGGCCGCTCGGCGTTCCGTGTGGCGGATATTCCTCAGGACGGATTTGGTCTTCTTCTTGTGCTTTACAGGCGTACCCTGAGCCATTCAGCGCTCCTTCAAGATGGACTTCGAATCACTCAGAATATCCGAGCTAACAAGCTCTGTCAATTTTGGGCATTCCCCGGAATCGGAAAGGTTCATCGTATCCCCCGGTTGGGTTGTCATGGATGAGGCCGAAGAGATTAAGGGGGAGAGCCGGCGCGGCGCATGGGAACGCCTTGCAAACACGAGGGACGCGGCTTAGGCTCATTTGTTCGGGGATTGCAGGAGGGGCGGTGGCAAAGCCGAAGGTGCCTGCGACGGGCCGTGATGTGGGCGCGGGCTGCCTCTACGTAGTGGCCACGCCCATCGGCAACCTCGAAGATATCTCGATGCGGGCGCTGCGCATCCTGAAGGAAGCAGACGTAATCGCTTGCGAGGATACCCGGCAGACGCTGAAGTTGCTCTCACACTTCGGCATTTCAAAGCGGCTGGTGAGCTATCACCAGCACAATGAAATGACGCGCGCGGCCGAGATCGTGATTGAGCTAGAACAGGGTGCCAAGGTCGCGCTCGTTAGCGACGCAGGAACTCCCGCGATTTCCGATCCCGGTCACCGGCTGGTGAGCTTGTGCCTTAGACACGGGATTCATGTGGTGCCGATTCCGGGCGCATCGGCCTTTGTGGCCGCCCTGGCAGCCTCGGGAATGCCCATCGAGCAGTTCGCGTTCATCGGGTTCCTGCCGTCACGGCCGACGGAGCGGCGCAAAGAACTCCGCGCTCTCGTGAACGAGCCGCGGACGCTTGCGCTTTACGAGGCGCCGCACCGGCTGCTCGACACGCTTGAAGATGCCCTCGAAATCCTGGGCAACCGTCCCGCCGTGATTGCGCGCGAAGTGACCAAGGTGCACGAGGAGTTCCAGCGCGGGCATCTCGAGGACTTGATCGCGGCCGCAAGGAAAAAGGCGCCGCGGGGGGAGATCACGCTGCTCCTCGGCCCCTCCGACGGTCACGAATCACATGCGGCCAGCCCCGAGGCAGCCGCGAGAGAGGTGCCACTGGCGAGGCGTGTCGAGGAGATCATGCGCGAGCGTGGCGTAGATAGGAAGCTGGCTCTGAAGCAGGTCGCGCGCGAACGCGGCATCACGCGCCGTGAAGCCTATAAACAACTGCTGGTTACGCGCGAGCCGTAGCCACTGCCTGCTCAGCTCCCTGTAGGCCAGAGGCCGATTACAGAGGACGCCCGCAATTCGCACCGACGAAGAAGGCGTCGACGCAATCGAGAATTTCACTCACCGTGTGCGCGCGGTGAACCTGCTGGCGCAGCTCGCTGCCGTTCGGCACACCATGCGTAAACAGAGTCGCGAACTGCTTCATCTTGCCGATCGCGTCTGGCATCTCGGCGTTGCGCAAGCTAAGGAAGTAGCCCGATAACAAGCGATAGCGATCGGATTCAGTGGGTTCTCTGTAGTAGCCGGTCGAGAGATAGTCAGCGATCTGACGGAAAATCCAGGGATTCGAGGAGGCCGCGCGGCCGATCATCACCCCGTCGCAGCCGGTTTCCTCGACCATTCGCACGGCATCCTCGGGCTTGCGAACGTCGCCGTTTCCGATCACAGGAATCCGCACCGCCTGCTTTACGTCGCGGATGATTTTCCAATTGGCAAACCCAGCATAGCCCTGCATTCGCGTGCGCGGGTGGACGGCGATCGCATCGATCCCAATCTGTTCCGCCATTCGGGCGACGTCGACGGCGACCACACTGGTTTCATCCCAGCCGGATCGAATCTTGATCGTCAGCGGGATCCGGACCGCAGCCCGAACGGCGCGCAAAAGCTTTTGCAGATGAGGCAGATCGCGCAGCAAACCCGAGCCTCCGCATTTCACGACCTTCTTTACGGGGCAGCCGAGGTTGATGTCTGCCTGGTCAAAACCCAAATCTTCGATGAGCGCGGCGGCGGCGGCCATTACCTGCGGATCGGAACCAAAAATCTGTCCAGCAATCGGATGCTCATCCTCATCAAAGTAGAGATACCGCAGCGTGCGCGCCGATTTGCGTGTCAGACCTTCGGCACTGGTGAATTCGGTCATGATCAAGCCGCAGGATCCTAGCGAGCGGATCACACGGCGAAAGATCGTATCGGTGAGACCGGCCATGGGTGCGAGAACAGTGGCCGGGCGGATTGCGAGATCACGAATCTGAAGTTCAGCGGGAAACATTTAGTCGAATCCGGCAGCCGGGCCTGCGATGCCGCTCGCTCGCGCCTCGCTTTTTGGGCGGGAGCCGTTGGCGGTCTCGTCGGCGACCCGAACCGCCACGCCTGCTCCGAGCTGCGCCAGCAAGGCCTCTTTCGAGCCACCGAAGAAATTCTCAAGGATTTGGGAGAGCGCTTGAGAACGGGCGTCCTCGGCGGCCAGTTTGGCGCGATACACATACGCTCGGCCAGCCTTGCGGCGTTCGACCACCCCCTTGCGCGCCAGCCGATCCATGATCGTCATGATTGTCGTGTACGCACGTGTGCGGCGCGGAGTCAGTCGGTCGCGAATCTCACGTACGGTCGCTTCACCCAATGGCCAGAGCGTGTTCATGCACGCAAGCTCCAGCGGGGCGAGATCGAGGAGCGAATGGCGCGGGGATGGCGTGTGTTCGCCCATGACGGCTCTATTCCTTTCCTATTCTTGCTGCGGGCGTCGTCTGCACCGCCGCTGTGCCCGGCGCTTCCGGAATCACCAGATACCTAGCCGCGCGAAGCAAAGCGCGTCGGAGAGAAGGGTTGCGATCGGTCCAGTTTCCGGGCGAACCATTCGCCGATGCTGCCTCCAAAGTTGCCCTCATGGCAGCCATCTTGGAATCCATGTCGTCGATCAAATGCAGCATTACGGCCTCGGGAGTTTGTGGCAACGAAGGCGATCCAAATTCATAGGTTCCGTGATGGCTGACGATCAGGTGCTCAACCAGCACGGCGAGGGGAGCCGGGAATCCCTCAATCGCACGGCATTTCTCCTGAACGAGGCGAACGCCGATCGTGATGTGTCCAAGCAACCGGCCTTCGTCCGAGTAATCGATGCCCCGAACGTAGCGAAGCTCATCCAGCTTGCCGATGTCGTGCAAAACGACTCCTGCCAGAAGTAGGTCGGCATCGAGTTCGGGGTAATGCGCCGAGACGGCGGACGCGAGGCCCATGAGACTCACGACATGCTCGAGCAGTCCGCCCAGATACGCGTGATGCATGGTCATGGCGGCAGGGGCGCGCTTCAGTCGAGGTACGATCTGCGGATCTTCGATAATCGACGAAAGCAGCTGCCTGAGCCAAGGATTTCTCATTCCCGCGATGGCGGCTTTCACAGAGGCGTATAGCTTTTCTACGTCGTGTTTCGTGTGCGGCAGAAAATCGGCGAGATCGTATTCGCTATCGGACGTCGGAACAATCTGCTCGAGCGTCAACTCCTTCTGGCCGTTGTAAACCTTCACTCGCCCACGAACGCGCACGACGTCATCCAAGTCAAAAGTCTTGGCCAGGGTTTCAAAGTTATCCCACATTTTTGCGGGAATGCTCCCGGAGCGGTCTGCCAGATTGAGCTCAAGCCAAGACTTTCCCGAGCGCACGGAGGTTCGAATCTCTTTTTCACGGACGAGGAACAGAGAAGAAACGACCTGGCCGTCAGCCAGGCCGGCGATGAACTGGAGTTTCATTAGCTGTTGACTTTCGGAAGAGGGGCTTTTTTCTTGGATTTCTTTTTGTCCGGGGCGTCTGGCGTCGGAGCGACTTCCTGAATAACCGTGGCTCCGGGAACCGCGGCCGAATCCGTATACCCGGGCTTCACTTGCACGTAGCTCTCTTCGCGCAACTGTGCGAGATAGGTGCGCAAGGCCGGTTCCATCTTTTGCCGGTAGAGCACGTTCGTGATTTCGCCTTCGACCTTATCGAGGGGTTGCAAGCCCGCCTGGAAGTGGTCTTCCACCTTCAAGATCTCAAAGCCCGTCTTGGTCTGAATGACGTCGGTAAACTGACCTTTCTCGAGACCAAAGACCGCATCCTCCAGCTGTTTCGCCAGCTGGCCGCGCTCGAATTCCCCGAGGTCCCCCCCCTCCTCGGCCGTCGAGCCCTGGGAATAGCGCTTCGCCAGAGCCGTAAAATCCTCGCCCTTGACCAGTCGGTTGTGCAGATCATCGGCGCGCGTATGAACCGCCGCGATCTCCTCGGGGCTTTTGCCTTCGGTACTCAGAAAGATTTCCGCCAGCGCGACCTGCTCGGGGCGGTTGTATTCCTGCTTGTGGGCTTCGTAGTACTTCTTCACTTCATCGCTTCCTATATCCAAATGGCCGCCAACTTCGCGCCGAATGACTTCCTGGGTTAGTATGCTGTTGCGCAGCTGGTTCTTGTAGTCCTCCCAGACCAAGCCCTGCCCTTCGACAGCTTTTTCCAGATCCTCCATGGTGGCGAGGTTATTCTGTTTGCGCACCTCATCGAGGCGCTTGACCAACTCGGTCTCCACGCTAATGTCCATGTCTTTGCCGCGCTCAATCAGCAGCTGCTGGTCAATCATGTCCCGCAAGAGATTCTTGCGACGGTCCGCTATTTCGGCAGCGATCTGCTGTTGCGTGCAATTCTGGCAATCCTGCTGAACCTCCTGCTGAAGTCCCGCTCCTGCCTTTTGATAATCGGACATCGTGATGATCTGATTGTTCACCCTTGCCACGATTTCTTCGACGACATTCGGCTTCGACTGCGCGCACGACGTTCCCGGCGCCAGGAGCAGTAGCGAGGGCAGAATCAGGCCCGGAACCCAAGCAAAGCTTTGATTTTTCATGTCCATCACTCGCACAGAAGTGTAGCGCTACGATTGTAGTTGCTTCAACACGTTTCTCACGGCCTCCAAGGGCCCGCCTTTTCCGTCCTTTCCGATTTTCCAGGTGAGCCAGAGAACGCCCGCTGGGTCCAGGCGCAGGTCGCGACGCTTTCCGATCAGCTTTACCAGGCGCTCCGGGCCAAGCGTCGTGTCCTCGTGGAACTTGATGGCGATCTGGTCGCCGCGACGATCTGCCGTGGCAACCGCCAGCCGCTCGGCCTCGGCCTTCAACACCGCATAATCGAGCAGATGGAGGACTGCAGGCGGCAAGGGCCCGAACCGGTCTTCCAGCTCCCGCCGGACTTCTACTGCTTGGTCCTCGGACGTGACGCTCGCGATACGTTTATAGATGCGCAGACGCAGATTTTCGTTTTCGATATATTCGGGCGGGATGCGGAGGTCCTGTCCCAGGTTGAGGGTAGCTCTTCGATCGGAAGCGACGGCTTCTCCTTTCCGTTCTCTGACGGCTCGCTCCATCATCTGGCAGTACATATCGAACCCCACGGCTTCGATGTGCCCATGCTGCTCCCGCCCGAGCAGGTTTCCCGCACCACGCAATTCGAGATCGAGTGCCGCGATGCGGAATCCCGCGCCGAGTTCGCTAAACTCCTTGAGAGCCGCGAGCCGCTGGCGAGCAAGCGGTGTAAGAGCGCCCTCGGCTGGAACAAGCAGATACGCATAGGCACGCTGATTTGACCGGCCGACACGCCCACGAAGCTGGTACAGCTCGGAGAGCCCCATGCGATCGGCGCGATTGATCAGGATCGTGTTCGCGCGGGGGATATCAAGCCCATTCTCGATAATGGTGGTCGAAACCAGAATATCCGCCTCGTTGCGCACGAACTTCAACATCACTTTTTCCAATTCGCTTTCACGCATCTGGCCGTGGCCGATGACGACGCGCGCTCGAGGCACGAGCCTCTTCACCAGAGTCGCGAGCGATGCAATCGATTCGACGCGGTTGTGCACGAAGAACACCTGGCCGTGACGCGCCAATTCCTCCTCGATGGCCCGCTGGATGAGTTTCTCTTGGAAGGGAGCAACGGTGGTCTGAATCGCAAGCCTGTCTCGCGGGGGCGTTTCAATCACGCTCATATCACGAAGGCCCACGAGCGACATGTGAAGCGTTCGAGGAATGGGCGTGGCGGACATGGTCAGAACGTCAACGTTCTTACGCATTTCTTTCAGGCGCTCTTTGTGCGCTACGCCGAACCGTTGCTCCTCATCCACGATGAGCAGGCCCAAGTCGGAGAATTTTACGTCCTTTGAAAGCAGTCGATGCGTTCCGATGACAATGTCGAGCTTGCCTGCTTCGAGCTCCTCGAGCGTTTTCTCCTGCTCTTTATCGGTGCGGAACCGACTCAGCATCTCCATGCGCATCGGAAAGGCGGCGAACCGGCGCCGAAACGTCTCGAGATGTTGGAACGCGAGCACTGTCGTCGGCGCAAGGACAGCAACCTGTTTCCCGTCAGCTACTGCCTTGAAGGCCGCGCGCATGGCCACTTCGGTCTTGCCGTAGCCGACGTCGCCGCACAGGAGGCGGTCCATCGGGAGTGGCGATTCCATGTCACGCTTAACTTCCTCAATGGCGCGTAGCTGGTCAGGAGTTTCTTGAAACTCAAAGGCATCCTCGAACTCACGTTGCCAGTTGGAATCTGTCGAGAATTGGTGGCCGGGCGCGCTCTTGCGTTCGGCATACAGCGCGAGAAGCTGATCAGCCATGTCGCTGACCGATTTGCGCACGCGCGACTTACGTGCCTCCCAGACCGTGGCGCCAAGCCGATCCAGAGCAGGTTCCGTCCCGCCCAGTGACTGGTATTTCTGGACGAGATCGAGCCGGGCCAAAGGAACATAGAGCCGGGCCTCGCCTGCGTAGCGCAGAAGCATGAATTCACCCTGCGCACCGTCCACGCTGACCTGCCGCAACCCCTCGAACTGCCCGATGCCATGATCCACGTGCACGACAAAGTCGCCCGGCTTGAGGTCTGACAGATCGCTGAAGAAGCTCGCCGTCTTCGGCCGTGCGCGCATCCTGTGCGCCGGAAGAGACTCGAACAGATCAGCATTCCCGTAAAAAGCGATCCGAGCTTCGCTGAAGAGAACTCCCTCTGAAAACGGCGCTTTCACGAGCCCCATCGCCGGGACGCCACCGCCACTGGATTCCTCGGCCAGCCGCGTGACAGTGGCGTCCTTTTCGAGTTCTCCCAACCGATACGGCATCTCGTACTCGTGGCAAAGATCAGCGAGCCGCTCGAGTTCACCGGTGCTTGCTGCTGAAACGATTACCTGCTCGCCCGCGTCGAGCCGGCCGCGCACCTCCGCCATGAACGCGCTGACGTTGCCGTGATAGCGCGTGGTCGGCTGCGTTTGCAGGAGCAGAGAAGAACTTCCCTCCTCAGCCATGGCGAGACGCTCCATCGCCAAACGCGGGAAGAGCTGGAGCGCAAGCGACCACTCCTCTTCGCTCAGGATGTAACGGGCGGGAGGCTGGGCCAGAGGATCCTCCGCTTTATCGAAGGCTTCTTCCAGCTGGGCACGGTAGCCTTCCACAATCTGGGCAAGCTGTGCGGGTTCCTCAATGACCAACAGCGGCTCAGTTGCGAGATCGAATACCAGGCCCGGCCGCTTCCCTGCCGCCATCTCGCGAAACTCCCATCCGGGATAAGAGTCCGGAGGTAGCGCATCGTGGTTCGGTCCTGATGCCGCGGAAACAGACTGCTCTATCGGGCCATCGGTGCGGTGGAAGATTTCGTTGAGCGGCAAAAGCACGCAGCGCTCAATCGGGTTGGTCGAGCGCTGCGTAACGGGATCGAAGGCTCGAATCGATTCAATCGTGTCGCCCAGCAGTTCGATGCGGACGGGCTGCGGGGCCTCTGGCGAAAAAACGTCGATGATGCCGCCGCGCACTGAGTATTGCCCCGGCATCTCGCAGCTCGCCTGTTTTTCGTAGCCTGCTCGATTGAGGAAGCCGATCAACTCCTCGTGCGAGATCAATTGGTCCCGCGCGATCCCGCGTGCTAGGTCGGCGTAGAAAGAGGCCTCGTGCATGCGCCAGAGCACCGCCTGCACAGGTGTGATCAAAAGATCGAGCTCGCCGGTTGCCAGTCGCCACAGCGCAACCGCGCGCGCTTCTGCGATTTCCCCGTGCGGCGACCGGTTTTCGTACGGGAGCACTTCGTACGCCGGGAGATGCGCCACCCGGCTGTCTGGTTTCCCGGTGATGGCGCGATAGCACCAACGCACCGCCTCGAGAAGCGCTTCCGCACGCTCGTTGGACTCGACTAGCACAATCATGGGGCGGCCGATCTCGCCGAAGATGAGCGGCACCACGAGGGCCTTTGCTGGATCAATGAGGCCGGCGACGCGAGTTTCTCCGAGGTTGCGGCGAAGTCGGTCGCAAATCTCCTCTATGGCTCGATGCCGCGCCACCTGGACGAACAACTCGGAGACGAAAGGAAGGATCATACGCGCACAACCAGACTCTGTTGGACAGGCCCTGCAGGCAGTTCACCTGGATCGGTGAGTGCGGAATTCTGAAACCGGCGGATTAGCGCTGGGCGGAACAGGCTTTTTGGGCAAACCTCTCCCTGGGCGTTGTCTTTCCAAGCGCCCCGGTAGAGAATCGGCCCAGGTTGCGAAACAAACTGTCCCAAACTTCTGTCCCTCAGTCGGTCCCAGCGGGCTCGACCGAGCAGATCATTTTACCACGCCCTCCCCGACCCCCGCTGAGGGCACCATGAAGAGATGGGAAGTGGTGCTTGCGATTACCGGTGTGCTGGGTGTGAGTGTGAGCGCGTCGGTGATCGGCTCAACCGAACCGCCGCATCAGGATTTTGTCCTGACGGCCGACGGCTGCCATATGCCAGTCACGATTCTGGAGCCACGCCGGACAACTCTCGACGCGGCGCTTCTCTTTCACGGGCTATCCGCAGATCGCCGAATCATGCAAAGCCTAGGCAGCTACCTCGCGCGGGAAGCAGGTCCCCGCGTCTATCTGTTCGACTTACCTGGGCACGGAGACAATACGGACGCATTCTCGTTTTCGCGCGCTGATCGCTGCACTCAGATAGTTGTCGAATCCCTGACTCGCTCCGGCGAGATCGATCCGAAGCGGACCGTTCTCGTTGGACACTCGATGGGGGGTGCGCTCGCCATCCGCGTCGCGGATCGCGAGCCCGTGGCAGCCACCATCGCGCTTTCGCCTGCGCCGATGCCTCTGCCGCGCCGAATGCCGGCGAATCTGCTCATCCTCAGCGCGCAGTATGATCTTCCGATCCTTAAGCGCGCGGCGCGAACGCTGGCCCAGGCGGCGGGAGGGGAGCGCACGGAGGCGGAGGATTTTCGCCAGGCGCGCGCCTTTCATCTCGAGGTGACGCCCTGGTCCGACCATACGAGCCTACTCGCCGATCCGCGCGTGTTCCAGCAAGCCAGCGATTGGATTGCCTACGCTTTAAACAGCGCCAGTCGCAGCCATGAGGATCACAGTCCATCATACCGGTATCGGGATTTTGCGCCGCTGATCGGATTGCTGTCCATTCTGTTGCTCTTTCCCTTTTCTGCCACGGTGGCTACGAGAATTGCAGGCCCACCCGCCAGCGATTCCCCGCCTGCGAGCCCGTTCGCTGCGCTTGCACTTGCCGAAGGCGCCGCCTGCGCCCTGGCGAGCGTTTTGATTCTCGCGGTGTGGGTCCCGCTGTCGCCGCTGCGCCTGTATACGGGAGACTATCTTGCCTCCCTGCTTTTGATTGCGGGCGGCTTGTTGTTGGTTTTGAATGGGAAGTCCGCAAAGCAAGCCCTGGGTGCGAAGTTTCGGACCGTGGTTGCCGCAGTGCTTGTCGGATTCACCGTCATACTTGGTCTGGGGGCGTGGCTTAACTGGCAGATCGCTGACTTGTGGCTTAACGTTCCGCGCTGGCTCCGTTTTGCTGGGATCCTGCCCGTCGCGTTCATTTTCTGTTTCGCGGAGGAAGTCCTGCTAGGGCCGGTCGGCAAAGGCCGCTTGCGCGCGCTGCGATTTGCGCTTTTCCTGGCTCTACGGGCCGAGCTCTGGCTCGCCTGCCTGTTCTCCTACTACGCACTGGCCAGCGGACAAGTGCTGATTCTTATCTTGGTAGTCTCTCTAATGCTGTTTTCGATTTTGCAAAGGTTGGCCACTGATGCGCTGCGCCTGCGCACCGGCTCGGCGACGGCCGCCGCAGTCTTTGGTGCTATACTCGCCGCCTGGTTTATTGCGGCGGTATTTCCACTGACCTGATTCGGGCACAGGCGGACCGAGAAAAGGGCCACAGGCCAAGGCATGGAAGAAATCGTCATCGTTGGAGCAGGACCCGCAGGTTCGCTTTGCGGCGAGCGTCTGGCGCGCCACGGATTTCGCGTCACAATTTTCGACGAACGCCTGGCCTGGGAAAAGCCCTGTGGTGGCGGTCTGACGCACAAGGCCATTGCAGCGTACCCCTTCCTGCTGGACGGCTGTCAACCCAAGAGGGTCGTCCGTACAGCGGAACTGATTTCCGGCAGTGGCCATCGCGCGCGCTTCGACATGAGTCATCCCATTGTGATCTATGCGCGGAAGGTCTTAAACGGTCTGCTGTTGGACCGTGCTGTCGCGGCTGGCTGCCAGGTGATTCGCGCTCGTGTAACGAGCGTCGATACGGACGGCCCACGCGTTCGCCTGATGGTTGGTGGGGAAACGCGCCATTCCGATTTCATTGTTGTGGCAGCGGGCGCGCGCAACCGCTTGCTGCCGGAGACGACAGCGCTCAGCGCAAGCGACCTGGAACTGACGCTTGGGTATTTTGTGCCCACCGAAGAAGACATCATCAAGGTTAAATTTCTGAAGAAATTTGAAGGCTACCTCTGGTCGTTTCCCCGCGCCGATCATCTTTCCGTGGGCATCTGCGCGAAAATGGGCCAAGGGCCTACGCAGCGGTTGCGCCAACATCTCGATCAGTTCGTCACCGAGGAAAACATACCGATGAACGGCGCCCGGTTCTACAGCCACGTGCTGCCGTCGCCCCAAGCGCAAACGCTTCGCGGGCGCCGCATCGCGGGAAGAAACTGGGCCATGGCCGGAGATGCGGCGGCCTGCGTCGATCCCATCACCGGAGAGGGACTGTATTACGCACTGCGGTCAGGCGACCTTCTGGCGCAGGCGCTGATCGAAGGCCAGCTGCAGTCTTATACCGAACGTCTCCGCGCTGCTTTCTCCGCTGACTTGGAATTCGCCGCGGGCATTGCGCGGAAACTATTTCGCGGCACTTTTCTCGGCGGAGCGATCACTACGCGAATGGTGCAGTTGCTTAACTGCTCGCCAACGTTCCGCGACGTGATTCGAGATGTCTTTAGCGGCTCCCAGGACTACCGCACGCTCAAGAAGCGGCTCTTTAGCCAAGTCGGCACCACGATGCTGGAATTTGTGCACAGCTTTTTCCGAGCTGGCCTAGCCTATTCTGTCCCCAGCCCGAAACGCGATCCATGAGAAGACAAAAGGCCAAACGCGGTGCGAAACGCCCGTCAAAAAAGAAAACGCTGACAAGCGCTGGGCCACAGGAACAGCGCTTCCGGATCGGACTGGAAGCCACGGTCGAACGCATCGTCGAGCATCAATATACGATTCAGGCGCTCGACCCGAACTTGCCCCCCGTGTTGTCGACGCCGGCGATGATTGGATTGATGGAGTACGCCAGCGTGATGGCCGTCCGACCCCACCTGCCTTCGGGCGTCATCACCGTCGGCACGAGGATCGAAGTGGATCACCTGAAAGCGGTACCGCCTGGCGCGACGGTTCGAGCGTACGCGCGTTTCGCAAAATACAAAGGCCGTTTTCTCGTCTTCGATGTCGAGGCACGTTCCGGGGAACATGTCATCGGGCGCGGCCGTGTGTTTCGGGCCATGGTCGATCCCCAAGCCCACGGTGCGAAGGCGCAGACTCGCGTTTCGCCGTAGACGCTCCGGCACCCACCCTATTTTTTCTCGGTTATTTCTACAAAAGCCCGCGTCGTTTCCCATTCCAAACGTAGCGTGCAAACACCGCCCGTCTGGTCAAACGCGACGGTGAAATTCTCAACGGGTGATGGCAATTTTGAAACCTTCATCGGCACACGTGCGAAATCATCCTGCTCGCCTGGATACGGAATGCCAAATTCGCCAGTCTGCTTGCTGATGATCAGCGTCCATGACTCTGGATTGGGCAGTGCGAAAAGCGTGTACGAGCCGTGCGGCACTGTCTTGCCGCCTACATTCACGTCCGCATCAATCACAAAGCTCGTAGCCTCGTTCGCTCCCGCCCGCCACACTTCGCCGTATGGCACCAGGCCACCGAAAATCTTGCGACCCCTCATGCGCGGACTCGAATAGTCGATGTGAATGCTTTTGCCGTCCGGAAACTTGCAGTCGGCTTTCGCCGGAGGACTGGCGGCCTGCCCGCCCATTTGAGCCTGAGCCGACGGCAACAGCAAAATCAGAGCAAGGAACCCGAGAGATATTGCTCCTGCAATTTTCTCGAACATCGCGCCTCCTCCTATTCACGTCCTGCGTGAGCTTAGACGCGTCAGGGCCGCGATTCGGTTCCTGACGATCCATTCAATCTCACTCGATTACGGCGTCGCCGGCTCCCACTCCCCGCGTTTGGCACAGCGGCGAATGAAGCGGAGCAGGATGAGCAGGGCGGCGAGCAGAGTAAACCAGAGGGCAGTCAGAAGATCCACCAGCCAGCCCGCAGCTTTCCCGACACGGGCCAGCAGAAAAGGCAGGAAGTTATACGTTGTGATATGCACGTAATCCCAGGGATCTTCCTTCATGGCATCGTTGTTTAATCCCCACTGATCCATTTTACCCAGAGCGAACGCAGCAATATTTTTGAGCCGCAGCGCGATTACAAACGTCGGATGCCCCAGCGTCTCCATCTGATAGATTTCAAGTGGGCACCAGAACATCACCGACGCCAGCTGCACCACAACGCTCGCCCCCGTCAGCGCCAGCCCCCATCGCCACGCTGCTTTGCCCACATCGGCGCGATGGCGCATCAGCAGCGGTACCGAAATGAAGGCGACAATCTCAACTGGCGTCGAAGCGTAACGATCGCCCCAGGCAAAATCTCCCGACCAGTCGGTAAATCGGGCGTAGAAGCTAATATAAGAAAGCATCAGCGCAGTAAAAGCGATCAAGTAGGCCCGAATCTCTGGTTGAAACCGCTTCCACGCCCGAGCGACCAGCAACAGGGTCAGTACCAACAGCGGATCGAAAAGGAAGATTGATTTTTCGGGCTTAAAGAGCGCGCCGAAAAAGCCTATGTGGAACGGGGTTTCAAATGGGAAAGCCGCGGGCAGTTCCGGGTTTAGGATTTTTTGCTCGCGGCCGAATATCTGAATGTAGGTATTGAAGAACGAACCGAAGCGAGCATACTGATAGGTCCGGTCCAGCGCGAAAAACAGGAAATATACTGGCAGCGCCACCTTCGCATATTCGACGAAACGCTGTTGCGACTCGCCTCGACTTCGCCCCTTACCTCGCAAAGCCAGAAAGTCAAAGAGCGTCACCGCCAGAAGGTCCATTCCAGTCGTCAGCCGCGTCAGCAAGTTCAACCCGAGCGCGCCTGAGCCAATCAGCAGCGCGCGACGACTGCCCGTGTCGAGCCATTCGTAGTGAAAACTGAGACCGGCCAGCGTGAGCAGGAGTATGTAGTTGTTCTCCGTCATGTTTTGCGTGTAATGGAGAAACGTTGTACAAAAAAGCAGAGCGAGCGCCCCTGCAATCCGCTGATTTGTTGAGAATCCTAGCTGGCCTAGAAAACGGAAGCACACGAGAATCACCAAGACACACACAATCGTATTCGTGCTGTAGCTAACAATCATGCTGCGTGGCGTGGGATCCGCCTGGTAGGCGTCAAAAATGGATAGGTTCTCGACGTAGGTGCCAACGACGTCTGCCGGAAGCATCAGCAGCGACTGGCCGATGCCATACCAGGCGTAAAGTCTTCCGTTGCGACCGTGAATCCCGAATTCCGGGTAGTCCCGTGGATCGACGGGCGGATCCGATGTCCAGAACGAGTGTGTGGTTGCGAGGCGATGCGTTGTGTCGCTAGTGCCCAGTTCTCCGGATTGCACCACGATGGCGGTGAGACATGCGGTTAGGCCGACAAGAAATAGGGGATTGCGCAAAAGATGGCGCAAGGAGTCTATCATCGCGCCGATGCTAACCCGCGCTTGGGCCGCTTTCAAGCAATTGGCTTGAGCCGGTGGTTCGGTGAGACCTCCGCAGGTGGTTCACAGCTTAGGATCCATTGGAAGTCAGGTGTTGTGATCGATACGTCGGGAAGATCCGGTGTAGACTGTGCCCATACGAAGGATGAATCAGATTCACTCTACGGCATGATGGGAGAGAGAGGCTGTGACTGAGTCGGTCGTTGAAAGCCTGATCGTCGATTTGCTTCAGTGGTTGGCAAATGGCGAGAGGACATACGAACAAGTGATGGATGCTTGGCGTACCTCATGCCCTCGCCTTCCGGTCTGGGAAGACGCCAATGATCGTGGACTTATCACAACAGAGCACGCGAATGGGCGCACGATTGTTAGGGTCTCGTCATTGGGCGTCGCTTTTCTTGAAAGGACGCGGGCGACCTCTTCCCTTTCCGAGTCGGATGCACACCTGTAGGTTTCCGCAAGTGCATTCAGGTAAGTGCCGGGAATCGGAATCGAACCGATACGGCCTTGCGGCCACGGGTTTTTGAGACCCGCGCGTCTGCCTGTTCCGCCACCCCGGCACCGTGATCCTTGAGGTAAAGCAAGCAACATAGCGGTCAAATACCGACGCCGTCAAGTGGGTGTCAAAACTCTGTCAAAACTCGTTAGAAATGTCCCCGAAGCCTTCCGGTGAGAGAGGGGAACATCAGGTTCGATGGATCGGTTTGGTCATTAGATCGACGAAAAGCTTCTTGAAGCGGTCGTGATCGATTTCAAGCAGAACGTTCACGAGTCCTGCCGAAGGGGGTGGCCCCATGTAGAATTGACGCGGATCCACAAAGACCCGCCGATCGGCAGCGCTTACAGGGTACCGGGCTACCTCTTGCCAATTTTTGGGCCAGAACATCGAGTCCCCATAGCGCGGGCCAGGCGTGGAGCAGATGTCTACGTACATCGACTGCGATGCCGCAAAAATAGTCGGGTCGATGATCTGCGCGGCAATCATTTCATCTCCCACACGGGAAAGGCTCACCTTGGAATCCACCGCATACCTACGGAACAGATCGGAAATGGGGCTCTCGGCGCGGCCGGCGATTTCCTCGACCATACTGCGACCTGACGCGATTTCGTCCGTCTCATGGATCTGTTCGGCAAGGTCCACCGGGACGATGCTACAACGCGGCCAAGGAGCGCGCAGAACTTTCCGCGCGGCTTCAGGATCGAAAAACGTGTTGAAGGTATTGGTGAACGCGTGAAAGCCGGTTCCCATAATCACCACCTCGGGCACCAACACTATGATGTCGGGCGCCAAAGCAATCGCGAGCGCTAAGTTCGTAAGGGGCCCTCCCGCATAGATGATCACCTCGCCTGGATTTTCGCGGACCATCCGGATGATGAAGCGCGCGGCATGTTCTTGCTGTGCCTTTAGCTTCGCAAAACGATCATAGGGGAAAGGCAGGGATGCGATTTGATTGGGCCCGCCATTGGTGGGATCAAAAGCTCCCATGGAAGGGTCCGGGCGATGGCCGCCATAGAGTTGCAACCGAAGCAGCCACTCTTCCCTCGTGTTGATCAGGGGAAACTCGGCGCCTGGGTACACTGGGATTTCCGTGCGTCCCATCAGCTCGAGCAAGCGCAGCGTAAACGCCATCTCTTGCTTCATCCAAGCCTCTCCGGTCACAAGCGTAATACCCAAGAGATCGATGTTATCGGCCTGCAACATCATGAGCGTTCCAAGGATGTTGGAGCTGAACGGACCAGAATTGTCCTGATCATAGATGACCTTTCGTTTCCCGCCAGCCGGCAGTTTCATAGTGGACGCAGAGGTCAGAGCCATCGCAGCCGGTTCCAAGGGAAGCTGGGAAGACGCAATAGCGACTCCCACCGTCTTGATAAATTCTCGGCGCGTGGCGGTCATGTTTGTGCCCTTCTGCTCGCGATCGACTGTTCCTCTATGTCTGGGAACGATGGATGGGGCGAGTCATCAAATCGAGAAAGAGTTCACGAAAGCGCTCCTTGTCGATCCCATGGAGCACCTGAACGCGGCCCGCCTTGACGGATGGATTGCTCAAACCGATTCCAAGGCTGTCGTCCGACCGCTTTCCATCCCAAAAGGAGGTATCTCCGTAATGGCCGTCGTTATGTGTGACGATGTCGATATACATTTCGTCGAAGCCGCTGAAAATCGAAGGGTCGATGGCATGGGCAGCCATCATTTCATCGGGCATGCGGAAGGATTGCCTTCCCGGATTGTCACGTTGCGGCTTCTGTTCGTAGAGCTGGAAGAGGTCCCGGATGGGTGACTGGGCATGATCTACGATGTAATCGACCTTGCCGTCATCCGCCAGGTGGACTTCCTCGGCAAGATCGGTGGTCACCAGCGTCAATTTCGGCCAGCCCGCTCGAAAGCCGATCTTAGCGGCTTCGGCATCGAAGTACACGTTCACCGAGCTCGTCGAGTGGTGAATGCCTCCGCCCATGAAGATGACTTCCTTGGTGATCGGCACGATGTCGGGGGCAAGGACGGCTGCAAGCGCCAGGTTTGTCATGGGACCACCACAATAGATGGTCACCTCGTTCGGATGGGCGCGAATCGTACGGATGATGAAGTCGGCGGCAGGCTCGTCCTGAGCCTTGATCTTAGCAAACTGACTGTAGGGCGGAGGTAGCGGCTCTACCTCGTCACGGCTTCCACCGTCGTTCGCGAAGCACCCCAGATACCCCTCGTTTCCAAGTGTCCTCGATCCAAACATCTGATAGCGCATCTGCGCTTCCGCCTTCGTGTTGACCAAGGGTTCTTGCGCACCCAGATGCACCGGCACTTCCGGTCGACCCATGATTTCCAGTAGGCGCAGCGCATACGCAGTTTCCTGCTTGGCCCACATATCGCACGTCACCGTAGAAATACCAAGCAGATCGATATTGTCAGCCTGCAGAAGCATCAACGTGGCCACCGTATCGGTGGAAAGCGGACCCCGGTGGTCCTGGTCATAAATTAGCTTTTTCTTCGTATCTGTCACCGACTCTTTTCCTTCGTTCGGCGGAGCACCCTCAGTCTAGATTCGGCAGTGTGGGCGGTAACTACACTGGGATGCTCGCGTATCTGATCAGGCTCGCAAAAGTATAGCTGCAGCTGTCGCTGGATCCTAGAAAGCGGCCTGTTTTGAGTCTGTCACAAACTCTCTGCGGCACTCGGGTTCCGATCGCTTCTGATAACGGCTTCCAAGAGCCGCAGTGACCTGCGTCACTTAGTCGAAGTGACGCAGGTCACTGCCAGCAGCGCGACGGGCGAGGAAAGTGCGTCGACTGCCACGAGACTTCCGCAGGGGGATTCAAGGGACAGGGGGCTGAGTGGGACTCATCATCGATTTCAACGAAAATTGGGATTCCCAAACGAAGAGCGATGTCGACGACGCACTCCGAAAATGCATCGCCGAGCCTCCTGACGACGAAAAATGGGTCGTGTCGCTCGCGGCCGGTTTTGCTCAACACTATTGTGAGATCCGGATAAAAACTCCGAGACAGACGCGTACGCATTTTTTCTTCGAAGAGCCTCGCCATCTGCCAGCAGCCATCATCGCTTGGATCAATCTCTATCCGCTCCGCTGAACTGGCAGGAACCTGTGTCCGCGGCCGATCCGACGACGGAATCAGGCGATCTCTGGCCTTGCACCCTTCCAACAAGCTTGCTTGCTCAGAACTGTTGTAGACTTTTGCCGTCAATACCACACCTTGGGAGCGCACCATGACTGATGAGATGGCTGAACGGCTGACGATTCGCGAGATGGTCGAGAACTGGGTGCTGTGGCGCGACGCAAATCAGTGGCAGAAATTCCGTTCCCTCTGGCACGACGACGGCCGCATGATGGCAACCTGGACGCAGGGCACCGCCGACGAGTTCATTGAAATGAGCAAGGCGGGCTTTGCCAAAGGCGTGCGCATCTTGCATTTCCTCGGCGGGAGCACGATTGAGGTTCGCGGCAATCGTTCAACCGCGATAACGAAAATGACCATATCGCAGCGTGCCAAGGTTCACGATGTCCTTTGTGATGTGGTTTGCACAGGTCGCTTTTGCGATTTCTTCGAAAAGCGCGGCGGACGCTGGGGTCTCGTTTTGCGGCAGCCCATCTATGAGAAGGACCGCATGGATCCCGTTGATCCTGCGGCCAAACTGACCCTCGATCCGCAACTGCTAGCGAAGTTTCCCGAAGGCTATCGCCACCTTGCCTATCTGCAATCGCAGATCGGATACAAGATCAAGCTCGACATGCCCGGTTTAACAGGTCCCGAGGTCGAGGCACTGTACGCTCGCCTCGATGCCTGGCTTGCGGGCCAACCACTGTCGCGCTAGGGTCCGGGGATGTGCATCTAGGTTCCGACGTGAAGAGATTTCGTAAGGTTTTTCAGCGTCGCGATCGCCGAGAACGCCGCGAGCTGGGACGTGCGCGGATTCGACTTGGAAGGAACGTTCTCAATACGCATCGAGAGGCGCCCGAACTCACCGCGCACGCGAATCTCGTGAATATTCTCGCTTCCGCCCGGCACGGCCACGATGCGAACGCACACCGGCGCCGACGGCTCAACAGCCAACCGGAGCGAGGCAGCCACGTTCGATGTAGCCGGAAAAGCGCGAGCCGCCTCTTCAGCCGGACCCTCAAAAATTGCCGTCTCCTGTTTCAGATCGTCCAGCGAAATGCCGCGGTCAACCACGTATTTTGATCCTCGCAGCGCCGCCACCGGCTTTCGGCTGGTCAGCTCGGCCGCTTCGATCCGACCGATCGACGCAGATTTGATTCCGTCGAGCCCGGCAATCGCCCCAGACGGCACATAGATCCGGCAGCCTTTCTCATCGGCCTGGCGAAACCACTCTTGTCGCCCAAGCAGACCACCGACGCTCATGATCAGCATGTCTCGTCCCCGGGCGAGCGCCTTCGGAACGAAATCGGCAAGAGCGGCTTGACTGGCTGCTTCCACAGCCACGTCCGAGCGCTCCAGCAGGTCTTCGATCGATACAACGGGGGGCCGGCTGCGAAGCTCGGCTGCCAGCAGGTTGGCGCGCTCTCGGTCCTGGTCCGCCAGCGCGACGAGATCCGCGTTCACCTGCTTTTGGTCGATAGCGATTGCGATCGTCCGACCGATGGCACCGACGCCAAGGAGTCCAATTTTCAGCATGGGCAGCGGACCTAGGCAAGCTCCAGCATTCGATCGATGGCCCGCTTCGCCCGCGAGGCAATCTCTTCCGGGACACGGATCTGAGGCGTTAGCGTCTCCAGTGAGTGAATGATTCGATCGAGCGTAATCGTCTTCATGAACGCGCACGTCGCGTCGGGATTTACCGGATAGAACGTCTTGGTCGGGAATTTCTTGTTCAGCTGGTGAAAAATCCCTGTCTCCGTCCCGACGGCGAACTCGCTCGAACGAGATTCGCTGATGTGCCGGAGCATGCCTTCGGTAGAAAGAAAAAACGTCCTGTCTTGTGGGAGGGTTCCGTCGGCTGCCTTGGCCATGCAGGAGCTGACGCATCCACACTCCGGATGCAGCAGTAGCTCGATGTCTGGATGATCGTGCATCAGGTCCACCACGTGTTCTGGCCGGATCGTTTTGTGAACGTGACAGTAACCCGGATACGCAACGATGTTGCTCCGGCCGGTTTGGCGCGCAACGACCTCCGCCAGGAATTTGTCGGGGAGAAACAGAATCGTCCGCTCAGCCGAAATCGCACGCACTACTTTGGCTGCGTTTGCCGAGGTGCAACAGTAATCACTCTCGGCCTTCACGGCTGCCGATGTATTGATATACGCAACCACGACCGCGCCAGGCAGCCTGGCCTTCCATTTCAGTAACTCTTCGGCCGTGATGGATGCCGCCAGCGAGCAGCCCGCGCGCAGGTCTGGAAGCAAGACCTTCTTTTGGGGTAGCAGAATCGCCGCCGTTTCCGCCATGAAATGCACTCCACAGAAAACGATCACGTCGGCGTTCGTCTGGGCCGCCGCTTGGGACAGCTTCAGCGAATCGGCGACTACGTCGGCCACTTCCTGCACTTCCGGTCGCTGATAGTGGTGTGCCAACAGAATGGCGTTTCGTTCGAGGCAAAGCTCTCGTACGCGCTCCTGCTTTCTGCGAATCTCCGCCCCGGTGTCCTTCAGTTCCTCAATCGCCGGAAGCGTGTACCGTTCATCGAAGCTTATTTGTGTGGCGGTGCTCGACATCATGATTCCCCTTTAGCTAGTGAGTTATGCAATCCTTAGGCAGAGATCCAGGGCGCGTGCCGAATGGGTCAGCGCACCCACGGAAATCGCATCTGCACCTGTCGCGGCGTAGGCCTCGATGTTTGTCTCCGAAATCCCGCCACTGGCTTCAACCAGAACGTGGTCCCACAAGCCCTCTTGCCGCAACATGTCTACAATCGTTCCGATCTGATCGGGCGGTAGATTGTCCAGCAACAAGAGACAGGGGTATTCCTCCGTTCCTTCCTCCCGTAGACGCCGGAAAGTTCGTGCGGCAACTCGCGCCGCCCCCGCTCCTCGCACCTCAACTTCGATGAAAGCTGCCTTCCGGCGAGCCTTCCACGCCCGCTCAATTGCGACGGGGGCCGCCTGCTCCTCGCTCGGCGCAAGCAATGTCAGGTGGTTGTTCTTAATCAGAATTGCGTCCCCCAGTCCGAGACGGTGCGTTCCCGCGCCGCCAAGGTGCAAGGCGCGTTTGTCGAGCAACCCCCAAACTGTCTTGCGCGTGCCGACCACCCGGGCTGGGCCGCTCCTGCTAGCCCGCTCCTTGAAGCACCGCGCCGTCGTGGCTACCCCGCTCATCCTCTGCAGAAGATTCAGGCCCACACGCTCTAGCGCGAGCAGGGTCGTCTCCTGGCCTTCCGCGCGCAGCAGGACTTCACCAGGGGCCATGGCATCGCCATCCTTCTTTCCCGCCACTACCTTGATACCGCGTCCTTCCATCAAAAAACGGAACTCGTCGAGACCGGCCGCGATGCCGCCTTGCTGACTGATCACGGCCGCGCGGATCTTGCGTTGCGGTAACCTCAGCGCCTTCGCTGTCACATCGTTCCGTGCGACGTCCGCCTCGAGCAAGAGATCGTTCAGCTTACGCACGGTGCCGCGATAGCGCGCGTTGGAAACTCTGAGGGCATCTCCTCGAAACAGGGCTTCTTCGATTCGTTGTTCCCGTGTTGAATTCATTCTCCCCAACCGTTCATTTCAGAAGAATGCCGCGCTTTCGTAGCTCCGCTTTGGCGCGTGCAATCGCCTCGGGTCTTGAGGCTTCCACGGTGTGGAGGTGGACGCCGCCAGTCAAAGCAGAAAGAAGGGTGGCCTTGGACGAACGCACCTGTGTGAGAAAATCCTGGACATCGGCGCGCGATTCAAGCATTAGCGAGCCGCGCAATTCCCCATAGAGTGGATGCTCGACGATCACGTCGAGCACCCGAACGCCGTAATCCACCAAGGTTTGCAGCTCCTGTTCGGTTTGCTCGGGCTTGTGCCGGCAGGCCAAAACGGCGCGATAGGCTGCCTCGGTGGGTTTGGGGATTTGATACCCGCGCGGGGTGGCCATGATCTCCTCGCCCGCCGCGCGCAAAATGGCCACATCCTGGACCAGGCATTGGCGGCTCACGCGGAACCGCCTGGCCAGTTCGCTGCCGCGAACCGGATCGCTATGCCCACGCATCCACGCCAATATCTGCCGGCGGCGTTCTCCGCCCGAATCGTGCAGGCCTTTCGCGGAAGCTTCCGCAGGAATAGGCATCTGTCTTGTCACGTATCTAGTCTACTGTTAAGTCTGAGAAAATGACAAGGCCGGTTACTCGAACGCGCCCTGCCCTTGTTTTGCAGCTGCATGGCGCGCCGGACTGCGGGATAGTGAGGAATAGCAAGAGAGCTAGAACTTGGCGCAAACAGCGCAAAGACGCAGCCAACGCGTGCTCATCGACCTGCCGATCATCGTCAGCGGCGAATCCTCCGACCATCGTTCGTTCCTTGAAGAAACCTTCACGGTCACCGTCAGCGCGCATGGCGCCCTGATGATGCTGGCCACGAAAGTGACGATCGGACAAAAACTCATTCTGACGAATCCAGCAAATCACGGCCAGCGCGAAGCACGAGTCGCCTACCTGGGACATCCCCATGCGGGACTGTCGCAAGTGGCGGTCGAGTTTGCTCGGCCTGCGGCCGACTTCTGGCCGCTCAGCTCACCCCCGCGCGATTGGAAAGCCTGCTAGCAGCCGCGACGGGCAGAAGAAAGGCGGGATTTGTCTTGATCTAGGAGGCGAGTTCCGCGAGCCAGGAATCGAGCGTTCTTAACTGATTGGCTGGCAAATCATCAAAGGCGACACCCATTCCCATTCCGTCCTGAACGTAGATGATTTTCCCGGCGCAAGCAAAGGCTCCCTGGTCCCGCGAAATGCGTAGTTGAACGGGAGTGCCCATCGGCAGCGTATTGAGCAAATCCACGTAGCAGCCCTTGCGACTGATTTCGGAGATGCGCCCCGCCATGCGAACGCCGCTGGCCGGCTCGAGGATCTCAGCCGCGGCAATCAGCGTATACCGCGGCACGGTGCGACGCTCGCTGTATGGCGAGTCACCTGTGGGAGTGTCGCCCGAAACGCTCATGGTTGTGACGCTCCGAGTTCGTTGCGCTCAGCGTTGCACAATTGGGTGTCAAGCGCTAGTCTGGCGATCACCATCGATGCCAAAAGCAAACACCACCTCGGTAAAGAGGGGACCCTCCAAGCTGTTCAACGATTCCGAGCTCGCAGCGTTTGTAGAACAAGTTCGGCAATTGCTCGGCACTGTAAGCAATACCGTACTAGAACTGATTGTGGGGAGAGCGGGCCAGAACAAAGGCGGCCCCCCCAATGGCCACAAGGTCTTTGAAACTCAGTTGATTCCAGAAACAAAAATCGATATGGTGAGGGCAGGTAAGCCCGTTCTTCCGGTAATTCTGATGTGTCGAAATGAAAGTGACATGGGGCACTAATGCGGCCAGGCGAGCAGCTCAGGGAGCTTCGCAATCGTCTCGGAGTGACAACGCGCGAGGTCGAAGAGTTCAGCCGAACGATCGCAGAGGATCGTCAAAACGAAGAGTTTTACATCTCCAATGCTTGGCTGACGCAACTTGAGAACAAGAATTCCATCCCCAGCATCTATAAGCTTTACAGTTTAAGCGTAATTTACCGCACGAAGTTCAACGATCTGCTAGCTGTCTTCGGCATCGATTTGAATGCCACCTCGCGCTACCAGCTTTCGCTTCCCCTCCAGCACACGCACTTAACGGACTTTGAAACGACCGACCCTGAGAAATCGGTTACTTTCCCGGTACGTTTTGACAAGAGTTTCAACCTAGAAACGACCAGTCTGATCTCTCGCATGGTTGAGCTCTGGGGAGAGATCCCGGTCGCTTTGATTCAAAAACTCGATGTGCGCCACTGCCAGTATGGCTACATCGGTACCGAGGATTACACGATGTATCCGCTTTTACGGCCCGGATCTTTCGTACAGATTGAGAGCCACTCCATTCGCATGCAGACCACAGATTGGCGCACTGAATACGACAGACCCATCTATTTTGTTGAACTGCGGGATGGTTACGCATGCTCCTGGTGCGAGATCCGTGGCTCGCAGCTAACCCTGGTTCCGCATCCGCTTTCCGGGTGCACGATCCGGCAGTTTAGCTATCCTTCGGAGGCTGAGATCGTAGGGCAAGTCACTGGGATGGCTATGCGCTTGGTTGAGGCAGAATCGAAGGGAGACGAGCTTCCAAGATTGCCAAGGCGATCTTGAAACTCGAAAACAATAGCTGCGCCGTTAGCGGATCGGTTTCTACAGGAACCGCGACTCGATAGGGCTCGAGCTTTTTCCATGCGGCCACAAAGTCACGCGGGCTTGTGTGCGTCGAATCGATATAACCTTCCATCTGGCTTACCAATTCTCGTAGGGAACAACCTACGAGTTGGCTGAACGCTTCACGGTGGCAATCAGCAAGCGCTTCACAGGCAACTTCTTGTGTGAATCGAGAAGCCAGGCCATCGTGGTAGTACAGGCCCGTGTTGTAATCTCGCATCGAAGCCAGGTAGATCAGACGGTCAAGCGATCGTGGGATGTCGGCGAGAGTGCGACTGCGGAGGTCGCTGGCGGCCTGTGCCACGTCGATTCGTCTTGTTGCCGGAGTCATCTAAGCACTCCTATAGAATTGCCGCATCGCTGGGCCGCGCCAAGGCGCCCAGGCGCGCCGCGTCTAAGAAACCCAACGATTGCTCGGAAGTCTTGCAGGCACGGTTGGCAACGTTCGCCACCAGTCCAACCATTCGAGGGGCCGCGTAGGGACCGGCGACGTAAACCAGAACTTGCAATACCTTACATGCACCCATGAGAGCAGCAAATGACAAGGCCAGCTCCACCTCGGTCCGCGGGTTAAGCCGCGCATAATGCCTTGCCGCACCCCGATGAAATCGCTGGAGGCTGCGAATTTGGGTGCGAACCTGCTTCAGCCACAGCAGGGCAATGCCCTTACGCTCGTCCAAGAAAAGCTCGTGGATACATCTGGGGGTTTCCGAACGAACGTACTCCCAGTCCTGTTCGGCAAAGACCCTGTTGACCAACTCCAGAGGCAGCAGACCGGCCTGCAAGGTTCTCAGCGCCTGACGAGCCTCGACCAGGGCGCTGGAGCTCCCTTCTGGCCGCGTGTTGCGACGAGCCAGTAAGAACAGGGACGAAAACAGCAGCACCCCAACAGACAGGAAAAAGATCAGCGAGATCATGCGCGCGCCGCCTTTCCTATATACCTATATATGCGCGAATCGC
>Ga0187769_10000050_pt1 | contig 55672 bp, 59 predicted proteins | sample 0116_SJ02_MP02_1_FD_133140 | JGI IMG/M metagenome (GOLD analysis project Ga0187769, IMG submission 133140) | Tropical peat soil microbial communities from peatlands in Department of Meta, Colombia - 0116_SJ02_MP02_10_MG | ecosystem: Environmental > Terrestrial > Soil > Wetlands > Peat | place...
GAACGCTAGAGGACCTGCCCCGATCTAGCCGCTGCGTTACTCTTGCATTTGTCGGCAAACGAGAAACTGACAATTGCGTTTTCGATGACTTAAGTGGCCACGCCAGCGACGAACCAATGAGAGCCGCGCTCTACGCTCGCGTGAGCACCCATGCGGGACAAAACCCGGAAATGCAGCTCGTTGAGATTCGCCGATGCTGCCAACGGCGGGGATGGGACATCACTGGGGAGTATGTCGCAAAAGAACGAATCGGGAGTTAGACGCTTCGACGCGTTGTGTTAGTCTAGGGCCGTCTCGTACACTCCGATTCCGCTAAAGCATTTAGCTTCTTGTCGAATTGAAGGCTCAAGATGGACGATCAGCAAAAGAAGGAGCAGTATTCTGGACTGGGAGATCAAGAGATCCGTGCGGCACTGGATCAGCATTGGGCGGCGTCCGATGCCAACGATTTTGAAACGGAGCACCGCATCTATCACGAGGATGCGGTGCTGGAATACCCGCAGTCGGGCGAGCGAACCCGTGGTCGATCTAACATACAGAACCAGCGCGCCAGTCAGCCGAGCAAAAAGCGGTTTTCTATCCGACGAATCATTGGCAGCGGTGAGCTATGGGTCACCGAATTTGTCCTGACATATGACGGCAAGCCGTCCTACACCGTGAGCATCATGGAGTTCAAGGGCGACAAGGTTGCGCGGGAAACCCAATACTTTGCGGATCCATTCGTGGCTCCCGCGTTGCGCGCTCAGTGGGTCGAACGGATGGACACATAATCTCGAGGCCGAAACCGGAGGGATAAGAGGTGGATTGGAAACGGTTGGTCCAGTTCGCGCTGTTGGGTAGCAATGATTTGGAACAATATGCCATCCTGCTGGTACGCGTTTCGATCGGACTGTTCTTCGCCATCTCCGGGGCAAACAAATTGTTTGTGGCCGGCGGCACGAAACCCGTTTACGATACGCTCGTCAAGGCCAAAGTCCCTTTTCCCCACCTGACGGCTTATTTCGTGTCGGCTGTCGAGTTCATTGCTGGATCCTTGCTGACCGTGGGGCTTCTTTCGAGCCCGGCCAGCATGGCTTTATTGATCGATATGATTGTCGCCACCCTGACCGAGGCGATTTCCACCTTGCCTAAAGGACTTTCGCCTCTTCGCTGGCTCGACGATTTCCTCTACCTTCCGGAAGTCCTGTACGTGCTCTTTTTTATCTGGCTACTCTGCTCTGGTCCGGCAAAGTTCAGTGTTGATTACTGGCTCGCTGGCAAGTTACTGATGTGATCGGCACCGCAATATATTTATAGTGAGTACTGTATCGGAATTGGAGTCGTCAATGAACAGCGTACGAATCGAACAGAAGAGCTATGAGATGCCCCCGCGGGACGGATTCACCGTCGCACATTTTCTCACCGTCGCTGACGTCGACCGATCGGCTCGCTTTTATGAAGCGGTCTTCGGCGGTCGCATTCTGAGCAGAGGCGATAGCAACGGCGCGCCTGGGTACATTCAGATCGCGAATACGTGGCTCATTGTCAACGTCGGGGGCGGGCCGACCCCCGAAAAGCCGTCGGTAACGCTCAGCCTCCCCGACCCGGATAGGATGAGCGGCTTTATGATTATTCGTGTTGCGGATATTCAAGCGTGCTATGAATTATGGAGAAGTCGAGGAGCTGAGTTCATCACGGAGCCGAGGGACCATTACGGCGAGACGCTCTGCTACATCCGCGATCCTGACGGTTATATTATCGAGGTCGGACAGAGCAAGCCGGACTTTACGTACGGTTAACGCTCGACCGCAGAAGAATTGGCAGGCTGCCCCGCCTGCCGCTTTTGCCACGCACACCAAGACCGACCTGCGGAAGGGCGAGGTTCACGCCATCGGGTATTCGTACCGTCAGGACCATTCCAACACATCGTCATCGACAAGACTGGCCGGGTGAGCCATATCACGGAGATAGCGGTTCGCGACAAACCGATGATGCATGACTTCGCGCTGACTAAAAAATATGTCGTCCTTGATGATCTGCCGGTCATACGCTCAAGGCGGCAATCCAATAGGGCGTTTCTTCTCAGCCATCTGGCACCAACTCGGACTTTGAACGCCGTGCGTTGTCCAACATTCTGCTGAACTCCTGATTTGTCGACAAACCAGAAGTTATGGCAGAAGTCGCGCTAGGTCCCGGTAAACGGGGTTCCCGGACAAGTAAGGTGCTGCTTCAAATGGACGGTTTTCCGAGTAACCGGGCAAGTAAAATTCTCCGATGCAAAACTCCCTATGGGCTGTAGTTGCAGGCCCCGTCGAGCCGCTTCGCTGACTTATTTATCGGGCCCAACTTCCGAGTTGCCCGTTATCAAGGAGTTTCTGAGATCGATGCGCTCAAGCCGACTTAGCATTACCGATTCGCGTGCTTGGCACCCAAATTTAGGAGTGACATTGCCGGCAGGAACAGGTGGGTGGCGGGAGTTTCGGGATGCCTTGAAACATGCGAGGAGTGCAACTCCCCCTCCAAACAGATAAGCTACTTCCAGCGTGCTCACCAAGAATGGCTGGATGCAAGGCAACACGAAAAATTTCCTGGACGAGTTGTCGAATTCTGGTCCGGCCATTCGTCGTTATAGTGAAGGCGGGGCAACTAACCCGGCTGAAGACTATTTTAGGAGACGACATGCCGCAATATCTGGTTGCTGTTTACCACCCCGACAACTACGACCCATCCACAGAGAGCGAAGCGATGGTGGAGGAGATTCACGCGCTCAATCGCGAATTGATCGCTGCTGGTGTCAGGAGATACGCCTGCGGCCTGGGCAAGGCGGTGTCACTGCGGGCACAGCCCAACGGTGAGGTGCTCGTCACCGACGGGCCGTACCTGGAGGCTAAGGAACACGTGGGCGGTTTTTGGATACTGGAAACCGCAGATATGGACGAAGCGCTGGCGTGGGCGCTCAGGGGCGCCAAAGCGTGCCATGCGTCGGGCGAGGTGCGAGAGATTTTCTTTAGCCCTGCCCCCGCAAAGGACTGAACGGTACGGCAACAGCGAACTGGTGCTGCGCAGTGGCGTCCTCAGGACTTGACTGGCGACGAACTTCGACAAACGAATAAACGACAAGTGAGCGGCGGCGACAGGAGCACGGCACGCTTGGCGTCTCTGTGTGAAAAGACCGATTCTGATGAGGAGACTATGCGCGAAAACAAGATTGGCGCAATCGCAATCAAGTGTTTCGTACTGCTTGTACTGCTCGGTACGGCGCACCAGGCCATGGCACAGGATGTCACAACGCACTATCCGAAGATGGCCCCGATCGACCAGTACCTCATGGCGGATCAAGGTGCGGAAATAGCCCTGGCGCGAAGTGCAGCGCCGGAGTCCATTTCGCACGATGCCGAGGTGCTGGTGCTTCGACGCCATGGCTTTGAGACGGCGTTGAAAGGTAAAAACGGTTTCGTGTGTATCGTGGGGCGTGGATGGTCATCGGCAGCGGATGCCGATTTCTGGAATCCGAATGTGCGGGTTCCCATGTGCCTGAATGCGGCAGCAGCTCACACCTACCTGCTTCGCGTCACCAAAATAACTGAGCTGGCACTGGCGGGGCGTACTCCAGCTCAGGTGAACGAAGCCATCGCTTCCGCCGTCGCCCGAAAAGAGCTGCCGCCGATGGAATCCGGCGATGTGCTACATGATGTCCAAGCTGGGATACGGTGGCGACGTCATCCCACACTGGCCTTCCCACGTCATGTTCTTCTATTCGCAGACCGACCCCGCAATCTGGGGAGCGAATCTGCCGGGCTCTCCCGTCTTTGCTGTGGAAGACCCCCTGGAGCAGCTGACCCAGTTCGTGATTCCAGTACAACACTGGTCAGACGGAACGGAAGATCTTCAAACGTCGCCTCATGTCCATCCATGACCGTGCTGAGAATAGAAACCAGTGGGAAGGAGGATTTCCAATGAGAAAGCTGAAACTCATCGAACATATTTCGCTGGATGGCGTGATCCAGGCCCCCGGCGGCCCCGGCGAAGACCGGTCTATCCTGTCCTGCTGGGCAAAGGAAAACGCTTTTTTGCGGAGGGAACTCCGCCAGGCGCACTTGCGCTCGATAGCACAAAAGCTTTGTCGCCGGGCATCGTCGTCAACACGTACAAGGCCGCTGGACCTTTGCAGAACCAGAGATAAGGAGCGTCTCAGATGCGCTTCATGATGATGGTGATACCCAAAGGCTATGAATCAGCCGTACCGGATGCAGTTCCCAGCGCGGAAGCGGTAGCGAAGATGATGGAGTACAACAAGGCATTGCAGAAGGCGGGCGTCCTGCTCGCGCTGGATGGACTGTTTCCGCCCTCGACCGGCGCGCGCATTTCTTATGCGGGCGGCAAGGCGACGGTGACCGACGGGCCGTTTGCGGAAGCCAAGGAGGTCATCGGCGGCTACTGGATTATTCAGGTGCGCTCGCGCGAAGGAGCCATTGAATGGGCGAAACGGGCTCCGATGGAAAACAACTGTATCGTCGAAGTCCGTCAAATCCAGGAGATGAGCGATTTTCCCCCTGACGTGCAGGACGCAGCGGCAGGTTTTGAAGATATTCAGAAGGCCGCAGCAAACCATGAATGACATTCACAAGACGATTGAGGCGGTGTGGAAGATCGAGTCCACACGGCTCATCGCTGCGATTGCTCGCGTCACACGTGATATCGGCATTGCAGAGGAGCTCGCACAGGACGCTCTCGTTACGGCCCTCGAACTGTGGCCTGAGGAGGGCATCCCCAACAATCCTGGGGCGTGGCTGATGATGGCGGCGAAGCGGCGCGCGATCGATTCGTTACGGCGCAGCCGCATGCTCGTACACAAGCACGAAGACATTGCACGGGAGCTGGAATGGCAACAGCAGCAGCTCGGAGATGCTCTGGAGCGCTCCATGGATCAGGTGATCGACGATGACATCCTGCGGCTCGTCTTTACCGCGTGTCATCCAGTGCTGCCTGTAGAAGGACGCATCGCGCTTACGTTGCGCGTGATCGGCGGGCTCACCACGGTGGAGATCGCCCGCGCCTTTCTTGTGCCTGAAAAGACAATGGGACAGCGGATTTTTCGCGCCAAGAAGACACTCTCCGAAGCCCAGGTTCACTTTGAGACGCCATGCGGGGATGAGTTGCACCGCAGGGTGGAGTCCGTCCTCCTGGTGGTTTACCTGATCTTCAACGAGGGATACACGGCGACCTCTGGAGAGGAATGGATGCGGGCTGCGCTCTCCGATGAGGCACTGCGGCTCGGGCGCATGCTGGTGCAACTGCTTCCCAGCGAATCGGAAGCGTACGCACTGCTGGCGCTGATGGAGTTGCTGGCATCGCGCACTGCGGCGCGGCGCGGAAGAAACGGCGAGGCCGTGTTGTTGCCAGACCAGGACCGCTCACTATGGGACTACGCGCAGATTCAGCGAGGCATGACTGCACTCGAAGACGCGCAACGAATCGGCGGTGGCGCCAAGCCCTATGCATTGCAGGCAGCGATTGCTGCATGTCACATGCGAGCACGCACAGCCGAAGAGACTGACTGGGAGCGGATAGTTCTTCTCTACGACGCTTTGATGCAAATCAGTCCGTCTCCTATCGTGGCGCTGAATCGAGCAGTCGCCGTGGGTATGGCTCAAGGGCCGCCCGCCGGACTGGACGCACTCGATGCCGCGGCCAGGCTCGCCGGGGACTCTGCGCTGGCTGGCTACCATCTGCTTCCCAGTGTTCGCGGAGACCTGCTGATGAAGATCGGTAGGTTCGCCGAGGCGCGTGAGGAAATCCAGCGCGCGATCGCAATGACGACAAATCTGCGGGAACAGGAATTGCTGACGGAAAAGTTGAAGCAGATTGAGAAGGCGGCCTTATCAGCATAGGTGCGGATCGGTCCTGTGAAACGGGCGGATGGTCAGGAGACATACTGGTGATTGACGCTGCCTCTTGACATGGATCGGTCTTCTCATGGAAGGACTTTGCAAGAAATATGAAATTGACTGTCATCCCATGGCGTTGAGCAGCTGTCCGCCCCATCTCAACGAGAAGACGCACTGGCCACTTGATACAACATCATGATAGTGGCGACCATGGTAATACACCCGCTCGGGATTGTTCTCAGGTACCGGTCATACATCACCATTCTGTCGATCAGTTCGGCGGACTTAGCCTTATCCAACTGGATATCTAGCTGCTTGTCCATGGGTAGGAAAAGCCTCGAGGTGAGGACCAAAACGAAAAGGTTAAACGCCGCCGTGATTACGACCAACGAAGTGGAAATCGCTGGATGGTGAAACCAGATTAACAGGATATTGACCAAGACAAGCAGGGAAAGGAAAGAAACGAAATAGGCAGGGAGGCGAATGAACACAGACTTGTGGACGGCCGGCAGGTCTTCCGCGCTGACGAGTTTCCAAGACTCGCAAAACACGAGATTTTTCATCACGCCGCCACCGAACACGTAGATGGCCAAGAAAAAATACGCGACAGTCAGGATGTTTTGAAAAGCTCGCATCTGTCCTCCGGCAATCTCGCGGCCCCTAAATTGATGTGGCTGATCGTATTCCTCTCAAAAGGCATTGCCAAGCGCCGGTAAACGCTGCGTTTCTCGGGCAGGTGAAGTGCTACTTCAAATGGACGGTTTGTCGAACTACCAGCCATGTTCCGTTACTTCCGAGTAGCCCGTCGTCCGCCAAGAGTCCTGCATTGGGGAGCACCTAATGTGGAGCGCCGAATTATGCAGGTTGCCACAATTCGATGGGATTTCCCTCAGGGTCTGCAGACGAGCGAAGCGCCCGTTGGGATAAGATTGCGGGTCAATCTTAACCTCAGTTCCTGTCGTTCGTAGCTGGGCTACCATTAGTGTCCCCTGGAGGAGCGGGTTATTGAATCATGCAGCTCGGCAAGCCAGTTGAATTGGCTAAAGTCTCAACCTAAGATTCAACGGCTCCATGCCTGTTCGAAATGCTCTGTCGGAGGTCGAGTACAATGAGAAACACCAATCTTGCTTATCATGGACCTTGCGAAATCACCCGCTCATTTGTTGGTCCAACATTTGCTCCCTGCTATGCCCATTTTGCCCTGTAAGGAGAGCCCCATGGTTCGCAAACTGTCGTTAGTTTCATTTTGCCTTTTGTTTTTCACCGTTCCAAGCTTCGCCTCCAAGCGTGCCTTTACTGTCGAGGACTTCTATCGTCTCCACCGTATCGAAGATTTGAACGTGTCTCCAGATGGCAAAGTCGTTGTTTTCGTGCTGCGAGACGATGATTTACCACGCGCCAAAGAGATTCGTCATCTTTGGCTCATGGACTCCGACGGACAGAACTTGCATCAATTCACCTATGGCGAAAAAGGCGAAAGCTCTCCGGTTTTCTCCCACGACGGGGAATCGATTGCCTTCATCGGTTCTCGTGAGGGCGATCCCAATCTCTTCATCATCTCCACTAGCGGCGGAGAAGCACGGCCGTTGACGAAGATCTCCACCGGCGTATCTGGTCCGGTATGGTCACCGGACGGGAAGTGGATAGTCTTCGCCACGGATGTCTACCCCGAATGTGGTGCCGATGACGCCTGTAACAAGAAGATCGCCGAGCGCTGGAGCAAAGGTCCCCTTCAAGCGCACACCGCAACCTCGCTCCTCTATCGGCACTGGACCGACTGGAAAGACGGGAAGCGTACTCATATTTTTCTGGCGGATGTTGCTACCGGTGCTGTCCGCGACCTCACTCCAGGTGATTTTGACGCCCCCCCTTTCCAGCTCGATGGACCTTTGCAGTACGACTTTTCTCCCGATAGCGCGGAGCTTGTCTACGAGTCCAATCACGATCCTGAGCCTGCCATCTCCACCAACGGTGACCTTTGGATCGTTCCCGTATCCGGTACTACCCCCGCACAAAACATCACTGTTTCAAATCCCGCCTATGATGGCAGTCCCAAGTATTCTCCTGACGGAAAATACATTGCTTACCGGCTGCAAAAACAGCCCGGCTACGAGTCCGATCTATTTCGCCTTGCCATCTACGACCGTTCCATTCACACCTCTCGTGTGCTCACCGAATCATTTCGCAATTGGGTCAACGATTTTGTATGGGCTTCGGATTCCAAGTCCCTCTTATTCACTGCTGACGTTGAGGGCAACAATCCTATTTATCGCCTAAGGCTGGACTCTGGCGCCATCCAACAGGTCCTGGTCGACGCCACTATCGACGCGTTCAAGCTGACTGGCGATGGCCGTCGTATCCTTTACATTCGACGATCCGTTGGAGGCCCGCAGGAAATTTCGGCCTTGGACTTGAGTGCTTCGCATCCCATGCCCCTCCGCCTGTCTCATTTTAATGAGGAAGTTGCCAACCAGGTCGATATTCGTCCTGTGGAGAAGAGCTGGGTGACCGGTGCGGATGGCGCAAAAATCGAAGTTTTCATAGTTAAACCCCACGACTTCGATCCCTCCAAAAGATATCCCCTCATCCTCAACGTCCACGGCGGACCACAAAGCCAATGGCAGGATGCTTTCCGTGGTGACTGGCAGGTCTATCCCGGCGCTGGTTACGTCGTGGCCTTCTGCAATCCTCATGGTTCCACTGGCTACGGCCAGGACTTCACCGCGGAGATCTCCGGCGATCATGGTGGCAAAGTCTTCGAGGATCTGATGAAGGTTACCGATGAACTCGCCAAACTCCCCTATGTCGATTCTAATCGCATGGGAGCCATGGGCTGGTCCTACGGCGGCTATATGATGGACTGGTTTGAGGGCCACACTGATCGCTTCAAGGCGATTGCTTCGATGATGGGTGTTTTTGATCTGCGTTCCATGTACGGCGCAACGGAGGAGTTGTGGTTTCCCGAATGGGAATACAAAGGACAGCCTTGGAATTCGGATCAATATGAAAAGTTCTCGCCCTCCTATTTTGTCAAGAATTTCAAGACCCCTTGCTTGGTTATTTCCGGCGAACACGACTATCGTGTTCCCTACACGCAGTCCCTTCAGTTCTTTACTTCACTGCAGAGGATGCGTGTGCCTTCGAGGCTTATCATTTACTCCAACGCCGGCCATTGGCCCAGTTGGTACGAAATGGCGCTCTATTACACTGCCCACCTCGAGTGGTTTCACAAATATCTCGGGGGCGAAGCGCCACCGTGGAGCACGGAGCAATTCCTCCGCAACGCTGTCTTCGATCCCACGACAGGCCAGCGATACAAATAGTAAGATTTGTTACGGCCTTGAAGCTTCCGGGGGTGCGTCGCTTGCTGGCAAAGCAGCGATTGCGGAGAAAAAGGTGCTCCGGTCTACCTGATTGCAAAGATCAGTGTGCAAACTCGTCGGGCTCCCCTTTCACGGTCACGGGCAACTTTGCACGTACCGCGAAGCCTACGCGGCCTGGTTCCCTTCGTCAATTGCCAATCGAATCCTCGAGGCAAGGCGTTTCGTTCCGAGTGACGGGCCACTTGTGGAAATAATCCAAGCGCCTAGTAAGTCGACTTACTGGACAAGTTGAGTACTGGCCCTCGGGAAGTTGTCCGGTAACCCTGTTCATTCAGGAGCTAATGTCTTCTGGCGTTACACGCCAGCAGCCTTTCGGGGCGGATGAATCCGATCAAACAGAAAGAAGGTGATAGCGAAGACAAGTAGACCATTGACGCTCGCTTCTACACCCGTGCCGCCGCCGGAGAGCCAGGAAGGTCCGCTGACCGTCGAATTGAAGAGATGCGTGGAGACTTGAGCGATGCCGCCGTTTGGGGGCGAAAAGAGAAACGTTTCGACGAAATCTGCCGCACTGTGAATGCCGATTGCCAGCCACAGATTGCCCGTACGGCGCAAAGCCAAGCAAGCCAGGATACCGAATAACCCGGCTGTTACGACACCAAACCACGTGTAGCCGCGATCAGCGAGATGCGTCAACCCAAACATACAAGACAAAATCACGGCTGCGGGCCAGAAACCGATGCCGGAAGCTAGCGTGAACTGGACGTAGCCGCGAAACAATCCTTCTTCGAAAAGTCCGACCATGACATTGGTGAGCAGCCACAAGAATCCGTAACGAATCGCGAGATCCAGTGTGAGGGCGATGCCGCCGAACGTGAAGTGCCCTTCGAATTTTAAAAGAGCGCACATTGCGGTGATCATCAGGAAACCCCACAGAAAGCCTTCTAGGAAGCGCTGGACGGCGATATTCAGCGCGGCTTTGTAGCCGTAACTGAAAATCGACCGGCGCTCAATTCTGGACATCACGAATATCGCGACCAAGAGCGCGAGCAGGTTGATCCCTTCAACAGCCATGAGGCCAGTGGCTCGAAGCTCGCCTTGCTGCCGGGCCGTCGCCCGCATCAGGTTGGCTAGGACCGGCAAAAAGCGAATCGCGATGAAATGAGAGCCGCCGAGCGCAATCACGAAGACGAGGGCGAACAGCAGTAACCGCCAACCAGCGCGGAGGCCGGTTGGATTGAGAAAAATTGAATGGAGCTTTCCGGCTGAGCCTCGCGGCAGGGAATCGGGGTTGCCGAGCATATCAGTTTCGGACAGACACTTTGTCCGGAATCTCCTTTTTGTTAAAGGCCGTAAATTTAGGTCGTGCTGATAAATCTAGGACGGCAACAGGAGCATATCTTGAGGGATTCCAGCATCGATCGCCCGATTGCTTTCCTGCGTCGCATGAGTCCTGCGTTGCCATGCCAATTCCCGCGCTCGCTCCAAGTCTACTTTAGAAATGCGCTGTTAACCGTAGCCGTCCGGTTGAATCTCTGGTCACGGTTGAGCGCCTCGACGGCGGCTCGCACGGCTACATTGAAGTTCGGATCGACAAGGCCGCGCTCCAAGATGTTTGGCGCGGTTGGAACCAGTTCACGAAGTCGCTCGGCCCTGGCTTCCGTATTTTCGGCAAAATGTCTGTCTAAGATTGAGACGCGCATCGCTAGCCTCGCATCCCAGAAATCATGATAAGCGGGATGGGCAGGGCGGTGCGAACTTGGCGGACTGTCAAACCTGATTGGTCCGCCATCTCCCTGAGCGAAAGCCCGATCCCTTCGAGCCTTGCCAGCGTGAGCCAGGGGAAGTAGTTTTTCCGGGCTAGGTCTTCATTCCGCATGGCGGCATTCTACACCTGCCCTTTCAATTCGATGCGTTTGCTGACCCGGATATCTGTGGGCCTACCGTCGCCGCCGCAATGAATTTCCTGGGCGCATACCGACGCCCTCATCTTTGACACGCGCGAGAATCACGGCGGCGATCCTAGGATGGCAGATTTCGCGATTTCTCATCTGTTCCGGCAGCCAACGCATATCGACGATCTTTACAAACCGCCACGACAACGAGATCTCCAATTCGAAGATTGCGCCATTTACCGGGACCTAACGCGATCTCTGCCATAACTTCCGGTTTGCCCGACAATCCGGGGAGTTCATCGGTCCCCTGCGGCTGAGTTTAATCAGGTCAGCAAATCGTTGCTCCAGCCTACATGCACTTTTGGATCCCTGGACCCAACAAAGGAATGTCTCCTTTAAAGTGCGGCTTTAAAATTGAGTAATGAACTCCATGATTTCAAGACGACTTGCGGTAAATGCATGCGCGCGCTACTAAGTGCAGGTCTAGTTTGCATCGCTTCCTCGTTGGGGTTCGGGCAGACGCAGCCCTTGACGAACCGATCGAGGCCCTTTGGCCCGGACGCCTGCGGTCCAGCAGATCCTGCTTACATCCGTACTGCCAACGAGACAGGCGGCATACCGATGTTTTTGCAACGCTCCGAAGCAAGCAAAACTGTTCAGCTAGTTCGTGAATCAACAAGGGACAACGTGGCAACGGTTTTGTGGGCGAGCGGAACGCTCGACGGCCAACCGAAAACCGTCAGAATTCCCGTGGACTCGGTGACCAAGAGAATTACGTTCGCGTTTTCAGTAAATACAAAAGGTAGCGCGCTCAAGCTGACACAACCTTCTGGGGGAGCTATTACCGAGGGTACCGCAAGCACAGAGGTCACGGAATTGAATTGCGGCCGCATTGTCACGGTGAGTTCGCCAGAAGTGGGAGAGTGGCGCGCAGAGATGAGCGGCACAGGCAGGTACTGGCTGAGGGCGCAGGCGCAGAGTGATATTTTCTTGGTTAGCGCCGAATTCGTGAACAAGGGAGGGCGTCCCGGTCACGAAGGACTGTTCCGGATACCTGGGGAGCCCGTGACAGGAACGCCAGCCATGCTGGAGGTTTCTCTCTCTGGCAGCGTCACGGAGACGACCGAGTTCTATCTCGTTACTGAAGAAGGCGAGGCCATTCAAGAGTTGCAAATGCATGCGGCGAATTCCGACCGCCAATTTCTTGAGTTCGTCGGAAGCGTCGACCTTCCGACCCTGCCATTCCGTGTTGCGGTGAAAGGCAATGACTTGAATGGCAAGCCATACCAGAGATTTTTTTCGAATTTGTTTCACGCGGAAAGCGCGGAGGTCTCCCCACAGCTGGACTTTGACGAGTTGTCTCCGGGAAGCACCAAGCAGGTCGCGTTCACAGTACGAAACTTTGCTGTCCCACGTACATTCAAGATCACAGTGATGGACACCCATCAATTCTTGGACAAGGTAGAACCGAAGGAGCTGACACTGGGAGCGGGGGAGTCTGGAACCGTCCGGGTGGATTTAACTGTGCCAGCGGGAACAGCGCCGGGTGTCGGAGAAGATCTTGTGTTCGTTGCCGCCAGCGTTGTGGGGCCAGCCACCTCAAACTCCAGTGTAGTGCACTTTTCGGTTTCCTCGGCCGCAACTCAGAACCTTCATTGATTCGGAATTGCAGCATGCCTGCTACGAATGTGCCGGGCCTCGCTGATGCGCGCGTGAATCGGCGATCTGACTTTATTAATGGATAAAGGGCAACTCAAAGGTTCTGCCCGGTAAGTCGTGCTGGCTCAGACGGTCGACGCAACACTTGCTTGAAGTCTACTCGCAGGAGTTTAGAATCCTAAGGTCTTTCTTGGGCGTTGATTCAAGCGCAGCGGGACCTAGTCGAGCTGCGCTTGTCAATCAGGCGGGTGGCCCGTTAACCGCCACTTCGTGCGGGTGTACGCAATCCGAAACCCCTTGCGCTCAGCGTTCCGCTGGGATTTGCTGCCGGGCTCAGCCGCCATCATCGCTAGATCGCACCCCTTGTCGAAAGCGTGCCGTATACGCTCGTCCAAGAGGGCGGTCTGCAACCCACAATGCCGCAACTCTGGAATCGTCGCGGAGCCGCCAAACAACGCGACTCCATCATGCAAACAGAGCGTGGCTGCGGCACCCGGCTTACCATCAATATCCGCGAGGAAAAGCACAGTGTCCTTGCGTGCAGCAATGATGCCACCGAGTTGAAGAAGAAAATCCAGGAGTTCCGGATGTTCGTATGTCCAACCTCTGGCATTTATCTGAGTCCAGAGCTGCGCCTGCTGCGGACCGATGACGCGCACACTTATTTGACTAGGGCGTTCAGCCGTGGCTTGCTCGACTGGACGATAAAGGACGTTGCTGATTTCGATCGGTCGGTAGTTGCGCGCACATAGCATGTCTAACGCAGCAACTCCCGCGAACGGGCTCACTTCGTGAAGCACCGGCGCCCCCCGGTCGCGAAAGAAGCGCTCAATTACATCTAGAGAGGTCGGATTCAGTTCCTCGAATATGCCGAGGCCGAAACTCTGCGTGACAGGAGAGTCGATGCCATCAAAGACCACGTATGCCCCAGCGCATTCAATCCACTCGGCGCGGCTGTCGGGGATTACACGACTCCTAGCCTCTGCGTGCTGAGCGCATGCGTAGCCTTCTGCGTGCTCCAAGCGTCTCGACAGTGTGAGGTCGGAAAACAGCATTGTGCTTGGCCATGGTATACAGCTTGTCTGGTCGTGTCTATTTTGGTTCCGGCTGAGGCTCGCTGCGGGCTGGCGAACTCTGCAACCCAACAGAGCCCTTTCATTTGGATATGTCGCAGTCTGCGAAATTTGGCGTACAGGACTGCTGGTTCGGTTGATGTCAAGTGGACTGGTGAGCGACGCTAGAGACCTGCCAAATGCACGAACACTGTCGCATTCGGGCATGCCGCTCACTCTCGGAACTCAATGGACATGGGTAGGAAAGTATGAGAAGATGAGTCTGCGTTTGTTGCTCTTGTAAAACCTTTAGAATCGTTGAAGGGGCTGCAAGTCCACACTTGCAGCCCCTTTTTTTGCCTGGAGGCCGTGGGAAGTAGCACACAAATAGCTCAAACAGAAAAGAGAACACAGTTGAAAGAACAAGGAACGGTAAAGTGGTTCAACGCCAGCAAGGGATTTGGATTCATCCAGCGCCAGTCCGGCGAGGACGTTTTCGTCCATTTCTCCGCGATTCAGTCGGAGGGATATAAGTCGCTGAACGAAGGTCAAGCGGTTGAATTCGAAGTCACCCGTGGGCCCAAGGGTCTGCAGGCCGCGAACGTAGCCGCCCTCTAGGTAGCAAGAAAGCGAGCCCGCTTTCGGCGGGCTCGCACCTCTTCCCAGGCGGCGCAGAATCACGAAAGACTCTATGAAGTCTCTCCCCAAAGGGGCCTACATCAAGCATTTTCAGTATGGACTTGGCGTCGTGACCGAATCTGACGCGGAGTACACGCAGATCGATTTCGACCTCCACGGCCTGAAGAAGTTCTTGACGACTCTCATGGTCGTCGAGCACGCAGAAGGCACGCCACCCCCACGGCGTAAGCAAGGGCGCAGGAGGGTTCCAGCCATCGGATCGAAGCCCACAAGGTCAAAATGAGCAAGAAAATCCTGATGCAGTTCGCGGGCTTCGAGTCCAAGGCTACCGCTCGCGAATATACTTTCATAGTGAGGGAAGGGTCCACCGAGCCACGGGAATTTCCACGCCTCCGCAAAAAGAGACGCGTTCCTTGGTAGGCCCTCTAAGAGTAGTTAGGAACCTGGCTGCCTTTGTTTCACACCAACGCTTACTTCGGCGGTAATCTGTTAATCAGTCGTCTTGGCCGAACATCGCCCTCGTTCGATGAATCTCAAACCGGATTCAGCGCAAAATACTGAATGCTGAGGTACGATTCTGTAGCCAAGCCGGTTGTACCAGCCTCGCGCCATAGGCACCATCAGCGCAGCGTGACGAAGGGTGAAAAACTGTTGCTCCACTGATTTTTCTCGAACATGCCCACTTCTCAGGCGTCTCATTTGCATCAGCCTACCTTGGAACACTTTCGGACGTTTGGGTGGATCCGCATTCGCACTGCCTTCAGCGCCGAAGAGGCGGCTGCAATGTGTGATGTCATTTGGAATGCGCTGGCCAAGGTTGGAATCCGTCGCAACGATCCGTCAACCTGGACGAAGGCGCGACCGGAACACCTGCAGTACCTGAAGGGCGATCCCGCTTTTCGTGCCATCGGCAGCGCGCATACAATCGGCACGATTGACGAGGTGCTGGAAGGCCAACCATGGCAAAGACCGCGCGATTGGGGTGCCTTCTTCCTGCAATTCCCTACCGGTCGTGAATGGGATGTGCCGAGTACCGGCTGGCACCTTGATGGTGATTACGCGGGCCGACTTTTACCTCCCTCTGGCGTGAAGGTACACGCGATGCTGACCGACGTCGAACCACGATGTGGCGGCTCGAACATCATCAGCGGATCGCATCGTCTCGTGCATAAGTGGTTTTCCGAAAATCCGCCAGCTCATGGGGCTCGAGGTGCGCAGCTTCGGAGATCCCTCGAGCGGCACCCATACCTCCGAGATCTGTGTACTGCTGGTGATCCTGGAGCGCGTATCGCCCGGTTCCACGAACGTGTCGAAGAGGTCGATGGAATACCGCTCCAAGTCATCGAGAATACGGCATCGGCTGGTGATGTGATCCTGATGCACTCGTTACTCCTGCATGCCGCTGCACCTGCCGCGCATCTGGGTACGCAGCCACGCTTTTTACTGAACCAGGACATCCACGTTGTGCCCTTCTGGTAGGCCGAACGGAGGCGGTAGCGGGAAAAGCAGACTAACTCGTGATTAGTCAAATCGGAAAAGTAGAAACCAGTACTTACTTCGGCGGTAACGCCGTTACTCGGCAGTTGCGCAACGGAAGAAATGTTTGACAGCGTCTATTCGCTCAACGTCAAGACGACGTATTTCCTGGTCGCGGCATGGGCGGCTGAGTATGGGCCGAAGGGTGTGCGCGTCACCGCCATCTAAAGATCGCTCGCCTGCCTATTATCAGGGGCTTACAAACGCCAGGGAAGCGATTCGTCTTCGGAGTCATCGAATTCACGGCTAAAACGATGAATTCGTACGAGTTTGCCGCTCAGCGTCGCCTACGGTTTTGTAGCGGATTCGCTTTCGTCAGGGCTGACAAAATTGACCACAAAGGGTCCGATGCCGTGTACCTGCAGGATTGTGTCGCCTTTGCATTGGGCGAAATGCCTCATCTGTGGGCCTGCCGAGAAAAAGCCTCCAACGGGCACGTCCTTGAGGGCTGCGTCGTCCCATTTCGATCCCATACCGACAGCCGCCTCGCCCTTGATGACGGTCACGTTCTCAGTCGTGGGATGCCAGTGAGGGGCGATCTTGAGTCCGTCGGTACACGACAGGCGCAGTGTATACGTTCGTCCAGCTTTAGTTGGGTCGCCTTGGATTACAGCGAGGCGCAACGTTCCACCCATTTCAACGGATGGAGTACCGACCAGAGCCGCGGCAGGAATGTCGCCCCACTTCTCCGATCCCGGCTCAACTACCATCGCGCTCTGCTTCACCGCCGCAGCCTTTGCCGTCGCGGGCGGTTTAGTTTGGGCGCCTGCGACCCATGGTAGCAACGCAAGCAGCGCCAACGTCACACGCTTATGGGATGACATGAAGACCTCCTCGTACTTTGGATTGACTGGCGTGACAGCCAGAAAAAACGGGGGCATTTTACACCCATTTTTCGTCTCGCAGCGCAACGCTGGAGTTCGTGTTACTTCGCTTCACTACGAGTTGTGTCTGCGAGCGTTGTAGGGGTCATCGAAGCAATGTGCGCTTCAATTGGAACGTTTGTGTCGGCCAGGGTTCGGGGCAGCTCTGTCGTCGACAGGCCAACGGGGTGTCATCAGTAGTCGGGCTCGGTAGAGTGACAAAACAAAGCAGCCCGTTGTTGCAGTGTTTTACCATCGACGAACTGCTTCGGATCGCTCGGGAATACATCGATCGCCAGAGCTCTGACCGGCCTACGGCACTAGAGATACGTCGTTAACCAGGTACTAGCCGCTGAGCTGCCTGACAACCCTGTTACAGGCGGTTATGTGGTATCTAGTGTGTCCTGTATTGACAGGATATGCGATACGCCTACAGCATCAACGCAGCCGACGACTTCAACGCAGTCGTCGATCTGGCCTGTGAAGCAGAGCAAGCGGGATGGGACGGCTTTTTCGTTCCGGACGGAATCGCGATTGACGTTCCCAGCTTAGGCCCGTTGCCGCTCTTCGATCCCTGGGTTGTTCTCGGTGCGATTGCGGCGCGTACGTCCCGTATTCGTGTCGGCACTATGATCACTCCAGTTCCGCGCCGACGTCCATGGAAACTCGCCCGCGAGTGCGTCACGGCAGATCACCTATCCAATGGCCGGCTGGTTCTTTCGGTGGGCTTAGGCGCGGCAACAGATGACGCGGGATTCTACAAGGTTGGCGAAGCGATGGATTTGAAAGTACGCGCCGACCGGCTCGACGAAGGCCTCGCCATCATTGACGGCCTATGGAAGGGAGCAGCATACACGTTCGCCGGTAAGCACTTTCGGCTCGAGGGCATGACGATGATTCCGTCGCCTGTGCAGAAGCCGAGAATTCCCATATGGGTCGTGGCCGTTTGGCAGAAGCCGAAGTCCATGCGGCGGATCCTGTCATGGGACGGTGTCATCCCCCAGAAATACAACAGCTATGATCCCCTATCTCCGGACGAAATACGGCAACTTTGCGCCTACGTTGCCAAACATCGCATCGGGCAAGGTGCCTTCGACATCGTTACAGGCGGTTCGTCTGCCGCAAATAAAACCCAACGTCCTGCGGATATCGTTCGGCCGTATGCGGATGCGGGCGCCACATGGTGGATTGAAGGAGATATGGCCGCGGATACAGTCCAGAAATGCTTCGACCGAGTTCGGGAAGGTCCCCCAATCTAAACTTCAGTCGCGCACAGCCTGTACATCGCCGGGTGCCGCATTGGCTCTTGGTAAGGCGGCAAACTAGCAGGCACGGTTAGGATGACAGTCTCAGGACTTGCGGAAACAAAATGGTCCTGCTGCTCAAGATAAGATCACTGCGCAGCTTTGATCGCTGGCGGCTTCCAGGTTCCGTCAATGATTGAAGGCGGAGCCTCACTCGGCCAATAAAGGCGCATCATCGGAATAAATTTGGCCTTTGGGGCGGGCAGCCAGTTGGCTTCCTTGCCTTTCCCTGGGGAATCGGCTTGGAGATACAGGTCCACCGAGCCATCCGCGTTCGCCACGAACTTGTTACGCGAACCAAGCGTGTAGCGGTTGAGTGGATTCGGCACGAAAAAGTAAGACGCGTCGTACATGGTCAGAGACCAAAAGGCCTTGGCTGGCGGCACCTGGCCTTTGTCGAAATGCATGACATACTTCTTCGACGCCCCGTCGAAATCATTGCCATCCGCATCTTTGTCCCCGGTGGGATAGACGGCATCCTGCGGACGGTTTGCTCCGAGGCCGATGGCGGTAATCAATGCCCGCTGGATGTAATCGGTCCCATACAATCCCGTCTTCGTCGTGAAGATCCAACCGTTGACCGGCGCCCCGGCTTTCTTGAAGTAATCCATAATCCTCAGTTGGGCCAGTTTGGGCACGGCTTTGATTGCTTCCTTGTCAAACGCACCTAGTTTGCTGGGATCAAAATCCTGCCCCGGCACCAGGCCAATCTTAGCCATAGTGGCCACCATCGGTGCATCCTCCGGTGCGGGAGCATTGGTCTTCATCAGCCTTGCCAAGTAATTGAAGTACTCGTCGATGCTAAGGGAGTCCACCTGGTCCCGCACAGCCGTCTTCATATCAAAACTGGCATCCACCTCCCCGGGGAGCGGCGTGTAAGGCTTCCCGTAATAGCTCAAAGGCACAACGGAGAACTTATCCTGCAAAGCATGCACCTTCGCGTAGTCATCCGGCGTCCCCGTGCAATAGATGCGACCGAGAATCCAGACCAACGCGGTGGGCGATTTGTACTCGGTGATCTCAGGTGGGAGAGTTCCAGACCACCCCGGGCCCGTGATGGCATACTTCTGCGCTTTGCCGCCTGTCGTCCGCTTGCCCGGGACCTGGAAAACATCGGTCCAGCCATCCAACATGGGCATCAGGTAGTAGCGGTCTCCCATGTCGGGAATGCTGAAGACCCAAGGTTCTTTCGAGACGTCTAACCAAACCGTGGTGTAAAGCGTGTCCGCGTTGGGCGCGGTCACGGCATGGTCATCGACAGCCGGATAGGTTCGCAACTTAATCAGTTGCCCCATGGGGCCACGCGATCCTTCCACGGTTGCCACGTTCGTGATCTGCTTGCGCGTCATGTCCATGGTGACCAACGGATAACCATAGATATAGACGTCGATGGCATCGCTTACTGCCTGTTCAGCGCCTGGCTTTGTGCTTGATTGCGAACAGCCAATCAGCCCTACTGTGATGACAAGAAAAAACAGCAAACATGTAAGCCTAGCTTTCATTTCCGTCCTTATCTTCGAATGGTTTTCGGTACCAGTGAAGGAAGTATCCTGTAGAAGCTTCAACGTCTCCACTGTCAATTTGCACAGGCGGGACCAGAATTCACTTGTAAGCTACTTGGACGTGTTGTCGGGAAAGCGTCCGTTTATAGTAGTTCTTAACTGTCCGAGTACTGCGAGGATTGGAACTCGGGGGTAGCTGAGCCATGCAAGGGAAATCTACCATTGGGGTCGCAATTTGAATTGCTTGGTAGCCGCGTTAAATCAACACGGCAGATTGATTCAGGGAAGGAGCGGGCGTTTGGTAACCTGGGGGAGGTCCTAAACGCCCGCTGTAAACGCCCTGAGTCCGTCTACCCTGGGCGTTCCAAACTTGCGTACGATTCTGTGTATCTCCAACGGCTGCGTCTACTGTTCAGATTGACAGGTTGATGCTGTCAGCATATATAAGAAGTCACACTGTCTAGTGTTCGCAGGGGGCAGCACACAGATGTTTTGGACCGTCGTTGCTGTTATCGGGCTTGTTTTATTCTTCCTTGTTGTTCTCTACTTCTGCCTAAGAGAGCGCCCGTCAGATCCGACTGCGCGGTCAGGTGGTATCCAGCTGATGCGTAAGTCCCCGTTCGGACGTTGGCGTTACTGATCTGAGTTAACCATCGCCGTTCCGTAATACCCGGGGAAAAGGAGCGGGCGCAGCAATCACAGGTGTTGCGCCCGCCGTCTTCTGAGACCCGGGTCCATAATAGGCGGCGTCATTCGTTGCGTTCTCAGGAGTTTCGATTGTCGTCGAGCACCTCAAACTGAAATCGCACCCGCGGGTTATCCAGCAAACGCCGCCGTCAGGCCGACCTTCACAACGACAAACGCGAGCCACATTATAAGAATCCATGCGAAGGCCTTGGCAGTCGTTAGCTGTTTGGGAGCCGCCGTCGCGAAGCCCATCGCGAGCAGGATCATCGTCCAAAACGAAAACAGATCGACGGAGCCGAGGAACGCTGCGAGCCACTTAGGCGCGTCGCTTGAAAGGAACGCCCCTGCGTTTGACGCAACGATATTCTGCAAATCGATACTTGCCGGATCTTTGACGCAAACGGTCAATATTCCGAGAAGGCCGGAGACCGCATTGGGCATCCACGCGTGCGAAACGATTCCCATCGAAGTCTTGAAATTCAGCTTCGCTCCGGCCAAGCCTTTAAACACGCCGAGAAATATCGCCGCGATAATTACAACCAGCAGGGTTGGAACGATAGGTGCTTCAGCATAGGCGATGCGGGGGCCGTACTTGAGCTGCATCTCATAAACTTGCTGCTGCTGTTCAGGCGGCATCTGTTGAAAGCGTGAACTACTGGCGGTCTGTTTTTGAAAGTAACTTGGCCAACCACCGCGATAGCTGAAGATCACCACAACTGCCAGAAACAACAGGCAGAGCAATGCAACCGGCGCCAGCCAGGTAGGCCGGCGCGCGATCGATTCAAACGTCGCCTTGGGACTCACAAGTACCCCGAATATGCGGCCTACTGAATTGACGCGCTCCGGTGCTTCAGGGGCGTTAACCACGACATCGGCCATGTCCACTCCTCCATTTGTTTGATGGGGACCCCAGCTTCTTCCCCTGGTACGTGTGACGATGCGAAAAGTTACAACAAAATCGGGATTGGCTGCGGTCGTAAGTTGTGCATTACGCCGGGCGCTGGGGCTGCTCGATGCAGCTACGGCAGCCTGCCCGTTAACCGCGTTAGTGAGGAGTTTTGAAATATCGACTCGGCGTTGTTCCCAAAGACTTCCTAAACATCGAGATAAAAGCGCTCGTCGTGCTGTATCCGCAGTCCAGCGCGACTTGCGTTATTTTGTTGCCTTCGGCGAGGAGCCGGAGTGCGTGCATCAATCGGAGTTGCTGACGCCACTTTCCGAAGGTCAAACGAGTTTCCGTGCGAAACAATCTTTCAATTGTTCTCTTGCTCGCACCAGCTTTCTTGCAGAGTTCCTCCAAGGGACGCTGATCGCTGGGATCTTCGATGATAATTTTCGCAACGCGCATTGACCGTAGGTCCGCAAGCTCCGGCAACTGCAACGCGATTGTTTCCGCGGCCTGCAGCTGGTCCAAAATCGTGCCGATCAAGTTCCTCTGAGACGGTTGCGTTTTGGCAAGCGCAGCCGTTTGGCACGCGTGCAGAATCAGTTCTCGGAGAAGCGGCGAGACATTAACCACTTCGCAGCGCCGCGGCAAGCGGTTGGTTAGTCGAGGCTTTAGATACAAAGTACGCATGCAGACACGGCCGGACATCCGGATTTGATGCGCCGTGCCTGCGGGAATCCATACGGCCCGCTGCGTTGGCACGATCCAGGATCCTTTTTCCATTCGCACGGTCATGACTCCGCTCGAGGCATACACCAATTGATCCCAGTCGTGAAAATGCCAAGGCACCACATGGCCGGGCTGATAGTCGTAAACAAGGGTGGTGATCTGCGCCGAACGCTGAGCCTTCGGATCCAGGAAAGCAACTTGTCGCTTTCGAGACATCGCGTGTCAGATTAGCGAAAGCACGCAGGTCTATCAATCGCTAATCTGACCGGAAAAGGGGGCGCACGATGAACTTCGTCCATCGATACTTATGCAGATCCGCGCCATGGCGCAGGGTTTTGGAGAAGTTCGTGGTGCCGGCGGCGCTGGCTGATGTTCAGCTGGGCGACGACGTGCTGGAGCTGGGACCCGGCGACGGCATCACCACCGATTTATTACGGGTGCACGTACCCCGAATCACGGCGCTCGAAATCGATCAACGCACGGCGAAAGGGTTAGCCGCGCGACTACGCGGCACGAACGTGACGGTCATTCAGGGTGATGCCACCGCAATGCCATTAGACGATTGTAAATTCTCTGGCGCCATTTCGCTGCACATGCTGCATCACCTATCTTCGGCTCAACTTCAGAACCAGGTTTTCCGAGAGGTTTGGAGAGTTCTAAAGCCAGGAGGCGTTTTCGTATCCATCGACAGCGTGGACTTCCACACCCTGCGGATGAGACTGATTCACATCGGGGACGCCATAACGCCTGTAAACCCAGATACGGTTGCGGCCCGACTGGAAGCTGCAGGGTTTTGCGACAACCGCGTCGAAACCAATCCTTACGCGTTTCGCTTCCTTGCCCGCCGCCCTTCCATTGAGCCGCACACTCAAGGAGCGCCAAACTCCAATTGAGAGTTAGTTGGTGGCAGTACGAGTGAGTGCTAGGATCGGGAGCGCTGACTTTCGATTCATCGACGCAAACCGGACACCTTGCTGTCTAGATAAGTTGTTCGGAAGTGCGTTTACCATTTTCCGGGATCGACGAACGAGCAAACACAGTCAAGGTGAATGTCATGCGCAAGGGATACTGGATTACTTTTTACCGCTCGGTTTCGAACCCTGCGGCTCTAACCGCTTATGCAAAGGCGGCCGGGTCGGCAATAGCAGCCGGCGGGGGCCAGTTCCTGGTTCGAGGCATGCCGGCAAAAACTTACGAGGTGGGGTTGAACCAGCGCTGCGTTGTAATTGAGTTCGACAGCCTCGAAAAGGCGATCGCTACGTACGAGAGCCCGGAGTATCAGGCGGCGAAGAGATTGCTCGAAGGCAGTGTGGAGCGGGACGTGCGGATGGTGGAGGGCGCTTAGCAGTTGGACCGAAGATCTTCCTTGTTTGTCACGCCGTTTGACAAAAGCAGGAGTTTGAACCGGAGTTCCTGGATTGGTCAGCTTTTAGCCGTGGACCTGTTCAGGGTCACGGCGGCGCGGACGAGAGCCTTCAACGCCTCTTCGTCTATCTTCTCGCCCTCGTGGAAGTCGATGGCACGCCTTGTGTTCCCGTCAAGACTGGAGTTGAAGAGGCCCGAGGGATCTTTCAGAGCCGCCCCTTTGGCGAAGGTCATCTTCACGATGTTCTTGTAAGTTTCACCTGTGCAGATCAATCCGTCATGCGACCACACCGGAACCCCTCTCCACTTCCACTCCTCGACGACTTCGGGATCGGCTGCCTTGACTAAGGTACGGAGTCTGCCGAGCATTTTGCCCCTCCAGTCGCCTAGCTCCTCGATTCTCGCGTCTATCAGCTGAGAAGGAGATTTGCTTTTCTGTAACCCGCTCTTCTTCATTCCGTTTCTCCTCCTAGACCCAAGGCTTGACCGTACCGATTCTACTTGGAGGATAACCCCACAAAACGTGTTTTGGATGGCGCGGATCGTCAACGCCCGAGGCCCGCGGGACCGAATTAAAATAATCCTATTTTGCGTTTTGCGTGTGTGCCAGCACTCGCTTTTGCGCCTCCGCCACGATCGCCTCAAACCGTGGATCGCCGCGCAAGGGTTTCAGATCCTCGTCATCCGCGATTCCCATCGCTGTCCGTGGCGCCATTCCGTGATCGACGCTTTGCCGCAAAAGTGCTAGCGCCTCATCACGCCGGCCTTCCTCCGCCTTGACGCACGCCAGATTGTACAAGTCCAGCGCCGTGTTCGGATTGTCCTCCCCAAACACTCGGCGGTCGATCGCAATCGTTTCCTCCGCGAGTTTTTCGGCCTCCGCGTAGCGGTGCTCGCCCGCATACGTGTTCACCAGGTTCGCCATATTGCCCAAAGTCTGGGGATGCTCCGTGCCTAAAATCCTTTTTTCGATCGCCAGCGATTCGCTCTGCATCTTCTCGGCTTCCTCGTATCGTCCCTGGTCGGATATGCGGGCGCCCAAATTGTCCATCGAGCGCAACGTGTCCGGATGCTCTGGACCGTGAACCCGCATCTGTATCGATAGCATGTCCCGCTCGATTTGTTCTGCGTCCGCCAGCCGTCCTTGGTCGGCAAAGGCGACAGCCAGGTTGTTCATGGCATCGAGCGTTTGCGGATGATCTGGTCCCAGAGTCGCTCGGTCGATTTCGAGTTCTGCGCGGCTTACCCTCTCGGCTTCCGTAAAATTACCCATATCTGTTAGCACCAGAGCTAGATCCTGACGAGCCTTTCGCGTGACGATGTCGTCCGCTCCCAGCGCAGATTCTGCTCTGCCCAGAGCATCTCGCAATGTTCTCTCTGCCTCCTGAAACCTGCCCTCGTCCTCCAGAAATATTCCCAGATTTGTCATTGCCACAAGTGTTTGTCGGTCCTTTGCCCCAAAAGCTCTCACCGCGAGCGCCGCGTTCTCACGTCCGAGTTCCTCTGCTTCGGGGAGTTGCCCAGACTTCTCTAAAGTCTCGGCCAGCTCGTTTTTCGTTTTGAGCGTGTCGCGGTTTTCACTTCCAAGGACTCGCCGTTGAGTCGTCGTCGCCTGCCGCAGGAGATTCAACGCTTGTGGGTAGAGCCCGAGGTCCTTGTAGACCTCTCCCATCACGAACATCAACTGAGCTTGTAACTCCGGATCTTTGCTAAGGCCGGTGCCGATTTCGTTCGACGCCTTGTCCAGAATTTCCCGTGCCGTGATCGTGTTTCCCCGAGCTTGGCTCGGGTCGGACACGTTGAACATGCTGGTCATGAAATCGGTAATCCGGTTCGCCCGATCGCGCTCTCGCGTGATGCGGCGCAGCTCCACGGCTTGCACGCCGGCGAATCCGATGAGCAGCAGCGCCAATCCGCTCGCCACCGAGACTCCGATCCAATGGCGGCGGGCGTATTTCTGAATCCGATAAACCGGGCTCGCTGGCCGCGCCAGCACTGGCTCGTGTTGTAGGTATCGCTCGATATCCGCAGCCAGCTCCGATGGTGATCCATACCTTCGCGTGCGGTCTTTCTCGATGGCCTTCATCGTGATCCAGTCCAGATCGCCCCGAAGCATCTTGACGAACTGACCAGTCGCGATGGCGCGCCGCTCGGCATGTTTCGCGGCCAAATCACTGTCCGTCTTGACCTTCGTGCTCGGCGCCGGCGGATCCACTTCGCGTAGCTCCCGCAACATTTCGACCACAGATTTGTTCCTCATCTCCTCGACGTCAAAGGGCAAAAATCCTGTCAGCAGCGCATAGAGCACCACTCCAAGCGAATACACGTCGGTTCGCGTGTCCACGTCCCCTATACTCGAATCGGCCTGTTCAGGACTCATGTAACCCGGCGTGCCCACGAATCCTCCAAGCCGCGTCATCGTAGTCTCGCCGGCTTTTCCGGGCGTCAGCGCCTTCGCCAAACCGAAATCGATGATTCGCGGCGTCGGTTTGCCGTCCACCTCCACCACCAAAATGTTTGCCGGCTTCAAGTCGCGGTGAATGATTGCCTTCTGGTGTGCATGCTGCACTCCCTCGCAGACTTTCATGAAAAGCTCTAGCCGCTGGCGCATCCCCAAAAGCTTCTCATCGCAATAGGTCGTGATCGGGAGCCCGCGTACGTATTCCATCACGAAATATGGCTGGCCATCCGCGGTCGCTCCCGCGTCGAATACCTTCGCGATCGCCGGATGATCCATGATCGCCAGCGACTGGCGCTCCGAGCGAAACCTCTGCAGCACCGAGTCGTCGTACATTCCAGCACGGATGAGCTTCAGCGCGACTTGCCGCTTCACCGGTACGCTCTGTTGTGCCAACCAAACCTGCCCCATTCCACCTTCGCCGAGCTTTCTTAACAGCAGGTAAGGTCCCATCAAGCGCGGAGTCTCGGGGGCACCTTCCACATCATCCCCGCCGCTCGAATCCGCAGAAGGCAGCTTATCGATCGTCGGCGCCGTCTCGATGTCAGGCTTCGTCTCCGCATCGCCATACCCGGAACTCTTGATCGGATCGTCGGCAACACTCATGCCAATCTCCACGCGAGGGACATTCAGAGGGCAAAGAAGTCTAGCATGACGGTCAATGCAGCGCGGTCGGCTTACAAGGCACTCCCCAGACAAATGTCAGGTTTCCGCGTTTACCGAAATTCGTCGGCGACGGGATAATTGCTGAGTTGACACCCGATCGAGAAAGCCCCACACTGCCGAGCATGCGACTAACAATCTTCTGTCTCTTAGCGTTCATTCTGTTTCCATCCTCAATCCGAGCACAGAATTCTGCGGGAGTCCCAGTTTTCGAGATTACCCCAGTACAAAGCAAGATTAAGTTCGACGTGGAGGCGTCCGTGGCGATCACGGGGACTTTTAACAAGTGGGACGCTACCCTGACATTTACGTCCACGGATGTGACGACAGGCGTTTTGGACATCAAGATTCAGGCAGACAGTGTGGATACGGGAAGCGGCATGAAGAACGGCAAGCTGAAGGGAGACGATTTTTTCGACGTTAAGGACAATCCCTATATCACCTTTCATTCAACGAAGATCGTTCAGACTGGCCCCGACACCTTTGAGGTAGATGGTGACTTTACGATTCGCGGAGTGACCAAACAAGAAAAGCTGAACCTCACAGTTTCCGGCAAGGGGACAGGCTCGGGCACGATTAGCGGCATAATGGCCTTCGATCGCAAGCAGTACGGAATGAACAGCGGCATCCCCTTCATCAAGATTGCGAACCGTGTCGAGGTAAGCGTGGCTCTTAAAGGGAAGCGAGTCAGCGGACCTCCCTTGGTCTTCAAGCAATAATCCGTGCCGATTCCTGACCTGTGACTCGAAGGCTATCTCAATCGTTGACCTGCGTTCTGCAATTGGCCGCGTAGGCGGCAAACAACTCACCTGGCGCAAACGTCCGGTAACCGAAAAATCGGGGCGCCGTATGTAACTCGCACCCTTTTGGCCGTGCCGAGTTACTTCACTGTTTTTCTGGGACTTTACTTTTCAAGAATGCCAAAAAGAAACTCAATTTTCTGTGATCAGCCACCGGTATCGGTCCTGCCTGTGTCCCAAATTCCATCGTCACGTGACTGGTCGAATCGTAAAGAGGCCACTCGGCCAGCCCCGCTCCATTGGGATCACCGAATTTGGCGAAATTGGACCAGTACGACGACATGAGCTCCGACAACTGGAAGTCTACAGGCTCCCAAGGACGATCCAGCAACCTAAGCGTTTCGAATACGTAGGGAACCTCGGAAGTGTGGAACGCGCCGAATTCAGGATGCGCCGGCCATGGAATCGGATGATCGAAGAAGTAGGTATAGACCTTTCCGCTCCTCTGCATCTGAGTTTCGCACCAGACATCGATGGAGACTCGCGACTGGTCAATTTGACTTGCCCTCTTAGCGGCGGCGACCTGGTCATCTTGGTCAACGGAGTAGAGTTTCAGGAAGGTTGGCGCCAAGTCACCATACGTCTTCTGCGCAAAGCTCGTGTAATTAGCGACGGTTGGCGCGACAGGCGCGGCAAATCCACCGGCGAGAGCAGCGTCGCCGGAAACCATGCCCACGATAACTGGGACTTGCCGTACCGGAGGATTTGCTGTCAGTACCCAGCCATCGATTACGGGACCACTGCCGCCCGGTGGTGCACCGGAAGTGGATTTGAAGAATTCTGCGGCGGGCAGCGCACGGAGGTCGGCAAGCGAATGGGCGCCCTTCGATTCAGCGTACTGAACGCCTTGTTGTTCCCTCTGCTCGAATGTCAGCCCCCCGCCAATTAAGCCTTCCGGGAAAAGGCCCGGGCCACTTTCAGCGATCGCGCGACCAAAAAGACCCTGCGCCAGAGGAGAACGCATCAGGTCGACCACCGAAATCGCGCCCGCGGACTGGCCAAAGATTGTTACTTTCTCCGGATCTCCTCCGAATGCAGCGATATTCCTGTGTACCCACTGTAGGGCAGCTATCTGGTCGAGCAATCCATAGTTTCCAGAAGAATGATGCTCGGATTCCTTCGTGAGCTCGGGATGGATCAGAAAGCCGATGGGCCCCACACGATAATTGATGGTAGCAACGACCACGCCTTTTTTGGCGAGCTCTGAACCGTTATAGACAGCGACCGAACCAGAGCCCTCGCTGAATCCACCTCCGTAGATGTAGACCATCACGGCCTGTTTTTCGCGTGGCGATTTTGCGGCCGTCCAAACGTTGAGAAACAGACAATCCTCGCTGATCACGCCTTGCGTCATGAATTCTTCTGTCCACGGAAGGCGCGAACCAGGTTCATTCTGCACGCAACTGGCGCCGAAGTGGTCGGCCACACGAACGCCGTCCCAAGGCGCCACTGGTTGTGGTGGGCGCCAGCGAAGATTTCCCACGGGTGGCGCGGCGAACGGAATGCCCAAGTAGGCTGTCGTCCCGCCGGAATCAATCACTCCCGAAATCAACCCAGTGTCGATTCGGATCGGCTTCTTACTTACCGCCGGCATGGCCCCGAGAAAGAGAAGGAAGGCTAGAAGAGCAACAAACTGGTACGAACGCCACATGTCGGCCTCCTTTCTCTTGGCCAGTCAGGAAGCCAAGCTACCCTGCGAACGCCGTTGGGGCCCAGACACTCACAGCTTCGGCATCGATCATGTTACCAGGCGTTTTGGCGAAGCAGTTCGTTGCTAGGAATCCGGCTCGGAACTTGGCATCGACTACACGGCGCGCGTGGCCTAGGCAAAAGCGTGAACCGCGCACTCTTGCAAGATCGAGTAAACTGAGTCGGGCGCTCGTATGCATTTCTCTCGCGGAGCCAGGCGGGATTCTCGCGTAAGATCGGCGCAAGCTTGGGAAGGATAGGAAGTTAGGACTGTGTCGATGATCCTCGCGATGGGCGTCCGCTTCGAACAGCCTACTTGGGTGCACCCGGATCGAACATGCCTATAGAAATCGGTCATGTAGAGGCAATCTTCCGGTATCCCGTGAAGTCCATGGGCGGCCAACGACTCGAGGTTGCCAAGCTGGGTTGGCACGGCCTCGATGGTGACCGGCGCTTGGCATTCCGACGGATGGATGACCGCAGCGGTTTCCCGTGGCTAACAGCGAGCAAGCTTCCCGACCTGCTCCTGTTTGCTCCGTACCACCGTGAAGACGGTGCGCAAGGAGACCTTCCTACGCATGTTCGCACGCCGGATGGCGAAGAGATGCCCATCCTCGGGGAGGACTTGGCCACAGAGATCGGACGTCGGTACGGGGCTCCCGTGCAGATAATGCAATTGAATCATGGCATCTTCGATGAAGCGACCATTTCGGTGATCGCCTTCGAGACGGTGCGCGAGATCGGACGACTCGCGGGGCTGAGCCCGGACGTGCGACGATTTCGCCCCAACGTCGTAGTTCGTTTACTGCGAACGGTTCCCTTCCAGGAGGACGAGTGGTTGGGCAGTGTGCTGTCATTCGGCGAGGGAGACGAAGCCCCCGCCATTACCGTCACAAGGCGTGACGTTCGCTGTTCGATGGTGAATCTTGATCCCGACTCAGCAACTTCTGCTCCAGAAGTGCTGAAAGCAGTTGTTCGTGCGAACCAAAACAATGCTGGAATCTACGGCGCGGTTACCCGCGTCGGCCAACTGGCGGTCGGACAAACCGTAATCCTCCATGCGGCGGGCCGAACAATCTCGGAACGCTCCCATTGATTACTTATCAGCGGCGTTGCCCATATCGCGCCAGGTTTCTGATTTGCCAAGGCTATCCGGAGCTCGGGATTGCTTCTTGCAGAATTCGAGGGACCCCGATAGCTTGGTCGAACGGTGATCACATCGGCAAGGAATGACTATGAAGACGGCTATCGAGACGGTGCGACTCGAGGAACCTAACATCCAGACGGTCTCCGAAGTATTGGCTCGAGCGTTCTTTGATGATCCTTCAACAATTTACGTCGAACCAGACGACTCTCGTCGAGCACAGGTGCTGCCGGTGCTCTATGAAGTGGGGACGAGGTATGCACACCTCTTCGGTGAGGCCTACACGACTGCCGGGCAAATCGAGGGAGCGGCGTTATGGATAGCACCCGACGGTGGCGATTTTACTGCGGGCCGAATGGCCGCCGCGGGAAGCTACAGATTATCTGCGGCCCTGGGGCGAGAGATGTTTGGCCGCTTCATGAAGTTGATGACGCACATGAGCGGTCTCCGTGCAGCGGCGATGCCGTCACCGCACTGGTACCTGAATATCCTGGGCGTGGAACCCTCGCGCCAGGGTATGGGAATCGGCAGTCAACTGATACAACCCGTCCTCACGCGCGCCGACGCATCCGGACTCGATTGCTATCTGGAAACGATGAAACCTCGCAACGTGGTTTTCTACAAGCAGCACGGTTTTGAAATCGCAGCTGAGGGCAATCTGCCAGACAACGGCCCGTACTATTGGACGATGTGCCGACGCGCGAGGCGAAAGGATTCGCGCTCCAGCTAGCAACACGCAGTAACAAAACCTGCTTCCGCGACCCCTCATCGCTGCAGCTGCACATTCCTCCGAGATCAGGGAACAATGTTGATGGAGGTCCGGTTTTTTGGTAGAAACCTAGAAACACCAAATTCTTACGAAACGGCAACCGGCCTTTGGTGATCCAAGCGCCAAACTGGTTGAACGGCGCACGCTCTATCCTTGAGGCGTCGCGCCTCCGTCGAATCCGGGCCAGTGCAATGTCCCTGGCTTGCTGGCCCGGATCGTCTTCGACGGATTGCCTAATCCGCTGAATGGCGGGCGTTTCCTCCTTGAAAGCGTTGCGCCTCCGTCGGATCCGGCTGGCTCAGACAGGTCCCTGGCTTGCCGGCCGGATCCGTCTGCTACTCTGCCTCTTTCGTCCGTTCCCCCTTTCGATACCCAAAGGAGCTGTTCCGCCCACCTTTCACAGTCGGCGGGTTGCGTCCCTTTAAACGATGCCTCTGAGGAAGTTGCCGCAGCGCGGGCCGCCTAACGTAATAGGGCTCACCTCTGATAGCCCGGTCAAAGGTGTCGAGGCGAGCGTGGCAGAAATCTGCGGCTAGGAGAGAAAGCGAGGGGGAGCCCTGTGGCGATCAAGGGCGGTCAAGCAGATTTTGTTTGATGGACGAGTCTCAGAATCGTCCCGACGAAATACCCGAAGAACTGGGACCTGCGGAACGAGGCCCAACACGGGCCGGAACGCCGCCCGATTCGGTATAACCGGAGGGCGGGCACGGTCCATCTTGCTAGCCTTTTCAGTGTAGTGCGAGGGATTCGACTTGGGCAGGAACTTCGCCGTTCTTGCGAAGACGGAAAGCCCCACTACGGCAAGCAGCAGCAGAACTGTAGCGGTTGAAGCGGGCAGCCGTTGCAAACGCCGTCGCGGTGCCAGCTCAGGATCGCTGTGCCAAATTGGCTCCAGACCAATCATTGTCGTCCTGCGGACTCACAATCGCAGCGTGGCGCGATGCCTCTGTCTACGCCGCGAATCTTACAGCGAGTGGGCGGGCCGATCAATGCCAAACAATGCAAGGATTTCCTGTCCGCAAAGTCTTTTCAGCCCCGGTGGGCCCTTCGCGCCACTGTTTCATTTTCGGCCAAGTCTGATTAACTCCGAAGCGTTCTGTTGGAGTGCTGCTCGAATCGGCAAAAGGAGCCTGATGTGCCAACTCCATAGAGTTATTACTATAGGGCCTCTCTCCGGTAGGTCTGTAAGTCGTTGATTTCTGGAGCCTGAATTCAGAGCTTTGGAGCGTTCCGAAATCGGATGTTTTTCTTCAAACCGTGCTCATCTCGCTCTGAAGAAAAACGCTGGGAACAAGACCAGACCGCATACAATCCCTCACGTGATTCGTTCTCGTGGCAAGTGAAGGGAGCTCTATGCGACGCGTTCCTATTTTTGTGCTGACCGCGTTAGCCGCATGTTCGATAAGCGCTCAGGACGCAAGAGAAACGCAACCGTATGTATCAACGCAGGTAGAGGAGATTTACATTGCTCGCTCTGTGCCTGAATCGGCCGTACAGCCAACAGATTTCTGCGCTCGGGAACGGATCGGTTTCGGCGGTGCAAGGGCTGAAGGGCAATTCACATTCCGATCGACCACCACTCAAGTCTCTGATGGTCGTATGATCGATATGAATGTGAAAGCAATCGGAAGCATCCATGTGTGTTTTGGACCCATTCAGAATGGAGACATTTACGACTGGTACGCAGAAGGCGCGCTTGGAAGCACGGCTTTCAAGGGAAACGGCGAATGTCGCCGCCGCAAGGCCGATTTCCCCGAACCGGGCCTTCGGGCCCTGAATTGTTTTCTCGATCTTTCAGGACTCCCGAGTGCGTATGTGGGCGGTCTGCTAACGACGAACTCCATGACCTCGCCAAAACCCGGTTTGGAGACAGATCCACCCGGTTACACTCAAACATCGATTGCGACAATTCGGCTATGGAGGAAACGGAAGGAGCCTTAAACGCCCGCTGTGCTCCGGAGGTCAGCGGTTCGTCCAATGAGTGTGGTTTCAAGCGAGCAGAATCTAGCCAACTCAACCAGCCGCGCCCACACCGCAGCGCGGGCGAAGCTAGTGCGACGATTGTTTGTCGTTGGCGTCTGTGCAGCGATCTTTTGGATTGCCGCGTCCTACGCCACGCGTGGGGATCAAATCCCCGTTTACATCAGCGACACCGTCGCGCACTTGATTTGGGATATCGAGCGGATTACGTTTCCCTTCGTCTTAGCGCTTCCGTTCCTGCTTGCTGATCTGAAAGGTATTCCGGGTCAAATTTTCATGCTTGCGGTCGCCGCGTTGATGAATGGAGGGTGGTTCGCGTTGCTCGGCGTTATCGTCTGGTACATTCGCGAGGCATTTGTGAAATTGCGATCAGTTCCGACTCGCAGGACGTCCTGAAGCCGGGAGGGTGAAAAAATGACGCCGGGCACAACACCTTACGCGATCGCCCCTGTCTTGGTATTGAGCGGCTTCAGACGGGAATGGATAAAACAATGCGCCTTACAGAGCGTCGTCAGACAACGATACTGTTGATGGCCGTTTTGGCGTCTAGTCCGCCCTTGGCATGGGGCCAGGGGGAGAGCGCTCGTCCAGAAGCGCAACGTATCGAATCACTGGCTGATTCTCTGAAACGTGCAAACACGCAGCTCCACATTTTCTACATTCATGGTATGGCGGAAGAAGGTCCGGGGCATTCGGACTCTGAAGACCTCAGGAAGAGTATCTGTAAGCAGCTAAAGGATTGCACTACGACCGAAGGCGTACTCGATGGAAAGAGGGAGTACGCAGACAAGGGTAGCTTCACCTTGGATACGCCAGCCCCGCAACTCTCATATCTAGGAGAGCAGATATGGAAAAGCAGACAAGGCGGCAGTTTATCGGAAGGATGGAATGCCTCGGCACCGTTCGTAGATCACTGGAAACTTAGGCGCACTGACCCTCACGCTCCACCTATCTATGTGGACGAAATAAATTGGTGGCCATTGGTATTCGCTATAAAGTGCCGTCAGATCGTAGCGAATGATGCGACGCTGGCGGGTCCCAGCAAAACGTACATTGATAAATGCGCTTCCCTCAAGCCAGACCCTTCGACTCCCGGACGATTCCTCTCGTATTCATGGATTGAGCCTCCCGATGCACAAAAGCTTAAGGCCATGCGGGCAAGAGGAGCCCTGATCAATCGGAGCCTCAAAAGCTACGTGCTTGACTGGGGCTTCACCGACGCAGTGTTGGCTATTGGTCAGATGCAGCCCTACCTTTCAGAAGGCATTCGTCAGCTTGTCGGCAAGTCGGTCGATGTGGCCGCTGACGGCTCGAGAGGCGAATCGGTCGAAAGGGCTCCCAATCAGGAATTTGTGATCGTTGCGCATAGCCTTGGGAGCTATCTTATGCTTGCCGCCCTTGATATTACGGAAACCGCGGCAGCAGGCGCGACACCGGCGCAGAAACAGCGCCTTGAATATGTTCTCAGTCGCATCTCTACGGTTTACTTCTTCGCGAATCAGCTTCGGCTGTTGGATTTAGCAAGCCTCGATAGCACCACTGGCGCGAACATGACCAGAAGGCTTGAGCTGTGGGGCCAACTCCGCAGCAAGTACCTGGCCTCTCACAATGAATCAACTCCCAATCATTTAGTCCGTCCGCACATTGTCGCTTGGAGCGACCCAAGCGATCTGCTTAGCTGGAATGTTCCTGATCTCGAGACCGTTGTGGTGGAAAACCGGTCTGTGAAGAACTCGATTCATTGGCTTTGGCTTCTCGAACGTCCGGTGCTCGCCCATGGTAACTATGCAACTAACAAGAATGTGATTCGGGTTATGCTCACGCCATCAAAATAAGTAGGGCATAGCCCCAGCTCCGATGCCCGATCAGTCGCGTAACCGCAGCGCTTGTAGCTAAAGAGGAGTCAGAACATGCAATGGTACCCCCATCTAGCGTTCAACGGGCAATGTGAGACGGCTTTTCAGTTCTATGAGAAGTGCTTGGGCGGGAAAATTCTCTTCATGATGAGATACGGGGAAGCGCCAATGGAAACGCCCCCTGAAATGAAGAAAAGGATCATCCACGCCACGTTCGCAGTGGGTGACCAGATGTTCTCAGGTTCAGATGCGATGCCTGGGCATTATTTGAAGCCGCAAGGGTTTCACATTCAACTCAATCTGAAGGATGCGGCTGAGGCGGAACGTATTTTTAGGACGCTGGCGGAAAAGGGCTCAGTAGAAATGGCGCTGCAGGAAACATTTTGGGCGCAGCGTTACGGTGCACTCACAGACCAGTTCGGTACGCCCTGGGAAATCAATTGTGAAAAAGGGAACTAGTAGCGCGACGTACGCACCCACAACCCGCGATTCGTCGCGTAATCGGCCAAGTTGCTTGCCCTATTCAACTCCGGTAAGTGCGTTCATCGAGATCTTTGGGCAATCCTGTAATCAACAGATGGGCGGGCTCCCTGGAAACCTTTTTCATAGCGCGTCGTCGGCCTGCGGAAAATACTTCGAAACCGCAACGACCAATGCCGCGGCCAGGTAACCAAATGCAAGATGCAGAGGCAAGGTGGAGACGCTGCGCCAGGGAAGAGTAAATGTCCCTTCCGGCGACGACGAGTGAATCAGACCGAAGAGGCAAAATAGTGCCGCAGTCGTGAGATACATTGCACTTCGGCCAAAACGGCGATCGAGCAGTTCCGAGGTAGTAGCCCCCCAAAGCAATGCCGATATGATGAATCCGTTGCTGACCACCACCAGAGCACGTAAGGTTTCGCCAGCATCTCCGGTGACCTGCGTGATGCTTGCTCCGAGGGCGCTCAAAACCGCATTCGCCTCGAGCGCGGCAAGAAAAGCGAGGGACGGCAGTACAGAAATTGCCACAGCAAGACTATGCCGTGCGGGGGTTGCCAGAAATGCTTGCGAAATCACTTCGAGCCCAATGTACACAAGGATGGGCGCAACAGCCGCTGCGGGAATCCAAGCGACCAAGAACGGCAGATAGCCGAGGATGCCGCCCAATCCCATGAACAGGCCCGTCAAGATCACGTAACCGGAACCCGCACCCATGGATTTGTAGGCAGGATGCCCAATGTAGGGGGTGCTTTCGACGACCCCTCCACAAAGGCCCGCCAGAAGAGTGCAACAGCCCTCGGTAAGCAGAATCGCTCGAGTATCATATTCATCTCCTGCGGCGGCCGCGCTTTCGGTGTTGTCGATTCCTCCGATGACGGTCGCCAATGAAAACGGCAAGATGGTCGGTAGGTAGCCCCAAGCGAGTGAAAGTCCTCCCCAAAACGCCGCCGTCGGCCACGGGAAGGCCAGATGAAGGGAGAGCGTACTGCGAGCTGCTGGCGCGGCGATCGGACTCAGGATGTGCGCTGCACGCAGAAGGTAGAAAACGACCATTCCGGCCAGTGCCGAAGCAAGGGCTCCGGGGAATCTGCCAGGAAGTCGTATCCTCGCAATGAGCGTTACCAGGATCACGCCCGAAGCCAGCAGTCCCGGAATTGGATTGGCATACACCCGAAGCATTGGCAACAAGCCAATCAGCGCCAAACCTGCGCCGCCGATCGAGCCAAGCAAGGCCGCGCGCGGCACCGTTTTCCGAACGGCGTTACCGAAAAACGACAGCGCGATCTTAAAAATCCCGACGAGAACTGTCACCGCCATCCCCATTTTCCAAGCGAGCCAAGCGTCGTGAGTTGCTAAATACGCCGGTCCCAGCACCGCAAAGGACATTCCAACAATGCTGGGTGCATTTAGGCCGAGGGGCATCGCCGTCACGTCATCACGTCCGCTCTTCCTCGCCAGGAGCCCCGCCATCCAGGCGTAAGCCAGATCGCCAGCCAGCACGCCGACGGCTGTGCCCGGAACCATTCGGTAGAGCACAATGGCCGACGGGAAACCAAAGGCACCGATGAGCACGCTCGAGAGGACTACCAGATTTGCGACATTGTCGAACATTAGGGCGAAAAAGCCACCCAGATCTCCTGCACGAAACCACCGGTACGTATGTGTCATGGCTATTGGTGCACCTCTGCCTTGGTCTTCCGGAGAGCGGAGATTGTACTCGCAATCTTGGAATTTCACTGCATGGTTGGGATAGAAACGCTCACTGATCGGCCGTTTTAGGATGCGTGATTTTAGCGAAAGCGGTTCCAGGCCTCAGCTCCGCGCTTGGTTTTCGAGCGGAGGTGAATTCCGCATCGGGCATCAGGCCAATCGGACGAGATCGGTGGGCAACGACCTCGGCGATTTCGCCGCAGTGCAGAATGAGGGCCGAAGGGTGTCCAGCGCAGATATAAAGGAGCTCGCCACTGGCGTGGAGGATGCCGAAGAACATCGTGGCATAGCGCTCCACCTGCGCATGCTCGCAAAGGAAGCGATTGATCTGCTCGATGACTCGCACGGGATCGGCACCAATGGCCATGCCGGTCAGCGCTCCCTGGAGCATCGTCGTAAGCAGCGCCGCCCCGAGGCCCTTCCCGGAAACGTCGGCAACCAGAATCGCCGTGCGATCCTCGTCAAGCGGAAATACGTCGAGGTAGTCGCCACCAACGGCATGACACGGCGTGTGAACTCCGGAGACCGCAAAGTAGGGAAAATCACGGAATCCGCGCGGTATGAGAGCTTGCTGAATTTCACGTGCGATACTAAGCTAGCATTTCCACTTCCCGACGCAGTGCAAGATCTGGTGCGCACGCGCGATCCAAGAACGCGGACCGGTGCTCCGGCTTCAGCACTAGCGCCTCGGCCAGCACGTCCCTGACTTTCTGCCATTCTTCAGGTGTCATCGCATTGAGCCTTGCTCAGTCGGTTCTCACTTTGGTACCCATACGGGGTGGTTGGTGAAAAACCCGTTGATCGCACCGACGTGATACGCGAGAAAAAGTCCGAAGCCAAGACTGAGAAGGCCGGACGACACAACCAAATACCGGTTGACTTCCACAAACTGCCGCATCCCATACACAGAAGGGATCGCAATTGCAGTTGTGATCAGCGCCATGCCCATGATGGTCCCGATCCCAAAAACAAAGAGATACGAGATCGCCCACACCGGATTCCTGATTGTGGCGAGAATCAACAGTGCCACAGCGGCCGATCCGGCCAAACCGTGGACAATACCCACCACGATGGGGCGCAGTACGTGAAATAGGTCTAGTCGATCAGAGACTTGGGTGAGCTGCGTGCTCGAGTTGTCCTTCTGAGTTCGCTGCGGCGAATCATAAACCTGCCGTTTAACGGGTACACCGGAACCCTGCGTGTGGAAATGGGAATGGATCGGCGCACCTTCCTTTCGATGGGAGGTGATCTTCTTTAGCGATGTCCAAAACGCATTCAAGTTCAATACTCCGAGCAAAACCAGCATCAAGCCGACCGAAAATTCCATTGCTAGGCCAAGCCGCGGAGGAATCACCAGTCCGAAAAGAATGATCGCTCCACCAACGAGCAGAATCGTGAGTGTGTGACCAACTCCCCAAAGAATTCCGACGACCGTGGATCGGTACAGATTCTGCTGATGAGGAACCATAGTTGTGATTGCGACGACATGGTCCGGATCTGTTGCATGGCGCACTCCCAACAAGAATCCAAAACTGAGAATGGCAAAAAAATTGATCATGCCTCAGTCCTAGGAAACCGATCGTCCGGCGACAACCGCCTGTCCCAGGCTGAGACCGCCGTCTCCAGCAGGAACCTGGCGATGGGTGAAGACGGTGAATTCAGCAGCCTGGAGATCGCCAAGCAACTGCTCCAGCAGAAGCGTGTTCTGAAACACGCCTCCACTCAGGCACACCTTGTTCACGCCTGACTCTTCGCGTAGGAAGCAAGCCAGGCGCGCGAGAACGGCAACAAGTCCGCTGTGAAATCGCCGACTGATTGTCTCCAGAGCTTCGCCTCCAGCCAAGTCCTCGATCATGGCTAGGAACAAGGCATGGGTTCCGATTTCCCAGCCTGTGCTTGTCCGGCGGAGGTCAAACGGATAGGCGCCTGTATGTGTCGCCCTCCTGCCCAACATCTCCAGCTCCATGGCTGCCTGCGCTTCGTAGTTCACCTCTTGGCGAAGGCCCGTCACAGCCGCGACGGCATCGAACAACCTTCCGCAACTGGAAGTAAGCGGTGAGTTCACGCCCTTGTCGATCATCTGCAAAATCGTTTCCGCCTTCTTGCGGTTTAGACGACGGATGAAGGGGATCTCCCATTCGAGGAATTCCGCACCAAAATTGTGCCTCAGGTAGCTGAGGGCCATGCGCCAAGGCTCGCGGATTGCCGCACTGCCCCCGGGCATCCTCACGTACGCCAACTGGGCCGCCCGTTCAAAACCACTGTAATCAGCAAGAAGCGCCTCGCCACCCCAGATCGTGCCGTCGGTCCCATAGCCGGCACCATCGAGCGCCAGACCGATGACTCTTCCCTCCACCCCGTTTTCCTCCATACAGGAGGCGATGTGGGCGTGGTGGTGCTGTATGCCTACTAACCGCACGTTTTGCTGCGCAAGGGCCCATTTGGTGGACAAATAGTCCGGATGAAGGTCGTAGGCAATGATTTTCGGCTCGATCTCGAGAATGCTCGATAGGTGCTCGATGGCTTCCAGGAAAAAAGTGAAACTCTCTACATTCTCAAGATCCCCAATGTGCTGGCTCAGAAACGCAAGGTTACCCCGGGCGAGACAGATCGTGTTCTTGAGCTCTCCCCCCACGGCGAGGACCGCAGGCAGTGTGTGGTGCAACTCCAGCGGTGCCGGCACGTACCCCCGCGAACGGCGAAGCTGCTGGAGACCTCGCCTGCCAGAGCGCACGACCGAGTCGTCGCAGCGAAGCAGAACGTCTCGATCGTGTACCAGGAAAAAGTCTGCGACACCAGCGAGCCGCGCCACCGCTTCCTGGTTGTCGATCGCGATCGGTTCCTCGCTGAGGTTACCGCTGGTCATGACCAGAGCGGAAAACTGCCCTTTGGCAAGTAGCACATGATGCAAAGGCGTATAGGGCAAGAGCACTCCGAGGTCACCTTGGCCAGGTGCCACCGCCTCGGCGAGCATCGCGCCTTTCTTCTTGGGCAACAGCACGATGGGCCGCTGGCGGCTTGTGAGCACGATCCGGGCGTCGTCATCGACGTCGCAGAGGCTCAGAGTGGCTTTGAGGTCTGCTGCCATCACGGCAAAGGGTTTTTCGCCACGACCTTTGCGCTGCCTGAGCCGTTCCACTGCCGACGGATTGGTGGCATCAGCAGCCAGGTGAAAACCGCCAAGGCCCTTGACGGCAACAACCTCGCCCTTGCGGAGCTGTTCTGTCGCTTCCCGGACGGGATCGGAGGTCGCGATACGATGGCCCTGTCGGTCCCACCAGGCCAGCTGGGGCCCGCATTTCCAGCAGGCGTTCGGCTGGGCATGAAAGCGGCGATTGTGAATGTCTTCGTACTCCGCACGGCACGCACCGCACATGGGAAATCTATCCATCGAGGTGCGGCAGCGGTCGTATGGGATGTCGCGCACGATCGTGAAACGCGGTCCGCAGTTCGTACAATTGATGAAAGGATAGAGATACCTGCGATCGGCGGGGTCAAAAAGTTCTTGAAGGCAGTCCTCACAAATCGCGATATCGGCCGAGATCCATGTGCGAACAGGATCGCCGGTGAGACTGGCAAGAATCCGGAACGTATGGTCGCCCTTGCAGGGAACTTCGCGGATGGCAACTCCCGTGATGCGCGCAAGAGCGGGTGCTTCCCGCGGCAGCCGCAAGACAAAATGGTCGACGAGCTCGGTGGGCCCCTGAATTTCGATGGTGACACCCGTCGAGGTATTGCTGATCGTCCCAGACAAATCGAGTTCTGTAGCCAGCCGGAAGACGTAGGGGCGAAAACCCACGCCCTGCACAACTCCGGAGACCCGGATCTCCTTGCGAGCTTGCATCGCGAGCCTAGGTGGAAGAGGCGGCTACAGTCTTATTGGCCTGCCGCTTCGCGCTAAGCCAGCGGAGCCATTCGTTCAGCCCCTCGCGCGTCTGGCAGGAAACGCAAACAATCTCGACTCCGCTGTGAATCTGGCGAGCATTCTCCACAGCAGTTGCCATGTCAAATGGGACATACGGCAGCAGGTCAATCTTGTTCAAGACCACGAGTTCGGCCTTAAAAAAAATGGACGGGTATTTGAGCGGCTTATCCTCTCCCTCTGCCACGCTGAAAAGGACGATTTTCGCAGCTTCACCGAGGTCATAGCTGGAAGGGCAGACCAAGTTGCCGACATTTTCAATCAGCAACAGATCCATCTGTTCTAGACTCCAACCGTCAAGCGCCCGCTCGATCATGCGAGCGTCGAGATGGCAGGTGCCACCCGTCGTGATCTGTTTGACGGGAAATCCAAACCGCCTAAGGCGCATCGCGTCGTTTTCGGTTTGGAGATCACCTGTCAACACCGCGACGCGCTCATCTTGAGAAAAGCTTTCGAGCGTGCGCTCCAGTAGACTCGTCTTGCCGGAGCCGGGGGAGCTGATCAGATTGAGGCAAAGAATGTGGTGTTCGGCAAAGCGGGCACGCAGCTCAGCGGCGATGCGCGCATTCTCGTTTAGAACCTTACGCTCCAGCGCTACGCGCTCCATCTTCCACCTCCAGATAGGCGAGTTCCAATTCGTCGCCTTCGATGAACTGCGACTCCGCAGCGCCGCAGTGCGGACACATCCAGTCGCCCGATCGTGGGGCAAACGATCGCCCGCAACTTCGGCACTCGTGGCGCCGCGGACGATAATCGACCTCCAGCGCGAGCGGCTCCAAGTCTGTGTCCCGTACCAAGGCTTCGAAGCAGAAGCGCATGGCATCAGGGTCCACGCCGGAGAGCTCCCCGATGCGAACACCGACCTTGTAGATGTGCCGCCCCGGGAAGCGTCGCGCTTCGATGCGGACCGATTCTAAAACCGAGTTGGCAATCCCCATCTCGTGCATCTTGACGCCTAGCAGATGCGCGGCAGCTGGTCGCCCGCCAGCAAATCCACGATGCGCGACGTTCCGAGCCGTGTGCGCAGGGTAACCATGCCGGGAAGCCCTTCCGTCACTGTTCCAACAATCCGCGCCTCGCGGCCAGCCGGATTCCGTCGCATCGCTTCGAGGACCGCTTCAGCGGCTGCCGACGCGACAACCGCAATCAGCTTGCCTTCGTTGGCGACATAGAGCGGATCGAGTCCTAGCATTTCGCACGCACCCTGGACTTCGTCGCGGATGGGAATCGCAGCTTCCTCAAGCTCTATATGCACTTTCGACCGCTCCGCAATTTCATTGAGGGAGCTGGAAAGGCCACCGCGTGTCGGATCCCGCAGACAGCGGATCTCCGGGCTCGCGCCGAGCATGTCGGCCACCAGGCGATGTAATGCAGCCGTATCGCTGCGAATTTCGCTTTCGAACTCTAATCCTTCCCTTTGCGACAAGATGGTGATCCCGTGATCGCCAATCGCTCCACTCAGCAGCACGAGATCGCCGGGGCGAGCTCGGTCCGCTGAAAGACATGTGTCCTTCGGGACCAAGCCGATGCCTGAGGTGTTGACAAACAGACTATCGCCGCTGCCCTTTTCTACGACCTTCGTATCACCGGTCACAACCGCGACGCCGGCTAGCGCCGCAGCTTGACGGATCGATTCCACCACGCGTTGCAGCACGTCCATCGGCAGCCCTTCTTCCAGGATGAATGCCACACTCAGGTATAAAGGCTCGGCGCCACCCATGGCCAGATCGTTCACCGTGCCGTTGACCGCCAGAGTTCCAATATCACCTCCCGGGAAAAATAAAGGCTTCACGACGAAGGAGTCTGTCGTGAAGGCCAACTTCAAGCCATTCACCTCGATGATGGCTTGGTCGTCGAGTCGGGCGAGCACCGGATTCTTGAAGGCGGGGAGGAAGACATTTCGAAGCATCTCGCCGCTCATCTTGCCGCCACTGCCATGGCCGAGTAGCACGGAATCCTGAGAGGGGATCGGGACAGGGCAGGTGAGTCCGGCTACAAGTTTCCAATCTTGCGGCATCATCACCTCCCCGCCGCAACCGTGTGACGCCGGTATTGATAATAGGCAGCGCAGGCACCCTCGGATGACACCATGGGTGCACCCAGTGGATTTTCCGGGGTACAGCGCACGGAAAATGCGGGGCAATCGGTGGGTTTCTTCAGGCCCTGCAGGACCTCTGCGCTGATGCACTCGGGTGACTCTTGCGCCGTCACGCCCTGCATCTGGAAAATACGGTCGGCATCAAATTCTCGATATTCTTCGCGCAAGTTGAGTCCGCTTTCAGCAATCGCGCCAATCCCGCGCCATTTCCGATGGCAGACCTCAAACACTTCGGCGAGGACCTTCTGCGCGGGCAGATTGCCCTGGTAGGTCACCGACCGAACATATTGATTCTGGACCTCGGCGCGCCGCTCTTCGAGTTGTTCGACGAGCATCAGGATGGCTTCCAATAGATCGACCGGTTCAAATCCAGCTACGACAATGGGCACGTGGAATTCGCGGACGAGGTCTTCATATTCATGGTAGCCCATTACGGTGCAAACATGTCCCGGCCCGATAAATCCCTGCACCCGGTTGTGGCGTGAGTTCAACAGTGCCCGCATGGCGGGTGGCACCAAAACATGGGACGAGAGCATCGAGAAGTTTCTGAGCCCCTCGCGCTTGGCCTGCCAAACGACCATAGCGTTTGCCGGCGCCGTGGTTTCAAAACCCACGGCAAAGAACACCACCTTTCGGTCCGGATGGGCCCGCGCAAATTTGAGGGCCTCGGTTGGCGAATAGACAATACGCACATCTCCGCCCTTGGCCTTGACGTGAAATAAATCGGTCCGAGAACCGGGAACGCGCAGCATGTCACCGTAGGAAATCAGCGTGACCCCGGGTTGGGAAGCAATGGCGATCGCCTTGTCAATCGTCTCCAGCGGTGTCACGCACACGGGGCAGCCCGGGCCGTGGACCATTTCCACCGTGGACGGTAGGAGTTCGTCGATGCCAAAGCGCATCAGGGTATGCGTTTGGCCGCCGCAAATTTCCATGAGCACCCACGGGCGCGTCGCACGGCTTCGAATCCGCTCCGCGAGGCGCCTAGCAATGCGTTCGTCGCGATATTCGTCGAGATATTTCATCGTGCTTTCTTCGATCGCTTACTCGGTCGTTCACGAAGCTTCCAATTCGGACTCCAGCTCCCGTTCGAGTACACCCATCGATTGGAGCAGTTGATAGCTCCGCTCGGCCTCCTCGCGATCGACGACGCTGATGGCGAAGCCCACATGGACAATCACATAATCCCCGACGACAGCCTCGGGAACGAAATCCAGACAAGCCTCCCGTGAAATGCCGCCATATTGCACGCGACCGACGCGGATACCATCGATTATCTCGCTGCTCAAAATCTTCCCGGGAATCGCCAAACACATGTTCATCCTCCGAAATCAGACAACGTATCTACTCACTCGCGCCCGAGCTCAGGCGCCGGCTTCGATGTGTTCCACTAGGTAGGCGGCGCTTGCTCGCACCAGCGGACCAACTGCTCGACTGCAGCATCCACCAGGGGCCCGAGTGCTGCTTCGACAGCAGGAGACAACTCGGTGCCCCAGTCGGTCGAAGCCGGTTGCACGCCCAAGAGCACGGTTTCCCTGGGCGTGTCGGAAACCAAAGGCAAAGTGGCGAGCAGGTCTGCGACTCCGAGTTGGTGCACGCTCGCGCCGCAGGGCAGGCCCTGCAGATCTCGATCATCGATGCGTATCAAAGTTCCCGCACACTCGCCGACGTCGACGGCATCCAGCAACAGCAGCCGAGAGGAGTCATGCAAGTACGCCAAAAGCTCTATCCCGTGCGTGCCCCCATCGATGAGCGTAACGTCTGCCGGCAAGCGCGGATCGTGCTCTAGCTTCTTGAGCGCGTGCACGCCAGCGCCGTCATCGGAATGGATAATATTGCCCACACCCACCGCGACGATCTTCTGGGTTGGTCTTGCCTCCATGTTCCTAGCGCTTTCGCTCTTGGTCTGCTTCTCGGGGCTCGCTTGCTGCCGCACTATTGCTCTGAGGTCTCTTCCTTCACCTTGTTCTCAGGGAAAAATTTGTATCCGGAGAAGATCGCACCCATAAGCCCGCTGCGTTCTTCAATCCCCACGAGCACGGCGCTGTAAACATGGTGAATGACAAATGCCGCCAGGGTGAACATGACGAGAAAATGGATTTCGCGCAGATAGCGGACGCTGATGAGCAAGGGGAGCCAATCGATGAAAACACCCAGCACTTTGCTGTGCAGTATGTGATTGAAGAGAGCCAGCCCCGTGAGAATCTCGACCAGCAAAAGAGCGTAGACGATCGAATACGTGGCGCCTGCCAATGGATTGTGACCGATTCGAGAGACCGGTTCCCTTCGCAGAAGTAGGTAATACTGAAGCATGTCGACGAGGTTCTGCCTTTGCCGTCGTCGGATGGGAACAAACTGAGACCATCGCGCCCACTTGTTTCCTCGAAACAGCCAATAAACGCGCAGCAGAAAGACGGCAATGAAGACAAAAGCGGTAGCCTCGTGAACAAAGCGTATCTTCCCCATAACGAATGCTCCGCTACCTCTGGAAATGAGGAAGGGATCGTACATGTAGTAGCCCGTCACGCTGAGCACGATGAAGGAGAGAAAAATCACCCAATGAGCAATTCGCACGGGCCATTCCCAAACGTAGAGCCGAACGAGCTTTTCCTCCGGGGCTTTCGGCCTGTTGAGGGCAGTAGCTGCCGTCGTCATAGCTGCCTAGCCTTCATCGGATTTCTCGGCGAGCGTAGGTTCGCCCGTGCGCATCCACTACATGAACCGCGCAGGCTAAACACGGGTCGAACGAGTGGACCGTGCGCAAGATCTCCAGAGGACGCTCCGGATCAGCAACAGGTGTTTTGAGCAGCGCCGTCTCGTACGGACCGCGCTGGCCTTTCGCGTCGCGGGGCCCGGCATTCCAGGTAGTGGGCACAACGGCCTGATAGTTCTTTACCAGGGTGTTCTCAATCTCCACCCAGTGACCCAGCGAACCCCGGGGGGCTTCGAACAATCCGTAACCCCTTGCAGAGCTCGGCCAAGTGCTGGGATCCCACTTCTCACCGTTGTGTATCTTTAGGTCGCCACTGTGCATGTTCGCTCGCAGCTCCTCGATCCAGCCCACGATGTGATTTGCTAGCAACTGCGTCTCGAGAGCGCGAGCCGCGATTCGACCCAAAGTTGAAAACAGCGCGGTCGGCGGAGCCTTGAATTTCGCCAGCACCCCGTCGACCATTGTTTTCACTTCCGAATGCCCCGAAGCATAGGAGACCAACATCCGGGAAAGCGGCCCTACCTCCATGACGTGATCGTCGTAGCGAGGTGCCTTCAGCCAGGAGTACTTCTTATCGACATCCAAAAACTCGTACGGCGGTTTCGGTCCCGTGTATTTCGGGTTTGTCTCGCCTTCCGATGGCAGTTTCGCCACCTGATCACCTTCGGCATACTCGTACCAAGAATGGGTCACGTACTCGGCGACCTTGCCCGGATCCACGGGATACACCTTGGAGACGTCGTTATTGAAAATGATGCCTCTCGGCAGGAAATACCGTGCGGTGTCTTTGATGCCGCCCTGCGGAAACGCCCCGTAGCTTAAGTAGTTTCCCGGTCCTTGGCCCAGACTGAACCAGTCTTGGTAGAATCCGGCCACCGCTAACACGTCCGGAATGAGCACTTGATCCACGAACGTCTTGGCGGTCTGGGCTACCTGCACGAGAAAATCGAACCTCTCCGGATTGAGCGGAGCCTGTGGTTCGTTCGGATCGAGCGATGGCGTCATGCCCCCGACCAAGAAGCTCTGCAAATGAGGATTCTTGCCGCCCAACACAGCATGAATCCGAATGAACTCTCGCTGGAATTCAAGCGCCTCGAGATAGTGGGCTACGGCCATCAGGTCTGCCTCCGGAGGCAGCCGATAGGCGGGATGTCCCCAGTATCCGCTGGTAAAGAGGCTGAGCTGACGGCTCTCGACCAGCGCTTTTACTCGGTCCTGCACGCCTTTGAAGTACGTCGCGCTCGACTTGGGCCATTCCGACAAGGATTGAGCGAGTTGGGAGGTCTTCGCCGGATCCGCCTTCAGTGCTCCGGTGACGTCGACCCAGTCGAGTGCGTGCAAATGGTAGAAGTGCACGACATGGTCCTGAATATATTGGGTAGCGGAAATGATGTTGCGCACCAAGCGCGCATTGTTGGGGACTTCGATTTCGAGGGCGTTCTCTACGGCACGCACCGAAGCCAGGGCATGTACCATCGTGCAGACTGCGCAGATTCGCTGTGTCCAGAGCCAGACTTCCCGCGGGTCGCGATTGCGAACGATCAACTCAATGCCGCGAAACATGGTCCCGGAGCTCCACGCATCGGAGACCCTATTGCCGTCCACTTGTGCTTCGATTCGAAGATGCCCTTCGATCCGGGTGACAGGATCCACTACGATGCGAGCCATCGAAGCCTCCTAGGATGGCGGGGAAGCCGGCTTTCTCTCTTCCTTTTGCGGAACGTCTTGGTGTTCCTTTTTCGTGCGAATCACGCTGACCACGCCGTGGGCCGCCGTGAGCGCGGCCACGCCTCCGACGACACCCCAGCCGATTTCTTCCGCCGTGACGTCCACACCAAAACCGGGCACCTTCGGAAGCGGCTTATAGAAAGGCGACATCGTGTCCCAAAATCGATGAGAAGCGCAGGCAATGCAGCCGTGTCCGGATTTCACAGGCCAGCTCGTTCCCCCGTTCCACCGCACCGTGGGACAGTTGTAAGTTGCATCGGGGCCCTTGCAGCCCATCTTGTAAAGGCACCAACCCTTTCGACTGCCTTCATCGCCCCACTCCTCAACAAATTGACCCGCATCGTAGTGGGCTCGGCGTTCACACTGGTCGTGGATGATTTGGCCATAGGCGAACAGCGGGCGGTTGTAGGTATCGAGTGCCGGCATTTCATGGAAGGTTAGATAGTGGACGAGGACCGCCGCGGTATTGGCCACATTATGTGGGCAGCCGCCCAGATTCACGACCTTCAGTCCCGGAACGGCTTCCTGTAAACCGACAGCGCCCGTCGGGTTCGGATTGGATCGAACGAGTCCTCCATCCCAGGCGCACGCGCCCACGGCAATGCACGCGGCTGCGTGCGTGCAGACTTCGGTCGCAATATCGAGCGCCGTACGGCCACCGATCGTGCAATATACGCCGCCGTCTGCGGTCGGAATCGCGCCCTCCACGATGGCGATGTACTTGCCCGCTTCCTGCGTGACGACTCGCTTGAGAGCTGCTTCGGCTTGCTTGCCGGCGCCGGCCATGATCGTTTCGTGGTATTCCCAGGAAAGCAGATCCAGAACCACGTCGGCCACGGGGGGATTGCTTGACCGAAGCATCGACTCGGTATTCCCCGCGCAATCTTGAAATTCCAACCACACTAAGACGGGGCGGTCTGCCCGCTGCAAAGCGTCTGCAACGACCGCCACGTAGCGTGGCGGTAGTGCCAAGGCCGCTACCATGGCGCTGCAAAAATTCATGAAGTCCCTGCGAGAGATTCCACGATTTTCTAAGGCGTCGGGCAGGTTCGATCCGTGGAGCATTCGTCACCGCCTCTTTGCTTCTGTGGCCGTAGGTTCGGTGGATTCCAGTTAACACACTTATACACCGGAGACTATACAAAGGGAACGACATTTTCTTTCTCATATGATCTTCTCTCATGAATTGCCAGGCTCGTGCACTGTGGATCCTTTGCGAGGCGGTCGATTCCAAGCGATCTTTGCCCTACCGGATTCTAGTTAAGCCTTGAATCGATGCTCCCTATCATCGGCTGTGAAAAAGTCCCGGAAGGAATCTTGAGGTTATTCGCAGGACGCATCAGGGTCGAGCCAGGCGAATGCATGCCTCGTCGAGCCTGGCCGGATGCGGGTCCGGTCTTGGTCGTAAGCCGGGTGCTTGGATCGAGTTGGTTGGCAAACCAAGTTCTATCGCGCTCGTTTCGCTTAGGAGTTCAACGACCCTTTCGGGTCTTATGCTGCAACGCGATGACTGCCCGAATCGTGGGCAGCCGATGCGTCTGAACCGTTGTCCTCGTGCTCATTCGGGCGTTCTCCCGATCGCTTGAATCATTTCGTCGCCCGCCTGAACGTAATTGAGCTGCGACTGGAGAAGCAGCGTCTTCGCGTCCAACTCCTGCGCCACGGCCGTGTCCGCTTGTGATCGGAGCGCTGCACCTTCCTGGAGCTCCTGTGTCATGACTCGGCTCGACTCCGTGCGCAGGGCCAGTATTTCTTCAGAGATTTTCACCATTTCCCGTGTGCGGTCGAGCTTATCGTGACAAGGATTGCTGCCGCGAGCAGCACGACCAACAACGGGGTTAAAAATCTTCTGAATCTCGCCTTCGGGGGGAGAGGGCGCTCAGGCTCAGCCGTTCTTACGGGAACTGGCGTAGTCGCAGCCATGGTTGATACACCCCCTGTCTTCTTGCCTTGCAACTTGCACCGACACAACCCAAAGGGGACGCGCTTGGGGCCCAAGAGCGAATCTATAGCCGCGTCATGCCGTCGATTCTACACGGCCTTCATTTGAGGCGCGTTTCGATTTGCGTTCTGCCATGCCCGCTCGGCTCAATCGGCGCACTTTTGTTGTGTTTCAATCGGAGTTCTCGGACGGTGTCGTTATGGCCGCCCATCACATTGAAGAGCTGGCTTGTAGTGCAGGCGAACGTAAACAGTCCGGAAATCGCCATCAGCGGGGCGAGTTCCCGCCAATTACGGCTAAGCGGCACATCGCCATAACCCAAAGAAGTGTAGGTATTCGCGCTGAAATAAAATGCATCGTGTATGTCCGGGACCAGTTTCATGCCGCACAGCACGGAGGCCCAGATCACCGTATTAAAGACGTGCAAGAGGAGCATGAGGAGAACCGTCGCCCCAAGATACCAGGAAGCCAGAAGAGGATGCGCTGCCCTTGCGCGAAGCGCCTGGGATTTTCTGCGAAAGAAGCCCACAATCTGGTTGAGCCCGGTAACGTGGATCAGCGTAACCATTACCGCTAGCGAGCAGCCTAAACCAAATGCCTCGAGACGAAGCTCAAATGGAAGAAACAAACTGGAAAGGCCCATGTTTCCTGACTCCGTCTATCCCCTGCGTGCATTTGTCATCAGGCTCGCCTCCTCAGCTCCAGGGGGTGTCGCCTGGGGTGCCGCACATCCCGAGCGCGGCCAGCGTGATTCCGGCCATGATATCCGGCCGGAGGCGACCCTAACGAAAGGCAACAGGCCCTGCAGCATGGCCCATTGGCGTCCGCTCCTCGACTCTCGCGGCCATAGTGGCAGTTCTAACAGCCGAATGACTCACCCGGCTTTTTGAAGTTTGCCGAGCCGACCGCCAAAAGCGTCCAGCGGCGAATGGAACCACTTTTGCCAGTTTGCTTGTCTGGATTCGCGCATGTCAGACCGATGGAAAAGCGTAAGCTTTACGAGGTCGACTACGAAAAGCCACGCAAGGTTGTAGAGCCAAATGCGGCCGATAAGACTCCACGAGATTCGGGTCACCAACCAGCCATTCGCAGCCATGAGGGCGGCGAAAACCTGCGTGCCCATGATGGCGGTGAATAACTTCCATTCCGGAAACGGCGGCTGGAAGAACAATCTCCTCGACCGCGTCGAGAACAACAGCAAATGGCCCGCAATGACCAGTTGCATGAACATCGCCGTCTGTAGCGGTCCGATTTCCAGCTGCATTCGGTGGTGCATAATACGTAGGAGGCCAGAGCTCTGGACCACGCCAAGCAACGCCAGCATCGAGCTAACCACTAACACGCGTCGCATGTCCCATTTCGACGGACGGGCGCTCACCGTGGCGTTATCAAAGGCAACCAGCATTACCGGCATGTCGTCTAACAACGCCATGCAGGATGATCATCACGGGCGTCGCTGAGAATATACCGAACTGCGCTAAAATCACGACCTTTTCTCATGCTTTGGCGGTTATAGTGAGGCCGCCGCATCGCAACGAAAACTGTCAAAATTGACAGAGTCCGCTATTTGCTTGGTAAACGCATCTACATCCGAATCACCTTATATGTTTCATTGCGCGACGCGGGAAGTAATAGTCCGGTTATGTTAAATCTGATCCGTGACGCAGCCGGACTTGAACGTCTTTCATGACCCCTGGTGGACGGGAAGATATGGCATCTGGCTCAACCAAATCACCAACAAACTCCAAGACGGCGCAGTTGTGTACGTCGACGACTTTGTTGGCGCCCTTGACTGTTATTAGCGACATTTACGCGAAACAACCGACGTTCACAACGCCGCTCTCTCACAGCCCATGGCTGCGATATAAAAACCCTCTCACTTCCCGGGATAAATTCTCAAATCAATCACATGAATGACGAAAAGCAAGGCCCTCCTAGTCTCCTTGCCCTCGCGTTTCTTTCTATTGCTGTGGGTGCTCTTACTGGCCTCATTGCAGCTTCCTTCCGTCTCTTTCTGCACAGTGCCGACGGTTGGCGTACTTACTTCATCGTCCGGGCTCACTCCTGGGGCTTCGCCGGATTCCTTTCGGTAGTTCTGACCGCTGCTCTGATTGCCTCCCTCGCCGCGTGGCTGGTCTCTCGCTTTGCTCCGGAGGCGAGCGGCAGCGGCATCCCACATGTTGAGCATCAACTCAGAATCGGTTGGTCGGGCAATCCTCTCCCCATGGTTTTCGTGAAATTCTTTGGCGGCCTTCTTGCCATTGGTGGAGGACTCGTGCTCGGCCGCGAAGGGCCCACCGTTCAGATGGGCAGTGGAATAGGTCATCTCATCGGACGTTCCTTGGGGCGAAATCGGAATGAGTGCCGCGCCCTGCTAGCCGCCGCAGCGGGGGCGGGCCTCGCCACAGCCTTCAACGCACCCATCGCGGGTGCAATCTTTGTTCTCGAGGAACTGGCGGGCAGCTTCGATCTAGGCTTTACCATTGCGACTTTCGGCGCATCCGCTTCAGCCATTTGCGTGTCGCGTGTTTTTCTCGGTCATTCTCCAGACTTCCGAGTTCCGGCGCTCGACTACCTTGACTTCGGGGTATTTCCGGCCAGCCTCACTCTCGGTATGGTGATGGGAATCCTTGGCGTCGTATACAACCGCTCAATTCTTGGCGCTCTGAATTTGAGCTCACGCTTCAGTCGATTTCGCGGAACGGTTCGCGCAGCCATCATCGGCGCGTTTGTAGGGGTCGTCGGATGGTTCATGCCATTGCTGGTTGGCTCGGGTGACCTTCTGACCCAATATATCCTTGAAGGCAAGATCCTTGTGGGTGCACTTGCCTTCGGCTTCGTCCTCCGCTTTTTTCTTGGTCCTATTTCCTACGCGTCCCGAACACCCGGAGGCCTGTTTGCGCCGATGCTGACCGTGGGCGCCCAGGCAGGAACTCTCTTTTTTATGTTGTGGGCGCACTTTATTCCATTCCTTAATGCCACGCCTCAGCATTTTGCCATCGTTGGGATAGCCGCTTTCTTCGCCGCCGTCGTCCGGGCTCCCCTTACTGGCACTATCCTCGCCGTCGAACTCACCGGTAGCTTCTCGCTTTTCCTACCGATGCTTGGTGCTACGTTCGCCGCTGTCACGGTGGCCTCACTCTTAAAAAACCCGCCCATCTACGAGTCGCTTAGCGAAATCCGCTAACCGTCTCAGCGCTTGTACAACACAAGGTGGAAAGGCGCGCATAGCGCCCATTTGTCCGTTAGTGGCTCTCAGACCGAAAGGCAAACGAACATCGAGATACGCTCAAGTTAGCATTTCGCGTCAGATCTTGTGATTCCTCATTCAGAGAAAACCTACTGCTAAAGGACAGTTACTAACGTGATGTAGGTTCACGAAGCTGGGCTACACTCCTGGGCACTTCTGGTTGCTCGGCAGATCGAATCCGTGCCCGATTCAAGATCTCCGGTAAGTGCGTTTACAAGGAGTTGCGGCTGATCATTGACTTTGCGAAAGGTGAGACCTTAGCATCCCGAGTAAAGGGGAAGGAGGAAGGGTTGCTTGTCCGTGACCGGGCGCGAATTACGGTAGCCGAGTGTGAAAGTTGACAATTAGATGCGAACAAACGTCAAATCCCGGCCGGATTTATTACTCTTGCTATCCCTGCTGTTGGTCATCGTATTGCACCCCATACTGGACCACGGCGACGTGCGGAGGCTGATTCTTGGAGGACTGCTGTTTGTACCCATCGTCTTATCCACCATTCGGTTGTCACAGATAAAAAGGCGGCTGTGGCCGCTTGTGCTGCTGCTTGCGGGCACCAGTTTTATCTTCGCGGTAGCGACCGAGTTGCGGCCGAATCCTGCAATCACCTCGATCAAGTGGGGACTCGTCGCCGTGTTTTTCGGGGTCACGGTAGTCGGCCTTTTCTCTTATCTCAGGAATGCCGACTTCGTCACAAGTTCCCACCTCTACACAGCTGTCAGTATCTACCTGCTGCTTGGCTTGCTTTGGTTCGCGCTGTATAGTGCCGCCGCTTGCCTTTCGCCTGGCGCAATTCTGAGCAGCCAACGTACGTTGGTGGACAGTCAAGGCGAACTGCTGTACTTCAGCCTTGTGACTCTCACTACGTTGGGCTACGGCGATATCGTCCCTCTTTATGGGGAAGTGCGCATGTTGGCCGCGTTGGAGGCGGTGACGGGAGTTCTCTACGTTGCTATCACAGTCGCAATATTGGTCAGCAGTTATCGGCGGCAGGGCTCGCCCTGAGTTATGTGCGCGGCCGAATATCGGAATAGGACTGTGGCAACTGGGCGATCCAAGAAAAGGGGGCTCGCTCAAATCGAGCAAGCCCTGGAGAACTGAATAAGATGATTCGTTGCGGCAGTTGCTAGCTAAGGTCTGCGCGTGATTTGTTCACGATGGTTTTCAAGCCCCGCCGTACACGACGGCCCCGCCGTCCACTCTTAGCACTACCGAGGTAATGAACGAAGCTTCCGCTGAGGCAAGAAATACCGCGGCGGAGGCAACATCCTCGGCAGTAGCCAAGCGACCCAGCGGCGTTCGCCGACGCCGCACCTCGTATACGGCGTCGTCATTCTTATTCAGTTCGCGCGCACCCGGCGTCGGCACTGAACTCGGGCACACTGCGTTGACACGAATTCGGCGAGGACCGAATTCAACAGCCAGCGCACGGGTTAAAGACGACACACCGCCCTTGATTGCCGAATAGAGGCTTGCGCGCGGGATGCCAAGCTCCGCCACGGGCGAGGTGTTGTTGATAATCACTCCGCCGCGCTCCGGATCCATGTGCAGCAAAGCGGCTTGCGCGGTCCAGAAGAGGGATGTCAGTCCTACGGAAATCATTCTCTCGACCGTTTCCTGTCGCACCTCCGACACCGGCTCGTTACGGAACACGATCGCGTTATTGGCCACAATATCGAGGCGGCCGAATTCGGAAACGAGTTCAGCCACGGAACGAAGCACGTCATCTCGCTTGCTGACGTCAATCGGGAAAGCGCGAGCCGTCCCTGCCTTTTTCTCAATCTGGCTCACCGTTGACTTTGCAGTCCCAGGATCAATTTCCGCCACTCCGACGATTGCGCCCTCCTCCGCGAAAGCAAAAGCCATCGCCTGTCCAATTCCGCGTCCAGCTCCCGTAACGAACGCAACCTGACCTTTGAGACGGGGCATCTTCTCGCTCCCATTAGAAATTAAGAGTGTGCGGAAATCTTAGTTCCCACTTCGCAGCCTACGCCAGTTATCCGGACGGTAGCCTGCTGAGATCGAAGGCGGCCGTTGGTACACGCCGGCGCTTCGTCGTGCTCAACGGAAAGAGCCGCGGCTCGTTACATTCACTGAACGTTGAAACGCCAATTCCTTTTATCGCGAACAATGTAACCGGCGGTCGGATCTGAGAAATGACTGCCGATGACCAATATCCTTTTATCGCCAAGGCGCTCGAACATTGCTTTGCGCGTCTTCACGCCTTGCTCTTTGTCCATATCGAAATTGCCGAAACGGTCAGCTTCGGCGAGCTGGAGCGGGTGGTGCAGCATATCGCCGGTAATGAAGCCTTCTTGTCCTTTGGACGAAATATGCACGCTGACATGGCCGGGCGTATGTCCGGGGGTCGGTACGAGCGAAACCTCATCCGTTATCTTGCAATTTGGCTCGATAAAGTCGGCCAGACCGGAACTGATGATCGGATCGACGGAGTCCGCCAGGTGCGTGAAGTCATGATACCCGCCCGTGCGCTTGAGCATTTGCCAATGCTCATACTCCTTGCAACCAAACAAATAACGCGCATTCGGGAAGGTAGGCACCCAGCGGCCATTCACCTTGCGCGTGTTCCAGCCAACGTGATCGAAATGCATGTGCGTGCACAAGACTTTTGCGACTGTTTCCGGAGCGTACCCGGCAGCGGTCAGGTCTTCGATGAACGAGGTCTGCATGTTTGTGAATATCGGGTACTCACGCTCGCGATCATTGCCGATACAGGTGTCGATCATGATCTTTTGTGTGCCGGAGCGCAGAGCGAAAGCCTGAAACGAAATTTTCATCCGGCCATCCGGTGTTGCAAAATTAGGGAAAAGCCAGTCGTACTGCTTGGCGAGCTCTGGCGTTGCACCGGGCATCAGTACATCAAAAGGGTCTTCGTGCGCGTTGACTTCGACGATGCGGACGACTTCGACGTCTCCGATTTTCCACTTTCTGATGTGTTCCATGGCCATCGCATTCCCCCAAGTTATTGGCGATCTTGCGTTAACTGAATCGGTGGAGGCGGCGTCCGCCCCAAAATCATATCTGCAGCCTTCTCCGCAACCATCACCACGGGCGCATTCGTGTTTCCGCCCATGAGCCTAGGAAAGATCGACGCATCGGCGACCCGCAAACCATCAACGCCTCGCACCTTGAGTTCAGGAGTGAC
>Ga0187769_10000052_pt1 | contig 54485 bp, 44 predicted proteins | sample 0116_SJ02_MP02_1_FD_133140 | JGI IMG/M metagenome (GOLD analysis project Ga0187769, IMG submission 133140) | Tropical peat soil microbial communities from peatlands in Department of Meta, Colombia - 0116_SJ02_MP02_10_MG | ecosystem: Environmental > Terrestrial > Soil > Wetlands > Peat | place...
CACGCCGAGAAGCAGCTCGCCGCGCAAGCCGAGGCCTCCTACAAGCGCTCGATCGCTGGCTGGCGGGCAACCTCGCCCAACCAGAACTCAGCGGGCGCGAGCGTGACAGCGGAGCGCGCATAGCCAAGGCCCTCGAAGGGCAAGTCGCGCGGCAGGCCGGTCGAGCTCCAACGCCTGCTCTTTGACACGTCATCGGCCCACGCCCACAACACAACCTACGCCTCCACGCCGACGTCGACAACCCCTCGACGAACACCACCACGCCCAAAACGGGGCTCCGGACGACCACACACGCGACGTTCACCCTGTGGTCAAGCAGCTACCTCTGTTAGGCGGCGTGCCTCGCGCGCCCATGTTCGGGCTCATTGCAGCGTGCGTGATGAGTAGCCGGCCTCATTGAGCCGCTCCGCCAGGGCGTCGCCGTGCTGGTCGCCGCGGAGCTCGAGCAACGGCTCGATGCCCGTCTGGGCCATTGGTAGGTTCTTGTCGTCGCGGTCGTCGGCGAGTTCGATCACGTTCGCACCGGCGGTGGGCGACGGTCACCCCTCGGGACGCGGGCGCGACTGCGCCGGTGATTAGCGCGGCGGTGCTGGTCGCGCCGGCGCCCTCGGCTAGGAGCTTGCGGCGCTCGAGCGGCAGGACCATCGCTTGGGCGATGTCGTCGTCTTCGACGGTCACGAGGTCGTCGAGGTAACGCTTGAGAAGGCCGAGGGCCAGATCGCCTGGGCGTTTGATCGCGATCCCGTCGGCGATCGTCGGCGTCGCGGATACCGGGATCGGCCGATGCTCGCGCAGCGAGGCGGGATAGGCTGCGCAGGCGGCCGCCGGCACGCCGGTGATCCGAACTTCTGGGCGCGCGAGCTTGATTGCCAGCGCCACGTCGCTGGCCAGTCCGCCCCCGCCGACCGGGACGATCACGTGCGCGAGGTCGGGAACGTCGTCGAGCAGCTCGAGGCCGACGCCGGCCTGGCCGCGAACGATGTCGAGATCGTCGAACGGGTGCACGAACTCCCACCCGCGCTCGTCCCCGTCGGTGCGAGCGCGTGCGACGCACTCATCGACCGACTCGCCGCCTTGTTCGATGTGGGCGCCGAAGGCGTGGACGGCGGCGGGCTTAGAGATCGCAGCGGCGGCGGGCATGTGGACGGTGCACGGGATGCCTCGGGCGCGCGCGGCATAGGCGAGCGCTTGGGCGTGGTTGCCGGCGCTGCCGGCGACCACCCCGCGCGCGTGCTCGTCGAGCGTGGCCAGCTTGGCGAGCGCTCCGCGGAGCTTGAACGAGCCGGTGCGCGTGGAGGCTTTCGGCCTTGACCATGACCTGACCACCGCAGCGCTCGGTCAGGCTGCCCAGGGTGAACACCGGAGTGCGCCGCACGATCGCGGCATGCGCCACACGTTCGACGCCGACCACATCTCGGCGATCGACAACACACACGCAAGCTGATGGCCGACGGAAAGCGACCGCTCGGCGTCGGCTTGTTCTTATCACTCGGGCACTCGACGATCGTGCTCGCGCTCGCGCTCCGCTTCGCCATTGGCCTCCGGTCGCTCGACGGCCAGATCCGGAACGGCGGATCGACGCTTCACAGCGCCACCGGGCTGATCGGGACGGGCGTCTCCGGCGCGTTCCTGTACCTGATCGCGGTGCTCAACGCGGTGATAACAATCGCCCCACACGAGTCGTCGGTTGCGTGTTCCTTGCCCAAAATGCACCGACCCACTGTCAAGCATCCAACCCGCGGCCTCGACCTGGCTCGCGACCTCATCGAGATCTCCGACCATGCAAAACACGTGATCGAGCTCGAGCGCCATGCCCGCCGATGGTACTTAGATCACAAAGGGCGCAGAGAAGAACTGTCCACCTCGCGCCCGGACCCGCAGAATGATCGGGGGGCGGTGATCGCGTGAGGACGGATAGATTTGACCTGTGGCCTCACGAGTCGCCAACGTCGGTATCCGCGGACCGCAGCCCGACTACGGACATGGCGGACCACGAGTCGTTGGCGTCGTGCGTAATGGCGAGAAACGCACCCTGACGCTGGCCGACGAGCGCTATCTGCGCCAAGAGAGTTTCGAGTGGGGATATGACGGAGCCGGACCGGCGCTGCTTGCGCAGGCGATCCTCAACGACTTTCTCGGCATCGAAGTGGATGTGCTCGTCGCCAGGATCTTCATGCGGGAGGTGGTCGCACGCCTTGCGTCGGAGTTCGAACTCGACGGTCCCGATATCGCTCGCTGGCTGAGCGACCGCCTCGGCGCCAAATTACGCGAGGAGGCGCGCGCATCACTCTAGGCGTCCGGACACTCGGGCGCCCACATGCTGAACTTGATCCTGCTGACTTGCACGGAAAGGGGCGCTTGAATTGGGCGTTATGTGAGGCGCCGATCCAGGGTAGACCTGTCCCTGAACGGCCTCCGCCATGGGTAGTTGAACCGTTATGTGAGGTCGGTCGACGACGCCAGGGAGCTGCGGACTTTGCGCGGTGATTCGCCGCCCCGCTGTGAAGGTCAGTGTGAGGTCCGCTTCCACACCTCGACTGCGGTCTTGGTGCCGCTTTCGGTGGGGACGTTGACGGTGGTCGTGAAGCTCCTCGCCGAGCACTTGATGTCGGCGAAGCCGTTGCCGCCCTTGACTGGCTCCGGGCCGACGATTGCCTTGCCGTCGGCGAACACGGTGACCTCTTCGTCGCTCAGCGTCGGGTCGAAGTGGAAGCGGCCGTGTCCGAGGTACTCGAACCGGCCGAACGCGGAGCCGGTCAGCTTGAAGTAGCCGCCCGAGACGCCCGTCAGATACAGCGGATCCGACGGGTCGTAGTCGGCATCGGCGATGCCGTGCTCCGTCTTGCTGTGGTAGCTCGACAGCGTGATCGTCAGCACCGTGCCGGCGCCGCCGTGGAAGGCGGGTGTGTCGATGCCCTCTGAGACCCACCTCCCCTTCAGGCACGCGAGCCCGGTCGGCGCGGGCTTGGCCGGCTTCCCCGTTTTGGACGGCTTCGCGCTGGCCGGCCCGGCGGCGAGCACTGCCGTCGTGACGAGCGCCGGCAGCAGCACTGCGATAGTGGTATGCCTGGTCCTGTTCATGCCCCGTTAACGCTGGCGGCCGTTGAAGGTTGCGGCCCCGTGCCCGCCTGCGTCTTGCGCTCGTGGGCTGCGACCGAGGGTCCTGGCTGCACGGCTGCTTGGATGGGTGGGAGCAGTTGGGTGACTGAGCAGCGATCCCGTGGCTCGCAGGTCTGGGGCATGGGCGGTTGGCCCCGGGAGAGCAGGTTTGTCTTGCCAGCTCAGACCCAGCGCGAGGTGTGGGCTTTCGGGGGTCAAGACCATCGACGGCTGGTGGATCTCACTGTCCCCAATACACAGCGGGGTGCCAAGGCAAACGCAACCTCAGCCGCGTTCCACGACAAGCGCCCTGAGCTCTGGCGCCCTCCCGCCAGCAGGGAACCGGAGGCGACGGTCGCTATTGCGAGCCGGCGCTAGCCCTCGCGATGCTGTCGCGCTCGGGCCCTCCGGACCGCACCCGACGGGCGCTCCAACGGGCAGCTCCCGATGCGCACGGCGAGCGGCATGGTGCTTCGTGGCGAAACGGTCGCTTTACGCCGGGCGCGGGTAGAACGTGGTCACAGGCTTGTGGGAGACTCCGTGCCGTGTCGGCTCGGATTAGGCCTGTGTTGTCGGTCGCCGCGGCGGCTCTGGTCGGCTTGCTGGCATTTGCAGTTGGATCTGGACCGCTGGTATCAAGGGCGTTGGGCGCCACGTTTCGACCGTGTTCGACCTACCCTGTCCCCGGCGCGGTGGCGCCACAAGGGAGCTCAATCCCGAGGGCGATCCGACGCAGGTACGGATTGTTCCGACGGGCCCAACGATCCGACGAGAACCCGCTGGTGCTACGGATATTAGGGTCGCCGCTGCCGGCTTCGGGGATCGTGCCTTCAGGGATTCGTTTGCTCGGCGAAGCTGGCGATCGGGGACTGCTGTACGCGATCCCCGCTCAGCACTTCCTTCCCTACCGGATAGCGCCCCTGCGCTGCTTGTCCACAAGTGAGCGTCAGATCGAGCGTGATCTGCTGCCAACACTGCGTCGCGACTACGCACAGCCGGCGGTGTGTATCGCTGAGGTCGGCGGTGAAGCGACCCCCGTCGAGACCTGCGCAGGGCTGTCCGGAACCCCGGATGCGATGCTCGGAACCGCGGCGACACCGCTACTGGGGCTGGCCCCAAACGGGGTCACCTCGGTCACCGCCCAGTTCCTGACTGCCCCGGCCCGGACGGTCAGGGTTCGCCACAACTTCTACGAGATCGTCAGTCCATCACTGGCGACGACACCGTGCGGGGTGGAGTGGCTGGACGCGTCAGGGAGTGTCGTGGGGTCTGTAGCTGGCTGCGACTATTTCCAGGCCGAGGTTACACCGATGCGCAGCTATCAAAAATATGTGACTCAGCAGCTCTCGACGGTTCGGGCGGACGTGGGGACGCTGGTCGGGGCGATCAGCGCCGGCAATCTCGCTGAGGCTGAATCGGACTGGTTGACCGCCCACCTGGCGTGGCTCGACATCGGTCAGGATGACGGTGCCTACGGCTGTTTCGGTGAGCTCGGCGCCGAGATCGACGGTACGGCGGCGGGTCTCGTCGGCGGCACTGCCAGCCCGCAGTTCACTGGCTTCCACAAGATCGAGTTGGATCTCTGGACAGACGGGAGCCTGGCTGCAGCCGCCGCGGACACGGCGACCTTGCAGCAACTGTTGGAGACGCTGGTGGCGATACCGCTCGGGACCGAGCTTCCCGTGACTCAGGCCGGCGTCGCGAACTGGGTCCTACGCCCGCACGAGATCCTCGAGGATGCTTTGCGTGACACGCTGACGGGCGATGACGACTACGGGAGCGGGACCGGCCTCGCTTCGATCACGGCCGACGTCGCGGCAGTCAGGGAGCTGCTGGGCCTGCTCGCCCCCGTTCTTGATCCGCTCGCGCCGTCCCTGGTTGTGCGCGCGAACGGACAGCTGAGCGCGGTCCTTGCCGCCGTCGATCAGACCGAGATCAATGGCACTTGGGTCGCTGTCAGCGATCTCCCAGCCCTCGCCCGCGAGCGGGTCGACGCAGCCGTCGGCGCAGCCCTGGAGACCCTCGCGCCGATCCCGGATCTCCTCACAAGTACCGGTAACGGTGCGCTGGTCACCTAGCGCGGCGGTTCACCAAGCGATCGCACGCCGCTTACAAGGCGAACCTTTCGTTCCCTCGTTCGCCAATTACCAAGAAGGCACTTGCGAAGAGAACACGCGGCCGACGTCTCGGCGCTGCCGGCTAGGATTGGGGCGCCAGTAGGCATCGCGGCGATCGCAATCGGTACAAGTGGGCCCGACGCGTCTTCGAAAAAGGGCACAAAAGGGCGGCGCGCACGCGAAGACGAACGTGAAGCCACACGGTACGTGTCGCGCTTCCTGCAGGCGCGCTCCCGTACATCCAATCGATCGAGCTCGAGAACGACGGCGAGCAGGTCACGTTCGGTCACGACGTCTTCGACAACTACGAGGCGCCAAAGAAGGCGACCAAGCAAAAGCACTGGCACACCGCCTCGGTTGGCTGGAGGGTCCCACCGCACCACAGAGGGGCGCCCTCCCGCCGCCAACCCGACGCATGAAGCGAGGCGAGCTCGCTCCTCAAGCACGAGGTGGGATCATTCCTGCGGGTATGAGCCTGGACCGCCGCGAGTTCTTGAGCCGCACTGGCGCAGCCGCGGTTGGCGCCGCAGGAGCGCTCGGCGCGCCCAGCATCGCGGACGCGGCCGCCAAGAAGGAGAACCGCCACGCTGGTGGCGCCACTGATCCGCTGCTCGCCGACGGCGCCCTACAGCAAGCCGTCGTCAGCGACCCGTCCGCGCGCCTGCCGGCGGTCCCGTTCCACGGTCCGCACCAGGCTGGGATCACGAACGCGCCGCCGCCTGCGGCTTGCTTCGCGGTGTTCAACCTCACCGCCGGCACGCGCCCTGAGCTGATCGGCACCCTCCAGACGCTGACCGAGCGAGCCCGGTTCCTCACCCACGGCGGCGTGCCAGTTGACCGCGGCCCGGTCTCGCCGCCGTCCGACAGTGGCACGCTAGGCCCCGACATCCCGCCAGATGGGCTGACGGTCACGGTCGGACTCGGCGCCAGCCTGTTCGAGAACCCCGCGTTCGGGTTGGCGGGCCAGAAGCCGAGGCGGCTGACGGAGATGGCGTCGTTTCCCAACGACAACCTGCAGCCCGATATGACCGGTGGCGACGTCCTGCTCCAAATCTGCGCCGGCCAGCCGGACACCGCGATCCACGCATTGCGGGACATCGCCAAGCACACCCGCGCCGGCATGCAGATCGCATACCGGATGGACGGCTTCCAGGCGCCGCAGCGGCCGAACGGGGTGCCGCGCAACCACTTCGGGCACATGGACGGGATCGCCAACCCGAATCTGGCGGACCCCTACGTCGCCGACCGACTGCTGTGGGTCACCGACAAGACGGATGAACCCGCATGGGCACGCGGCGGGACCTATCACGTGTTCCGCATCATCCGGATGTACATCGAGTTCTGGGACCGCGTGTCCCTGAACGAGCAACAGACGATGATCGGCCGCTACCGCGCCTCAGGCGCGATGCTCGGCACCAAGTCCATCACGGACGTGCTGGACTTCGCCAAGGACCCGCAGGGCAAGATCATGCCGCTCACCGCGCACATCCGGCTTTCAAACCCACGCACCAAGGCGACCGAGGACAGCCGCATCTTCCGCCGCGGCTACAACTACGACGACGGCATCGACCTGGCCGGCAACCTCAACATGGGATTGCTCTTCAACTGCTTCCAGCAGGACCTCGTTCGCCAGTTCGTCGCAAACCAGACCCGCCTGATCGGCGAGCCGATGGTCGACTACATCGCCCCGATCGGCGGCGGCTACTTCTTCGACGTGCCCGGCGTTCAGGACGCCAGCGACTGGTACGCGCGGCGGCTGTTCGAGTGAACGCGGGTAAGGTCAGGATGTAAGCGGACTCTCCGGTCCGCCGCGGTGATGGCGTTGCCGAGGATCCAGGCGTGCCATCGAGCCGGCAGCCTTGCGTGACGCTTCCTGGTTCTCACGACGCAACCGCGCGAGCTTCCTCGCGCCATCCAGCCCTCGCTGGCGCCGGGACTTCGCAGCACAGGAGGACGCCGGCGGCTGACGTCGGCTCGGCTTCGCCTCGGGCGCGATGATCTACCTAACAGCGCTTGACGGTCCGCACCACGATTGCACCGTCGAGCCAGTCGACGCCGCACGGTGCGGCTCCGGACGTCCAGATCGTGTCCACGACCCAGAAGTTCCGCTGGACCGCGATGGAGAGCGAGGGCTGTGACGTGTAGTGCACGAGCACACTCGACACTCCGTTCGGGGCCAGGCCGAACCCCGGGTTGCCCGGGCCATAGAGGAACGGATCCGCGATGCCCGGGGCGGCGCTACACGTCGAGATGCTGTTCCCGGCGTCGAGGGTGAGCAGGCACAGGGCATGGTGGGTGTATTCCCGCCGCAGATAGAGACGTAGCGTCTGCTCGAGCGACCGCTGCGCCGGCGAGAAACAGCGGTCAGGCGCCAAGCGGAACGCGAGGAGGTGCTCAGCTGGAACCAGGTAGACCGGGACCCCCGACGGCGTCACGGCGAGAAAGCGGGTCCCGGACATCACGACGCCGCTCGCCCACAGCGCCTTGCCGAGCTCCGCCGGCGTCAGCTTGTCGACGGCAGTCTGCGGCTCTCCCAAGACGCCGTACTCGGCCATCAGATCGGCCGGTGTGCGCGTCCCAGCGGGTGCGATGCTCCCAGGGGTGGGATATGAGGAGCAGCTTCGGCCTGAGCTTGACGCTCTTGCTGGGGCGGCGGAGGTGCTGACCAGCGCCACCAGGGCCAGCCCCGTCACCCACCAGCCGAATCTCATTTTGTCACCTCTATGTCGGCCATCATGCCACCGTCCTCGTGAACAGTCCCGCCACCACCGCTCCGAGGAACGTCGGACGACGAGCAGCAAGTCCCGTCCCGGCAATCGCGGTGTTCGCGCGAGACGCCCTCGAGCTCGTAGTCGCCCCTGGACGCGCTGACCGAATCTCCGACTGCTTCGCCCGCTCGGCCTTGCGCGCGGCACGCTCGGCCTTGCGCGCGGCACGCTTCTCCTTGGTCGACGTGCCTACGTAACGGCCGGCTCTGGAGCGTTGGGGCTTTGTCCCGAACTGAATCCCGCGACCGCCCGCAACTCGCGACTCGCCGAGGAAGAGGCGCCAGGCGCCGCGGGTGGGCGATGCGGATCAGGCACGGCTCGGCCGACCCAGCGCTCTGAGCCCCGGACGAGCCGCCCCCGGGCTTGATTTCGGCCAAATCCGGGCGTTTCTCCCAAGCTTCGCCCGTCAATTGCTCGGCAGGCCGCGCCACGCGTAGGATGCCGAATGTCCGCCACCGAGGAGGGTTTATGGTCGTCGATCCTGATACCGCCGCCGGTCGATTGGTCGGCCTGGATGAGGTTCGCGAGCTCGGACAGCAGTTACGCGTCGATTCGATCCGGTGCAGCACCGAGGCCGGTTCGGGACATCCGACGTCGAGTATGTCGGCAGCCGACCTGCTTGCTGTGCTCGTCGCTAGGCAGCTGCGGTATGACTGGGACGATCCCGACGAGCCGGCCAACGACCATTTGATCTTCTCCAAGGGTCACGCCTCTCCGCTGCTGTATTCGGTCTACAAGGCGGTGGGGGTGATCTCCGATCAAGAGCTGATGACCGGTTATCGGCAGTTTGGGTCGCGCTTGGAAGGTCATCCGACGCCGGTGCTTCCGTGGGTGGACGTAGCGACCGGCTCTCTCGGGCAGGGACTGCCGGACGGCGTGGGCGTGGCGCTGGCCGGGAAGTACCTCGACGAGCTGCCGTTCCGCGTGTGGGTGCTGTGCGGGGACAGTGAGATGGCCGAGGGCTCGATGTGGGAGGCGCTCGACAAGGCTTCCTACTATCACCTCTCGAACCTGGTGGCGATGGTCGACGTCAACAGGCTCGGACAGCGCGGGCCGACCGAGCTGTCATGGGACCTCGACACCTACCAGCGCCGCGCAGAGGCCTTCGGGGCCCGCGTGCTGCAGGTCGATGGGCATGACGTCGCCGCGATCGACGAGGCACTGGCAGACGCCGGCGCCGCATCTGGAGATCGGCCGACGGTGGTGCTCGCGCGAACGCGGAAGGGCCACGGCTTCTCTGAGGTAGAGGATCGGGAGAACTGGCACGGCAAGCCGCTGCCTCGCGAGATGGCCGAACGAGCGATCGTCGAACTCGGGGGCGAGCGCCACCTGACGGCCAGGGGCACGATGCCCGAGCCTTCAGGTCGGCCGGCGGCCCCGGATCAAGGCGACGGCGAGGTAGCGCTACCTCGGTATGAGCTGGCCGCCAAGGTAGCGACGCGGAAGGCATACGGCGACGCGTTGCAGGCGCTCGGTGCCCGCCGCGACGTTGTCGCCATGGACGGCGAGGTGAGCAACTCCACGTTTGCAGAGGAGTTCGCGAAGGCTTACCCGGAGCGATACTTCGAGATGTTCATTTCGGAGCAGCAGCTCGTTGCTGCCGCGGTTGGCTTCAGCGTCCGGCGTTACGTTCCGTTTGCCTCGACGTTCGCCGCTTTCTTCACCCGCGCCCATGACTTTCTGCGGATGGCGGCGATCTCGCAGGCCAACATCCGTCTCGCCGGCTCCCACGCTGGGGTGGAGATCGGCGCGGACGGCCCGTCGCAGATGGCGTTGGAGGACCTGGCGATGCTTCGCGCCGTCCACGGCTCCACGGTCCTCTATCCCTCCGACGGGACGAGTGCCGCTGCATTGGTCCAAGCGATGGCGGACCGAGAGGGGATCGTGTACATGCGCACAACCCGTGGCGCGTACCCGGTGCTCTACGAGGCGTCGGAGGAGTTTCCGATCGGCGGATCGAAGGTGCTGCGCGTCTCCAGTCAGGACCACGTGACGCTAGTCGGGGCGGGTGTGACCTTGCACCAATGTCTCGCGGCCGCTGACGCCCTTGCGACGGAGGGTCTGAACGCTCGGGTGATCGATCTCTACTCGGTCAAGCCGATCGATACGCCCACGCTCCTCGCCGCGGCGAACGAGACGAGCGGGTTGGTGCTGGTTGAGGACCACCACCCAGAGGGAGGACTCGGCTCCGCGGTGCTGGAGGCGCTCGCCGAAGCCGGACGCCTCGAGCTGTCCGTCGTGTCGTTGGCGGTGCGCGAGCTGCCCGGCTCCGGGAGCCCCGCGGAGCTGATGGATGCGGCTGGCATCGACGCCCCTCACATCGTCGAAGCCGCCCGCTCGCTCGTGGCCTCGCGAAGCGGAACATAGGGGCGACCGCGACCCGACGAGCGCGGGATTTCGCGATTGTCAGCGCGGCGAGGCATCAGTCTGCACCGCGCACTAACCAACGCAGAGGCCAGGGCCGCTCGCCGCGCGTCAAGCGCTGGGCGATTGGAGTACTGCATCGGCTGGCGCGATGTTGCGGCGCACACGATCTGAAAGGAGCCCGCCATGAACACTGAATCATCGGATCGGGGCCCGGGGTTTCAAGGCTCGAAGCCGGTCGCCAAGCAGCGCCCACCGGAGCTGCGGGTGGCGTTGATGACCTTGGTGTTGCCCCTCTACATCTCGGTTGGCTTCGCCGCCAGCTACATCGGCGCACGCACCGAAACCGCACCACGTCAAGGTGGCGATCGTCGGCGCGCCCGCCGCGACCGCGCCGCTCGCACACGTCCTATCGGTCAAGGCCCGCGGCGCGGGACGTTTCGCAGCTGACGACCGTCGCGCAGGCACGGCGGCTGGTGGGCGATCGCAAGCTTGCCGGCGGCTACATACCAGGTCAGCACCCCACCGCGATCGTCGCCACCGCCGCCTCGGCTTCGCTGGCCGCCTTTGTGGAGGCGACCTTCCGTCAGGTGGCCGCAGCGCAAGACCGACCCCTCGCCGTCGACGACGTCCGGCCGCTACCAGCGGACAACTCCTCGGGCACGCCGAACTTCTTCTTTCTCATCATCTGCACCCTGGGAACATTTCTCACGGTCCTCGCGCTTGGATTTCTCGCGCCCACGCTCCGGGAGCCCCACCGGATCGCGATCGTAGCCGCGGCCTCGGTGCTCGCCCCACTGATCGCCTACCTCATCGGCGGGGTCGGCTACCACACTTTCAGCGGCGACTTCGGCACGATCATGGCAATGCTCGGCACGGGCGCTCTGTACGCCTTCGCAGTGGCCGCGATCACTCGGCTGTTGCAGCTCGGCCTTGGACCGCTTGGCGCTCTCGTCGCATCACTCGTATTGATCTTCTTGAACCTCCCGAGCTCCGGCGGCAGCGTCGTGCCCCAGCTGATGCCCGGCTTCTGGCGGTTCCTCAACCACTTCTGGATCGGGGCCGCCGGCCTCAATGCCAACCTGAGCGTCCTTTACTTCCGCGGCGCCGGCGTCGGGACCGACGTGCTCAAAATCCTCGCGTGGATAGCCGCGTTGGCGGCGCTCCTCGCGATCCCGATCTACGTCCGAACCACACGGCGAAAGATCACCGCCACCGCCGCTCTCACGGCCCACCCCGCATAACCGGCTTGGGAGGCTGCGGTCGGCGCCGCGACGATCGCATTGGCTTCGGCTCGCCTCAGCAGGCCGTCGATTGTTGGTGTCGCGCGAGTCCGTTGTTGCTGGCTGCGAGAGGTGGAGCTATTGACGCCTCGCCGCTGCTCTCTCATCCAACCAGTTCCACGCTCCGGGCCCCAGCCAGTTAGGCGTCGTGGGCTGAGCGGCCAAGCCCGGTGACATACCGGTGCTCGTTGACCGCCGCCGCCTGCCGGAGTGCCTGTGCTGCCGCTAGAAATCGTCCACGATCACGCGCGGAAGGCATCTCCAGCTCGTCAGCCATCCGTTCGAGCAGATCGGCAAAAGAGCCTTGCGCCTTCGCGAGCTCCCAGTAGTCCTCGGCGGACCTAACCGCCAAGATGATCCGCTCCTGTTCGTCGCGGATCTCAGAACGTAGGCGTTCGTCACCCATCTCCACATTCTCGTCCATCCGCCCGCCCTCAGCTCGTCTCGCGGCGCTCGACGCCAATACGAAGATCGGCTCGGGCTCGTTACCCGAGGCGGACGATCCGTTCATCATTGTGCAGCCACACGGGAACGGACGCCGTCACGGTCCCGCCGCGGGTTCATGTAGCGCTCGGCGAAGGCGCTGGGCAGCTCGGGGTCGCTTTGGCCTTCGGAAACGACGCCGGTCACCGTGTGGCGGATGCGGGGTCGGTTGAACACGCGCGCGACTGCCCGGAGTTGGAGGCGGAAGTCTTCGATGGCTGACCCGGTGTCGGGGAAGGGCGCGGCCGGGTCGATTTCGGCCATCAGTGCCTCCATTGCCAGCGCGCCCTTTGTCGGCCACCGCCGATAAATCGTTGCCTTGCCGGCACCGGCCCGCGCGGCGACTTCCTCGATCGTCATCGAAGCGAAGCCGACCTCGTCGAGGAGCTGCGCGGTGGCGCTCACAAGATCCTGCACGACGCCGGCTACAACGTCCTCGCCTACGACCTGCGCAACCACGGCCTGAGCAGCGCAGCCAACGGCGGGGTCGTCACCCACGGATTCACCGAGAGCCGCGACGTCGTCGGCTCGCTCGCGTACGCGCGTACACGGCCCGACACCCGCGACATGCTGATCGGGCTGTTCGGCCGATGCATGGGCGGAGTCTCGACGTTCGCCGAGATGACGCGCTTCCCCGCGACGTTCGACGGTGTGCGCTGCCTCGTGTCACCCCAGCCGATCACCCCCCGGTACATCGCCGAACGCCGCCTCGCCGTGATCGGGCTCGGCGACCGACTCGACGACTTCAACACCCTCCTGCGGCTGCGCACCAGCGTCGGGCTTGAGCAGCGGATCCCCCAGGAGTGGGCTAGAAACGTTCGCGTGCCGACCTTCCTCTACCAGGTTCGCGGCGACACCCTCACCGAACCGGAGGACGTCCAGACGATGTACGAGAACATCCCCATCGCCGAGAAACGGCTGCAATGGATCGAGGGCACGACGGCCCGATGGGACGGCTACCTCGAGTTCCAGCGCCGCCCACAGCCCATGCTCGACTGGTTCGCCCAATACGTGGCGTGACCTCGCCCCAAGGCGCGGTGACCGCGCTCGTTGGTGGTCACCGGGTCAAGACACCAGGCGTGCGACGAGATGCAGGCGGGTAGAGGGCGCTGCTGGTCAGAGTGCGCACTGCTCGTCTCACGCTTGACCGAGGTGCCGTGCGTGCGCCGCCCCTACGGAGTGGGGACTGCTGGACGGAATTAGGTTGGCGAGCTCGCGGACCGCGACGGAGAGGGTCGTCAAGTCGCTTCCATGTGCTGTCCGGATGTGTGTGAGCATCCCGAGATACCGCTCGGCGGTTGCGGGGCTGCGTTCGACCCATGCCTCGATCGCCGCGCCGCCCTCGATAGAGCTCGACGACGATTCAAGTACCGCCGCGGTGAGGGCCCGGTGGGTCATGTACAGGTCGTCGCGCAGGGCGGCCCGGGCGAGCGTCTGCCAGAGGTCGGCGCGAGGTAACTCGAGGACGCGATCGCGAAGCCAAGCCAACTGCAGGCGACGGTCGAGCCCGAGGTGGATGTCGGCTGCCCAGCGGATCGGGTGTTCGCTGTCACGGACGATCTCGACGAGGTCGAGGGCGAAAAACAGCGCGTCTAGGGCGGCCGCGCGCGATGCGAGCGCGCTGGGCGCGCCGGCGTCGGCGAATTCCGCCACGCGCACACGCCATTCATCGGCGTCAAGGCCGCTCAGCAGCTCCGGCAGTGCCTCCGCCAGCGTGACCGCGCCGGCGGCGTAGTCCGAGACCGTGGCGGCGATGTCGAGCGGAGGGCGTCGGTTGCGGACTAGCCATCGCGCCGCTCGGGTCAGAAGCCTCCGTCCTTGGAGCAGCATCTTGAATTGCGCGTCCTCATCGACGCTGTCGTCGAGCGCCCCGACGTCCCGCCAGAATCCGCGCATCTCGAAGACCGCGACCGCGACGGCGTAGGCGCGCGCGATGTGCGCGGGGCCCGCGCCCGTCTCCTCGGCCAACCGAGATACGAATGTCGTACCCGCGAAGTCGACGATGGCGTTAACGAGGTCGGTGGTGATGATCTCTCGGCGCAGCCGATGGTGGCGCATACGGGGCCGGAACCGCTCGCGCAGCGGTGCCGGTAGGGAGTCGACGAGATCACTGCCGAGATACTGATCCTCGGGGAGGTCGGACTCGAGGAGGTCGGCGTGTAGGGCGATCTTGGCGTAGGCGAGGAGGACCGAGAGCTCGGGGCCGGTCAGGCCCTCGTTCGCCGCCTTGCGCTCTCGGATGACTTCTTCGTCCGGGAGCTCCTCGATCTCGCGATCGAGCTGGCTTCGCCGGTCGAGGTCGTCGATGAGGCGGGCGTGGAGGTCGAGCAAGTCGGAAGCCTGCCTGCGCTCGAGGCTCAGCGCCAGGGCCTGCGCGTGGCTTTCTCTGAGGACGTGCGTGGCGACGGCGTCTGTCAGCTCGGCCAGGAGCTCGTCGCGCTGGGTCCTCGTCAGCTCGCCGCCGGCGACCGCCGCGTCCAGCAAGATCTTCAGATTCACCTCGTGGTCTGAGCAGTTGACCCCCGCTGCGTTGTCGATGGCATCGGTGTTGATCCGCCCGCCGCCGAGTGCGTACTCGATGCGGCCCTTCTGGGTGAAGCCGAGGTTGCCGCCCTCGCCGACCACTCGGCAGCGGAGCTGGGCTCCGTCGACCCGTATCGCGTCATTGGCCTTGTCGCCCACCTCGGCGTTGCGCTCCGACCGCGCCTTGACGAACGTACCGACACCCCCGTTCCAGAGGAGATCGACGGGCGCGCAGAGGAGCGCCCGAATCAGCTCATCGGGAGTGAGCGCCTTCGCCTTGACGTCGAGCGCCTCGCGCACCTCTGCCGACAGCGGAATCCGTTTGGCCGACCGGGCGAAAACACCGCCGCCCTCGGAGATGGCGCCGGGGTCGTAGTCACGCCAGGACGAGGCTGGCAGATCGAACAGGCGGCGCCGCTCGGCAAGGCTCACCTCCGGATCGGGGCTGGGATCGAGGAAGAGATGATTGTGGTCGAACGCGCCCACGAGCTTGATGTGTGGCGAGAGCAACATTCCGTTGCCGAACACATCCCCCGACATGTCGCCGATGCCGACGACGGTGAAGTCGTCCGACTGGACGTCCAGCCCGAGATGGCGGAAATGGCGCCTCACTGATTCCCACGCGCCGCGAGCGGTGATTCCCATTTTCTTGTGGTCGTAGCCGTGCGATCCGCCTGAGGCGAACGCGTCTCCGAGCCAAAAGCCGTGCTCGGCCGCGACTTCGTTGGCGAGGTCCGACAGCGAGGCGGTCCCCTTGTCGGCGGCAACCACAAGGTAGACGTCGTCGTCGTCGTGGCGGACGACGGCAGGTGGAGGAACGACCTTCCCGCCGACGATGTTGTCGGTCAGGTCGAGCAGGCCGGACACGAACAGCCGGTAGCAGTTAGCGGCCTCCTGTAGCAACGCCTCGCGTCCGCCGCCGGACGGCGGGCGCTTGGTTACGAATCCACCCTTCGCGCCGACCGGAACGATGACGGCGTTCTTGACCATCTGTGCCTTCAGCAACCCGAGGACCTCCGTGCGGAAGTCCTCGCGCCGGTCCGACCAGCGGATCCCGCCGCGGGCGACCCTCCCGCCGCGGAGGTGCACGCCCTCTACACGCGGCGAGTAGACGAAGACCTCGAACCGTGGCCGCGGAAGCGGGAGGAACGGCATCAGCGAGGGATCGAGCTTGAACGACAGCTGGGCCTTGGGCTGGCCCTCTGGAGAACGCTGGAAGTAGTTGGTTCGGACGGTGGCGCGGACGACTGCGAGACAGTTGCGCAGGATGCGGTCCTGATCGAGGCTGGCGATATCGTCGATCGCGCGCTCGATCTCGGCCTCGAGGCGGTCGGCCGCCGCGAGGTCATGGTGGTCGGGGTCAAGCCGCGCACTGAACAGCTCGACGAGCAGCCCCGTAACCGCCGGATTCCCGGTCAGTGCCTGCTCCAAGTAGCGGTCGCTGAAGGTCGTGCCGGCCTGGCGCAGGTATTTCAAGACAGCACGCAGCAACGCGACTTCGCGACCAGTCAAACCGGCTCGTAGCACCAGCGCACCCAGCCGGTCGTTCTCGAACTCGCCGTTCCAGATCCTCGTGAAGGCGTCTTGGAAGGCGGCGCGCGTCGCCCCGGTCCCGATGTCGACGTCGGCGCCGCAAACGATGCCGATGTCGTAGATCCAAGTCGAACGCCGATCCTCTGGCTTGATCTCGTATGGACGCTCATCGCCGACCCGCAAGCCCATGTTCTCGAGGATCGGCAGGACATCCGAGAGCAAGATGCGCTCGCCCGGACTCAACAGCTTGCAGCGCAATGAGGTCCGGTCGTCCTCGACGGTCTCGTAAACGCTGATCATCAGCCCGTCGCCGGCAGCGACCGCCTCGACACGGTCGATGTCCTCGACCGCCGCATCCGCCCGCCAGTCGGCACGATAGGCGACCGGGAACGCCCCCCGGTAGCGGCGAAACAGCACGTTGCCGCGCTCCTCGCCATGTACCTTTCTCAAGGCATCCGCGAGCTCACCGGTCCACGGCCGCGTCACCTCGGCGATCCGCCGTTCGACCTCGTGCACGTCGCGGTGCGCCCCATCGGCGCGGCAGCGCACGATGTAGTGGATCCGGGCGAGCATCGAGTCGGATAGGGTCAGCGACCAATCGATTTCGGTCGCGCCGAACGCGTCGCTTAGGACCGAGGCGATCCGCTCGCGGTTGTCGGTGTTGTAGCGATCGCGGGGCACGAAGACCAGGCACGACACAAACCGCTTGTAGGGATCGTGCCGCACAAACAGACGGACACGCGGGCGCTCTCCGAGCGCGACAATTCCCATCGAGATCGCGAACAACTCCTCGCCCGTGATCTGGAACAGCTCGTCCCGTGGGTAGCCCTCGAGGATCTTTGCCAGAGCCTTCTGGTCGTGGCTCCCTGGGGGAAACGCCGCCCGGCGTAGGACCCGCTCGACTTTGTTACGCAGGATCGGGATCTTGCGGGGGCTCGGCTCCCCGGCGGCGGTCGTGTACAAGCCGAGGAAACGACGTTCGCCACCGACCTCGCCCCGCACGAAGCGCTTCACGCCGATGTAATCGAGGTATAGCGGCCGATGCACCGTCGAGCGCGAATTCGCCTTGGTCAGAATCAGCGGCTGAGACGTCCGAGCCATTGCCCGGACGTCGGGGGGCAGCCTCGCGAAGCTCCTCGAGACCATCGTGCTCCCGTGTCTGAGGACGCCGAGACCAGAGCCCTCAACGGCACGGAGATGGTCCTCGCCGCCCTCTCTGAACAGGTCGTACTCCCGGTACCCGAGGAAGATGAAGTTCCCGCCCTCGACCCACTTGAGAAACGCCTCGACCTCGTCGACCTCGCTTCGATCAAGCGGTGGCGCACGTGATACGAACCCACTCGCGATCTCGTGCATCCGCCCGCGCATCATCGGCCAGTCCTCCACCGCCGCCCTGACGTCACGAAGAACCCGGCCGATGCCACCGACGAGCTCCTCGAGGCGCTCGGGCTCGGTCTCGCGATCGACCTCGAACTGCATCAGCGACTCGGCGATCGCACCGGTCACCCCCGCGCCCGCCGGGAAGACCCCCCTGAGGCGACCGTCCGCATCCCGGAGCACGTCGGTGACCGGATGGATCGAGAGCTGGATCCCGTATCCGCGCCGGGAGAGCTCCATGCCGATCGAGTCCACCAAGAACGGCATGTCATCGGTGACGACCTCGACGATCGTGTTCGGTGACCGCCAGCCGTGTTCTGCGAGCTCGGGGTTGTACGCCCGCACCTTGACGGAGCCGGGAGCGCGGGCACGAGCGAAGTCCCACACGGCCATCGCCGCCCCGTAGAGGTCACCGATGCTGCGCTCGGCCAGATCCTCCCATGCCACCCAGTGGTAGAACTGCCGGACGAACGCCTCGCACTGGTCTGCCAGTTCGGGCGCAGTGTGCTCGCGCAAACGGCTGCAGACGGACTGAATGAGCGCCGCCTCGGCCTCCTCCACCCTCAACGCCATCGCTCCAAGCCCTTCGATCGACCCGGCACCGCCGCGGCACGCGAAGTCCGTCGCGCCACGGCCGACTTGCCAGCCTACCGGACGGGAACGCGTCGGACACAGACAGTCGACGCGTCGACGGGGCGGACCCGATCGCGACTGTCCGCGACCTGCCGATCCACCGGCCGGCGAGCAGCAAACGTCGGGTGCCGGAGCCTGATCTGACACGGCGCGCGGGCGACCGATGGCAGTTAAATACTGACGTTGACGGCGGTTCAGGTCCGATGTCGTCTGCGAAACAGGGCGATAGGGTGCCGGCCCGATGTCCCATCCTTCTGCTTCGTTCAGTGCGACGCTGCGCGTACGGCTCGAGAACGCACCCGGGGTGATTGCTTCGGTTGCGCAAGCGATCGCTGACGCCGGTGGCGTGATTGACGCGATCGACCTCGTCCGTGCCGAGCCGGACACGAAGGTTCGAGACATCACAGTGCTCGCGGAAGACGCCGTACACCTCGAGCGGATCGCGGCTGCTGTCCGCTCCGTGCCGGGCGTCGAGGTTGAGTACCTCTCGGATCGCACGTTCCTGCTGCACCTGGGCGGAAAGCTCGAGGTTCGATCGAAGGTGCCGCTGAGGGCCCGTGACGACCTGTCGATGGCCTATACGCCAGGGGTCGCTCGCGTCTGCGAGGCGATCGCGGAGGATCCAGACACGGTCTGGAATCTGACGGTCAAGCGAAATGCCGTCGCGATCGTCAGCGATGGCACGGCCGTCCTCGGGCTGGGAGACATCGGTCCGGCAGCCGCGCTTCCGGTGATGGAAGGCAAGGCAATGCTGTTCAAGGAGTTCGCGGGCGTGAATGCGTGGCCGCTCTGCTTGGCCACCAAGGATCCAGACGAGATCGTTGCGACCGTCACGGCGATCGCTCCTGTGTTCGGCGGCATCAACCTGGAGGACATCTCGGCTCCGCGGTGTTTCGAGATCGAGCGCAGATTGGACGACACCCTCGACGTGCCGGTGTTCCACGACGACCAGCACGGCACGGCGATCGTGGTGCTGGCAGCGCTGCTGAATGCCCTTCGGGTCGTGAACAAGACACTCGACGAGGTCCGGGTCGTGATCACCGGCGTCGGTGCAGCGGGGGTAGCAACGACCGACATCCTGCTCGCCGTCGGAGTCCGCGATGTCGTTGGCTGCGACCGACGGGGCGCCGTGTATCTGGGGCGTCCAGACCTCGCGGGCGTCAAGGCAGCGTACGCCGAGCGGACCAATCCGCGTCGGGTCCGCGGGACCGCGGATGACGCGCTCGCGGGCGCCGATGTCTTCATCGGACTGTCAGGACCCGGCGCCGTGTCAGTCGCCGGCATCGAGACCATGCGGCCTGACGCGATTGTGTTCGCGATGGCGAATCCGACGCCCGAGGTGTCTCCGGAAGAGTTGCGGGGGAAAGCCACGGTGATCGCCACCGGACGATCGGACTACCCGAACCAGATCAACAACGTTCTGGCCTTCCCGGGTGTATTCCGGGGCGCTCTGGACGTCCGCGCCTCTTCGATCACGGGCGGGATGCAGTTCGCCGCCGCTCAGGCGATTGCTTCCGTCGTGCAGGAGACGGAGCTCGACCCGGACTACATCATTCCCAGTGTCTTCAACCCCGCGGTCGTGCCCGCCGTCGCCGCTGCGACCGCCGCAGCCGCCGAGCAGGCCGGCGTCAGCAGAAAGCAACGTGGCGCGTCCCAAGATCCCTCCGCGCCGTTAGCTAGCGGTTGAGCCGAGAGGCGCTGATTGGCGCCTCTAGGCTCAAAGGATCGGCAGGCGTGCGTGCCGAAGGCGACGGCCGACGGTCGCGACGCTCTTGGCATCAGACTCACACCCTAAGGGGTGGATGGTGAAGCTGGTTGCGTGTCACTCGGAGAGGACGCTTTCTCGAACGTGATTCTTCTCAGTAACGCACGACCCGGAATCCGTAGTTCGACGCGGGTCGAGACGTGCTATTCCCGATGTGGGCTTCATCACGCACCTGGTTTTCTGCCCCCATGGCGGCCCCATTCGAGATCGTCCGGCGCGAAGACTTCTCGGACGTCACGTACCTCCTCGAGGTCTTCCATCCGCAGATGGCAAGGGCCGCGAGGCCGGGTCAGTTTGTAATCGTCATGGCGCACGACCGTGGTGAGCGGATCCCGCTCACGCTCGCGGACTTCGATACCGAGCGCGGCACGGTGACGCTGGTCGTCCAGGCCGTCGGCAAGACAACGAAGGAGATGCAGGCCAGCTGCTCGCTGGGCACGAGGCTGCACGCCCTCGTCGGCCCGATGGGCAATCCAAGCCGGATCGGGGATGCGCGGAAGGTCATTTGCGTTGGCGGAGGACTCGGCGTCGCGCCCGTCTACCCCCAGGCTCGCGCGTACAAGGAGAGCGGCGCCTACGTGATCGGGGTGATCGGCTTCCGCAGCAAGGAGCTGATGTTCTGGGAGGACAAGTTCCGCGCCGTGTGCGACGAGTTCATCGTGTGCACCGATGACGGGTCAGAGGGCATTAAGGGGCTCGTCACCGCGGGGATCGAGCAGGCGCTGACGGAGCATGCGGACATCGACGAGGTCGTCGCGATTGGCCCACCGATCATGATGAAGTTCTGCGCGGAGACGACCCGGCCCCACAGCATCAGGACGGTCGTGAGCCTGAACCCGGTGATGGTCGACGGCACGGGCATGTGCGGCGGATGCCGCGTGAAGATAAGCGACCGGGTGAGGTTCGCTTGCGTTGACGGGCCGGACTTCGACGCGCACGAGGTCGACTTCGACGACCTGATGGCGCGGCTGCGGCGCTTCAAGACAAGCGAGACGGCGGCGCTGGAGCGCTGGTCGGAGAACTGCCGCATGCCGGCAGGTGCCTGACGATGCCCGCCGCGAAAAAGAAGAAGACGATCCGGACGATTCCGCAGGAGCGGACGCCGATGCAGGAGCAGGACCCGAAGGTCCGCGCCACCAACTTCGGGGAGGTCGCGTGCGGCTACACGCTCGAGGAAGCGCTGCGGGAGGCGGACCGGTGCCTCCTGTGCCCGGACGAGCCCTGCATTCGCGGCTGCCCGGTCGAGATCGACATTCCCGCCTTCATCTCGAAGATCACCGAGAAGAGCTTACGCGGCGCCTACGAGACGATCACCGACACGAACCTGCTGCCGGCGATCTGCGGCCGTGTCTGCCCGCAGGAGTCGCAGTGCGAGGGCGCCTGCACGGTCGGCGACACGCTCGAGCCCGTGGCGATCGGGCGGCTCGAGCGGTTCGTCGGCGACCTGGCGATCGGCGAGGGTTGGGCGAGCGTCCCGTACGTCGAGCCAAACGGATTCCGGGTGGCCATCGTCGGGTCCGGCCCCGCCGGCGTGGCCTGCGCGGCCGACCTGGCCAAGGCTGGCTGCGACGTCACCGTGTACGAGGCCTTCCACGAGCCGGGCGGCGTCCTCAAGTACGGGATTCCGGACTTTCGCTTGCCGAACGACGTGATCGACGCGGAGATCGACAAGCTGCGAGCGCTTGGCGTCAAGTTCGAGTGCAACACGCTCGTCGGACGGCTGTTCAAGGTCGAAGAGCTGTTGACCGAGCTGGACTACCAGGCCGTGTTCATCGGCACCGGCGCGGGGGCACCGAGCTTCATGAACATCCCGGGCGAGTCCCTCGCCGGAGTGATGTCGGCCAACGAGCTCCTCACCCGCTGCAACCTGATGCACGCACGGGACTTCCCGAACTACGACACGCCGCTTCAGGCCGGGAAGCGAGTCGCGGTCATCGGCGCCGGAAACACCGCGATGGACGCGATGCGGGTCTCCCTGCGTCTGGGTGCCGCATCCGTCTCCTGCGTCTACCGCCGGACGCGCAACGAGGCGCCGGCTCGCGCCGAAGAGCTTCACCATGCGGAAGACGAGGGCATCGACTTCCACTGGCTGACGAGTCCCGTCGAGATTCTCGGCGACGCGGAGAACACCGTGCGCGGGATCCGCTGCCAACGCATGGAGCTGGGTGAGCCGGACGAGTCGGGCCGCCGCCGTCCGGTGCCCGTCCCAGACAGCGAGTTCGAGATCGACGTCGACATGGTCGTGTTCGCGATCGGGACGAGTGCAAACCCGATCCTCGGCCAGACCTCGTCGCTCGAGCTCGACAAGCGCGGCTACATCGTCGCCGACGATAGCCTCGCCACGTCGATCGCCGGAGTGTGGGCCGGCGGCGACATCGTGACGGGGGCCGCGACGGTGATCGAGGCCATGGGCGCCGGACGCAGGGCGGCGCGAGAGATCAAGGCGTCCCTCGGGCTACGCGACACGGACGTCGTCTATCTGACCGAGCCCGCCGACCATGCCGGCAAGCGATTCGGCATCGACGTTCGGGAACACAACTACGCGCGGGTGACGGCATGAGCACCACCATTGGAAGAGCGCCGGTGATCATCGGCGAGCACATCGTCGAGGTGATAAGCGACTCGGGTGAGGGCGCGCAGCGGTGCGGCCAGTCGCTCGGCGCGATCGCCGCCAAGATGGGGAACGGGATCTGGACCGTGGAGATCATCCCGGCGGAGATTCAGCCGCCGGCGCGGAGCGTGGCGGGCGCGAGTGGCGTGCGCATCCGCATCGGAGAGCACCGCGTCACGAACGGCGGTGACGAAGCGGATCTCGCGGTGGCCTTCAACGAGCAGGTCCTGCTCGGTCGCGTCCGCGCGAACGAGTTCAAGCCGGGCGCGACGATCATGCTCGAGAGCATGTGGCGCGAGGATCGCGATCCGGCCATCGCCGCGTCCTATGCCGAGACGGTCGAGCAGCTACTCGACCAGGGCTTTCGCGTGATCGAGATCCCGATGCAGGTCGAGTGCCGCAAGCTCATCGCGGACCCGCGCCGCGGCAAGAACATGTTCGCGTTGGGCATGCTCTGCAACCTCTACAGCCTGGACATGGGACTCGCGCGTGAGCAGGTTCGCACGGTCTTCGCCAAGAAGGACGAGCGCGTGATCGCGAAGAACATCGAACTGCTCGAGGCCGGCTGGGCGTGGGCGGAGGAGAACCTTGACTTCCGCTACGCGATCCCGGCCGAGCGATCGACCGAGCCGCAGCTGGTCACCAACGGCAACACTGCACTCGCGCTCGGCGTGCTCGCCTCCGGGATGGACATCTGCGCGATGTACCCGATCACTCCCGCCACGTCCGCGTCGCACTACCTGAGCGCGATGTTCGAGCAGGCTGGAGGCATCGTCCATCAGGCTGAGGACGAGATCGCCGCGTGCTCGTTCGCGATCGGCGCGTCCTACGCCGGCCGGTGCGCGGTCACGATCACGTCCGGCCCGGGCTATTCGCTCAAGCAGGAGGCGATCGGGCTTGCCGCGATGGCGGAGATCCCGCTCGTGATCATCAACGTGCAGCGCGGAGGCCCGAGCACGGGCCTGCCGACCAAGGTCGAGCAGGGTGACCTGCTCGCGGCGATGTTCGGGAGCCACGGCGATGCGCCGAAGGTCGTGATGGCGGCGAGCAGCATCGAGGACTGCTTCTACTCGGTCATCACCGCGCGCAAGATCGCGGAGACGTTCCACATACCGGTGGTTCTCCTGTCCGACGCGAGCCTGGCAACGGCGCAGCAGCCGTTCCCGCGGCCGGAGTTCAGCGAGGACTGGCTCGCGCCGCCCGTCGATCAGACACCCGCGGCGCCCGGGGCGCGCCCGTACGACTGGGACCCGGTGACCGGCATCGCCACGCGCCTCGGTCCGGGCCGGCCGGGTGGCATGCACACGGTCACCGGACTAGCCCACGACCGCGACAGCCACGTCGCCTACGACCCCGGCAGCAACGAGGATGGGCTGCGCCACCGGAGCCTGAAGCTTGCCGCGCTCCAGAAGACCCTGAAGCCACCCGAGGTGTATGGCGACCAGCAGGGCGAGCTGTTGATCGTCGGTTGGGGCAGCACGAAGGGCGTGATCGAGGAGGCGGTCGACCGGCTGCGTGACGAGGGGCGGCGCGTGTCGTCGCTGCATCTGCGGTTTGTCCAGCCGCTGCCGCCCGGCGTCAAGGCGATCATGCAGCGCTTCGACAGCGTGATGACGGTCGAGGCCGCGTGGTCCGATCGCCCCGAGGACGAGCTAGTCGACGACGAGAACCGACGCTACTCGCCGCTCGCCACCGTGCTGCGGTCGCGCTACCTCGTCGACGTCGACTGCTGGAGCGAGGCCCGCGGCCAACCCATCAAGCCCGCGACCGTTTGCATCGCCGTTCGCGAGCGACTCGAGCGAATGGAGCGAGTATGACCCCCCTACTCAGCCAATGCCTGCTCCACATGGGGGAGGACCACCACTCCCTCGAGGACTACGAGGGCGGAGTCCCGCGCTGGTGCAACGGGTGCGGCGACAACGCGATCCTAGCCGCGGTTCAGCGACTCTGCCGCGGCGAGGACCTGAGCCTGGAGCACACGGTCTTTGTCTCCGGCATCGGCTGCTCGAGTCGGTTCCCGCACTACATGGGGACGTACGGTTTCCACGGAATCCACGGGCGCGCCTTCCCGATCGCGGAGGGGATCAAGATGGCGCGCCCCGACCTCAACGTGTTCGTCAACACCGGCGACGGCGACTGCTGCAGCATCGGCGCGGCGCATTGGATTCACGCCGTTCGTTACAACATGAACCTCACCGTGCTCCTGCACGACAACTTCGTGTACGGGCTGACCAAGAAGCAGGCTTCGCCGACGTCGCCGAAGGGACTCAGGAGCAACACCACGCCGCGCGGGTCCTACCTCGACCCCCTCAATCCGCTCAGCGTCACGCTCGGCGTGCAGAGCGCCTCGTTCGTCGCTCAGGCGGTTGACTGGATCCCGCAGGTGCTCTACGACATCATTGCGGCCGCGCATCGCCACCGCGGCTTCTCGTTCGTCCGGGTCATCCAGCGGTGCCCCGAGTTCATGCCGGGGATGCTCGATCCATGGTTGCAGGATCCGTCGAAGACACTGCTCCTGACTCACGAGAACGGTCTCCAGCTCGCCCCCGAGCTGTCGCGGATCTACACGAACCACCGCGAGCACGATCCGCTCGACATCGACGCCGCCCGTCGGCTCGCCTGCAGCGACGACGAGATCCCGGTCGGAATCCTGTACTGCAACCCCGAGGTCCCGTGCTACGAGGAGCTGCGGGGAGCGGGCCAGGCGCGACCGGCCGACCGCATCCGGGCAAGCCTCGAGGCGGAGCTGGACAAGTTCACCGTCTGGCCCGCAGGCGTCGAACGCGCCGCGGCATGACCATGGAACAGACCGGCGAATTCCAGGGGCAGATCGCGTTCCACCTGACGGGCGCGCCGGGCGGGCACCTCGAGCCCGTCGACGCCCCGGTGAGGCCGGCGCTGTTGGCCCCCTATCGCGATCTGGCGGCTCTCCGTTACGACTATCCCGTGGTCCTGGTTGAGGATTCGACCGACGACGCATGCGTATGCTCGCTCACGGCGCTCGTCGATGACTTGCTCAGGGACAGCGCGCCGCGCGGGACCGAGGGGGAACGGGTCCGTCGGGCCGTCCTCCGTGCCGAGCGCGAGATCCGCAGGCTTCTCGCCGCGGGCGCACGCGGGACACTGTCGGATCTCTGGGCACGGGCCGCCCCGCACCTCGCCGAGGAGGTCGATCACCTGAAGGTCGACGGCGTCCTCGCCGACTGCGATCACGAGCTTCCGCGACGGGTGATCGACCACGCGTGGCGAAGCGTCCAGCGCCAGAAGGCGTGGCGCTTCCATGCCGATGTGGACCGGCTCGTGCAGGCGCTGTCGGACGTCCTCCGCGCCGCGTTCATCCACTCCGAGCCCGGGCGCCGGCCTGAAAGCCTCGAGGCAGCGTTCGGCTCGCTGCACCGAGACCAGTTCGATTTCGAGATGATGTCGCGCCTGCTCGGCCGGAGCGCGCCGCGGGACGAGCTGCCGCCCGACCGCCGGGAGCGGATCCAATGGGTACTCGAGGTGCTGAGGCGGCAGCGGTTCTTCGATCCTCCTCACGGCGCCGAGCTCGCGCAATCGGCCGCGCCGCCGTTCGAGTACCGCTTCAGCAGCTGCGCGGATGCCATCGAGGCGTTCCGGGAGCGGCTCCCGAATGTCGTCGAGTTCGTCAAGGCGATGTCGATCGCGGAGCTGGAGGCGGAGGGTCGCTACGTCAGCTCACAGCACGACGCGTTCTTCCAGAGCTTCGACGAGAACTCGCTCTCCCGCGATGACCTGGCGCGGTTCCCCGACTACCTCGTTTCCGTGCACGGTGACGAGAGCGGCGCGGTGATCGACCTGCTGTCCTCGGGGCTGCCGGTCAAGGTGCTCGTCGAAACCGAGGAGCTGCTCGCCCCCGAGCACTTCGGGGTCCACCTGCGGAGCACGCAGCTGGCGAGCACGGTCATCGGGCTCATGGACGTGTTCGCGTTCCAGGCGACGAGCTCGAGCCTGTACCAGCTGCGCGAGCGGCTGCTTGCCGGTCTTCGCTACACGGGCCCGACCCTGCTCAGCGTCTTTTCGGGCACGGCCGCGCCGTCCAGCGACCTGCCGCCGTACCTGCTGTCGGCGGCGGCGCTCGAGGGGCGGGCGTTTCCGGCCTTTACCTACGACCCCACCGCCGGGCCGGACCTGGCATCGCGGTTCTCGGTCGACGAGAACCCGCAGCCCGAGCTCGACTGGCCGCTCGCGCCGCTCGAGTACGCTGACGCGTCGCTCCAGCGCGTCGTCGAGGAGGTCCCGTTCACACTCGTCGACTTCGCGGCTTGTGACCGGCGGTATGCGCGCCACTTCGCGCGGATCTCGCGCGAGCACTGGAGCGACGAGACGGTCCCCGTCGACGAGTGGCTGGCGCTCCACCCCGCCGAGGCCGAGACACGTGTCCCTCACGTCCTGGTTGTCGACGAGACTGACCGCCTAGAGCGGCTGATCGTCGATGCGAGGCTGATGCACGCCGCTCGTCGCTGCCGCGAGCTGTGGCACGGGCTCCAGGAGCTCGGCTTGGCGCATCTGCGCGTCGAGCCGGCGCCCGTCGATGAGGCGGTGGGAGAGTCGGTCGCGGAGGAGCCGGAAGCGGAGGTCGTGGTGCAGGCCGCCGCCGACGATCCTTGGATCGAGACGCCGCGCTGCTCGACCTGCAACGAGTGCACCGGGATCAACGACCGCATGTTCGCCTACAACGACAACAAGCAGGCGTACATCAAGGATCCCGACGCCGGCAGTTTCCGGGAGCTCGTCGAGGCGGCGGAGTCGTGCCAAGTGGCCGTTATCCACCCCGGAAGGCCGCGCAACCCTCACGAGCCGGGCCTCGAGGACCTGATCGAGCGAGCGAAGGCGTTCCAGTAGGCGGGCTCGGCGAGCGGGGACGGTAGTTAGCCGCACGCGATCGAGGCTCGCCCCGGATGCCGACAGCGCTGCAAGCTGGTTGGATCGCAGGCAAAGTCAAGGAGCTGTCACATGCGTCGAGACCGCCTGCACATCGTGATCGCCGGCGGCGGTGTAGCCGCCGTGGAAACCTTGCTCGCCCTGCGCGAGCTCGGCGGCTCGCGCGTCGAGATTACCCTTCTGTCGCCCGAGCGTGAGTTCCTCTACCGCCCGGTTACGGTCGCCGAGGCCTTCGATCGCGACCAAGCCCACAGCTATGCGCTTGAAGACATCGTCAACTACGAGGGCGGTGGCGAGATGATCTGGGATCGTCTCGAGAGCGTTACGGCGGGCGAGCGTGTCGCCGTCACGGCCTCCGGCACCCGGGTCCCGTTCGACGCCCTGATCGTCGCGACAGGCGCGATCCCTACCGAGCCGCTGCCGGGTGCGCTGACCTTCCGCGGCCGCGGTGACGTCGTGGCGCTGCGCGGCGTCCTGGACGACCTGCTCGCAGGAACCGCTCGCTCAATCGCCCTGACGTTGCCCGCGGAGCGGACCTGGCCACTGCCAATCTACGAACTGGCGCTGATGACCGCGGGGACGCTCCAACAGCACGGCTGCGATGCCCAGGTGTGGCTGGTAACGCCCGAGGAGGAGCCGCTCGAGTTGTTCGGGCCTGCCGGGTCACGCGCGATAAGGGAGATGCTGAAGGCGCGCCATGTGCGCCTTCAAACCTCCTCGTGCCCGTCGGTCGTGCGCGGCCGCGCGCTCGTATTGGCGGGTGGCGGTGAGATCTACGTGGACAGAGTGGTGACGCTTCCGGAGCTGGTCGGCCCGCGGCTGCGCGGCCTTCCCCACGATCAGCACGGGTTCATCCCCATCGATAGCCACGGGCGCGTCAGCGGTCTCCAGGACATCTACGCGGCCGGCGACGTCACGACCTTCCCGCTCAAGCAAGGCGGCCTGGCAGCCCAGCAGGCTGATGCGGTAGCCGAGACGATCCTGGCGGATCTCGGGATTCCCGTGACGCCGAAGCCGTTCACACCCGTGCTGCGCGGCCTGGTAATGACTGACGGTGCGCCGCTGTACCTGCGCGCAGAACCGCAGCACTTGACGCGCGAGACGTCCGTCGCAATCGACGCGACACCGCGCCACAGCAACGCGAAGAACGCTTCGTTCGCGGCCGGTCGAGCGCTCTGGTGGCCGGACGCGAAGATCGCCGGCCGCTACCTCGCACCGTTCCTCGCGAGCGCCCGTCCGCAACCGCTGACCTCCGCACTGCTCACAGACAGAATCGCTGCTCCGCCGCCATTCTCCGTTGCCGATGAGGACGACGCGAGCGAGTTCGCGTTCATACTTGCCGATTACGACGCGCGGTGGGGCGACTTCAACGGCGCAGTGGATGTACTCGACGGCGCCGAGGCGCTTCAGGGCACGCTGCCCCCCGAATACGAAACCAAGCGCCAACAGTGGCGCTTGGCCGCGGCGCGCTGACGCGCGAGCCGGGATGGCGCGTCCGGCGCGAGTGCCGTCAGGCCGCTCGCGGTCGAGCCAATTGCGGGTGTGAGGCGGTCGCCACCGGCCAGCGTTGGCTGGAATGAGGGAGGACGACCGTGACTTCTCGGACCAGCGGTCCAACGTGGGAACCGCGCTGATTTGCGACCGTTGCGACTTTCTACGTATTGCCCGGAGGCTGATGCGAGAACGACACTCGGCCCGCTGTGGCTGTCCGCTTGGGCTGAGATCGGGCGCCAGGAGCGGCGACGGGCTTCCGAACAAAGCTTGGCTTGAGTCATTCTCTACTGAGGGCGCCGAGTCGCCTCGGACCATCAGCCAGGAAGTCTTTTGATGGTGATCCCTAGCCCATTTCCGGACCTTGAGATTCCGGAGGTCCCCTTGACGGACTTTGTCCTCGCGCGTGCGGGGGAGTTCGGTGACAAGCCAGCGTTGATCGATGCGGCGACCGGCCGGACGATCAGCTATGCGCAGCTGGCGGAGTCGGTGCGTGCTGTTGCGGCTTGCCTGGCGGAGCGGGGTTTCGGCAAGGGTGAGGTGTTTGCCCATCACGCCCCGAACTTGCCCGAGTATGCGGTTGCCTTTCACGCGGTCGCGACGGTCGGGGGCGTGAATACGACCGCCAATCCGCTTCTGAGGGCCGAAGAACTCGCGGCGCAGCTCAAAGACTGCAGCGCGCGGTTCTTGGTGACGGTGCCCGAACTGCTGGAGAAGGCGAGCGTCGCGGCACAGCTAGCTAGTGTCGAGGAGATCTTCGTGTACGGCGAGGTCGAGGGTGCGACGCCGTTCGCGTCGCTGCTCGAGGGGGGTCGCGTGTCGCCCGCAGCCGCGATCGATCCCGACCAGGATCTCGTCGCGCTCCCGTATTCCAGCGGCACGACTGGGCTGCCGAAGGGCGTGATGCTCACACATCGAAACCTGGTCGCCAACATTTGTCAGACCACCGGCCTGTTCCATACGAGTGAGGCTGATCGCAGCATCGCGGTGCTGCCGTTCTTCCATATCTACGGACTCGTCGTGATCATGAACTTGGTTCTGGGGCGCGGCGCCACGATCGTGACGATGCCGCGGTTCGAGCTGCGCGAATTTCTGCGGGTGATCCAGGACTACCGGATAACCCGCGCTGCCGTCGTTCCGCCGATCGTGCTCGCGCTGGCCAAGCATGCGCTCGTGGACGAGTTCGATCTCTCGAGCTTGAAGTTCGTCGGCTCCGGCGTCGCGCCGCTGTCGGCCGAACTCGAGGTCGCGTGCGCTAAGCGGCTCGGCTGCCTCGTCCAGCAGGGCTACGGGCTGACCGAGACCAGCCCCGTGACCCACACCGTCCCGGAGGATCTCGCGGGCCAAGTGCCCGGGTCGATCGGTCACGCGGTTCCGAATACCGAGTGCCGAATCGTTGACGTGGCCACCGGCGAAGACAGCCCTACAGGCGAACCGGGCGAGTTGCTGATTCGCGGTCCGCAGGTGATGAAGGGTTACCTCAACAACCCTCACGCGATCGCGCTAGCGATCGACCCCGACGGCTGGCTGCACGCCGGCGACGTCGCCCGCATTGAGGAAAACGGCTCGCTGCGGATCGTCGACCGCATTAAGGAGCTGATCAAGTACAAGGGTTACCAGATCGCACCCGCGGAACTGGAGGCGTTGCTGCTCACCCATCCCGCGATCGCCGACGCGGCAGTGATCCCGCTGCCCGACCAGGACGCCGGCGAAGTGCCAAAAGCGTTCGTTGTGCCGAACGGGTCGATTACGCCACGCGAGCGGACCGCAGCGATGGCTGGTCAGGCTCGCCGGTAGGAAGGCAGCAGTTCGATCGGCTTCGGAGGCGGCGGGCTCCTGCGTTCCTATCCGCGCCGCAGCCGCGGGTCGGATGGCATCAGTGGTTTGCGCCGATGTGCCCAGCTGCCGTCGCCTTGATAGTGACGCTCGATGTCACGTTTCGAGGTCGTAATCTGCGGCGGCGGGGTCGCCGGCATCGAGGGTGCCCTGCGCCTCCGGCGGCTCGCCGGCGAGCGAGTGCAACTCACGCTGGTGTGCTCCGACGCGAGCCTGAAGTATCGTCCGCTCGCGGTTCAGGAGCCGTTCGGTCTGTCCGGCGTGCGTCGCTATCCGCTCGAGCGCATCGCGTCAGACGTGGGCGCGCACTGGGTCAGGGACAGGCTCGCGTCGGTGGAACCCGCCGACCGGAGGCTCCGGACGGAAAGCGGGGCCGAGCTCGGGTACGACGCGCTGTTGCTTGCGATCGGGGCAAGCGAAGCATCGTCCTGCCCAGACGCGCAGGTGTTCACCGACCACGCGTCGAGCGAAGCGTTCGACCAGATTGTCCGCGGCGTTGAGGCGGGATCAGTCGAGGCGGTCGCGTTCGTTGTGCCCCACGAATGGGTGTGGCCGCTGCCGCTCTACGAGCTGGCCCTGATGACGGCACATCGTGCGCGGTCCATGAACCGCAGCCCCGAGCTCACCTTCGTCACTTGGGAGGGCCGGCCGCTCAAGGCATTTGGCCGCGCCGCTGGCGACGCGGTCGTCGACCTGTTGCGCGAGGCAGGGGTCAGATTGCACACAGGCGTGGCTGCGTGCGTACCGGCTACCGGCATCGTTGCGTTCGCCGGCGTTGAGGTGCATGCCGACTGGATAGTGACCCTGCCGAGGCTCACAGGCCCAGCCATCAAGGGAATCTCCGCCGGGAGCCGGTGGTTCGTGCCGATCAACGAGCGGTGCGTGGTTCCATCAACCGACGGCAGAGTGTTCGCCGCCGGAGATGTCACAGACTTTCCGGTCAAGCACGGCGGCATCGCCGCCGAGCAGGCGGATACGGCGGCAGCCGGTATCGCCCACCTCGCCGGCGTCGCAGACCGCCCCCCGCCGTTCAGACCCGTGATCCGCGGCGTCCTGCTGGCGGGCTCCCGGCGCGTGTACGTGTCCGCACGCGTGATCGACGGTCTCGGTTGGGAGTCGCAGATTCATGAGCAGCCGCCGTGGCCGGCGCAAGAAAAGATCGTCGCTGAGGAGCTCGGCAACTACCTTCGACTGACTTACAGCGGATAACCTGCCTCGGAAAGTCCGGCGCAGTCGCTCAGGCGAGTACCGGGACGCATTCGTGATCGTGCCCGTCCCTCCCACGCGTGCCCTGACACGACGTCGCGTTTGAAAGGACGCCGCCGCTATCCGCGGAGGGCGACGATCGCGGTGCGGCGCCGATCGTCTGGACTCGATTGTCGCGGGTTCGCCTAGCCAGCCTGCGAGCCGTGCCGGATTCTCCCGACGGCCGCCCGTTCGCGCGTGGCGTGTTTCCAAGGATCGACGCTAGGACATCCGTGCCGCGTCGGCGGCAGTCGGGTTATGCCGGGTGGAGGGTTACGGGGTTCCCGGTCCGAGACAGCGTGTTATTACGGATGACTTGTTGGTGCTTGGGGGAGGAGGCTTAGCAAACTCAGCGAAGGCGATCGTCAAATTAAGAGGGTGCCGAGAGTTCGGACGGCACACCTGCCCATCGTGGTTCCTTTCCACGGTGCGTGTCCGATTCGGTGGCACCGTTCTCCTTACACCGGAGGGAGGAAGTACAATGGCAACCACCACGGCAGAAGAAGTTCGGCGGGAAATCGGTGCCGAGCGGCCGTTGGAGTCGACGACAACGCTTGACTGGGGCAACTCGGCGCCCCTTGCATTACTCGCCTTTGCCGTCACCACATTCATGCTGAGCATGATCAACGCCAAGGCGGTCGCGGTGGGCGTGACTCCTGTGGTGTTCGGCGTTGCGCTGTTCTTCGGCGGCCTCGTGCAGCTGATCGCCGGCATCATTCAGCTCCGGACCGGAAACACCTTCGCCGGCGTCTTGTTCTCTGGCTTCGGCGCGTTCTGGATGTCGTTCTTCGCGCTCGGTCAATGGTTCCTCAAAGACGTGCCAGTGCCACTGATCGGACATGCGGTTGGCTTGTTCCTGTACGCGTTCGGCATCTACGTCGTCGTCATGTTCGCCGTCTCGCTGCGCACGAACGCCGTCGTCGTGCTGGCGCTTGGCCTGCTCATCGCCGTGTTCTTCCTGCTCGGCGCGGGGAACTACGGCGCTCACACCACGCTGATCCATTGGGGCGGCTACCTCGGCCTCGCCGCGGCGGCGTGCGCGTTCTATCTGGCCCTGGCGGAGCTGTGCGAGTTCTCCTACGGGCACAGCGTGTTCCCGCTATGGCCACTCGCCAGGAGGTGACCCAGCGAAACTGACGACATCGAGATTGGCCGGTCGAAGGAGGCTTTGGTGGGCGGTTACGAGGACACATACCGGCAGTGGCGAGAGGATCCCGAAGGGTTCTGGCGAGCCGCGAGCACGGTGATTGATTGGGATCGGCCGCCCGATACGATCATCGACCGGTCGGTGAAACCGAGCCCGACGTGGTTTTCGGGCGGGGAGCTCAACACCTGCTTCAACGCGCTCGATCGCCATGTGCGCGACGGACGTGGCGAGCAGGCGGCGTTGATCTACGACAGCCCCGTGACGGGCGTCGTGCGGCGCTACTCGTATCAGGAGCTGCTCGACGAGGTGGCCCGCTTCGCAGGTGCTCTGGCGCGCGAGGGCGTCGGGCAAAGCGACCGCGTAGTCATCTACATGCCGATGGTCCCCGAGGCGGTGATCGCGATGCTCGCGTGTGCCCGCCTCGGGGCCGTCCACTCCGTAGTATTCGGCGGGTTCGGGGCTAATGAGCTGGCCGCCCGAATCGCCGACTCTGGCGCGACGATGGTGATCTGCGCTTCGTGCGGGATCGGCCCTGCCGGAGTCACGCCGTACAAACCGCTCGTGGACCGGGCGTTCGAACTGCTCGATGGGCAGCCGATTCGCTGCATCGTCTTGCAGCGGCCGGAAGGACCCGCCCCGCTCCAGCCCGGGCGGGACGTCGAGTGGGATGAGTTCACCCGGGATGCTGCACCAGCGAGTTGCGTGTCCGTCGCCGCTGCCGACCCGCTCTACATCCTCTACACGTCGGGGACCACCGGCTTGCCGAAGGGAATCGTGCGAGACAACGGGGGCCACGCCGTGGTGTTGAGGTGGTCGATGGAGGCGATCTACGACGTGCGCCCCGGCGAGGTGTACTGGGCTGCCTCCGATATCGGATGGGTGGTGGGCCATTCCTACATCGTGTACGCCCCGCTGCTGCACGGGTGCACCACCGTCCTTTACGAGGGCAAACCCGTTGGCACGCCGGACGCGGGAGCGTTCTGGCGCGTGTGCGCCGACCACCGCGTTTCGGTGATGTTCACCGCCCCCACCGCGATCCGCGCCATCAAGCGCGAGGACCCGTCGGCCGAGCGCATGCACGCTTATGATCTGAGCGCGCTCCGCACCCTGTTCCTGGCCGGCGAGCGCCTGGATCCGGACACACTTGTGTGGGCCGGCGAGCATCTCAAGCGACCGGTGATCGACCACTGGTGGCAGACCGAGAGCGGGTGGCCGATGGCGGCCAACTGCGTGGGGCTCGAATTGCTGCCGGTCAAGCCGGGCTCTCCGACCAAGCCGGTTCCGGGGTACGACGTCCGCATTCTCGACGAGCAAGGAGCCGAACTGCCCACGGGCCAGAGCGGCGCCGTGTGCGTGCGGCTGCCGCTTCCACCGGGGTTTGCGCCCACGCTGTGGAGGGCAGACGAGCGATTCGTCGACGCCTACCTTTCCCGCTACGACGGGTTCTATCTCACCGGAGACGCCGGGTATCTCGACGAAGACGGCTATCTGTACGTGATGAGCCGAATCGACGACGTGATTAACGTGGCCGGGCACAGGCTCTCGACGGGGCAGATGGAGGAGGTCCTCTCCAGCCACCCGGACGTCGCCGAATGCGCGGTCGTGGGCGTTGCGGACGAGTTCAAAGGTCAGATTCCCCTCGGCTTTGCCGTCCTGAAGGCGGGCGTCGAACGACCTCACAAGGCCATCGCCGCCGAGTTGGTGGCTCTCGTCCGCGAACAGGTCGGGCCGGTCGCCTCGTTCAAGACAGTGGCAATCGTCGACGCCCTTCCCAAGACGCGATCCGGAAAGACCCTGCGCGCCACGATCCGCAAGATCGCCGACGGCGAGCCGTGGACCATCCCGCCCACGATCGAAGACGCCGCCGTGCTGGACGACTTCGTCAACCTGCTGCCGACCCTCAACAAGGCCGCCGGCACGACGATCCCGTCGTGAACACCGGCGAACAGGATGTCGGCTAAAGGCGCCGCGTTCTGGCACGATCCTAACGCTCGCGGTGGCCCAGTCGTTCCGGAGCGCCGAACCATCGACAAGATCACAACGGATCCGGGCGCCAGCGAACGAGGAGAGCGGGCTTGCGGAACGGACGACCGATGCCGTCGGATGCTTCGCGACATCTGGCGACCAGACCCATGATGGGATCCGCCGCCATCGGCGTCGCCGGCTCGCGGCTCGCCGAGACGATCGTCTCGCGGCTGGCGCGGTGCGGCGGGCCGAATCGCTGAGCGGCCCGGCGCGGGCCATGCGCGGGCGCCGGATTCCTGGCCGAGCGGGCTTTCACGCTTGACCGAGGCACTTGGCCGGCGGCGAAGGATCGGGTAGACTCGAACCGGAATCCTGGCCCGTGGAGGGATCAGGCATGGGGGTTGTGTACCGGAGGATCAGACATTTTGTGCGTGGGGCGTTTTCCCGCCCGTCTCGGCCGGGACTCCACCTCTGGTTTGTGTTTGCCGCGGTTCTGTCCCTCGCCGTCGGGGCTTACTTGCGCCAGCCCCAGGCGCAGGCGGCGGGACCGGCGGACACGATCACGGTGAAGCTGTCGCCCAACAGCATCGTCGCCAATGGCGTCTCGTCCAGCCTTGTGACGGCGACGCTGCCTCTCCCCCTACCGGGGCAGACCGTCGTCTTTTCATCCACCGACAGCGGCATCCGCTTCGGCCCGACCATCGACGATTTCAACGGCACCTACACCGCCACGTTAACCAGTTCCACCACCGTCGGGACCCCGACGATCATTGCCACGAGTTCGTGGATGGGTCAGCAGATCTCGGGGGCGGCGTCTCTGACGCAGACCCCAGGGCCGGCGAAGAACATAACCCTGAGCATCGAGCCGGGGTCGATCGTCGCAGACGGGCATTCGTACGCCATCGCGACCGCCACGGTTACGGACGATCATGGTAATCCGGTCCCTACGGACGCGGTTGCGTTCTCCTCCACGGATCCAGCCGAGAACGTCGTGGGGACGACGAACGGCGGGAACGGGACCTACCGTGCGGCGATCAGGAGCTCAACCACGCCTGGCGAGGCGGTGATCACAGCGACGGACACGAGCGCCAACCTCAGCGTCAGTTCGGAGCTGGACCAGACCGAGAGCCCCGGGCTGAATCAGACCGTCACCGGGAGCCTGCTGACGTTGGTGAGTGCTGAGTGGACGTTCCAGTACACGCCCGTGTACACGATGGTTCGCCGCCTCGTCGTGACCGGGGTGCCGGTCGGCTCCAGCCTGCTGGTCGGCTGCCACGGCGCAGGCTGCCCCTTCTCCACGCATCTCATCGTGATCGGCGCCAGCAGAGGATGCGGGGCGAAAGGGCGCACGTGTGGAACCGACCGGACAATCAGTCTCACCCGCGAGTTCCACCGTTCCCGCCTCCATGTCGGGACGCGGGTGACATTAGTCATTACCCGACCTCTGTGGATAGGCAAGTACTACGCGTTCACCGCCCGTGCCAGCGGTCCGCCGTCCGTGCGCCTAGCTTGTATGGCCCCAGGCGAAACCCATCCTGGAGTGGCTTGCTAAGGCGCCGAGCCAAACCGGCGTTACCGACAGTCCTGAAGGAACTCTGGGCGCTCCGGTCGCCTCCTTTAGCACCTCCGGGTCGGGATCGGCGCTACTGCTTTTGCTCTAAGGGGAGCGCGGAGTCGGCGATCACAACTGGGGAGGACGGAGGTGCCAGCTCGCTGACCGGCGGGGGAGCAGGCGCGTCGGCCTTCTTCCAGCGCGATTTGCAAGCTCCACGGGGCCTTGCTTTGGCACCGCGAGGCGTACCGCGGCACTTAGCTCTCGGGGCGAGCAGCACTGAGCCGATTTGCGGACCGTGCGCGCCCTCTTCGTCTGATCCAGCAAATGAGATCTCGGTTGTGTCGTGTTTCCGCTAGGTTTCGCCTATGAGCAGCAGCGGGCCGGGTCACGCCAAGCGTGTTGGTGATTGGATGCATGCCGGTGTGGTCAGCTGTCCGACCGACGCGTCGTTGACCGAGGTCGCCCGGATCATGAGCGATCACCGAGTGCATGCCGTCGCGGTCGCGGACATCGAGCACAGCCGTCCGTGGGGCACCTGGCACATGATCACCGACGCCGCGCTCATGAAGGCGCTCGCTAACGGGGAGCCGAGAACCGCCATCGAAGTCGCGGGCCCGGATGCCTACACGATCTCGGCCGGCGAGTCGGTCAACCAAGCTGCGATACTCATGGCCGACCACGGCGTCTCGCATCTCGTTGTAATGCACGAAGCCGCGGGCTATCCGATCGGGATCATTTCAACGCTCGATGTGGCGGCGGCGCACGCCGAGGCTCCGGCCAAGGAAGCCCGAGCCCGCTGACTTCTGCATCGTCGTCGAAGCGCTCGCAGCGAGCAAACCTGCGCCGAGGCGAAGCGATCGCCGAACACCCTGCGACCCTCCGGTCACTGGCGTAGATCGACCCGGTGGGTGACCGGCTGCGGGGCGGCTCCGTCCGCCCGCAGCCAGTCACGCTGCTCTTATTCGGCGAGCGGCTGTCCGGTCTCAAGCAGCGTCTTGAGACCGCTGAGAACCGCTATCCAGCCGGTCCCCGAGACGCTTTCGGCGGTCTTTGGCGATTCCTCAAGCTTGTCGTGCACGACCGTAACCAGGCAGGTGCCGTCTTGCTGCGGTTCGATCTCCCACGTGACGCGGCTGTGGGGCTCGGCGGCTGCTTCGGGGTCATAAAGCGATCGCCAGGTGTGTTGCAGGCGCCGTGGCGGATCGGCCTCGAGTACCTCGCCGTCGACCCATTGCTGGGAGCGGTCGGTCGAGTAGCCGTTGTACGCGGCGCCCGGCTCGAACGTCGAGTCGACATAGGAGCCGTGGAAGTACTTGGTTGTGAACTCGGGCCTTGTAATTGCCTCCCAAATTCGCTCTGGGGTCGCCTTGATAAACAGCTGGTAGACCTGGGTTGCCTGCGCTGTCGTCGTCGTCATTCGATCCCCTCCAATCGGAGCTTGAGCTCCGCGAGCGCGGACACGCGGAGCTCGGTGTACTTGTCTATCCAGCGGTCGTGGATGAGCCGGATCGGCACCGGATTGAGGTAGTGGTGCTTCTCCCGTCCTGACCGCCGGGTGACGACCAGCCCGGCCTCCTCGAGCACCCGCAAGTGCTTCATCACCCCGAAGCGCGTCATATCCAGCCCGGACTCGAGCTCGGTGAGCGTGCGGCCGTCACGCTCAAACAGCCGGTCGAGCAGATGCCGCCGCGTCGGGTCCGCGAGGGCCTTGAAGACGCCGTCATCGTCGTCCACCGCTTGGATGATACGTGACCTTTCGGTCACATTTCAAGCGGGTCAAGCAACAGCCGGCGAAGAGCGCGATCAGTGCCGCAAGCACTCGCCGAAATCACGGCGCGTCTGGGGGAGCCGCAGGGTCCGGGAGATGCGTGCACGGGTCGGCGCGTACCGGCTCCACCCCGACGGTCCAGAGTGGCAGTAGATGCTGGAGGACCCGTGTGCCACGAGCTCGCGTTGTCGACGATCTGGGCTATCTCGACAAAGTCGATGGTGGGCGCGACACCGTACAGGCCGGTCACTCGCTGCGCCGGTTCCGGGTCGAAGAAGGCTCTGCGGCGTCCTTCTTGAGCAAGTCCACCTGGCGACCCGTAGCAGCTCGACCTTTTGCGAATCGGGGGTGACCCTAATGCCGCGGAAAGCCGCGGTCTGGCGACGGCACCTTCCACGATCTAACAGCACGCGGCGGTCCACCGACGCTGCTGGCCTCGGCAAGTCTTCTTCGCCGATTGCCGGGGCCAGCACCTCGGCGTGCGGAACCCCCACCGCTGCCGATGCAGACCAGGCTCCGGCTGCCCGCGAGCCCGAGACCTCGACTGCGCGCGATGCGCTGATCCTCGTAGGATCTTGGTCATGCCTCCCGCCCCCGCCTTCGCGGCCAAGCTCAACGAGCAGATCGCCAACGAGTTCGCCGCGCATCAGCAGTACATCGCTTGCGCCGTCTACTACGACTCGGAGGCGCTGCCGCAGCTGGCGCGCTTTTTCTACCGGCAGGCCCTGGAAGAGCGCGACCACGCGATGATGATGGTCCAGTTCTTGCTCGATACCGACAGCGACGTCACGATCCCGGGCGTCGAGGCGCCACGTGCGCGGTTCGAGGATGTGGTTGGGCCGATCGCGCTCGCGCTTGAGCAGGAGCGTCGCGTGTCCGAGCAGATCAACGCTCTTGCGGCCACCGCCCGGGAGGCGGGCGACTACACCTCCGAGCAGTTCATCCAGTGGTTCATCCGCGAGCAGATCGAGGAGGTGGCGACGATGAGCACCTTGCTCCGGGTCGCCGAGCGTGCGCGTGCGGATCAAGCCGATATCGAGGACTTCATCGCGCGTGAGCACCAGGACCCAGCTGAGCAAGATCCCACGGCTCCACACGCCGCCGGGTCACGGTGACGTCCGTCGCCCGGCCGCTCGCTCGGTCCTGGCGCTAGGGGCGATTGTCAGAAGTGGAAAAGAAGCGTTTGACACATTGACGCACTCACTTTTCGGGCTGATGATCTTACGCATGAACTCGTCATCACTCACGCTTGTGCTCGGCGCGACGGGCAAGACAGGCTCGCGCGACCTCCGTTTCGCCCTGGTGGGATGACTTGACAATGCCCGGCTGTACTGCCATCGTGAGTACATGTCAACGACCAAGGAAGACCGGCTTCAGATCAGGGTCGATCCGGCGGACAAGCTTCTTCTCGAACGGGCAGCCGCCGCCTCGCACCTGAACGTCTCAGCGTTCGTGGTTCAGGCCGCTGCGTCGAAGGCCGAGGAGATCCTCGCCGAGCGCTCAAGCATCCGGCTCTCGGCGCAGGCTGCAGCGGCGTTCAGCGAAGCGCTCGAGCGGCCCGCGGAGGTCAACGACCGGCTCGCGCGAGCGCTGCGACGCAAGCGCAAGTTCAGCTGGCTTGACTGAGCTGCGCCGGCCGGCGCTGCTCGACCCACGCCGACACAATCGCGAACAGTTCGACAGCGGCCAACCTACGCTCGACGAATGGCTGCGCCGACACGCCGGCCAGAACCGGCGCCGTGATACCGCGGCCATCTGGGTAATCACGGACGCCCGGGACGCCGTCGTAGCGTACGCGAGCGTCGCGATGACCGGCATCGATCGCTCCGCAGCGCCGGAGGCGCTCGCCAAAGGCGCACCCGATCCCATCCCCGCACTCCTGCTCGGCAGACTGGCAGTCGACCACCGTTACGGGAACCTCGGGATCGGAACGGCCCTCGCCGCGCACGTGCTCGCCACCGTCGTCGAGCTGAACGAGAAGGCCGCGTGTCGAGCGGTCGTTGTCACCGCGCTCAATGCGAGCGCCCGCACCTGGTGGGAGCGGTTGGGGTTCCATCCGTTCGATCCTGACGAGCCTGAGCTGCTCGACCTCTACCTACTGACCTCCGAGATCGAGGCCACACTCCGGCGCTTCCGCTAGCACCGCCACCCCCCGTCCGCGCAATTCGGGTCCGCCGACCGACGGGGGCCTGAGGCTCGGCGGGCGGCAAGAGCAGGTCTCTTTCTCCCGCAAGACCAGATCGGTGCCGTCTGCGGCGCGCGCCCTAACCTAATCCTCGCCCGGGAACGGTGGGCCGTGCCAGATGTCACTCACCTCGATGCCACGGCCGACGACCTCGTCGTGGGCCTCGATGTCGGAGACGATCAGCCCGCCCTGAGCCGAGCCGGGCGCGGGGGTCGTGAGTCCGAGGCTGAAGTTGACCGAGGTCCCGGAGCCCGGCGGGGTGAACTCGAGAATCCGACGGCCGTCCAGCGAGGCGGCGTCGTCGAGCCTGAAACCGACGCGCTGGTAGAACTCCTTGGCTCGGTCGACGTCGGACACAGGGATGATCTGGACCCCGAGCTTCATGTCGACCTTCCCAACGCCCGTGCCGCTGCTCGTGTCGTGTGCTTCAGTGTGCTGATCGTTACCTCCTGGTTGGCGGTGAGGAGGTCCTCGGTTGGATTTTGTGCTGGTGACGGTCAAGCGGCCGACGCCGCAACCGTTTGGGCAAGCCCGGGGTACATGGAGGTGATGTCCTGGGCGAGCCTCGACTTCACCGAGCGGGTCAGGTCGTCGGCGAGGACCTCGAAGTCGCCGGCGAGGATCGCGTCGGCGACCTGGACCGCGACATCTCGCGGATCGGTTTTGGGGACGTCGAGGTCGGCGACCATGTCAGTGTCCATGTAGCCGACGTGTACCGCGGTGACGGTCGTCCCCTGCTCATGCAGTCGCGTCCGCATCGAGTTGGTGGCCGACCAGGCGGCTGCCTTGGAGACGTCGTAGCCCGAACCTGTCGCGTACCAGGACAGCACCGACAGGACGTTGATGAGCGCGCTCGAGTCGTGGCGCGCCAACACGGGCGCAAATGCCCGCGCGACGCGGATCGTCCCGAAGAGGTTCGTCTCGAGCTCGCTGCGGACGTCCTCGAACGGCGAGTCCAGGATGCTTGTCCGCAGGGACAGCCCCGCGTGGTTGACGACGATCGACACATCGGGTGCGGCGTGTGCGGCGGCGGCGACCGATTCGTCGTCGGTCACGTCGAGGACGAGCGGGACGATCCGCTCGTCGCGCGTCGGATGCGGAAGACGGGAGGTGGCGTAGACCTTGGCCGCGCCGCGAGTTAGCAGCTCGTTGACGAGCGCGCGGCCAAAGCCGCGGTTACCGCCCGTGACGAGTGCGGCTGCGCCTTCGATTTGGGTGCCTGGGGTGGACATGGCTGGTTCCTTCCTCTGGTTGGTTTCCCGAGCCGTCAAGATTTGATCTCGTGGTCGTTGACGTGGTCGTGCGTCGCGGCGGTCACGGCTGCGCCGGTGCGAGTGTCGTCCGCGGGGCTGTCTCGCGGGTCGGTCGAGTGCGCCACGCTTGGAGCGCGACGACGAGCGCGATCGCGGTGACGACGCTGCCGAAGACCTCGAAGGTCGATCCCAGCGAGATGTGCGTAACGAGGATCCCGGCGACCACGGCGGGGACTGATAGCGATGCGTAGGCGGCGACGTAGAACGCGGCCATGACCGCGGCCCGGTGCTCGGGCGGGATGGCCGCCACGAGCGCGCGGAGGCCGCCGAGGAATGCGGCGCCGAAGCCGGCACCACCCAGGATCGACCCGGCTAGATAGGTGGCGCTGGAGTCGGTCGCGGAGGCGAGGACGATCAGGGCCATTCCCGCCGCCAGCGCGATCGAGCCGGCGCTCGTGGCGATCCAGGGGGCGGTGCGTGCGGTCAGGAGCTGCGCGATCGTGGCCGATGCGGCGAGTGCCAGGATTCCGCTCCCGGAGACGATCACGTTGGTTGAGTGGAACAGCTGCAGCGCGAGCTGGGGGCCGAGCGAGAAGAACAGCGCGCCGATCGACCACGAGGAGAGCACGGCCAGGCCGGCGAGCACGAACGGCCGGCGGACCACCGAGGGGACCTTCGGGCGCCGGACGGTCAGGCGAAAGCCCGAGCGCTCGCGCACTGGCTCCGGCATCAGGTACGCGCCGGCGAGCGCGATCGTGGCGAGGCCCAGCAGCACGGCGTAGGGCAGGACGCGTGGCTCCCAGCCGATCCGGACCAGCGAGGATGAGACGAGGATGCCCAGGCCGACCCCGGCGGTCGCCGCCGCACCGTTGGTCAGCCCCACGGCGGTGGGATCGCGGCGGGGATGCAGGTCGAGCAGCGCCGCGCTGGCGGCGCTGAGCGCCGCGCCGGTGGCAAGACCCTGGATCCCGCGCGCCACGAACAGCCAGGCCGCCGAGTCGGCAACCATGAACAAGACGCTGGCGGCCATCACCCCGCCGAGCGCGACGAGCAGGACCGGTCGGCGGCCGACGTCGTCGGAGACGCCCCCGACGAGCAGCAGGCTGGCCAGCACCCCGAAGGCGTAGGTTGCGTAGATCAGGGTCAGCGTCAGCGGCGAGAAGCGCCACAGCAGGCTGTAGGCGTGATAGAGCGGCGACGGGGTGATCGAGGCGAACAGCCCGAGTCCGATCACGCCCGCAACCAGCGCGTACGCGATGCGGTTCGGCAAGACGCGCCGCCGCTCGGTCGGGTCCGGGACGGCGTAGAGCGTCGGTTGAGGTTGACGTTCGGTTCGAGCCTTCAGCGCCGACATCGGAGCCTCCTGGTTAGTTGCGTCACAAAACTGACCTGACTCACCCCGAAGGGCCGCGACCTCGGGATCGCGCTCGCCGGGCTGCGGCAATGGGGAGACACGTACCTGAGCGAGAAGCCGCCCCGCATCACCCGACGCAAATCCGACAAACGCCCGGTCATCGCCGCGTTCGTGACGAAGGGAACGGACGTGCTAGGCGCGGAGGAGATCGAGAGCGTCCCCGGGCCCGGGCTCAAGCAGCCTGAGACCGTGGCAGACCGCACCGAGGCCAGCCAGGTCGTTCAATGAATCCCGGCTGAAGCTGGCCATTGCGGGCTATCCGCGCGAAGCGGGACGCTCGTCGGCGTTTGGCCAGATGCGTGTGTCCCGATGACGCAGGAGAGCGACGCCGAACGTTGGGTGCGCCTGTCTCGCCACCCATGCCGAGCGAGTCAGTTTTCCCACGACCTTCGGTGCGAGGCGTAGAGTCGCCTATGCGACGCATTCAGCGACGAGGAGGTTGATATGGCCGGCGACGCGGCAACGGTTGCGCCGAATGTGTACAAAGTGCTCTTCGAGAACGACCGAGTAAGGCTGCTGGAGGCGCGGCTCAAGCCCGGAGACAGCTCCGCACTGCACTCGCATCCGGACTACCTCATCTACAACCTTGAAGACGGGAGGGTCAAGTTCGGTGGCCCGAGCGGCGAGGGCGAGGAAGTGGAGCTCAAGGCAGGCGACGTTATGTGGCGTGAGGCCGAAGAGCACACGGCCGAGGGCATCGGCTCGACAGACGTTCACGCTCTCCTCTTTGAGCTGAAGTAGCCAGAACATGAGGCGCGGTCGCGGGCATTCGCGGCGCTAGTCATCTCGACGCTCAGCGGCGCTACTGCTCCAACGCCTACGTGGCGACCGAGCCGAAGAATTGTTGTACCGCCGCGTAGAGTACGGACCGTGCTGACACCGGAGCGGGTCTCAACCGTCCGACGGCAGCGGACCTCGTATTCGCCAAACTCGGGACTCGAGCCGTGCCTACGCAATCGTCCGATTCTGCGTGCCGTCGCGTCCGACCTGGTCTCGGCGAAGACCCCGTACCTTGAGACCACTCCTTTCGCCGTCGACAAGGCCTGTAAGCGGACGACTCCCTTGGCGACGCGGGGATCATCGCGATTGAGGCAGCGTCCCATTGGTGTCGGCCGGTCGTGCCGGTTGGCACGATGCTGTGGAACCGGGGGCGACGGTGCGCGAGGCGTGGGCTGGCGGTCCTCCGCACCGCCGCCTACTCGCACCTGCTCTGCGCTAGCGGGACCCACCGAGTGGCCGCCAACGCGATCGCGCTACTCGAGGCAGCGCGGGGAGCGAAGCAATCGCGGCACGGCGGGCCCGGAGACGTGCCGTCGGATCGCGGTTGGGCTGGCCAGCGGAGCGGCGCCGAGCCGGCCGCCGCGCGTCAGGATGCAGGTGCATGTCAGTTGTAGTCTGTGGCCGTTCTAGCCCTCGCGGGCGTTCTCGTGTTCCTCTTGGAGGTCGACATATGCCGGGTCCCTTGCAGGTGATTGCCGTAAGCCTTGGTCCTGGCTCCGACTTTCATGGTCGGGTGTTGGCCGAGGTCGATCGTTTACAGGGCCGAGGAGTTCTGCGGCTGCTCGATCTGCTCTTCGTCTCGAAGAGAGACGACGGCACGATCGAGCGCACCGTCATCGGCGATGACGACTTTGGCGCACTGCTGTCCAGGATCGTGCCTTTGGGCGGCGCTGGTCTGGTGGAACGTGCGGCGGCCGGTTCGGCGGGGTTTGATCCGACTGACGCATTGGCACTGGCACATGCCCTGCTGCCTGGGACGGCGCTGGCGTTCCTACTCATCGAGCACGGTTGGGCGCAGCCGCTGTTCGATGCGATCGCGGAGACTGGAGGGGAGTTGCTGGGGGAGGGTTTCCTCACCGCCGAAGCTGGGTTGATTGTTGGAGCCGAGGTCGCGGCGATGGACGAAGCGGTGGAGGTGATTGCGGCGGCGCACGCCGCCGAAGCCGACGCGATGCTCCGAGCTATCGAGGCCGAGACGCGAGCAGCCGACGCGATCGCCGCCTCGGAAGCGATTCGTGCCGCTGCGGCAGCCGACGCCGTCCGAGCGTTGGTTAGGGCGGGCATCGTCGAGGAGGAAGCCACCCACGAGGCAATCGACGCTTTGGGTGCCGCCGGTCTCATCATTGCGGCGGCCGACGAGGCCACGGCTGAGGCTCTCGCTGAGGACGAGGCGGCAGTCGCGGCGGCCGACGAGGCCACGGCTGAGGCTCTCGCTGAGGACGCGGCGGCGGTCACCGCGGCCGACGAGGCCACGGCGAAGGCTCTCGCTGAGGACGCGGCGGCGGTCACCGCGGCCGACGAGGCCACGGCTGAGGCTCTCGCTGAGGACGAAGCGGCGGTCACCGCGGCCGACGAAGCCGCCGCCGAGGCTCTCGCTGGAGACGAGGCGGCAGTCGCGGCGGCCGACGAAGCCACCGCCGAGGCCGTCGCTGAGGACGCGGCGGCGGTCACCGCGGCCGACGGGGCCACGGCCGAGGCTCTCGCCGAAGACGAAGCAGCAGTAGCGGCGGCCGATGAGGCCGGGGCCGAAGCCGTCGCCGAAGCCGCCGCCGCGCTCAACGCAGCGTCCATCAGCTTGGCTGAGGCGCGGATCCTCCGCTATTTGCCGACGCCGTTGACCTTCGCGCTGATCGCAGACAAGCTGGGTATCTCCCGCTCGGCAGCGAAGGACCGCGCCGGGCGCCTCTACCAAAAGCTCGGGGTTCACAGTCGTGCCGATGCGGTCGCCCGGGCCCGTGGCCTAGGGCTCATCGACTGATATTGAGAATATGCCGTTTTCGCGTGGATCCGCAGGGCGCCGCGGAGTTCCGCGCCAGACCGGACAGCTGCTCCGCCGGCTGGGGCGGGCGCGGGATCGTGCCGGAGCAAAAGCGTGCCACTGGACGAGACTGACGAGCGCTGCGTGACGCGCGGACGCTCGAGCTTGCCTACAGACGGGCGGGCGCGTCGGCAAGAACGTCAGCGGCGAGCGCCTCGAGCGAATTCGCGACAGGAGCAACGCTCCACTGGTGACGTCGCGACGGGTGATGGTCAGAGGAACGCAATCGTGCGCCGGGCGGCCCGCTAGGCCCAACCGTAACGATCCCCACGCTACCGATGCGATCGCGGGCCCTCACGCCACTCCCACGGCGTAAGCGATCGCCCGCTCGTCGGCGGACGCACGCTGATCGCCGGCGTATCATCCTCGATCTGCCAGCCGTGGAGGCGTTTCAGAAGTTTGCCGCTAGTAGGACTTCGGTAGGTCGTTATGGCGGCAGTCTGCGCTGGCAGACCGGGCAGTGGTCGTGCCAGCACGCCAGCGCGGTCTGCAGACTGAGCTGGGTTTGGTAGAGGCTGATCAGGCTGCCGCCGGCTGAGGGCGGGCTGCGTCGGGGTCGCCGTGCGTGAGGCGGCAGCAGGTGAGGAACGCGTGGGCGATGCGCGAGGGGCTCACGCCTGAGCGGGTGCGCGCCGCCTTCGTGGCCAGCGAATCCGCCGAACGCGACCACGCGATAGCCGCCACCGCCGCCACGGGAGCCTCGCCTGGGCCGGATCTGGGATCGAGTGTGTCTACAAAGCGATCCTCGATTCGCGGACGAGTTCGGGCTCGTCCAGCGTCACGAACCTCACCTTGACCTGAAGCCGGCGGCGGATGCGTAAATGAGCGCAGCCTGGGTCCCTGGCGGTCATACGGACGGGGCTGCTGCTATTCAGCCCGGCGAGCACGGAGGAGAAGCCTGGGATCGCCGGGCCGAGAACGGCGCCTGCGACCCAGAACGACTTCCGGGACACCTGTCATGCGCTGCGCAGGGCTCGATCGAATTCGTCCGTCGTGATGGGTCCTACGTAGTGTGTGCCGTCGATGTAGACATCGGGCACCGCCGGCGCGCCGCTCGCCACCGCCTGACGGATCTGCTTGACGACGGCCGCTCGATAGCGCCCCGCGCGAACCTCCTCCCGGAGACGACCGGGATCGGGCACGCGGTACTCCGCCCTCCCCAGCAGTTCGTTCTCGTCCCTCGGGGCTGACATCGCAAAATCGTCCAGCAGCTCAAAGAACCTCCCTTGAGCCGCTGCAGCTTCGAGAGCTTCCGCTGCTGGAAGGGACAGCGGATGGACGTCGGCGAGCGGCAGCTGGCGGACCGCGAGTCGGATTCGGCGTGAATCGGCGAACCGTGACAGCAGGCGGTACGCGCTTCGACAAGGCTCATTGGAGATGTCGATGTAAATGACGACCGTCGGTGCTCCTTCGGGTCCGCGGGTCCGGTCGGTCCCGCCGATCGGCGGGTCGAGGTGGGGCCCCGTGCCCGATCCTCCCCGCCAGTCGGCTAGGGCCTGCGCTACGGCCGGATCGGTGGGCACGTGAGCCGCGGTCTGATGGCGGCGGTGGTGCCCCGCTGTGCCCCGTTCCCAGTTGCGCACATCCTGGGTCGTATCGTGAGCGAGCTCGCTCGGTGACTCTGGAGGTCCGTGCGGATCGCGGTACGGCGTCTGGCTGATACCGCTGCCCGTCCTCGTGTAGTAGCTGTAGACGACGATGAAGAACACCGCCACCGCGACCGCGACGAAGATCCAGCTCCCGCCAGCGAGCGCAAGCGGGATGACAATCATTGTGAGCGCCCCCAGCGCCAGCCCTCCACCCCTGCCCTGTCATACACGGCCATTGGCGGACCCTACGTGGTCCTTGGCCCGCCAATCAATACCCGGTCCTCGTGGCATGGTCGGCCTGTCCATGCTGGACCCTACGAGTGAGATCAACGGAAGGATGCGCGGCCAACAGCTTTGGCCGAGGCTCGGTGTCGCCCAACTCATGTGCCGGGTCGCAGCGACCAGAATGAGCGCTCTCGTCCGCCGGCCCACGCGCGCCCGCATGAGTGCTTCGGCGACGGCGGAGGCGTCCGCCGGCCCGGCGGTTGGCGAGCGCTTGGCCACGCCACCGGTCGTCTAGCGCCGCCGCTAGCCGCGCGCGTGCCTTGGCCGGTCACCGATCTGGGGGCCCGAGCTTCCTCAGGATGCTCGAGACAAGCTGCTTAACCCGTGGCGGACTGGCACCGATCCTATTTGCGATCTCCTCGTTATCCAGCCCACGACTGATCCAGCGCAACAGCTCGAGCTCGCGTGGAGGTAGCCGGTCCGCTCCAGGGTGTTGCTGCTTAGCGGCATCCGGTCGACGCATGGCGGCGAGCACCTCCTCGACCGTTCGAGGCACCAGCCAATGTGAGTCAGCAGCGGCGGCGCGCACAGCCGTCACGATCTCGTCGATCGGCGTGTCCGAGGCGAGGAAGCCGGAGGCTCCGGCCTGGATGACTCGCTCGATTTCATCCGAGTCCGGGGACTCATGCCCGTTCGTGGGCGCGATGAAGGCGAGTACCCGCGTAGTGGGGCTGCGCTGAAGGATTGCGCGCGTCGCCTCAGCCCCTTTGAGATCGGACAGCCGAAGACTCACCAGCGCCACGTCCGGCCGTAGCCGGGATGCCAGTTGCGCACCCGAGCGGCCGCTAGGAGCCTCCGCGACCACCTCGATGTCCGGCTCCGTAGCGAGCAGCGACACCAGGCCGCTACGAAACAGATCGTTGCCGGCCACAATCAGAACGCGGATCCGCCGGCTGCCGGTCACGGCTTCGTTCATCATCGCCCCCTTTCCTCCAGTGACGATTGTATGGGGACGGTACCCAAGCGCCGCCCAGCTCGCACTACCGGTTCGGGGACGCCTCGATCGCCACTCACGTGAAGACTCAGACAGTCGCGCTGCTGATCGGCCCCGCGGCGTCGAGCAGCTTGGCGCACGGGTCGTCTATGTCGCGCGTGTGGCAAGTGGTGGCAGAAACCCCGCCGAATACGAGCATCATCGACGCTTCGCCCCAGGAGCGCCTCAGCCCGAACGCGGTGACTCCTGGGTCGGTTTCCGCGACGCACCGTCCATTTATGGCAGCACCTTTCCGCCTTCCGACTCTAGTTCTCGGATCTCAAGTGCCAGACGAGGCTGTCTGAGCGGTAGCGTCGCAGCAGATGTGGATGCCTCTCATCCTGGGCGCCGCTGGCCCGATCAGCGTGGATGCGTCCTCATTCATGCTGATCGTGATAGGCGCTGCGCTGGCGGCCATCGTGGCGACGGCAGTGGTTCGCGGGTGGTGCTGCCGGTCGTTGTGTTGGAACTCCTGCTTGGGATCATCATCGGTCCGCATGTGCTGGCGCTCGCGCAGCCCGACAGGTTCATCGACTTCTTCGCGAACCTTGGACTTGGGATGCTCTTCTTCTTCGCTGGGTACGAGATCGACTTCGACCGCATTCGAGGCCGCCCGCTCCAGCTTGGCGCCTGGGGATGGCTGCTCTCGCTGATGCTCGCCTACAGCATCGGCGGCCTTCTGGCCTGGGCCGGTGTCGTCATTTCCCTCGTGTACACCGGCTCGGCGATGGTGACAACAGCCATCGGCACGCTAATCCCGATCCTGAGCGACGTCGGCGAGATGCGCACCCGCTTCGGGACCTATCTCCTCGGCGCGGGTGCGATTGGCGAGTTCGGGCCATTACTGTTGATTACGCTCGTCCTCTCGACTGGGGGGAGTCTGAAAAGCGCCGCCATCCTCGTCGCGTTCATCGTCCTGGCGGTCGCTGCCGCGCTCGTGGCGGCCGGCTCGGTGCCGTTCGGCTGGCACGCGCTCGAGCGCACGCTTGAGTCGAGCAGCCAGCTCGCGGTGCGCCTCGCCGTTCTACTCATCTTCGCGCTGGTGGCCCTCGCGGCGAAGCTCGGACTCGACGTACTACTCGGCGGGTTTGCGGCTGGGATCATCGCGCGCCTCACCCTCCGCGGGCGTGAGGTGTCGGTGGTCGAGTCAAAGCTGACGGCGATCGGCTACGGATTCTTCATCCCGTTCTTCTTCATCGTCAGCGGGATGCAGTTCGACCTCCATGCTCTGATCGGCAGCGCTGACGGGGTGTTGAAGCTCCCGCTGTTCGTAGCGCTCTTCCTCGTCGTCCGCGGCGTGCCGGCGCTCGCTCTCTATCGCGGCGTCCTCGACGCCCGCGACCGACTAGCCCTCGCGTTCTTCTCCTCGACCGAGCTTCCGCTGGTCGTTGCGATCACGACAGTTGCGATCGCGGCGGGCAAGATGCGCCCGTCGACCTCAGCAGCGCTCGTCGGAGCCGGAATCGTCTCCACGACCGTCTTTCCGCTCGTCGGTGTACGACTGCGTGCAGGCAGGGCAGCCACCGACCTCGAGGACCACTTGGACGCCGGCGCTGGCCCCGAGGCGCCCGTTAATCAGACCGCGCCGTCTGGGGTGCTCGGACAGGCGGGCCACTAAAGCGGTATGGGGGACGACGGGAATGTCGCCATCCGGAAGCGGGCATAGGGCTCGCGGGAGAGAGCAAAGGAGCAGTCCCGCTTCGACCGGCAGCACCACTGAGATTGGGCGATCGCCGAAGCCGCCGTTGAAGACGTTACTTCGACGCGATCGAGCCTGACCTCGGTACCCCGACTTACCGAGTTGGGGATCTCCGCGATTGCGTCTACATCCGGCAATCGCGTCGTTGGCCGCGGCCTTCTCGGGCGGCATCCGCCGGAGGGCCAGATACCGTGAGCGCACCGGGGACGCCATGAGGGCACGGGGTGGGTCGAAGCGCTCGTCGTCAGGTCGGCGTCGCAAATCCAAGAAGGAGTCACGCCTGACGAGCAGATTCGTTCGCCGCCGTCCTTCGCCCTCGATCGCCATTTCGGTCCTGGCGCTCGTGCTCGCCGGCTCCGGAACCGCCATCGCAGCGAGCCACCTCCTAAGCGGCGATCAATTGATCAAGGTGGACTCGTTATCGGGCAACCGGATCCGATTCCACAGCCTGACCGGGACGGAGATCAACCTCAGCCGACTGGGGACGGTGCCCGCAGCCACCACCGCGTCGCGTGCGTCGACCGCCGGAGTGGCAACGACCGCGGCAACCGCCACGACAGCCGACTACGCCACGAATGCCGGAACCGCCACGACTGCTAACTATGCGACGACTGCCGGAACGGCCACTACGGCGAGCTACGCCGACGGTGCTCCGTTCGTCACCGCGCTGCCGGCTGGGCAGACCATCCGCGGGGACTGGCTGATGACGGCCCCCGCCAACTCGGGCGGTGGCGCGATGGGAGACGCCCAGTCCTTTCCGGTCGCGATTCCGGCGAATGTGACGTCGCATGTGATCCCGGTCTCGTCGAACCCGGATCCGACGGACTGTCCGGGGACGGCGAGCAATCCGAAAGCGGCGTCCGGCCAGTTTTGCGTGTACGAGGAGGGTGTGAGCAACGTCTCGAGCGTCGAGCCGTGCTCGGCGATCCAGGGGACATGTGTACCGATCGACCAGTATGGGTTCTAGTCGCGATCGGCGCCACTAACGCCACGATCCAGGCCTACGCTTTCGGGACCTGGGCGGTCACCGGCTGAGGACCGTGACGCGACCAGCTCGATCGATGCGGTTATGGTCGCCCCGCCCGCGACTCTGCTCGTAGGAGTCGCGGGCTGGCTCAATGGAGTTCTTCCTCTGGTTGCGGTCGACTTCCGGATCGCCGGCCGCGATCAGAAGTGTGAGGGTCGAGCGCATGTTTGCTGGTTTCGGCCTGGGATTGTGTCCTGGTGATTCCATGTCGAGAGGCGCTGACCGGCTCCGCTCACGAGGTGAAGGGCCTCGACAGGCGCGGCCCACGACACCAGGAGAACCCGATGCCGAAGTACCTATTGCTCAAGCGTTACCGCGGCGGCCCCGAGCCGTACCGTCCCGTGCCCCCGATCGACCAGTGGGCCCCCGAGGACGTGGAGGCGCATATGGCTTTCCAGCATCACGTCAGCGAGCTGCTCGAGGAGAACGGCGAGTACGTCGACGCGCAGGCACTCACCCCGGCGCGCACCTGGGTGCGCTACGGCGGCCCGGACGCCGCCCCCGTCACCACCGACGGCCCGCACCCCGAAACCAGCGACCTGGTCGCCGGCTGGTGGATGATCGATCGCCGAGCCGCGGGCGGGCGGGCCTCTCATCACCGAGGAGGGCGATGACAGTCTCTTCCTGTGCCACCCCGAGCTAGCGCCCGTCTCCCAGGTCGCGCTGACCCTGCGCGCTGTAGGCGGCCTCACCACCCGGGAGATCGGCGACGCCTTCTATGTGCCGGAGGCAACGATGGCGCAGCGGATCAGCCGGGCCAAACGCGCATTAGCCGGCCCGCCCGCCCGCCGTCTGGACCGGCCCGGTGACCTCGCCGTGGTGCTGCGCGTGTTCTACCTCGTCTACACGGCCGGGCACATTGGCCCGCGGATAGGGGCCCGCCCACCACGCCCACCCGACCTGGCGCGCGAGGCGATCCGGCTCGCCCGCCAACTCACCCTCGCCACCGAGGAACCGGAGGCGCGCGGGCTGCTCGCGCCAATGCTCCTCAACCACGCCCGCCTCCCAGCGCGACTGGACCCGGAGGGTCGCATCGTCACGCTCGACCGGCAGGACCGTGACCTGTGGGACACCCGCGAGATCGCCGAGGGCGTGCGCGTCCTGCAATCGGCGCTGGCCGTTCAGCGCCCCGGGCGCTACCAGCTAGCGTCGCCCGCCAGCTTCGTCAGGAACGACGGCATGCGGCCCGCGCCTGCGCCCAATGTCGCGTCCGAACGTCGCGGTGACAATCGATGTCGGCGACACGCCTACGGTCGCCAAGGCGCTCCAGGTACGCGGGCGATCAGTCAAGCGAGCAAGGCGGGCGCGCAGGGGTGATCTTAGTCACAGGCGAGGAGTCGTCTGCGCCTCGGCCTGCTGGTCACCAGCAACCGGTTCCGCCGCCGGTCGTGCTGGCCAAGATGGCCACGACCGTCGACGTCGTGTCCGGCGGACGCCTCGACTTCGGCATGGGCGCCGGGTCCCGGACGAGCGTGCCGAGGGCCCGCCGCGAGTACGACGCCCACGGCCAACCCTACCTCGGCTTCGGTGACTCGGTCGACGCACTGGCGGAGGCGTGCACGGTGATCAAGCGGCTGTGGACCGACACCGAGCCGTTCGACTTCGACGGCCGTCACGTCCGGCTCGTCGGCGCGTTCGGTAATCCCAAGCCCGTCCAGCGACCCCGCCCGCCGATCCTCATCGCCGGGCGGACTGCCCGGGTGCTGCGCGTGGTCGCCGAGCATGCCGACGCCTGGAACATCGCCGGCGTCGAGATCGACGACGCCGCGGCGCGCGGCGCCCTGCTCGACCGCATATACGGCTAACGGTCGCCGGCGATCGGGCAGGTCTCGCCTTCGTCCGCGGTCGCGGCGAGACGGGGACACGACCGGCAACAGCCGCGGGAGCAAGTGGGTGGCGTCCAACGCGATCGGTCCCGACCCCGAAGAGCCCGGCGGGCGCCATCAAACGCGGACGGGAGCGTGATCACGCCTCGTCGCATTTGCCGACTGCCGTGGCATGATCGCGGTGCATTACCGCAGGATCCGATGAACGGAATATGGTGGGTGCCATGAGCTCGATGCGTGAGACGATGGCGACGCAGCCTGAGGCGCTACGGGGGATGCTTGACGATCAACGGGGGCTCGAGTCTGCGGCCCAGCGATTGGTCGGCCGGCGAGTGCTGGTCGTCGGGACGGGCACGAGCTGGCACGCCGCTAATCAGGGCGCTTGGTGGTTGCGGATGGGCGGTCTCGACGCGTGGGCAGTTCCGGCGGCCGACGCCGCCGCCGGCCATCCCTTTCCCGGGAGTGACGATGCCCTGCTTTTGCTCAGTCATCGGGGAACCAAGCTGTATACCTCAGAGGTGCTCGAGCGCGCCCGAGCAGCCGGCGTTCCCACCGTGGTGGTATCCAAGCGCGGAAACCCGGATGCTGACCTGGAGACGGTGTCGGAGGAGGTCTCTTCGGCGTTCACGGCGAGCCACCTCGCCGCTCTGATGCGCGTTGCCCAGCTCGCTGAGCATCTGGGGGCGTCCCTGGGAGCGCTTCGCGACGTTCCAGACGCGGTGGCCCGAGAGCTCGCGCAGGGTCCAGTGGGTGTGAAGCCGCCCGCGCGCCTGTTGGAATTTGCCGGGGTGGGGATCAACGCGTGGACGGCCGCAGAGGGCGCGCTCAAGGTCAGAGAAACGGCGCTCGTCGCCACCGAAGGCCTCGCGTGCGAGTCCATTCTGCACGGGCCAGCGGTGGCTCTCGGTGCCGATGACTCGCTGGTGTGCCTGGACGGCGGGGCAGGCTCTG
>Ga0187769_10000053_pt1 | contig 54392 bp, 38 predicted proteins | sample 0116_SJ02_MP02_1_FD_133140 | JGI IMG/M metagenome (GOLD analysis project Ga0187769, IMG submission 133140) | Tropical peat soil microbial communities from peatlands in Department of Meta, Colombia - 0116_SJ02_MP02_10_MG | ecosystem: Environmental > Terrestrial > Soil > Wetlands > Peat | place...
CCGCTTGGTTTCCAGGCGTGGACCGGGACCTGGCTCTGGCGCTACGGTGACGTTTACCTCACCCTCTGGAAACTCGAGGAGGAGGTGATTCCCCTCGATACCATCCCTGCGCGCGCGTTCGATTCGCCCGACGAGCATGACCGGGTCGGTGCCTTGCTCGCGCGTTATAATACGACGCTGACCCTCACGCCGAACGACGACCGTCTTTTCGCTGACATCGCGCAGGAGCGCACTCGACGGCATCCGCTGCGCACCTACGTCGAGATTCCCCTGCTGCGGTCGCTCGCCATGTGGTTTACACCGCGTATCGAACTGCTGCCGTTTTCCGGCCACGTCTTCCCGTTCGGAAGCGAGTGGGAGAACGACCGGGTGGATCTGATCGTCACGCTGCTGCTCGGCCTTGTGAACGGCGCCTATGTAGCTCTCGGACTGGCGGGCGCTTGGATCGCGCGCGGCCGACCGGGCTGTGCTCCCCTAATCCTGTTCGTTTGTTTGCGCACGGTTTTTTTTGCGGCGTTCATCGAGACGCCGGAACCACGCTACGTTCTAGAATGTTTCCCTGCGGTGATCGCGTGTGCTGCCCAGGTTTTTCGCAGCGCCCCGGATCAACTCTCCTCGACAGGTTCGGGATGAATCGTAAGCCGGTAGATCTGTGGGAACTGTTCCTTGACGCGATTTTCAAGAACAGCGGTCAGGTCGTGGACTTGGGTGATGGGCAAGTTGCCATCCATCGCGCAATGGCAGGAGACCAGAATCCGGTGATCCACGCTGCGGACCACTACCTCGTGGCAATCGGCTAGCTCGTGATATCCGGCGGGAAGCGAATTCAGAAAGTCCTGTACCGAGCGTGATAGCTCCTTCATTTCCTCGGCGCCGGCCACACGCGCGCCGAGTGGCTCGATGTGGATGTTGATCCGCGTGCCTGCGCCCGTCACGCGATGGATTTCCTCCTCGAGCTCGGTGGCGCGGCGATGCGCCTCGCGCAGGCTTGCATCTTCGTTGACTTCCAGGTGCAGCTCGACGAACAGGCGACCATCGTAGAGGTGTGCATCGAGCTCATGAATCTGCAGGCCGCGCCGCTGTGCGATCACACGAATGGTTTCGAAAATCGGCTCGTCGGTCGGGCGCCGCGGCTCGACGTGGACCACCACGTCGGCGGGAATGATGCGTTCGATGCTTTGTTCGACGGCATCGCTGGCGGCGTGGGCCTGTTCGAGGCTGGCCGAGCGGGGAACGCTGATGGTCACATCCACAAAATAGCGCTGTCCCGCACGACGCACGCGCACCCGTTCGGTTTTCAGCACGCCTTCGGTTTCATCCACCGCGCTGAGGATCTGCTCGCGTAATCCCAGCGGGGCCACATCGAGCAGCGCCTCAATCGTGCGCTTGCCGAGCCGCGAGCCGATCCAGATAATCACCGCCGCGACGCCGAGCGCCGCGACGGCGTCGAGCATGCCGAGCCAAGGAATGTGGAACTTGATCCCGAACCATGCTCCCGTGATTCCCACGATGACCACCAATGTGCTCCACACATCGGTTGAAAAATGTAGCGCGTCGGCTTCCAGCGCCTCGCTTGGATGTTTTTGGGCCACTCGCCGAAGCGCCCGCGCTCGCACAAAGTCGATCCCCACGCACACCGACAGGATGCCGATGGCCGCCAGGCTCGGGCGAATATGTACCTGGCTGAACAGCAACCGGTCAAACGCCTCCCAGATGATGTAGACCGCAGTCAAGACCAACAGGGCTGTCTCGACAAACGCGGAAAAGCTTTCTACCTTGCCGTGGCCATAGAGATGCTCCGCGTCGGCCGGCTTATCGGCCACGCGAACGGAAAGATACGTGATGACCGCGGCGACAAGATCGAGAATGGAATGCAATGCTTCGGACAAAACGCCCAGACTGCCTGTCACCGCTGCCAGAATCACCTTCAAAGCGACGAGCACCAGCGCCGAGCCCACCGAGGCGAGCGTAGCGAGGCGTTTTTCACGGCTGGCTTGGTCCAGCGTTTCCGTTGCCATTCGCGCGATTATACGCTCAGGCCCCGCGTTTTCAGGCTTGGGCGACCAGCGGGATCAAAGCACGGGGTGCTACAATGCGGTAGGGAGCATCGAATTGTTCAGAACTGAGTTTTTGGCCGTGCGATCTCGCGTCCGATGGCACTCGGTCGGGCTCAGAATGACAGCGACACAAAATGAACGTTGAAAGGGTTATCGACAGCGTCGTCGCGCGCTTCATCGGCACGAAGCATGAGCGCGACATCAAGCGCATCCAGCCGGCCGTCGCGGCAATCAACGCGCTCGAGCCCGAGATGGAGAGGCTTTCTGACCGAGACTTTAGCGAACGTACCGTCGCGCTCCGGCGCGAGGTCGAGGAGCGGGTCAAGGACCTGGAGCGCGACGATCCCGACTACAAGCGCAAGCTGCAGGAGGCGCTCGAACCGACGTTGCCGCAGGCCTTTGCGCTGGTGCGCGAGGCGGGACGCCGGACGCTGAACATGCGCCATTTCGACGTGCAACTGATTGGCGGCGTGGTTCTGCACGAGGGCAAAATCGCCGAGATGAAGACGGGTGAAGGCAAGACGCTCGTCGCCACCCTGCCGGCGTATTTGAACGCCCTGGCGGGTAAGGGTGTGCACATCGTCACGGTGAACGATTATCTGGCGCGCCGCGACGCGGAATGGATGTCGCCGATTTACCGGCTGCTGGGGCTCACTGTGGGTGTGATCGTCCACGATCTCGACGATGCGCAGCGCCGTGCTGCTTACGCTGCGGACGTCACCTACGGCACGAACAATGAATTCGGCTTCGACTATTTGCGCGACAACATGAAGTACGATCTCGCGCAGTGCGTACAGCGCGGCCATCACTTCGCCATCGTGGATGAAGTGGACTCGATTTTGATTGACGAGGCACGCACGCCGCTGATTATTTCCGGTCCCGCCGAAGAGTCGACCGACAAGTACTACAAAATCGACAAGGTCATTCCCAAGCTGATCCGCGATATCGACTACACCATTGACGAAAAGATGCGCACGGCGACGCTGACCGAGGAAGGCGTGTCGAAAGCGGAGCGACTGCTCAATCTCGGAAATCTTTATGATCCGTCGAACATGGAGATCATCCACCATGTCTACCAAGGACTCCGCGCCCACACTCTTTTCGAGCGGGACGTCGACTACGTGGTGAAAGATGGCGAAGTTGTGATCGTCGACGAGTTCACGGGGCGACAGATGCCGGGTCGAAGATGGTCCGATGGCTTGCACCAGGCGGTGGAGGCCAAAGAAGGCGTGAAGATCGAACGCGAGAATCAGACGCTTGCAACCGTCACGTTCCAGAATTACTTCCGCATGTACAAAAAGCTCGCAGGCATGACGGGCACGGCTGAAACCGAAGCGCCAGAATTCGAGAAAATCTACAAGCTCGAAGTGGTCGCCATACCCACGAACAAGCCCTTGATTCGGATCGAGAATCCGGATGTGGTGTACCGCACGGAAGCCGAAAAATTCGAAGCGGCGGTCAATGGCATCCTGCAAGAGGATGGCACCTACGACGGTGGCCTCCGCCAACACCATGAAAGGGGCCAGCCTGTCCTGGTCGGCAGCATCTCGATCGAGAAGTCGGAAAAGATCGCTGAGCTGCTGAAGAAGGCGGGAATCCCGCACCAGGTCCTCAACGCGAAGCAGCACGAGCGCGAAGCAAAGATCATCGCGCAGGCGGGCCGCAAGGGAGCCGTCACGGTATCAACAAATATGGCCGGCCGGGGGACCGATATTCTCCTGGGCGGTAATCCCGAGGCCATGACCCGCGAGTTTTGCCTGAAGAACAAGCTTGCCATGCCGTACGCGCCGGCAGGTTCCGTGATCGGCCCGCAGGGCGGTGGCGAAACCCCCGCCGAAGCGGATCGAGCGCTTGCACCCAAGCCGGCGGGAGCGGGCGGGCCCGGATCGAACGGTGCGGGTGGAGCCGCCGGCAGCGGCAATGTGCCCATGGTGCTCTTCCAACAAGAAGGCAAGATTTTTCAGGCGCCCCTCGAGCAATGGAAGCCCGTTTTCGATCAATTTGCCGAGCAGTGCCGCGCCGAGCACGATGAGGTGGTGGCCCTGGGCGGATTGCATATTTTGGGCACGGAGCGGCATGAGGCCCGGCGCATTGATAATCAACTCCGCGGGCGCGCCGGACGCCAGGGCGATCCGGGCTCCTCGCGATTCTTTCTTTCCCTTGAAGACGATCTGCTGAGGATTTTCGGAGGAGAGCGCGTAAAGGGATTGATGTACGCGCTGGGGATGAAAGAAGGCATTCCCATCGAATCGCGCATGATCAGCAAGCGAATCGAGCACGCGCAGAAGAGCGTCGAGGCCCAAAACTTCGAGGCTCGCAAACACCTCCTCGAGTACGACGACGTGATGAACAAGCAGCGGGAGACCATCTACTCGCTGAGGCGGTCGTTTCTCGAGGGTCGGGATCAGAAGGAGTTCGTGCTCGAGCGCGCGGCCGCGATTGCCGACGAGCTTGTGGAGATGTACTGCCCGCGCGACCAACACCCGGATCAATGGAACGTAACGCAGTTCGCCAACGAAGTGCTCAACCAGTTTGGCATCGATCTCAAGACGGCGGGGATGGATGTCGGGCAGATGAATCATGATGAGCTGTCGGCTGCATTGCACCAAAAAGTCCAAGAGCGGTATCAAGCGAAAGAAACGGCTTTCACTCCTGCGACGCTGCGCTGGCTCGAGCGGCATATCCTGCTCGATATCGTCGACGCACAGTGGAAGGATCACCTGCTGACCCTCGATCACCTGAAAGAGGGCATTGGACTGCGGGGCTACGGTCAGAAGGATCCACTCGTCGAGTTTAAGAAGGAGGCCTTCACGCTCTTTGATGACCTGATGAATCGGATTGACACTGAAGCGGTGCGGTTCCTGTTCCTGATGCAGCCGGTGAAGCCACAGGAGGAAGCGAAACAAATCGAGCAGCGCCAGCAGCGCCAGACGCGAAATCTCCAATTTCAGGCGGGTCCGGCACAGGCCGAACCGCCCAAACCGGTGCGTTCGGGGGCAAAAGTCGGCAGGAACGACCCCTGTCCGTGCGGATCGGGCAAGAAATACAAGAAGTGCCACGGCGCGGCGGCCTGAGGGAATTTCCCTGGCCTCTGCCGCTTTCTAACATCGGCGCGCTGCTTTTCGACCACGAACGTCACGTTTCCGATACGACATATCCCTGGATACTTCCACACAACAGGAAAATCTGTGATACGCTCTGCGCCACGTGCCTCGATGATTACACTCTCGAGGCAATTGGGGTGTGGCCATGGAACTTGGCGTCTTGCGACATTGCCGAAGGGCCCCGTGTGCAAAGTCGATCCCCGCTGCGCTGGCGAGCGAACAGCTCTGCCTCGATCATTTTCTCGACGAGGCCTTCGTTCGCACCAATCATACCTTTACGCGGTGCCGCGAACAGAGCGCGCTGACTGCTGCCGATTTAGAGTGGTTGCTGACGGACGCGCTTTTAATTGTCAAGAATCTGGAGGAAGAAGTGGGTAATCCCGTTCCCGAGCAGCGCGAACGGATGCTGGATCTGCTGTTGATGTTGGCGAACCTGCACGAATATGTAGCGCATCATTCCGTGCGTTTGGACCGTTCCGCCTAACTCGACACACCCATCGATCGAACCGCCGAAGCGCCCGACCACCCCTCATGTCAAAAACGTAAACAGATACCTCGATTGCCTTCTTGCATTTCGAGCATCGGCCATTCAATCTGAAGATGTCATTCTAGATAGTCCGCATGTCCGACGATCAGAGAATCGACCCGTTCAAGCCTCGCCAACCTAGCATTCCTGGGATCGAGGCCGTCACCGCACGAAACACGCCGGCCTCAACGGGTTCGTCGCGTCGCTTCGCCCCTTCGCAATACTTGACCTGGATCGTGGCAGGCGCCCTGGCGGTGTGTATCGGCGGAGGCGCTTTCTTTCTTTGGCAACGAGGTTCTTCCTCACAAGCAGACCGACCGATAACCGAACCGACCGAAGCCGCAGCGCCCGCTGTGACGCAGCCTCTGAAGCCCATTCCCAATTGGCCGGTCGGACCGGGACCCGTGGCCACGGTCGAGGAGCTGGCAAAAGCGTGGGCGAGCAAGAGGTTCTTATTTCCCGACCCAGTCACCTCTGAGGCGGTACCAGCGATGATCGTGCATCTGCCCGATGGCAGCTACTGGGCATTTTCCTTGCGCGAGCCCTTTGGCACCTGCGATCTGGACTACGTGACCGATCTTGAGAAACTACGCACCGACTATAACTTTCGCGCCTCCCATCCCATGGTGGTCGACACCTGCAATCACACCGTCTACGATCTTCTGCGCTATGGCGGCTCTTCCGATGGCGGACTAGTGCGCGGTGACGTCGTCCAGGGATCGGGCATTCGCCCCCCGATAGCCATCGAGGTCCGCGTTGAGAGCAAGCACCTCGTAGCGGTTCGCATGGAATAGCGGTACGTCTCCCCTAGTTCTGGTTCGTCGCAACCGCTCAAGCTTGCTAAACAGGCGACCGCCGTCCCGCTTCCGAGCGAAGCCGGACGGCGGCCTTCCTGTGCCGAGGCTTGGATCTAGTCGATGACCTGTTCTACGCTGCGTGCGACCATGACCGGACTGTTTGTCGCGGAATCCATGAAGATAAAGCCGACCACACGAAGGGGGATCGGCTGCGACCCGGTCAGAGCGGATAGGCCGCTGAGGTTGATGAAGTTCGTCGCATCCGTCGTATACACCGTGAGCGGATTCGGCAGCAGCACTCCCGCCGTCCAGTTGTCGGTGAACTGAAAGCTGCCGTTGTTCCCGGTCTGGACGACGGTGGAGCCGGGCACCCAAGGTCCGGCTTGGCCCTGGCGGCGCAGAACTACGCGATGAACGGTCAGTGTCGGGACGCCGTTGTTGGTGACGAGAGATCCGCCAATCCCGACCGACTGCCCGGCCGCGAGCAAGGAGTTATTGAACAGCAGGGTGGTGATGGGGTTGTTGATGTTGGCGATTTTGTATGTCTCGCTGCCATTTAGCGAAAGAGTGGTGATCTGACCGTCCTGGATGCCGTTTAAGTCGGGAAGCTCAGCGCGAACGTACAAATCAGCCTGCGTCGCCGGACCCGATGGCGGGCGAATGCTCGTGAACAACCCACCCAGGAAGAACTTGTCGTTCGAGACGACTTCGATTTCAGACGCGTCGATGTCCTTACTTACCGGATCGATCTGACCTGAAATCTGAACGATTGTGTTCGTTGTGAACGAGCTGATCGGCTCACTCGGGTCGTCGAAGACGGTGCTGCTGTTTGTCTGCACCGTCCACTGGCGGCCCTTGGGCCCCTGGACGACAAACGACGAGTCGCCGGTGACACCTACAACGCCCGCCGGAAAATCATCGATAGAGACCTCCGGGTCGGTGGCGTCGAGCAACTGGATATGAAATACCGGGTTGACGGTTCCTGTAATCTGCCCGTTCGCGTCGGTGGAGAGCGACTGGGCCAAATCAAACTCCATGCGTAGTCCGACCAGGTCGGCCGCATTGAGCACAAAGGGATTGGCAAGGTTTACCGTGACCGTCGACTGGCTCAGTGTGCCGTTGATGGTATTGATCGCCGGCGGATTCTGGGTCGTGTCGATGAACGCGATGACTGGGTTCGCTAAAGTGACCGTCGCCGACGTGTAGCTTCCCGTCGGAACCGCGTTCAGGTCCAGAAGCTGGTGGAGGCCGCTCAATTGAGCAAAATCGACGACTTGAGGGTTCGTGAGCACTGGCACGTTCGTTGTGCCGTTGTTCAGCGTTACTCCACTCACCAGGATCTGGCAGGAAATCACGCTCGGCAGCGGCGCGTCAGTGCCGACTGTGAACACATTTGCTTCGCTGGAATTTCCCGGATCGCCAGCAGAGGAGGATCCTGCACAGCTGGCAAGTCCGAGCGCGGCTAAAATCGTCAAGAACACACCCGTAGCTTTAAGATTCCGCATACCCTTTCTCCTTATATCTATGACGTGACTGCTAAGGCTTAAACACCCATTTCGACTGCCCCTGGTAGAACACCTCACCGTGGGAAAAGTTGTGGCGTATGGCCCGCGCCGGGGGACATGACTATTTCGCGATTCGGCTACGGTGGTGTGCGAACAGCGGTTTGAGGTGCTCGCCTTCGTAGTAGACTGAACGCACGAACTCTGGGGGGAGTCGCAGCAAGCCCCGGGGCTTTGTTGGCCGAACAAAAGGAGAAGTGGTAATGCGCGAGAGATCGATTCTCTCGATCGTGGCGCTCGCCCTCGCATGCGGGGCAGGCTGCGCGAAGAAACCAGATGATGCGGCCATCGTCACGAGCATTCAGTCGCAGATGTTCTCCGACCCGTCGCTAAAAGACGCGAGTCTCCAAGTCAGCTCACACAAAGGCGAAGTCATTCTCCGTGGAACTGTTGGTAGTGATTCCGCGCACCTCGACGCCTACAAAATCGCTTCCCAGACACCCGGAGTGGCCAAAGTCGATGACCAGATCGTCGTTGAAACGCCCGCCCTCGAGCAGCCCCAAGCGACTGCGGCGGCAAAACCTGAACCAAAGCGATCGCATGAACCGCAGGCAAAGCAAGCAAAGACATTGCTGGAGCCAGAGACGAACTCGGCCGACAACCTGCCTCCTGCTACTCCGGAGCCATCGCCAGAGGCGGCACCTGTGCCGGCGCCAGCCCCAGCTCCCGCACCCACTCCAGCGCCACGACCTCCGGAACCCAAGCAAGTGGAAGTTGCATCTGGCACCAGGCTCACGGTTCGCATGATCGACGGTGTGGACTCTTCGGTGAATCATCCCGGCGAAATTTTTCATGCCTCGCTGGAAACCCCGATCGTCGTGGGCGACGAAGTTGTCATACCCGAAGGAGCAGACGTCTACGTGCGGTTGGCCGCAGCGAGCTCTGCGGGGAAGTTCGCTGGCAAAAGTGAACTGCATCTGGAGCTGATCAAGCTCGAATCGCGCGGACGATCCTATTCACTCGTCAGCAGCACGTATTCGCTCAGCGGCGCCTCGCGGGGAAGGGATACGGCGGAAAAAGTAGGCGGCGGTGCCGCGGTGGGAGCGATCATCGGAGCGCTCGCGGGCGGCGGCAAGGGGGCCGCGATCGGCGCGACGGTGGGCGGTGCCGGTGGCGGTGTCTATCAGGGGGCCACGCATGGCAAACAAGTGCGCATCCCCTCGGAAACAGTGCTGGATTTTCAACTCGAGCAGCCTGTAACGGTTACGGTGATGCCCCGATCGCCTTCCTCCTTCCAGTAACAAGGTATCGCGAATTCGCTTGCAAGCGAGAGGCGAAGTTCCCTCGTGGTGAGCGGTTTTGCGAAAAAATCGACTGGCTGGTTCTGGCGGCTGATGCTACGCTTACGCCGCGTGGGCGGAGTCTGATAGCAAGGTTCCTTCCGTCTCACCCAGCAAATCGCTGAACGTCCGAATGTCGCTGGGATGGCCCGCGCGGCTCCTGGCCGCGCCGGTCTAGGGGCTTGCCGCATGAAAATCCTGGGATTCGTGTTGCTGGTGTCGGGCTGGACCATCGTTCTGACGGCGGTAGCCCTGCTGATCGAGGACGTGCCGCGTGCGGTTTTTGTTCTAGCTGGCATTGGTGTGGAAATCGTCGGACTCATGCTGCTGATCCGCGCGCATCCGGCCCGCCGAGGTGAACACGAGTAATGTCTGGCTCTGCTTTCGACCTCTCGGGCACAACTGCGAGTTTCATTCTTCTCATCCCCCTTGCCGGCGCGGGACTCGCGCTGATCAACGCGGGCCTCGGACGCTCGCGGAGCGCGGCGCAGCTCATGATGTCGTCGCTGTGTGTGGTCTCGATTGCGGCTCTCGCGTACTTTGTCTGCGGTTTTGCTTTCCAGGGTCTGCCAGACCAGCCGGCACACTGGTTGACGATCGGTGGCAAGCCCTGGAGCTGGCTCGCGGATGGTCATCTGTTTCTGCATCATTTGGCCCTAGACGGCTCACCGGCGTCGTTGGCTGCGCTGCTAGGGATGGCTGGCGCCGGATTGGCAGCCCTGATACCACTCGGTGCAGGAGCGGACCGCTGGCGGCTGGGAGCCTGCTCGATCTCGACCGTCGTGCTCGCGGGATGGACCTACCCTCTGTTCGCGCATTGGGCCTGGGGTGGAGGCTGGCTGGCTCAGCTCGGATCGAACTACGGCCTGGGGCATGGATTCCTCGACTCGGGTGGAGCGGGCACGATTCAGGCCATGGGTGGCTTGACGGCGCTCGCCATCGCTTGGATCCTCGGTCCCCGACGGGGAAAGTACACTCATGATGGAATGCCCACCGCGATTCCGGGCCACAATGCCGTGTTCGTCTTGTTCGGATGCGTCCTAGCCCTGGCCGGATGGTGGGGACTCAACTCATCTGGCGCGATTCTGTTCAACGGCGCCGAGGCGGGCGTCGTCGTGCGGGTTGCCATCAACACGATTTTGTCGGCAGCGTCGGCGGCGTTGGCAGCGGCGCTGGTTACCCACACGCGGTTTGGTAAACCGGATGCCTCGCTCACCGCAAACGGCTGGATTGGGGGACTTGCAGCAAGCAGTGGCGCCTGCGCCTTCGTCGAACCGCTCGAGGCGGTGTTGATCGGCGCGATCGCAGGGATTTTGGTCACTTTTGCGGTCGAGTGGGTCGAGCTGCGCATGTCGGTGGACGATCCAGGGGGATCCATCTCGGCGCACGCCGTGGGCGGATTGTGGGGCGTTCTCTCCGTGGGGATTTTTGCTGGGCTGACCGCGTCGGGCCGAACCGGTGAAACGATGGTCCCTCACCCGGGCCAATGGCTCGCGCAGCTGGTGGGAGTTGCGACCCTGATCGGCTTCATTTTGCCGCTCACGTATTGCTTGAATTGGCTGCTCAACCTTGTCTATCCACAACGCGTGAGTGCCGAAGGAGAGCGGCAGGGTATGGACCTCTACGAACTGGGCGCGGGCGCCTATCCGGAGTTCATCACGCACAGCGACGAATTCACCGAACGATAGGCGTCGCTCGATGGTCCACCGCGCGTCAGTGCCGGCAGCAAGTAGGCGAAGCCATGTAACGAGCTAGGGCGGCGCAGCGTCGTACAATAGGGTCGATTGGCGGGGGTGGATCGGTGAAAAGAAGGACGTTGTTGTCACTGCTCGGAATGTCGCCAGCCCTGCTGGCAACAGCTCCGACGGACGCGGGCCAAACCACGAGCCAGGCGGTAAAGAGCTCCCAGGGCAGCGCTCCTAGAGAGGAAGGCAAGATCACAGCGGTTAATCCCAAGGGAAACCCTCCTCCGATCCAACTGATTCCCATGGCTCCCCGCTTGGACTCCCTCGACGGCAAGAAGGTCTATCTGGTCGACACAGGTTTTCACGGCTCCGACGTGCTTCTCCACCAGATCGAGGCATGGTTTAGCGCAAACATGCCGGGCACCACGACGGTCTTCAAGCGAAAGGCTGGGCCGTACGCCGAAGACGACCCGGTCCTGTGGAAGGAAATCAAGTCCCAAGGCAACGCAGTCATCATGGCCGTAGGCCATTGAAGCACCTGCACGCCAGCGACCGTCGGTCACTGCATCACAACAGAAAAAATGGGCATTCCGAGCGCGCCACTCGTGACCAAGGCGTTTAAGGACCTCGCCATTTTAAACGCCGCCAAAAGAGGTATGCCCCATGAGCGGATCTGCTTCACGCCTCATCCCATCTGGGGCAAGACCCCAGAGGAGGTCCGTGCGTACGTGGAGGGCTCGGATCCGGTGACGGGCAAACCGCTCATGAAGGAAGTCGTCGATGCACTGACTGTTCCGCTCAGCGAGGAGGACAAGAAATCGGGAACCGTGAGTGTCTCGACGGGCCCCGCCACGTTTACCGACACGGCGGACAACTTGCAAGAGCTTTATCTCAACAACGGATACACAGACTTTCTTCCTATCATCTTGCCCACGGAAGAAAAAGTGGATCGGATGATGAGAGCGACGAGCCATAAGCCAGACGAAGTGGTTGGCAAGATGGCCGCGGGCGCCTATCCGCCGTGGAGCTATACCGTTCGGCAAGTGGCTGCGAGCGCGGTGATGGCAGGGTGCAGGCCGGAATATTTCCCTATCATCCTGGCGATCGCTTCATCGGGTATGGCCTCGCTGTTCAGCTCGACGAACTCGTTCGCTTTCGCAATGGTGATCAACGGGCCAATTCGCGACAAGCTGGAATTTAATTACGGAATCGGTGCCCTCGGTCCGTTCGCGCAGCCCAATGCGACGATCGGGCGCGCCTGGACCCTGCTGTCGAAGAATCTCGGCAACGGCGGCATTCCGGGAGACACCTACATGGGTTCGCTCGGAAACAATCTGAATTACAACAATGTTGTGATCGCCGAGCACGAAGATGCAAGCCCATGGGTTCCCTTCCACGTGCAGAAGGGATTCAAGAAGGAAGAGAATGTCGTCAGTCTGTTCCGCGGATTAGGCGTGGTTCCGGGGCAGGTGGCTCGCGGGAGCAGCGCGAATGAAAATGTGCAGTTCGACTACCAGATGAGCGATCTGTTCAGCACCTTCACGGGCTTCTTCGGGGCGCTGATTATCGCTGATCCGCTCGTGGCGGCGCGGCTGAAGGAGCAAGGCTACGACACGAAGGAAAAGCTGATCGACTGGTTGTACAAGAACACAACCCAAACCGTAAAAGACTATAAGAGCAGAAATTACGCCTATCTGTTTGACTATCCTCGGGCACTGCGCGGCGACGAGCCTTGGGCTACGTGGTACAAGCTGCCGGACGATGCTGTGATCCCGCACTTCCCAAGAGCCTCTGACTTCAATATCGTCGTCGCAGGCGGGCAGACGAACGCCTATCCGCAGGCTGGAAACCTGAGCTACGGAGTGAGCGTCTCAATCGACAAATGGATGTGAGCAGGGATGTTTCAAACTAGCACTTGGGGCAGAATCGACTGGGAGGAGTGATGAACAGACGGAGCTTGTTGGGACTGTTGGGAATGTCTCCGGTGGCGCTGGGCGGCATTCCGGCGCTTGCGGCGAGCGAGAACAAAACTGATACGAAGAAGGGCGCGGCCCCCGCAGGCCCCATGCTCGAAGTCCTTAATCCCCGGGGCATGCCGCCACCGATCACTCTCGTTCCGATGGCCAAGCGCCTGGACACGCTCGATGGTAAGACCATCTACCTTGTGTCGGACGGCTTTCCCGGCGCGGATGCCTTCCTGAATCAGATCTCGATCTGGTTCAAGAAGAATATGCCCTCGGTCACGACCGTGTACCGATTAAAGGCGGGCGGTTTCGCCGATGACGATCCCAAGTTGATGGCGGAGATCAAGGACAAAGGCAACGCCGTTATCATGGCCATTGGTCATTGAAGCACCTGCACACCAGCGACCGTCGGTCACTGCATACAAATTGAAAAGATGGGAATTCCCACGGCGCCCATGGTGACGATCGCCTTTAAGGATTTGGCGCTCACCAACGCCGCCAAGCGTGGAATGCCGCACGAGCGCATCTGCTTTACTCCACATCCGGTGTGGGGCAAAACGGATGAGCAGATGTACACCTATCTGGAAGGGAACGATCCCGTCAGCGGCAAGCCGCTGATGAAGGAAGTGATCGGTGCGCTCACCGACCCGCTTACTCCCGATGAATCGAAATCAGGTACGATCACTCCCCCCACCGGCGAACCCACATTTAAGGGTACGGCGGACAACTTGCAGCAACAGTTCCTTGACAACGGGATGACGGACTTCATGCCGATCATCCTGCCGACGCGAGAAAAAGTAGACGCGATGCTCAAGGCCACAAGCCACAAGCCGGACGAAGTCGTCGGGAAGATGACCCCGGCGCAGGGCGCGTTTCCAGCCTGGTCGTACACTGTCGAACAAGTGGCCGTGAACGCCGTGATGGCCGGTGCTTTACCCGAGTATTTCCCGATCATCCTGGCAATCAGCTCAACGGGAATCTCCGCTTTGTTCAGCTCCACAAACTCCCTCGTTTCGGCAGCTGTGATTAACGGACCGATTCGCGACAAGCTCCAGATGAATTACGGAATCGGCGCCATGGGCCCATTCAATCAGGCCAACGCCGTAATCGGCCGCGCCTGGACCCTGATGTCGAAAAACCTGGATGGCGGCGGAGTTGCCGGTGAAACCTACATGGGTTCGCAGGGGAACGTCATCAACTACAGCAACCTAATCATTCCCGAGAATGAAAAGGACAGCCCCTGGACCCCCTTTCACGTGCAGAAGGGATTTAGGCCGGAGGAGAATGTCATCAGCTTCTTCTTCGGGTTCGATATCACCCAAGGGCAGGGCGGCAAGGGTCTCGGCATGAAACCGATTCCTCACTACCACGAGGCAATGTCGGCCAATGTTGCCCCCTTTGCCTCGCTTTTCGGCGCACTGTTCATCGTAGACCCCTTGGTAGCCCATGGGCTGGGAGATCTGGGCTTTAAGACCAAGGAAGCCATCGCCGACTGGCTGCAGAAAAACACGACGGTCACTGTCAAAGACGTCAAGACGATGCTTTTTAGCGGGCTGCCGAGAGGTCCTGAGGCGGCCAGTCTTACCGACGACTCAGTGATACCGAAATGGCAAAAGGCGGACGCTTACAACTTCGTTGTTTGCGGCGGACAAACGAATCCATATCATCAGCTCGCGAACATGAGCTATCGCCTGAGCGTTTCGATCGACAAGTGGACTTAGGCGGTTGCCGTCATGAGCATGCTGATCCATCCGTGGAGGTGATCAGTCGCCTTTCGCCCAGAGATAGATGAGTGAGAAAGTGGTTCCTGTTCCGTACGGCTCGATGGCGACAATGTGCTGTTTTTCTTTCGTCCCCGATTTGAAAAGCCTTCCGTCCTTCTCCGCCTTGTCATTGTCGCAGCCAAGAACCCGCGCGTCGTTCCTTCCCACTTGCTCCGACCCGCCATGGGTGCAGTCCAATACTTTCCCGTATTTTCCGAGAGCCTTCTGATAGAAATCGGCCACCTGTGCAGGTGGATCTTTTGATTCCATCTTCAAGACCGCCAACTTGAAACCTGACCCACCTCCCCACAGGGCCAGACGCGCCGCATCGGAGTCGTCATGGGTATCCCTGTGGGGCTTTGCGCCGGGATAAATGGGCAGACCTACATCTTTGGAGGTTGCCTGACCGCTCACAACCAGACCCGCCCCACCTTCCTCCTGCGCGAGAGCGTGATCAGGCGCTCGAGCCAAGACTCCTAGAAAAACCGCTGGCACGATCAGAGCGGGTAGCCAACTGTAGATGAAGCCGTGCCCTTGTATCATGGAGCCCTCCTGTTGAAGGGAGATACGTTGCGACGGGAGCAGAAGTTTCCCTTCCTACCGCGGAGGGAGGCCAAGCTAGGGCTTGCTGGGCTGGCTAGCAAGCGTGAATGCGATATACGCGTTGCCCGCCGTGACGAAGATGTACTGCTTGCCATCGACGGCGTAACTGATGGGATTGGATCGAGCTGCATGGCCCATCTGGATATCCCAAAGCGGTCTGCCGGTCTCGGCATCAAGCGCGAAGAAATTGCCTTCGTCGCTACCGCTAAATACCAAGCCCCCGGCCGTGGAAAGGACGGGCACCCAGGCCGGCGCTAACAGTTTGAACTGCCACTTCAGCTTTCCGGTGGTGGCTTCGAGTGCGCGGATCGCGCCGTAGGACTGCTCACCGGCGAGTGCCCGAATTCCCCCACCGCCCACGATCCCCTTCGGGGGGCCCGGCTCAATTTTGCCCGTGCCCTTGATGAAATATGCCCCCGTTTCATGGGCGCTCACATAGAACAATCCGGTCTGCGGACTGTAGGACGGACTGGTCCAGTCTACGCCGCCGGTGATGCTGGGATAGACCAAGGTTCCAGCGCCCAGCGTGGGTTCCTGGTGAGGCGCGGGTATGGGACGGCCATTGGCATCGAGTCCCTTCGCCCACGTTTCCTTCACAAACGGAACGCCTGTGAGGAACTTTCCCGTGGTGCGGTCGAGCACATAGTAAAAGCCGTTGCGGTTGGCAAAACCAACCAGTCTTCGCAACTTCCCATCGATCGTGGTATCGAACAGGACGGGAGGCTCGTCGGAATCCCAGTCGTGGTCTTCGTGCGGTGAGAATTGAAAATACCACTTCAGTTTTCCCGTGTCGGCATCCACGGCCAACAGAGAGCAGGTGTAGAGGTTGTCTCCTGGCCGGTCGTCGTCATTGAAATCCGGAGCTGGATTTCCCGTACCCCAATAGATTAGGTTCAGATCAGCATCGTAGGAACCATTGTTCCAAGTGGTGGCGCCGGCGCTTTGGGCCGCGCCATTGCCCCAGCTCTCGGCACCGGGGTCCCCCACCCTGGGCGTTGTCCACAGGCGCCAAAGCCGCTTGCCCGTCTTCGAATCGTAGGCGTCGAGAAAGCCGCGCACGGCCGCTTCGCTTCCGGCGATGCCCACAACGATCTTGTTGTTGAGTGCGAGGGGCGGACCCGTCATCGCATAGCCCATAATGTTGTCCGCGACGTGTACGTTCCAGCGCACCGCTCCCGTCTTCACGTCGAGCGCGATCAGGTGTGCATCGGCCGTGCCGATGTAGACCATATCGTCGAGAATGGCCACGCCCCGGCTGGTCGCGTAGAGACCGATCGAGACGACATGTTCCGGGAGAGTCGGCGTGTAACTCCATATCTTTAGTCCCGAGTGAACGTCGAGAGCGGTCACCGTGCTCGGAGGCTCGGTGATGTACATGACTCCATCCGCCACAATCGGAGAGGATTCCAGATTGGCGACGGGCCGGGAAGGCTGATACATCCACGCGATCTTTAAACTGGCTACGTTTTGTCGATTAATCTGCTTCAGCAGCGAATACTGTTGCGAGAAGTAGCTGCCGCTGTAGGTCAACCAGCTCTGCGGTTCGTTTTGAGAATGCAAAATGCGTTCGTACGGCACATTTTGGCTAAGCGAACGAACGGGAGTCCAAAGAAGGCTGAGCGCCATCGGACAGATATACCAGGCCTTTCTCATGGCGTTCCCTTCAAGCCGGCGAGGTAGGCGACCAGATCGTTCACCTGCGTCTCGGAGAGTTTGCCTTTCATGCTGGGCATGGCGCTTTTGCCTGGTTCCTTATCGAGTTCACGCAGCTGATCTTTGCGGAAGGAGTGGAAATTGCCCTTGGCGTCCTCGACCACGATGTGAAAGGAATCTTCCGCCACCCGCGTGCCGTCGAGTGTCCGCCCGTCTTGGGTGGTGAGGCGGATGAAAAGAAATTGCAGCTGTCCTCCGGTTTCAAGAAAGATTCTTGCCTGCGGCAGATCCGTGCCTGGATACAAGATCGTGTTGCGCAAATAGGCGGGACCCCGCGATTGACCCACCGTCGTCAACTCAGGCCCGAGATCTCCGCCCTCGCCGGAAATGGTGTGGCAGCTGGCACAGTGGCTTGAGTCGTACACCTGCTTTCCCGCCGCCGCGTTGCCCGTCACCGGGCTCTCGTCCTTGTGCGAAAGCGTCAGAAGATAGCCGACGACCTGCTGGATTTCGTTCGCGTCGAGCTGCCCAGAAAATGCTGGCATCCCGCCGGGCATTCCGTTCTTGATGACATTCGCCACGCGATCGAAGCCCAGGCGGAATGGAATGCCCTGAATGTTCGGACCCATCGCACCGCCGCCGTCCAGTCCATGGCAGGCGGAACAGCTCGCTTCGAAAGTCTGTTTGCCGCGCTCCAACTGATCCGGAGCCAGTTGTATCGCTTTTGCATCCTGCGGCTGACCAGCAAAACAGAACCGCGAATTTCCCGCCAGAATCAAAAGGAGTGCTAAAATCTGCACGCGCCAAGCGCACTGCTGGCCTGTCGAGAAAACCACGCGAAGCCCCCGTTTGAGTGGCGCCTAGCATACTACCGGAATCGCGAAGAATGTAAGAAACCGCAAGCAAAAATTGTGCGTCAGGTTTAGTATGTGTGGTCCGAGCGCCACCGGAGGCGGGGAGCCGGGACGCTATCCAAGACGGGGGAAATTACGAAAAATGGGGATGCACAAAAAAAGTAAGCTGTGTTGGTTTGCCCTGGCGGTGGCGTTGGGGGCTGGGAGCGCCGCAGCCCAGCAGGCTGGCCTCGTGGATGACCATGCGTTGGTGAATGCCGGCAAGAATACGAACGAATGGCTTATGAACGGCCGCGACTATAACGAGCAGCGTTACAGTCCGCTGAATCAAATCGACACGTCGAATGTCAGCAAGCTCGGTCTCGCGTGGTACTACGACACGGGATCGGATCGCGGGACCGTCGAAACCACTCCCATCGTTTCGAACGGCGTGATGTACGCGACCCTTCCGTGGAGCGTTGTCGTCGCTTTGGACGCGCGTACCGGTAAGGAAAAGTGGCGCTGGGATCCGAAAATCCCCCACATGAATTTTCCTCCAGGATCGGCAGGAAACCCCAATAAGGTCCGGGAAGGCCCTAGCGTCTGCTGCGGTCCCGCCAACCGCGGCGTTGCGATCTATGACGGCAAAGTCTACGTGGGCACGCTCGACTCGCGCCTCGTCGCGCTCGATCAAGAAACCGGCCAAGTCGTGTGGGAAGTTCAGACCATAGACAAGAATGCCGACTACAGCATTACCGGCGCCCCCCGAATCGCCAAAGGCAAGGTCATCATCGGCAACGCCGGCGGCGAATATGGCGTTCGCGGCTTTGCGACGGCTTATGATGCCAAGACTGGCAAGCAGATCTGGCGCTTCTACACCGTGCCGGGTGATCCCTCGAAGCCTTTTGAGAACAAGGCCATGGAGGCTGCCGCGAAGACGTGGGCCGGTGAATGGTGGAAACTCGGCGGAGGCGGAAACGTCTGGGATGGAATCACCTACGATCCCGAGCTCAACATGGTCTATATCGGGATTGGACAGGGGGGTCCGTGGGTCCAGGGTTTTCGCGATCCCATGAAGAAGGACAATTTGTATCTCTGCTCGATCGTCGCCCTGAAGGCTGATACGGGAGAGTACGTCTGGCATTTCCAAACCACGCCGGCCGACGAGTGGGACTACGATGCCGTGCAACAGATGACGCTCGCCGATATCAAGATTGATGGAAAGATGCGGCACGTCATCATGCAGGCCCCCAAGAATGGCTACTTCTACGTGCTCGATCGCAAGACCGGAAAATTTATTTCCGGTGCGCCGTACGTAAAGGTCACTTGGTCTACCGGCCTTGATCCGAAAACCGGCCGTCCGCACGAGGCGCCCGGCATGCGCTATGAAAAAGCGCCCATCGAAACCTCGCCGGGTCCCGCAGGAGGTCATGCCTGGCAGGCGATGTCCTACAACCCGAACACGGGTCTTGTTTACATTCCTGCGCTCGATAGCACCTTCAAATACATCGCCACGACAGAATTCAAGCCCGAGCTCGGTGTTTACAATTGGGGAATCGTTTTCCGGCCGCCCCCACCTCCGCCCGGTGGTGCTGCAGGAGAACTACCGGCGCCGCCTGCCAATCAGGCTTTTCTGACAGCTTGGAATCCGGCGACGGAAAAGGAGGTCTGGCGGGCTGTGGGAATGAACGGCGGTGGTACCGTGACGACTGCCGGCAACCTAGTCTTCGGAGCATCCGGGAGCGGCGAATTTGTCGCGTTGAGTGCGGACAAGGGCGAGAAGCTCTGGTCGTCGAAGCTCATGCCTGGACTCGCGAATCCGGCGACGTACATGATCGACGGAAAGCAGTATGTTTCCGTTCTCGCGGGTCGAGGCGGCAAGGCTCGGATCTATACGTTCACGCTGGATGGCACCGTGCCGATGCCGGGTCCGCCGTCGATGCCCGCTCAGCCTGCTCCGATGCCGGGTGCCGCGGCACCGACGACGCAAAACCAGCAGTAGTAAGAGGTGAGCCGGCGCTGCGCTCTCGATTTCTGGAGCGGAGGTCGATTAGCTTCTGCTGGGTATGCCCGCGCCGACAGGCTGTGGCTCGGGACCCGGCGCGGCTTGCGGATGCACGAACGGCGCAGGTTCCGGTGCGGGAACTTCCCAATCGCAATTTTCCCGAAGGCATGCGCGGAACTTTCCCTGCTTGTTGCGTTTTTCGACGACGAACGGCGCACCGCATTTCGGGCACGGCTCGTTGATCGGCGTATAGGGTGTAGTGAAGTCGCATTCGGGATAACGGCTGCAGCCATAGAAGACCCGCCCTCGGCCGCGTCCCTTTGCTGTTCCGCGTCGAACAAACTCTCCTTCCTGGCACTTCGGGCACTTGATGCCGAGCGTGACCGGCCGGGTATATTTGCAATTCGGATATTTTTCACAGCCGATGAACTCGCCGTAGCGGCCATGCCGGCGCAGCAACCCCGCTCCGCACGTGGGGCATTTTTCATCCAGCCGGACGTCCGGTTCCAGCGCCTGGCGCGTGCCGCTCGCGAGCCGGCGCGTGGTCTTGCAATCCGGATAGCCCGTGCACGCAAGAAAGGCGCCGAACCGCCCCCGCTTGATGGCCATCTCTCGGCCGCAATTGTCACAGTATTGGGGTCCAGCGTCGCTGTCGCCCTGGTCGCTTCCGTGATCCGAAAGGTCGCGCGTGTAGTCGCACTCCGGATAGCGCGAGCAGCCGAGGAAAAATCCGTGGCGGCTGATACGCTCCAATAGCTCTCCCTGACCGCACTTTTCACACTTCTCTCCGGTGGGTATGCCGGCCTTGTAGGACTCCATCGCGCCGGCGGCCGTTTCGAGATCCACTTCGAAGCGATCCCAGAATTCCTTTACCGACGCACGCCAGGCGAGTTTTCCCTCCTCGATTTCATCGAGCTCATCCTCGAGGCGGGCAGTGAAATTGACGTCGAAAATGTCCTCGAACGCTTTTACCAGCAGATCACTCACCTTCTCGCCGAGTAGGGTCGGTGTAAACCGCCCCTGATCCTTCTTCACATACTCGCGCTCGACGATGGTCGAGATGATAGCGGCATAGGTGGAAGGCCGGCCGATGCCCTTTTCCTCGAGCTCCTTCACCAGCGTCGCTTCCGTGTATCGTGGCGGTGGCTCGGTGAAGTGCTGCTCGGGACGAATCGTTTCCAGTCGGAGCTGCTCGCCTTCAGCAACCCGGGGCAGCCGGTTGCCCGCTGCATCCCCTTCGTCTTCCTTCTCCTCTTCTTCTTTCACAACCTGATAGGCCGCCAGATAGCCCTCAAACTTCATCACTGACCCGGTCGCTCGAAACGTGTATCCGCTTGCTTCCACATCGATCGTGGTCTGATCGAATACGGCGGGCACCATTTGCGACGCAACAAACCGCTGCCAAATCATCTGGTACAGCTTGAACATGTCATCTTCCAGATAGCGGCGCACACTTTCCGGCGTGCGGCTCACGTCTGTGGGGCGAATCGCCTCGTGCGCCTCTTGGGCGTCCTTCTTCGATTTGAAGAAGTTTGGCGCCTCGGGCAAATAGCTCTGGCCGTAGCTCGAGGTGATGTGGTCGCGCACTTGGGCGATCGCGTCATTCGATACCCTCACCGAATCCGTGCGCATGTAGGTGATCAGCGCCACCGAACCTTCGTCGCCGAGTTCGACACCCTCATACAGACGCTGAGCCAGCATCATGGTCCGCTTCGCCGTATAGCGCAGTCGGTTGTAAGCCGCCTGCTGCAGCTTGGAGGTCGTGAAAGGCGGCGGTGCAAACCGGCGCTTTTCCTTCTGCGCGACGCTCGCGACCTGCCAGATCGCATGATCGACAGTGGCCAGGATTCGTTGCGCCTCGGCTTCGTCCGGGATTTCGATCTCCGCGCCGTTGTACTTGATCAGCTTCGCCTCAAATGAAGGAGGATCGGCTGCGGCGAGCAGTGCATGGATGGTCCAATATTCCTTCGGAACGAAGGCGCGGATTTCCCGCTCACGCTCGACGATCAGCCGCAACGCCACGGTCTGCACCCGCCCGGCGGAAAGACCGCGACGCACCTTGTCCCATAAGAGTGGAGAAATTTTGTATCCGACCAGTCGATCGAGTACGCGTCGCGCCTGCTGCGCGTCGACGAGATTCTCATTTACCTTGGTGGGATTCTCAAAGGCCGCCTTAATCGCCTTCTGCGTGATTTCATTGAACATCACGCGATAGATCTTAGGCGCCGTCAGCTTGACGTCCGAGGCGGATACCTTCGCCGGCTTGGTGGGCTTCTTGCCATTCCCATTGGTCGGTTCGGTGATGGCAATCTTGGCGTATTGTTTCGGATTGCCCAAAATCTCGGCCAGGTGGGCGCAGATGGCCTCGCCCTCACGGTCCGGGTCGCCCGCCAGATAGACGGCTTCGGCGTTTCGGGCGGCTTTCTGCAGGTCTCCGATTACCTTGATTTTTCCCGGGATCACCTCGTACGTGGGCTCGAAAATGTTCTGCGACGTTACCGCGATCGGCTTGGAGGCCTTCTTCTTTTCTTTGCCCCTCACCTTTCGCTTGCCCTTCTTCTTCTTGCCGTTTGGCTCGCCAGGCAGGAGTATCCCGATGTCCTTCTTGGGCAGGTCCATGACATGCCCATAGGAAGCCTTCACCGTGTAGTTCCGGCCGAGATACTTATTGATTGTCTTGGCCTTAGCCGGAGACTCTACAATTACGAGTGATCGTGCCATTCTCTGCTATATCCCCCTCGAAGCGGCCTTCCTGACTCTGCTGGCCTTCGACTACTCTCCCGTTTAATCGGACCTACAATCCTAACCTTTTGTCCGGGCTTTAATTACAACAGGACTTTCAAGAATTGTTGTCCCGGTAACTGGCGTACCACGGCTTCGAGCCCTAAGTCAAATTGCCCCCTCGGCGTAAGACGTGCTTTCCCTGGCGTGTTATTCGACTCGGCGGTCCTGACATTGGCTTTCTCACCCATCTTACTTCCCTCTTGGGAGGGATTCGGTCAGGCGCCCGATGGTTGTGTCACTTTCGGGCGCGCCATGAACTCAAGCGGCCGAATCCCGCGCCAGGTGTGTGGCAGGGCTTGCCGAGACCCACAAAGAGACCAGTTGCTAGGGCATTCGATTCTCTTCGGGCGTTTGGGGTCGCTCGAAGCTCCGTCTTCTGAAGGCGCTTGAGCAGGCAGCCGATCGAGGGTTCAATTCCGAGCGATAGGATAAACCACTTGCCCGTGCCGGATCGTATAGCGGACCGTTGCGAAGTTGCGAACGTCCCGCTTGGGATCGGCGCCAAGCACGACGATGTCGGCTTCCATTCCGGGAGCAATGCGCCCCCGGCTCTCGGCTTCACCGAAGCGCGCAGCAGGCGCGGTCGTCAGCGAATCCAGAATTTGCATCGCCGTGAGCCCTGCCTGTCCCATCAGGACGTACTCCTGGGTCGGATTGTAATCCGTCATGTAGCCCACGTCGGTACCGAACAGGACTTGCCCGCCTGCCTGTTTGTATTGTTGAAGTTCCGCGACACCTTCCGCGGCAAAGCTCTGTGCCTGCTCGGGCGTGGCCCCGCCCCGACTTGCCTCGTAAATCCACAGTTTCAAGGTTGGGATCAGAGACATGTGATGTTTTGTCATGCTGGCGATCAGGCTGTCATCCCATCTCCCGGACATGGGAGTCGTATGCGCCGCTACATCCACGCCCGCTTCGAGTGCGATTTCGAGTCCTTCTAGATTTGAGGGGTGCGCGAACACCAGTCTTCCTTGGGAATGGGCTTCTTCGACAGCGGCCGCCGCCACGCGCCGGTCCATTGGTACCACCTTTGTGGGAGCAACCAGGGAGCCGGTAAAGAGTTTGATCACGTCGGCGCCGCCCGCGATGTCTTGGCGGACAACGGCCCGAGCGGCGTCTGGCTCCGAGGGCTCAAGGTTGCTCTCGATAAATGTAAGGATTGTGGGAGGAAGCGTGTCCTTCAGATAAAACGGTGTGCCATGGGCGGCATACAGAGGTAAACCAGCCGTTCGAATGCGGGGGCCCTGAACCTCTCCTGATTCGATCCGAGACCTCAGCGCCACTGTGTTCGTCAGAGTCGAAGCCGCATCCACGACAGAGGTGAATCCGTACTGCGTCAGCATCTCCTCTAGCTGTTGCGATAGCTTCGCGGCGGTTTGTTGCGCGGCATCATCCCATTTTAGCTCGGTGAAATGGACATGGCTGTTCTGGAAGCCTGCTGTGATAAACAGTCCCGTGCAGTCGATTAGCTTCGCGTTCGAGGGAATGCGTACGCTTCCGGCCCTGCCAACCGCCACAATCTTGCCGTCCCGAATCAGCAAGACCCCGTTTGAAATCGGTGCGTCCGTCGGGGAAGGATCGATCGTCTCGCCAGTCAACGCAAGAATCTCCCCCTCTGCCGCGCTGGCTCTCCAAGCGGGTCTGAGAGCGATCCCTAGAAACAGCAACAGGGAAAGAATTCGCTTCGAAATCTTCATGGCCTCTAACCAAGCCGCCTGTCTTGACAACAATACGTGCGGTTGGCTCAATCTGTTTCAGGGGCAGCCTTGGTTCCCCGCCGGCAGGCGAGGCACCAGCCTAAATCGTTCAGGGGGAAATGGATAGGTCCCTCCTGGGCCGGGACATTCTCCTGGCTCACTGTGTTGCTGTGATACCATGGGCTCGGTTAGGGTGAAACGGTGAAAAGGCTGCGCATCTCCATCGTCGAGTACCTGAACACGGCGCCCCTTGTGTGGGGATTTACCGACGGTCCATTGGCCGGAAAGTACGACCTGTCGTTCACCGTACCTTCGCAGTGCGCCGAGGCTCTACGCCGGGGCGATGCCGATATTGCGATTATCCCCAGCATTGAATACCAACGGATGGAAGGCATCGTCGCGCTGCCGGGCATGGCCATCGCGTCCAACCGAGAGGTCCGCAGCCTGCTCGTTGTCTCCAAGCGGCCCATCGACATGGCCAAGCGGATTGCGCTTGATACCAGTTCGCGCAGCACCGCTGGGCTCGTCCGTATTCTGGCGAAAGAACATTGGGGCATTCAGCCAGAATTCGTCGACGCCGCCCCGGACGCCGGCGAGATGCTGAAAGGCGCGGATGCGGCGTTGGTGATCGGTGATCCCGCGCTTCGAATTTCGCTCAAGATGGAGGCGCTCGCGGGAAAAACTCCGGGCGGTGGCGGCGGTTGCTGCGAGGGTGATCCGGAGGAAATGCCCGTGCCAGGCTTCGAGACTCTCTTCGTCTACGATGTTACCCACCAGTGGCGCGAAATGACCAACAAGCCGTCCGTTTTGGCCATTTGGGCGGGTAAGAAGGACACAGTGAGTACGGAAGTTGTCGCTGATTTCTTGATGTCAAAAAGGTACGGAGTAGAACGAATTCGTGAGATCAGCGAAGCCGCATCGATCAAGCTCGATTTGCCGCCTCGGGCTCTGGAACGCTACCTGACCGAGAACATCCAATTCGATCTCGATGAAGAAAACCTTTCGGGTCTTGAGCTCTACTTCGAAAAGGCCGCAGAACACGGGCTGATCCCCCGCGCCCGTGCGCTCGAATTCGCCGCAGCACCTTCGGGCTCGGCGGTCAGGCGCGGCGCGTGAAGGCTCAAGCGTAGGGCGGTCGGATATCCCTGTTTTAGTGCGAGAATAGGACCACGATGGGAATCACACCCCAACAGGCTCTCGACCTTTTCCAATCCGATGACCTGATCGGCATCGGCATGGCGGCGAACCAAGTTCGTCGTCAGAAGACCGATCCGCGTGTGGCGACCTATCAGATCGACCGCAATATCAACTACACCAATTTCTGCACCGAATACTGCTCGTTCTGCGCCTTCTATCGCCCGTTGGGCTCCCCAGAGGGATACATTCAGCCGCTCGAGTCGATTTACGCGAAGATTGAGGAAATGCTCGCGCTCGGCGGAACGGGCGTGTTGCTTCAGGGTGGACTTCACCCGGACCTGAAAATCGACTACTACGAGAACCTGTTGCAGTCAATTCACGAGCGCTTTCCGCAGGTCCATCTGCACTGCTTTTCCGCGCCCGAAATACTGTGCATCGCCGAAGTTTCCGGGCTTTCGATCCGCGATACGATCGCGCGCTTGCGAGATCGAGGATTGCAGTCGATTCCTGGCGGGGGGGCTGAGATTCTCGACGATGAGGTCCGGCATCGCATCGCGCGGTTGAAGTGCAAATCGGAGGAATGGGAATCGGTCCACCGCGAGGCCCATCGGCTCGGGATGCGCACGACGGCGACAATGATGTTTGGTTGCGGTGAGGAATACCGGCATCGCGTGAACCACCTCGAGCGGCTTCGCCGCCTACAGGAGGACACCGGAGGCTTCACGGCGTTCATCCCGTGGATTTTCGCGCCGGAAAACACTCCGCTCGGTAAGAGAGTCCAGGAAACAACGGCCTTTGATTACCTCAAGACGCTGGCGATCAGCCGCCTTTACCTCGACAACATCGATCACATTCAGTCCAGCTGGCTCACGCCAGGAATCAAAATCTGCCAGGTTGGGCTGCAATTCGGCGCCGACGATGTGGGCAGCATCTTGATTGAAGAGAACGTGGTTTATGCCGCCGGTGTGCGCAACCGCACCAACGAACAGGAGCTTCGGCGCATTATCTCGGAAGCTGGTTACATTCCCGCCCAGCGCGATACGCTCTACCGTTCCTACGTTTTGAAACAGTCGACTTCCTGAGGGAAGGCGAAGCAGCCAACACCTACCGCCAGAGGGCGCTGGCCTGCTCAATCAGGACGGGTTGGGGAACGGCAAACGGCAGATCGATAATGACGCTCGCGCCGTAGGGAGAGAGATTGGAGAGCGTGATCTCTCCGTTGCACTCCTGCATGATCCCGTAGCAGATGCTGAGCCCCAGGCCGGTGCCTTTTCCCACCGGCTTCGTGGTGTAGAAGGGATCGAACGCGCGGGCCAAGTCGGGAAAGCCCGGTCCCGTATCTTCGAAGCGAATGATGGCGCGGCCCGACTGGCTGTAGGCCCGGATGCGGATTTCGCGCTTGGCGCTCTCTTCAACCGCGTCAATCGCGTTGTTCAAGATGTTTAGCAACAGCTGCTTCAACTCGTCTTCGGAAATTCCAACCGGCGCCAGTACAGGCTCGAACTGCATATCGAGCGATATGCCGTGCACACGCAGGTGATACTCGCGGAGCTGGACCACATCGCGAAGCACGGGTTCGAGCGCCGTCGAGCGCGCCGCCGAGCTGTTCTGACGGCCAAAACGAAGCAGGCCATCGAGGATCCGTTTCATGCGGCGCGCTTCATTCCCGAGCTTCTCCACTCGTTTGCGCGGGTTTGCTTCGCGCACCTCCTCTGCGAGCAGGTCCGCATAGCCGATGATGCCCGTAAGCGGATTGTTGAGCTCGTGCGCAACCCCGGCGACCAGCTGTCCGAGTCCCGCCAGTTTTTCTGAGCGCACCAGCTGCTGGTGCAGCCGCACGTTTTCAAAGGTCACCGCCAAGTCGGACGCAAAGATCTCCAGATTGACCATCTCGCGGGAATCCGGGCCGCCAGGCCACCGGGAATCCGCCACGTAGAGACACCCCACATCGGACCCGCGCCAAGAGACCATGGGAATCAACATCAGATCTCCCGTTTCTGACATCCGGAACGATTTGTCGGCAGGGCCTGTGGACTGTTGCCGTCGCTTCATGGCTTCGATGGCGTAGCTGCTGGAATGCATCTCGAGTGTTTCAGCCTCTTGCGGTGTGAACCCGCTCAATCCCGCGAGATAGAACTTGCGGTTTTCACCCAACAGAAGGAGTGCGGCACGCTGAAAACTACTTGCTTCGGTGATAGCGGTGGCGACCTCTCCAGCGAGCGCACTCGGATCGTTCCCAGCCAGCAGGCGCGACGTAATTTGGGACAGACGTTGCAACAATAAACTTTCGGCTTGGGCGCGTGAGCGCGCTTCTTCGAGAACTCTCGTTTTCTCTTCCAGCAGCGTCAGCACCATGCCCAGCGCGACCAAAATTCGCGGCACATTCCAGAAATCCAGATTCACTTGCATGGTGGTCAGCAGGTCGTGAACCCCCAGTGCCAGCGGGTATTCCGCCCCCCAGGCAATGAATCCTATCGTGGTGGTAATCACGCCGAGCGAAGAGCGGCGATAGATCTTCCAGAATTGCAGGCCGCAGAGGCAGAAGCTGATGGCAAGAAACAAGGCCATCGGAGTCAAGCTGTCGCCCCGCGTCTGCTCGTAAACCGCCCACAATCCGACTGCTGCTACGGAGATCGCTGCCGCCGTGTGCTGAAACTGCCGACGCCGCGGCGCAAAGAAGAAAAAACTCACGGTCGACAAAATCGTGGGCACCAACAGAGAGGCCCAAAGCGCGGGCGAGCCGATATGGAAACTGATGGCGAACGCGTGAGCTAGGAGCGGTAAGCCGAGTGCCGTGATGAGGCCAATACGCTTGGCCCGCTCGTTGGCCTCAAACAGGAGGGAGGCCAGGAAAACGAGGGCAGAAAGTTCGAGGGCTGCGTAATCGACCGGCGTGAGGATCGTTTGAACGATCCCGCCTTGGTTTTCCATGGCCCGCGCAAAGAAATGCAAGAACGTGAGCGACCAGGCATAGGCCCAGAGGCGTACGCGTTCGACCGGAGCCTGCCTTTCTAGCGACAGAAAGACGCTGACCAGCACGGCAAGAACGAGCGTAATCGGCAGTGCGTCCGGCACGCTAATCACTGGCGTCTCCCGCTCAACTAGTGTGACGGCTCGCCCTTCAACCAGCAATAGAGCCTTCGTACCAGAGGACTGCCGTCACACGGAGGCAGCCGAAAGTGCGGTTACTCGCGCGGTGGAACGTGGATTTCAACGACCACGTCGCTGCCTTCCGCTAGATCCAGTGGCTCGAGCGGTGTGAAGACGCCCTTCTCAAAGCGTGCGCGAATTCGCCGCGAGGGGACCGACCGGCGTCGAGCGGGTATCTTCTCGTCTGGACCCGCCCGGGAGGCGGAGGAAAGATTACCCGAGTCGAGCGCGACGTTCGCCAGTCGATCGGCATCGTCGTTCTGTTCCCGGGGCACGTGCTCGATCGCAAAGTACGCCAGCTGCCGCACGAGTTTCCCCGCGCGTTCGTACAAAGGCTTTAAATCAGCACTTTTCACCCTGTATCGTCCTTGCATCTGGCGGACGAGCAACTCTGAATCGCTGCGAATCCGAAGCGCGCCAATTCCCTGGCTCGTGGCGTAGTCCAGTGCCGCCAATAGCGCGTAGTATTCGGCTACGTTATTGGTTTCGCGGCCCATGCGTTTGGCGAGTTCCAGAACCACATGCCCGGCCGGATCGCGGATCACGACCGCATAGGCCGATGGTCCAGGGTTGCCGCGTGAAGCGCCGTCAATGTTGGCGATGTACACTCCCGAGGCGGGTATCGCTCGGTCGGAATCTGAAAACAAACGTGCGACTGCCGGCTTCGGGACCTTGACAAAGCGGCTCATGGGTATGGGCAATTCGTGGGCTGGGAGCGCGAGAAGCGCCCGCAGCAGCCGACACTCCTATAGAATTTCACCGCTCGAGGAGGCGGAGGTGGAGGCCGCCGCGGCTTCCCTGGATGCGGACGGCTCGAGGTAGTAGAGAATGCGCGTGCAGGTCTCGCAGTGAAATAACTCCTGGCTGTCGGAGCGTCGAATTTCCTGAATGACGTGCGGCCGGATCATCATGCCGCAGGCGCTACACTTCTCGTCCCGGATTTCAGCCAGTGCGACGCCGCTGTGCTTTCTGGCGATACGTGTGTAGTGATCCAGCAGATTCTCCGAAATCCCCAGGATGGCCCGCTCCCGCTCGGCATTCAGTTCCGCAAGGGTTTTCTCAGCTGCGCTTTTGTCCGCTTCGATCTTGGAGCGCTCTACGGCCGCGGTCGCTTCAATTTCCTTCACCGATTTTTCCGACGCTTTGATGCGCCGGTCGTATTCCTCGCCGGCAACCATTTGCTCGAGCAGGCGGTCTTCGGCCTTAGCGATTTCAGCTTCGCCTAATTGGATTTCGTGCTGGAGCGCGCGATAGGCTTCGTTGGTCTTAACGAGCGATCCTTGGTCCTTATACTTACGGACTCGTTCCTTCCACTGCTCCACGTCTATCTCGTATTTCTTGCGTTCCTTGATCGCGTTGAGCTGCGCGAGCTTGCTGGCGTCAAGCTCCGCCTTCGCCGCCCGAATGCGCGCGTCGATTTCAGCAAGTCTCTGGGGGAACCGGGCCAGCCGGGCGCGGACGTCGCTGAGCCGCAGGTCCACACTCTGCAGCTCACGTAGGCTCTGGAGGACCTTTTGCACTCTGGTGTGATTCTAGCACAGGGATTCCGCGCTCAAACCAACGGGCAGCTAGCCGAGGCGTCGCGAGAGAACCGTTCAGGGTGCGGGCTGGACTTCCATGGTTTGATCGACGAGGTAATTCGTACAGCCAGGAAGGGACGCGCTCGGACAGTGGGCGATGATGAGGAATCCGTCCGGGGAGACTTTGGCTTCATACGTGTAGCCATCCCGGCCGGGTTTTTTGATGGCCATGGCGCCACTGGAAACGAGATCGTCAAGAGAGCCGTAGGAATTATGTTCGGTCTGATAGATTCGCTCTGCCTGCGCAATTCCCAACAGATCGTTTTTTACGCCGATAACATCGATGGTTTGCGTGGGGTGCGAAATAGGCGCGGCTTGCTGGCTCTCGGAAAAGTAGTACTTGTAGGCGAAACCTACCACGGTCGCAACTACCAGAAGCCCCACCAAAGTGCCTATGCTTCGCAAGGATGCCTCACAATCTTACTCTCCATGGGACCACAGAGGGATTGGCTGGGCAACCTTCTCGCAGGCGAGACGAGGCGAATCGGGAAACACCGCCGCTTGGCTCGACGACCCGCTACCCTTTTTCGGCTCGCGCGCGTCCAATCCGAGGGGTAGTGAACCGCTTGCACAGGGCAGAGCCGTTTGACACTTGGGTGCCGTCTCGTGATACTGGTGCGCGCTACGAGGGGGCGGTTGATGACGAAGAAATCGACAGAGCGAGCGGCGGTTTTATTTGTCGCGGGGATGCTGCTTGTTCTCGGCGGTTCGGCAGGAATCCGGACGCCATTGCGGGCGCAGGCGTCCTCCGCTGAGGCCCGCCCGCCACATCTGGATTTCACGACTCACAGGCTCGCCGATGGCCTAGAGGTGGTTCTGCTCGAAGAGCATTCCGTCCCGGTCATCAATCTTCAAATGTGGTATCACGTGGGCGGCAAGGACGAGCAGCCCGGCCGGACGGGATTCGCGCATCTGTTCGAGCACTTGATGTTCAAAGGCTCCGCCCATGTAGGGCCCGATGAGCATTCCCGCATCATCGAAGCGGCCGGCGGAGCCGACAATGCTGAAACGGGCGATGACACGACCGATTTCTACGAGACCTTTCCCAGCAACTATCTCGAGCCCGTGCTCTGGCTCGAAGCCGACCGCATGGGCAGCTTGAACGTCGATGAAGCCAATTTCAAATCCGAGCGGCAGGTGGTCGAGGAAGAACGTCGCGTCCGTGTCGATAATCAGCCCTACGGTTCGATTGAAGAGGACTTACGCTCGACCGCCTTTACCGTTCACGGCTATCATCACACGCCCATTGGCAGTATCGCCGATTTGGAGAAGGCGACTCTTCAGGATGTGCGCGATTTCTTTGCCACGTACTACAAGCCAAACAACGCCACGCTGGTGATTGTCGGCGATTTCAATTCCGATCAAGCGCTCGCTTGGACGCACAAATACTTTGACGGAATTCCGGCATCGGCAGGACCGATTCCGCGCCGCGATACGCCCGAGCCCCCTCAGACTGCCGAGCGCACGGTCGAAAAGTCATATACCAACACGCCGCTGCCAGCCGTCGTGATCGGCTACAAAATTCCGGCGCGCTACTCTCCCGATGCCTATCCGCTCGACCTTGCTTCGAACGTTCTCGCCGGCGGGGAAAGCAGTCGCCTCTATCAGGCGCTCGTTTACAAGGATCAGATTGCCGTACAGTCCGCCGGCTTCAGCAACCTGACCGAGGATCCGAATCTGTTCTGGGCCTACGCGATTATGAATCCAGGACACACGGCAGCGGACGGAGAAAAGGCTGTGGTTTCGGTGCTCGCCGGGTTGAAAAACTCGCCGATCGATGAAAAGGAGCTTCAAAAAGCGAAGAACCAGGAGATCTCCGGATTCATTTTGGGCCGCGATACGGATGAAGAAAAGGCCGTTGCTCTTGAGTCGGCGACCGTGATCGGCAAGGATCCCGGCCTCGTCAACACCGAGCTCAAGCGATACCTCGACGTCACGCCTGCAGAAATCCAGCGCGTGGCCAAGGAATACTTCATCCCTCAGCGGGCTACCGTGTTGTTCGTGACGCCCGCAGCCCCTGCTCGATAGACGCATTTGTAACCGAAGGACTGGAGCACTGATGAAGCGCGCAAAAACGTCCTGGATTGTTTCCCTGGTGCTGCTCCTAAGTTTTGCGAGTGCCGCGTCTGCGCAGCGACCCGAATCGCCTTCCGAGGAAGCGACAGCAAGTCCCACACAGAAGGGCGGTACCGGGATCGTGCCTCCCGGCGTGAAATTGGTCCCCCAGATGCCACCTGCCGGTCGGCCAAAGTCGTTTCAGTTTCCGCACGCTGCGACAAAAACCCTTTCGAATGGCTTGCGCGTGTTTGTTATCACGGACCACCGTGAACCTGCCCTTGCTGCGCAATTGGTAATTCTTTCTGCCGGGAGCATCAAAGACCCTCCGGATCGGCCCGGTGTCGCGCAGATGACCGCGAATCTGCTGACGCAGGGAACCCAGAAGAGATCGGCGCGCGATATCGCCGAGGCCATCGATTTTGTCGGGGGCTCGCTGACCGCCTCGGCAGGAAAGGATTCCACGACAGTCACGCTCGATATCGTGAAGAAAGATGTCAACATCGGGCTCGACCTGATGTCCGATGTCGTTCTGCATCCTGCTTTCCAACCCGATGAGCTCGAGCGCCAGCGCCAGCAGCTGCTGTCGAACCTCACCGTCGAGTATTCCGATCCCGACTATCTCGCTTCGGTGGTCTTCAGCCGTGCCTTGTACGGCAGCTCGCCCTATGGCTGGCCCGAAGAGGGCACACCTGAGACGGTGAAGCAATTCGATCCCGCGCAGCTCGCCAAATTCCACGACGCCAACTACGCGCCCAATCAAGCGCTTCTTGCCTTCGCCGGGGATGTTACGTCGGAAGAGGCCTTCGGGTTGGCCGATCGGTATTTTGGGGCCTGGACGAAGGCCGATGTCCCGGCCGCCGCTCCGGCCGCTCCCGAGGCAACCTCCGGCCTTCATATCTGGCTCATCGACAAGCCGGACGCCGTGCAGACCCAGATTCGCGTGGGCAAATTGGGAATCCGGCGCGGCGATTCGGACTACATCCCGGTGCTCGTGATGAACCGCATTTTCGGAGGTGGTTACAACAGCCGTTTGAATACGGAGGTGCGTGTAAAGAAAGGACTCACCTACGGAGCGTATTCCTCATTCAATCCGCACCGCTACGCAGGCTCATTCAACATCGGAACGTTTACGCGCACGGCGGCGACGGTTGACGCGGCAAGGCTGGTGGTGGATCTGATTGCGAAAATGTCTTCAGGCGACGTCACGCTGCAAGAGATGGATTTCGCACGCGATTATCTCGCCGGTGTTTATCCGATTCAGTCGGAAACCGCTGAACAGGTGGCCGACCGTGTTCTCACGGCAGCCGCCTATGAGCTCGGGGCCGACTACAACAGCACCTACCCGGAGAAAATCCGAAGCGTAACCTCCGCCGAGGTGCGGGAAATGGCTCAGAAGTATCTCAGCGCAGCCAATCTCGATCTCGTGCTTGCCGGCAACGTGAGTGCGTTTCGCGATGAGTTGAAAAAAGCCTTCCCCACAGCCCGATATGAAGAAATTCCGTTCGACCGCGTGGATGTTTTGGCTCCCGATCTTCGCGCGTCTAGCAAAGCAGCCGTGGCTCCCTAGCCCGCCCGGCTATCGGACCGACAGAATCACCTTTCCGATGTTCTTGCGGTCATGCAGGAATTGATGGGCTCGGTTGGCCTGATCCAGCGGAAATGTCTTGGCGATCACGGGTTTTATCTTTCCCTCGGCGTACAAACGAAAGATTTCCTCGAGTTCACGTCGCAATAAGGCGCCGCGCGATCCGAGCTGCCCGAGACTCACCCCGATCACAGCCAGATTCTGCGACATCAGCTTCAGCGGATGAAATCGCGGTGTCTGCGCCAGGGCCCTCAGGCCCCGCACGAGGCTCCGCCTGCCTCGGGATCCAGCGGCATCGGCTAGCCCATAGACGACCAGCCGCCCGGTGGGCCCAAGACACTGCTGGCTGCGCGTCAAGGACTTCCCGCCAATCGGATCCATTACCATTTCGATGCCGTCCGGGGCGAATTTTCTCACGACCTCTACGATGTCGCTCTTTTCATAATCGATCGCGTGATCCACGCCGATTTTCCGAAGGTATTCCTGCTTTGTCGGTCCGGCCGTACCGAAGGTCAAAAGCCCGCGCGCTCGCGCAAGCTGCACCGCCGCGATCCCGACCCCCCCTGCCGCGCCGTGAATCAGGACGCGATCACCTGGTTGCAGATTGCCCATCACGAACATGGAGTGATACGCCGTCAAGTAATTCACCGAGATCGCGGCACCTTCCTCAAATCTCATGCCCGGCGGCAGTCGGTAGACCTCCTTCTCAGGCACCACGATCCACTCCGCATAGGCATGGAAGTGCGTGATCGCCGTAACGGCGTCGCCCGGTTCGAGGCGTTCCCCTTCACCCTGCCTGGTTCCGTCGGGAATTTTTTCGACCACCCCGGCGATCTCCAGGCCTGGTACAAACGGCGGCTTTGGCGCGCCGGGATACAGCCCCATGCGTTGGAGAAGATCGGCAAAATTCACACCGATCGCTCTCACGCGGATCAAGACTTCTCCGGGCTTCGGCTGAGGATCCGGGATTTGTTGCACCTCGAGAACCTCGGGCGGCCCATACCGCCGAACAACCACTGCCCGCATCTAATCTCCTTCCCCCGGGAGAACCCCGGGCTGGCTTCCTAGCCGAAGTGGCAAGGTGCGTCGGCTTTTCACTGGGAATCCAGTCGATCCTATTCTAAACTGATGGACTTTGTGCTGCGATGAAAAGCCAATTGACTCTCGGACGTCTGTTCATCGGTATTTTACTGTTCGCCTCGGCCTGTCCCGCAGCGGATCGAACGCCGCAGGTTCCCGTACCACCCGTCTTGAACGCGATGCACTTGGAGTTGGACCGGTCGTTTGCCACGCTTTCCAAGGCGGATCCCTCGGCCTACTTCATTAGCTATACCGTCTCGGACCGCGACTACGCCGAGGTTTCTGGATCCAATGGCGCCCTGCTTTCGAGCGCCGAAGAGCGTGGGCGATGGCTCGAAGTGCAGACGCGCGTCGGAAGCTATCAACTGGACGACACGCACAAAGTGGGCGATCGCCAGGCAAGTTGGACGAGCCCCGGCACGACCGTTTCGCTCGACGACGACCTTTCTGTCCTTCGTCGGCAAATCTGGCGCGAGACAGATCGTCAGTACCGCGCGGCGTCAGAAGCCCTCATCAAGGTCAAGACCAGCCAGAAGGTGCAGGTACAAACTGCCGAAGGCACGGCACCGGATTTCTCCGCCGAAGCCCCACATGTTTCCATCGGTTCCCCGGTAGAGGTTCACGTCGACCGCAAGCCCTGGGAAGAGCGCGTGCGCCGCTACACCGCCTCCTTCAGCAAATCCCCTTACGTCCTGAATTCGATTGCCACCTTCACGGCGCTGGGAATGAATGAGTATCAGGCTGACACCGCGGGGACGAAGCTCGCCTTCGGAGAAGTTCATTATCGCCTCGAGCTGTTCGTGCAGAGCAAAGCGCCTGACGGTATGGATATTGAACGCTACACCAATTTCGATTGGCTCGACCCGAAGGATGCCCCCGACGAAAAAGCCGTCGCCGCAGCGGTTCAGAAATTGATTCAGGAAACCGAGGCGCTCGACCAGGCACCGCTTGCCGATCCCTACGCCGGCCCCACGCTTCTCACGGGCCGGGCTGCCGCCGTTTTCTTCCATGAGGTTTTCGGCCATCGCGTCGAAGGCTTCCGCCAGAAGGACATTACTGAGGGGCAGACCTTCACCAGCAAGATCGGCGAGCAAATCATGCCGGCCTTCATCTCCATCAAGGACGATCCGACGGAGGCAACCCTGAATGGCCAAATGCTGTTGGGTTATTACCCGTTTGACGATGAAGGAGTGGCCGCCACAAGTGTCCAGCTTGTCGACAAAGGCGTCCTGAAGACGTTTCTGATGTCGCGTTCGCCGCTCATGGACATTCCCCATTCCAACGGACACGGCCGTCGGCAGCTTGGCTTCGTTCCCGTGGCGCGCCAAGGCAATCTGATCGTGTCGAGTTCCACTGGCGTGCCCTTCAGCGAACTTCGCCAGAAGCTAATCGAACTGGTAAAGCAGCAGCACATGCCCTATGGCTTGCTGATCGACGACATCGAAGGCGGCTTCACCTTCACCGGCCGCGCACAGCCGCAAGCCTTTCAAGTCACTCCCCTCGTTGTGTACCGGGTTTTCGCCGACGGCCGCTCCGATCAGCTCGTGCGCGGCGTGAATATCGTGGGAACTCCGCTGGTCTCGCTCTCCAAGATCGTAGCCACCAGCGATAAGCAGGAAATCTTTAATGGCTACTGCGGTGCCGAATCCGGCTCTGTTCCGGTCTCGGCGGTTGCTCCGGCAATCCTGATCTCCGAAATGGAATTTGCGAAGAAAGAGACCTCCACCGATCGGCCGCCGATCTTGCCACCTCCGGCGCACGATCCAGCCGCCAAGGGGGGGCAGCAGCCGTGAGAACCCCGGGTTGGCTCGCTGTTCTTCTGGCGCTTCTTGCCGCCACGCCGTCATCGGCCAAAGTGCCCCAGGCACCCGCCGCACAGCCCGAGCTCAAGCTTCCCGCAGGGGACAACGACCAGACCCTTCGCGCCCTGCGCGATGAAATGGAGCGATCCCGCACACGGCTCGCGTTGCCGGGCGTCGATAAACCTTTTTACGTCGAGTACCGCCTCCTGGACCTCGACGTGCGTACCGTTACGGCTTCGTTTGGCGCACTGCTTGGCAGTGCAACAGCCCGGAGTCGCCAGATGATCGTGGACGTTCGTGTCGGCAATTACCACCTCGATAGCTCGAATTTCATCAGCGAAGACGGCTTTCAGGGTTTTCTCGGTCGCTCCGGGCAGGTCGGCATCGACCGCGATTACAATTCGCTGCGCCAAGATCTTTGGCTCGCCACCGACCAGGCGTATAAAGAGGCCGTGACGCAGATGTCGCTGAAACAGGCGTTTCTCCGCAGCCTCACCAAGCCACCGGAAATCGACGATTTTGCCCAGGCCGAGCCCGTCGTGAAAGTCGAGCCGCGCATCGAGCCCGATTGGAGTTCGCGCAACTGGGAGCAGGAAGCGAGGACCGCCTCAGCCGTTCTCAAGAACTTCCCGGAGCTTTACGGGACGCGTGTCACGTATTCGTTGATTTACACGACCTCCTATCTCATGACCAGCGAAGGCACGATCATTCGCACGTCCAGCCATTTTGCTGCGATCGAAGCAGGAATGGACACAACCGCCGCTGACGGTATGCCGCTCAATAATTTCTATGCCGTCTATACTGCCGATCCTTCCGGCTTGCCCGATACCGAGGCCGTTTCCAAAGGGCTCACCCAAGCCGCTAGCGAGCTCATGGCGGAACGCGATGGCCCGCTCGTTCCCGATTACACCGGTCCGGTGCTGTTCGATGCATCCGCAGCGGCTGCGACGCTCGCACAAGTTCTGGAGCCTTCGCTTTCCGGCGCGCGCCCGCCGCTGGCGATGACGAATGAATTCGACGAGCTGATGGAACGCTATGGCGGTAGAAGCGAATGGACCGGCCGCGTCGGGACTCGTGTCTTGCCCGCCACCGTCACGCTTGTAGACGATCCCACGGCCCACGATTTTCAAGGCCAGCCATTGCTCGGAGGCTATGACCTGGATGCGGAGGGCGTGCGCGGCGAGCGTGTAACGATCGTCGACAACGGAGTGCTGAAGAACCTTTTGATGTCCCGACGCCCCGGCCCCGATTTTTACATCTCAAACGGCCACGCACGCTCCGCGGCGCTTTCCGAGCCGCAGCCCTTGAGCAGCAATTTGTTCTTTCAATCGTCCGCTGCGCTCACCCCCGCAGATCTTCGCAAGAAATTTCTCGATGCTTGCCGAGATGACGGCCATGACTGGTGCCTTGAAATCAAGCGCATGGCCGATCCAGCTCTTTCCGCACTTCAGCAGGAAGACTTTTCTGAGTTCGTCGGCGCAATGGCCGGTGGGCTTGGCAGCGGCCAGCGCATGCCACTGTTCGTCTATCGCGTCTGGGTAGCGGACGGCCGCGAGGAACCCGTCCGTGGCGGAATCATCGAAGGGCTCACCTTGCGCTCGCTGCGCAATATGCTCGCCATAGGCAACGACACAACCGTTTACACCTATATGCAGAACCCGCTGGGCGGCCTGGCCGGGACGGCGCTCGGTTCGTTCGGTTCGGCGCAGGATGGAATTCCCAGCACCGTCATCGCCCCGTCGTTCTTGCTGGACGACGTCGAGATTCGTGGTTTCCACGGGGAACCGCGCCGCCTACCCCTGGTCCCTCCGCCTCCCCTGCGCTGAGACGTGTTCCGACGCTACCGACACCTAGCTATTTCGCGACGTACACGTATTTGCCCCGCAGGCCGTCGTGGGCGTGGCGCAGCGGCAAGGTAGGCTCCGGGGCCCGACGCAATTCGTCCGGCACAAATTCTCCCGCATTTCCCTTCGCCGGTGTCACACCGCCGTCAGCCAGCAGGAGCGCCCCCGTCACATAGCTGGCCTCATCCGATGCGAGAAACGCGAAGATATTTGCCATCTCTTCCGGTGTGCCGCGCCGTCCGAGTGGCACCATCCCGTCGATTGTTTTCTGCACCTCCAGGCTCAGTGGGCCGCCGGGCCCGCGGGTCCAAGCCGTGTCGATCGCTCCCGGACAGACGCAGTTCGCGCGCACGCCGTATTTGGCCTGCTCCAGGGCCACACCCTTTGCGAAAGCATGGAGGAATCCTTTGCTGGCGCCGTAGGGCGTGAAATTTGCGGAACCGTTGATTCCTGCCTCCGAGCCGGTGAATACAATATTGCCGCGCGTTTTCTGCAGGTGTGGTAGTGCGAACTTGGTCATCAGAAACGCGGTGCGGACGTTGTTGCGGAGGGTACGGTCAAAATCTTCGATGCGGTAGGCGTCTGTCTCGGCATTGGCGATAAAAATCCCGGCGTTGTTTACCAGGACATCAATCCGCCCAAACCGCCGGACCGTGGCGTCCACGCAAGCACGCGCCTCCGCTTCCTCTGCCAGATCTCCCGCCACGACTTCTGCTTCTCCGCCACTTGCCACAATCGTTGCCGCCACGTCCTTCAAAGGATCCGTTGGTAACCCTGCCAGCATCAACCGCGCGCCCTCGCGTGCAAACTTATGCGCAATCGCCTCGCCGATTCCCGTCCCTGCGCCTGTGATGATCGCAACTCTGTCCTTAAGTCTCATAGGTTCTCCCGTGCCTGGTTGTTGATGAGGGGCGGTTCTGATGATAAGCCCCACCTTCCCATCTGGAAAGATCCAGCCGAGCTACGTTCGGAGTGGTCCAAGGCGTGTTGAACAATCATAGGGCAGAAGCGTCGGCGATGAACCCTAGTGGAGCGCGGCGGTCGCCTGCGGAGCGGCGGGCAGATGCACGAGACGGGCGTCGGTGACCGATGGAAGCGAGCGGATCTCCTGAACGATCGCCGCCGTGACGTCGCCATCGAGGCCGACCAGCGCGAGCGCCTCGCCGCCACCGCCCGGTGTGCGCCGGCCGAGAGCAAACGTAGCGATGTTGACTCCGAGCCTGCCGAGAGCGGTGCCGATGCGGCCGATCACACCCGGCACATCGATATTGCGCGAAAGCAGCAGCGTGCCTTCCAGAGGGGCTTCGAGGCTTATCCCGTCGAGCGAAACGATGCGTGGCGAGCCGTCTGGCCCGACCGTTCCTTCCAGAGCAAAGTCGCGCCCGCCGTCAGCGATGGCCACTTCGACAGTATCTGGAAATCCGTGGCTGCGCCGTCTGGTGGTTTCCTCCACGAGCAAGCCGCGCTCGGCGGCCGCTCGAGGTGCGTTCACGAGATTCACTTTTTCGTCGAGCACGGAATTGAGCGCGCCGACCAGCACCGCGCTGCGGATCATGTGTGATCCAAGTTCTGCGGGTTCCCCGGCGTAGCAAATGCGGACGCGGCTGAAACTGCGCGACGGCGAGGCCTGCGCGACAAACGATCCCAGTCGCTCACCTAATTCCAAATACGGTCGCAGCCGACGATATTGATCGGGGGAAAGCGCCGGCATGTTGACTGCATTGCGAATCACACCCTCGGCCAGGTAATCGCGCACCTGCTGGGCGATGGCCGTGCCCACCTCCTCCTGTGCTTCAGCGGTCGAGCCGGCGATGTGCGGCGTCGCGATCACATTGGGCAGACCGATGAGCGGCGAGTTCCTCGGGGGCTCTTGCGCAAACGTGTCCAGGGCCGCGCCAGCGAGATGGCCGGACCGAAGCGCCTCGGCGAGCGCCGCTTCGTCAATCAATTCTCCGCGGGCACAATTGACTAACCATGCGCCCTTTTTCATTCTTGCGAGCGCGGAGGCGTCGATCATTTTGTCGGTGGCCGGGCTGAGCGAGGTGTGCAGAGAGAGCATGTCAGAGCGCCTCAGCAAGTCCTCGAGCGGGACCAATTCCACTTCCACTTCGCGCGCTGCGGCAGGTGTGACGTAGGGATCGTAGGCCAGTACTTTCATCTCGAGCGCGCGGGCGCGACGTGCCACTTCGGTGCCGACGCGGCCCAGACCCACGAGGCCGAGCGTTTTCCCTCGCAGTTCGGTGCCGGAAAATGCAGATTTCTCCCAGCGCCCGGCGTGCGTCGAGGCGTTGGCCTGTGGTACGGCGCGCGCCAGAGCCAGCATGAGCGCGAGGGTGTGTTCGGCAACACTCACGGCGTTTCCGCCAGGTGTGTTCATCACCAGAACACCGCGGTGGGTCGCCGCCTCCACGTCCACGTTGTCCACACCGACGCCGGCACGGCCGATCACGCGCAGACGCGTGGCCTTTTCCAGCAGAGCGGCCCCCACTTTGGTGGCGCTGCGAACGACCAACGCATCTGCACTCGTAACCTCGCTCGGCAGCGCCGCTGCGGTCGGAGTCAACACGTCCCATCCGGCCTCGCGGAGCAAGGCGATACCTCGTTCACTGATCTTGTCAGCAACAATAATTTTCATAAGATTCAAGGGTATCGGGGCCACGCGAGGGTGTCAATTCCGCCCGCGGACGACGATGCGTGTGATATTCTGTTTTCACGCGTAGAGAAGGGACAGCAAAACCCAAATGAGTTACATCGATCGCATCCAAAGCGACTTGACAGCCGCTATGAAGGAAAAGAATGAACTGCGGCTGAGCGTGCTGCGCATGGTCAAATCCGCGCTCAAGAACAAAGAGATCGAAAAGGTCCGACCGCTCGACGACATGGAGTCCCTTCAGGTGCTCCAGACGCTGGTCAAGCAGCGACACGAATCGGCCCACCAATTCCGGCACGGCGGTCGGAAGGATTTGGCCGAAAAGGAAGAGAAAGAAATCCTCATCATCGAAGAGTATTTGCCACCGGCCCCCACCGATGCGGAGATACAGCACGCTATCGAAGATGCCATCAACGAAGCCGGAGCGGATTCTCTCAAGCAGATGGGCGCCGTCATCAAGGCTGCACGCCTGCGTCTGGAAGGCAAGGCGGTCGACGGAAAAGTTCTGAGTGATCGTGTCCGCGAGCGCCTGACACAGAAGAGGTAAGTTCCGCTCGGCCCAGCTTCTCCCGAAAACATTTAGCCACGAGTGCATCGTCTGGTGAAGGAACGCTCGGGATGAAAGGCCGTCCCGGCTGCGCCTTGCTTGGCTCGGCGTGTAGTGCTAGTGTGCCGAATCCGTTCGACCGCGTCGGTATTCGGACGGGCGCTTCGATCGCGATCATGGGAGGCACAAAAGTGGCGACCAAGGCCTGGAGCTCGACCGCCCCGCCGGGCGATTTTCGTCCGTACGTAGGACCGCAGGAGAGCGTCGGAGAATTCACGTTTCGCGCGATTGTCCTGGGGTCCTTATTCGGGATTCTCTTCGGCGCCGTTTCCGTCTACGTGGGCTTGCGGGCGGGCCTGACGGTTTCAGCGTCGATTCCCATCGCTGTGCTGTCGATCAGCATCCTGCGCGCGTTTGGGCGCTCGACCATCCTTGAAAACAACATCGTGCAGACGACGGGGTCCGCCGGAGAGTCGGCTGCTGCAGGCGTGATTTTTACCATTCCGGCGCTGATCTTCCTCGGTTTTTCGCTGAACACGGAATACTGGCGCGTCTTCTTTCTGGCGCTGCTGGGCGGGACGCTCGGGGTGCTGTTCATGATTCCGCTACGGCGGCAGTTGATCGTCAAAGAGCATGGAAACCTGACATTTCCCGAGGGGACGGCGTGCGCCGATGTGCTGGTCGCCGGCGAGCGAGGTGGGTCGTTTGCCGGGCGCGTGTTTTGGGGACTGGGGCTTGGCGGACTGTATACGTTCGCGATGAACACGCTGGGGCTGTGGCCGGCCCAGCCCGATTATCAACCGAAGTGGCTGCCGGGCGCATCGATGCGATGCACGATCACGTCCGAGTATCTCGGAGTCGGCTATATCATCGGGCCGCGCGTGGCCGGATTTTTGTTTGCGGGCGGAGTGATTTCGTGGCTGGTGATGATGCCGGCGATGCGATTCTTCGGCTCGCTCGCGCCCGATGCGGCTCTCTATCCAAGCACCGTGCCGATTCCACAGATGAGTCCCGATCAACTCTGGGCAACGTACATTCGCCCGATGGGCGCGGGGGCGGTGGCGGCTTCGGGATTGATCACACTGATCAAAACGACGCCCACCATTTTAGCGGCGTTGCGCGCGGGACTGAAGGACGTTCGGGCCAAGCAAGAATCGATGCCCGCAGCGAGCCGCACCGAGCGTGATCTTTCCATGGCCATTGTGATTGGCGGCTCGATTCTGATCATGGTCATGATCTGGGCCTTTTTGCGGTTTAAGCCGGTTCCAGGAGCCGAAGTGGGTGCGTTTTCGAATTTGATCGCCGCGTTTTTCATTGTGGTGTTTGGTTTTCTGTTTGTGACCGTTGCTTCGAGGATCAGCGGACTGATCGGAAATTCATCGAACCCCATCAGCGGCATGACGATTGCCACGCTCATGGCAACCTGTGCGGTCTTCCTGGTCATCCACTGGACGGCGAGTGCGTACGCCGTGCTGGCACTCACCATCGGCGGCGTGGTGTGCATCGCTGCCGCCATCGCGGGTGCGACTTCGCAGGACTTGAAGACGGGTTTTTTGGTCGGTGCAACACCGGCAAAGCAGCAAATCGCGCTCGTCATCGGGGTACTGGTTTCATCCCTCGCCATCGGCGGCACGCTGATTCTGATGAACGTGGGACTCGCGCAGTACAAGCTCTTGGAGATTCCCCTCGACATCAACAATTTGCCCACGGGAGTAGAGCGTCAGGACGATCACTACGTCCACGACGCGAAGACCTACGTACTGGTGAACGCCCTTGGTTCGAGCGTCATCCCGGATGGGAAATACCTCTACGACCCCACAACGAAACAGATCGAAATTCAGTGGGAGCAAGGAATCGGCAGCGCGAAGGCGGCAGCGCCCCAGGCGCGATTGATGGCCACCGTCATTAACGGGATTCTGAACCGCCGGCTCCCCTGGCGGCTGGTTTTCCTCGGGGTTTTCCTCGTGATTGCGATCGAGATTCTGGGCGTCCGCTCGCTGCCATTCGCTGTGGGATCGTACATTTCCATTGGCACGACGATGGCGATGTTTTTAGGAGGGTTGGTGCGGTGGCTGGCCGAGCAAGGCGTGGAAAAGAAGAGCGGTGCGGAGAGTGAGGTGAGCCCCGGCGCGCTTTATTCCAGCGGGCTGATCGCCGCAGGGGGCGTTTTCGGATTGTTGGCCATTGTCCTCAACTTGCTCGAGGACCCGGAACTGAGCCAACACGTGCCCCACTGGCTTGCCGTTGCACTACATCTGCCATGGCCAGCTAGCTTGTTTACGGCTTGGGGCGATCGGCACATGCCAAATCTGCGTCAAGCGCCGTGGCTCGGCGTGTGGATATTCGCGGTACTGGGTGTGACGCTGTTCGTTTCGGCACGGAAACGACTGAAACAATCCTAAGCGCCCCACGTCTTTTGAGTGTCAATCCGCTGCTCTTGCTTCGCGGAGGAAACGAGCGGATTCTTCGGGCGGGGTGGGATTGATGTAGAAGCCTGTACCCCATTCAAATCCTGCGACGCGGGTGAGCTTCGGCATCACTTCCAAATGCCAATGATAGTGGTCGTTGATTTCCTCACCGACCGGCGACGTGTGAATGACATAGTTGTAAGCCGGAAAGTCGAGTGCCGAATCGATTCGGGAAAGGAATTCACGCAGCGTCCGGGCGAGATGGCCGTACTGGGGCATCGGCATGTTCTCGAAGGCGGAGCTGTGCTGGCGCGGCAAGATCCATGTCTCAAAGGGGAAGCGTGGCGCATAGGGAGCCAGCGCAATGAAGTGATCGTCGCTCAGGATGAGGCGCTTTTCGGTTTCCACCTCCTGTCGGATCATGTCACAAAAGATACAGCGCTCTTTCTCGTCATAGTAGTGCTTGGCGCTGTCGACTTCCTCTCGGACGCGCTTGGGAACGATGGGAAGCGCGATCAGTTGGGAATGGGTGTGCTCGAGCGTGGCCCCAGCAGCCTCGCCGTGGTTTTTGAAGAGCAGGATGTAGCGAAAGCGGCGGTCGTTCTTAAGGTCGAGGACGCGATCGCGATAGGCCCACAGCGTTTCCTCGATGGCTGTTTGCGGCATCGTTGCCAGGGTAAGCCGATGGTCCGCCGATTCGATGATGACCTCGTGGGCGCCGATGCCACTCATGCGATCGAACAGTCCCTCCCCCTCGCGATCGAGGCTGCCTTCAATTCCGAGAGCGGGAAACTTGTTGGAGACGACGCGCAGTGACCAGCCTGGAGTGTCCCGGCTGCCATTCCGGCGGCCATAGGCAAGAATCTCAGGCGGTGTCTTCCCCTCGGCTCCGGGGCAGAAGGGGCAATTCTTGGGCTCCTTAATCTCGACACTTTGTCGGATGAAGTCAGTGGGGCGCTTGGAGCGATCGGTTGAAATGATTACCCAGCGGCCCGTGATAGGGTCCTTGCGAAGTTCTGGCAAACCTCCCCTCCTGATGCCGCTCTTCGGATAGAATGTACGGTGAAGCTCGGCATTTTACTACGGTAAGGGCACGTCCAACACATCCAGCACGCAAAATATCGAAAACGGCTCGCCCGATAGCTCCTCGGTTCGACCGACCGTCCGGCTTTTTCAAAGCGATTGTTCGGCTTCCCGAATGCATTCGTCGAGCGTGCGAACGGCAAAATCGGCCTGCTCTTGGTCGATCACCAGCGGGGGAGCGAGTCTGAGCGAGCTATCTCCGGCTCCCAGCACAAGCAGTCCGCGCTCGAACGCCAGGTGGATCACCTGATTGCGTAGTTGGGGCGCCGGCTCCTTCGTCTTTTGGTCGCGTACAAATTCGATTCCGATCATGAGTCCTTTGCCGCGAACGTCTCCGACGCACTTGTGGCGCTCGCGCCAATCGGCCGTCCGGCTGGCGATGAATTCGCCAAGCTGCGCCGCGTTGCGGATGAGACTGTTCTGGAGCAGGTCGAACGTTGCAAGCGCCGCCGCAACCGAAACCGGGTTGCCTCCGAACGTGGATGCGTGCGAGCCAGGGATCCAGTCCATTACCTCCGACTTCGCCACCATGGCACCGAGGGGCATTCCCGATGCGATCCCCTTCGCGATGCAAAGGATGTCCGGTTCGATGCCAGCGTACTCCGACGCCCACCACTTTCCCGTGCGCCCCATGCCGGACTGAACCTCGTCGACGACAAGCAAAATGCCGTGCTTCTGACAGAGGGTTTCGAGGCCCTTCAGAAACTCAGGCGGTGCGACGACATAGCCGCCTTCTCCTTGTATCGGCTCGACGAAAATCGCCGCGACCTCTTCCGGATCGACGACGTGCCTGAACAGTTCCGTCTCCATGTAGCGAAGCGCGTCGGCTGCGGCGTGTTCGGGGCGGACGCCATAGGCTCCGCGATACATGTTCGGATACGGAGTGTGAAATACGCCGCCGAGCAATGAGCCGAAGCGCCTCCGTTGGATGGCCTTGCTCGCGGTGAGCGACAGCGAGCCGAGCGTGCGGCCGTGGAAGCAGCCATAGAAGGCGATGAATTTGTCGCGCCTGGTGTGATAGCGAGCCAGCTTCATGGCCGCCTCGAGCGCTTCGGTGCCGGAATTGCCGAAGTAGACTCGCTTGGCGCTGCTGCCTGGCGTCACGGAGGTGATCTTTTCGGCAAGCTCGACCATGCCCTCGTAGTAGAAATCGGTACAGGACATGTGGATGAGCTCGGCCGCCTGTTTCTGAATCCGAGCGACAACTTCGGGATGGCAGTGTCCGGTGGCCACGACGGCGATCCCCGCCGCGAAATCAAGAAAGGTGTTGCCGTCGACGTCCTCGACCATCGCGCCTCGGCCCGATTTCGCAACCAAAGGGTAATCGCGCGTGTAGGACGGCGAGATTACGCGATGGTCCCGCTCTACAATCTCTCTCGCTTTCGGGCCGGGCAGGGCGGTGACCCGATGTGGCAATTTCCTCATTTTCTCGACCACCTGCATGGATCCCTCCAAAATAAGTCTCCTGGCCGCGCGTTTGTCAATGCGCGGTCCGGCAGCCAGTGGAGAAATGCCAATTAATCAACGCCGAAGAGATTCGGCCGTTCGAAACAAGGAGGTCTATGGGTGTGAAGTGAGTGTCCGTGTTGGGAGAAAATGCTCATTTGTACTTCCAGCGAACCGTGCCGTCCTTCGTATCTTCTATCAGAATACCAGAATTTGCGAGTGTTTGGCGAATCTCGTCCGCTCGCTGGAAGTTCCGCATTTTTTTTGCTGCGTTGCGCTCTTCGATCAGAGCCTCGATTTGGGCCGCGGGCATGCGTTGGTTTGCCGGCGAAAAGCCCAGTTTGGCGAGTCTTTCATCGTCATCGTCGGCGAGCAAAGCTAGTACTAGGTCGAATTTCTCCATCGCGGCCATCGCCCGAGGGGCGTCCTGCTGCAGGAAGGCGCCGCCATCCATGGCTGTGTTGGCATCTCTCACCAGATCAAACACGGCGGCGAGCGCCACCGCCGTGTTGAGGTCGTTCGCCAGACCCGCGTCGAAATCGTTCTCTGCGGTTTCGATCCGCTTGTGCGCCTCCGCGTTTGATCCCGGTGGAAACTGCTCGGCCTTCAGGCGCGCGACGAAATTGCGCAGCCGCTCGACGGAATTGCGAGCTTGTATGAGGCCCTCTTCGGTGAAATTGAGCTGACGGCGATATGGCACCGAGAGCAAAAGAAAGCGAATCGTGGAAGGCTTGTGCCCCTTGGCGAACAGATCGCGGAGGGTGTAGAAGTTGCCGAGCGATTTCGACATCTTCTGCCCTTCAATAATCAGGTGCTCGGCGTGTAGCCACATGCGGACAAACGGCTTTCCCGTAGCCGCCTCGCTTTGCGCGATTTCGTTTTCATGATGGGGGAAGGCGAGGTCAACTCCCCCGGTGTGGATATCGAGCGTGTCGCCGAGGTATTTCATTGACATGGCGGAGCACTCGATATGCCAGCCCGGACGACCCGGACCGATGCGGGTCTCCCAGAAGTGTTCGCCCGGCTTAGGGGCCTTCCACAGAGCGAAATCGCGGGCATTTTCCTTGTCGTATTGATCGACGTCCACGCGCGCCCCGGGTTGAATGCCGGTCACGTCGATCTTGGAAAGCTTGCCGTACCCGGGAAACTTGGAGATGCGGAAATAGATCGAGCCGTCGCTTTTGTAGGTGAGGCCTTTTTGCTGCAGGCGCTCGATCAGCGCGACCATATCCTCGATATGATCGGTGGCGCGGACAACCTCCTCGGGAATCTCAATCCGCAAGGCGTCGATATCTTCGAGGAATGCCTGGATGTATTTTTCGGTGTACTCCCGGATGCCAATTCCCGCAGCGGCGGCGGCGTGGATAATGCGATCATCCACGTCGGTGACGTTCATCACTTGCATGACGCGATAGCCTTGCGACTTCAAAAAGCGTCGTAGGATGTCCTGGAACACGAAGGTGCGGAAATTTCCGATGTGGGCCGAAGCGTAGACCGTGGGGCCACACGTGTAGATTCTCACTTCGCCTGGATGCACGGGATCGAGTGGTTCGAGCCGGTTCGCCAGCGTGTTGTAGAGGCGTATCTCGGTCATTGTCAGACAGTTCACAAAGGCGCCATTTTATCCGAGGTTTGCCTGGCGACAAAACACGCCCTCTGGCTAGCCCCCGCGGGAAGATCGGTCGTCGTCCGAAACGAGAAAGTTGTCGGCATCGGTCCCGCCCACGCCATACGAATGCAAGATATCGGGAAGAGCGACAATGCCGAGAATCAGACGGATGTCGGCGCGGCTGACAACGGGAAGGATGTCTAGCTTTGCAATTCCCATGCGTTCGAGCGCGATGTCGAGTGGATGGTCGGCGTGCACGTGGGGGAAACCCGCCACTCCGGCGAGATCCATCAGCCGCGTGGCCCCTTCTCCCATGGCCATCGCGCGTTCAAGCGCAGCCCGTCGAACGATTCCTCCGAGGTTTTGTTGATCCCGAACGAGCCAGGCCTGCCGTGTACTGCTGCGTGTTTGTTCAACGGCCTGCTGTATGGTCAATTCCCCGGAAAGGATTTCGGTCGCCGGTCGCATAATTTGGGCCACGTTGCGTTTGGCGAACTGCTTGCGCACTTCCTCTCCGGGCAGGTGGATGCCGTCTTGCACGGCAAGCGCTTGTGAAATCGAGAGAGGTTGCAGCTGGCGTGCAATCACGAAGCTCACCAGATTCGCAATCATGAGCGGGACGATTACGGCGTAATCGTGCGTCGTCTCGAAAATCATTAGGACCGAGGTCATCGGCGCGCGCATAATGCCAGCAAACAAAGCACCCATGCCGACCAGCGCGTAGGCGCCCGGCTCCGCCGTGAAGGTGGGCCACACATGGTGAGCTACGCTGCCGACCACCGCTCCCACCATCGCTCCGAGAAACAAGCTCGGCGCGAAAAGGCCGCCGGCATTGCCCGAAGCGTAGCTCACGATGACCGTGACGAACTTGAGCAGGACCAAAAGCCCGATGATGCGAAGGGCCATCCTTCCGTTTAGCGCGTCGCCAACGTAGGAGTATCCGACACCTAAGACCTGAGGGACCCACCAACCCAGCAATCCGACCAGCAGACCTCCCGATACGGGTTGCAACCCGCGCGTGCGGGCCGGAAGCCTCCGAAAACCCGCACGGGTTTCGATCATGACCTTGGCGAATATCGCTGAGAACCCGCCGCCAATGATTCCGAGCACGGCGTAGATCGCAAACTCCCCTCCGTGGAGCAACTGGTATTGCGGCGCTTGAAACAAAGGGTTGTTGCCTAGGATCAGGCGCAGCACCATCCATGCCGTGGCAGACGCGAGCACGATCGACCCGAGCACCGGCGCGTTGAGATCGCCTACGATCTCTTCCAAGGCGTACACAACGGCTGCCAAAGGAGTATTAAACGCCGCCGCGATGGCGGCTGCTGCTCCGACAGGAATGAGCGATTTCACGCTTTCCGTCCGCAAGCCAAGCCGGCGTCCCAGCACCGATGCAATGCCAGCGCCGATTTGAACCGAAGGTCCTTCCGGTCCGAGTGGGATTCCGCTTGCGAGCGTTACGGCCGTGCAGATGAATTTGCCGAAGACCGTCCGGAGGGTGATGACCCCCTCGCGAATGAATAGGGCCACTTTGGTCTGCATGACCCCGCTGCCCCGCGCGTCGGGAAAATAACGGAACAGCACAAACCCCATTGCCAGAGAGCCGATTACGGGAGTGGCCATGCGGCGCCACACGGGACTGCCCACTGGGTACAGGCGCAGTCCCAGGCGCTCGGTAAGCAGGATCAGAGCCACGACCACCAAGCCGGTCAGGGCACCAATCATGATGCTTAAGATCAGCAGCAGCTGCTGTTCGCGTTCGGCGAAGCGCGAGGCCAGCCATCGAAGCGGTGACTGCCGCCACGGCACGGCCGGCTCATCAACCATCTCACCCATGTTCTCGTATCCTCAGAAAACATCATAGCCAGGTTCGAGCGGCTTTGCCCCAGAGGAACGTCTCCTATGGCAGGAGTTGCACTCGGCGAATGACCATCGTCACGTCGCCATCTTGCGACGCCGTTGCCGTGAGCGGCCGCGCGTGCAACAAAAATGTGCCTTCCTCAGGCAAACCATAGCTCTCATCGAGCACGGAGACCTCGATCGCTTTCCCCATCGGGAGCGAGAAGGTGATTTCCACGCCGGTCGCGGGCATGGTCGGACATGAGTAGGCTAACCAATTATGGAGGTACGTTCTCACGCGTGAGGGCGGTGTTGGTTGCGGCAACCCGCCCACGGTGATGGACCGAATGTCAGTGCCCGGCGGGAAGAGAACCGAGGCGAAAGGCGCCCCGCGCTCGGAACGCAACAAGGCGCGATAGCTCCGCCTGCCCTCGTTTTCAGACGACTCCAGAATCGTGAATGTGGGCGCCGCAAAGCCCTGATCCGGAGCATCGGCGAGGAAGGCAGGGTTCGTGTTCCACGGCAGGTAACCTCTGTCGGCCCGTCGGAAATTGGCTGCAAGCCGAATCGGCTCTGGCAGGCGGCCCGATTCTGCTTCGACTACCCACCGCGCGTTTCCGGAGTCCCCATCCTCGATGTATCGGAAATTAACCCGTTCGGGCGACTTGGCCGAATATGCGGGCACCACCATCGCTGCGAATAGGAATAGCGTCGTAAAGCCTACGAGAATCCACGGCACAGCCAAACCCCGCACGCCTCTGAGGTCCACACAGAATGGTGCGACGGGAGTGAACAATAGCCCGGCCAACATGGCGATCGGAACCAATGCCCTTGCGCCCAGAGCGGAATACATCTCGAGCAGCAACCCAGTCAGCACGATTCCGGCTCCCGCGAGGGGTAGAATCACGGCCAGACTCGAAGCCGCGGTCCCTTCGGCAGAGCGCATTGCCGCTGCGAGTCCTGCACTCACCGCCAGACCCAGCGGAATCAGTAGCATGTGGCTCAGTCCTGGCGCCTTAAGCGAGACAACCACGGCCCAAAGCGACCACCATACCCAGACACCGCTCCAAAGCCCCCAGAACTGCACGCGCTTGGAAAAAAGGATCGCGTTCGTCACCACCACAACCATGGCCAGCGATGCAAACGCAGCCTCGAGCGGCACCGGATACGCCACCCAGTTGACGGGCGTTGCCCCGGCCATGCGGACCAGCCGCGCCACAACGAGTGCCACGGCGGCCGTCACCACCATGGTCACCAACCAGCCCAGCATCCCCCACAGAAGCTCTCTTGACGTGAGGCGCTTCGCGCGGCTTAGCCACAGGATTTGCGCGGCCAGAAGAAACGTCCCGATCAAAGCCCATTCAATCGAACGCCGGGCCGGCCAGTGCACCATCCAGCGCCCGAAGATGGTGAAGTAGACGGCATCCCCTGCGGGCCAATTCGATAGATCCGCATTCGCCAGAGCGAAGACGAGCGGCAGCACATGATCGCCGTGATCTTCGACGCTTCGGGCGCTGACATTTGTTGAATTGTCAAGCGGCGTGTGATATTGGTTCACTCCCTTCAGGTAGGCGAAGTTCAGCCCCTGATAGCCGGCCTCCTTGAATATGGTGAAGTCCGTGTCATTCGGAAGCAGTTTGTAAATGGTGTAGGCGATGGAGTCGGCTCGGGGAAGTGGCACGTAGCGCGCATAGAACTGAGCTGCCCAGTCATTCGCACTTCCCGTCTCAAACATCATGCTCGGCCCGCCGGTACCGCGATTGTCGACGTTGACCGCAACGCGCACCTCCTTCGCCCAGGGGTGCGAATCCACAAATCCTTGCGCTCCAAGCAGTCCTTCTTCCTCACCCTCATCGAGCAGGAAAATGACGGGGTGCCGGCGCGGTGGAAGCGATTGGAGCGCGCGCGCAACTTCCAGCACGGTGACCACTCCCGTACCATCGTCGGAATCGCCGGGTCCGGCAGGCACCGAGTCATAGTGGGCCGCCAGCAGGACGGCGCCGCTTTCTCCCGCTCCCTCTAGACGTGCCAAAACGTTTTTGACTGTGGCGCAGGACGCATACTTCGAGCAGGCGAACGTCGTTTGTACCTGTGGTTGGTAGCCCAAGCGCATGAACTCGTCCACAATGCGTTCGCGGACGCTGTCGTCGGCTGGGCTCCCGACGGGATGAGGTACGTCGTCCTTCAGAATTCGGCGGAGTGCGTCCACCGCGCGCCCGGCAGAGAACTCGGTTTTAGGTGCATTCGATGGCTTAGGAGCCGGGGGCCGCTCGCCCAGGATGGAAAGGGCGAGGACGGCAGCTAGGACTAGCGCGCTCGACGCGATTCGGCGGATTCCGGGACTGCTGGGGGAGTCCAAGAAGTCTCCTGAGCGGGTCATGCTAGGCTTCGTCGGCATCGCAAGTCAATCGGCGAAGGCCGTTATTGCGCAGAGAAGTACGAGCGTCCATAGGCTTCCCAAGGTTACAGCTGTGTGAAAGATCTGCCGAAGCCCCAAAACTCTTGAGCTTTGTGATTCCAATTCCTGGGCAGGCGAATTACTCTACCCGCTCCTAATTTTCATTGGGGAGACGGTTCATGCCATTGCTCGATATCCTGCTCGGCAAGCCTCTGGCAACATCGGATGAGCGCGCCGAGCAAATCGGCACGTCTGCCGGAATTCCCATCTTCGGCCTGGACGCACTCAGCTCCGCGGCATATGGACCGGAAGCCGCCCTAACGCTTCTTATTCCGCTGGGCGCGGCGGGGATCGGTTACATCGTGCCCATCAGCGTCAGCATTATCGTGTTGCTGACGATCGTTTATTTTTCCTATCGCCAGACCATCGCCGCGTATCCTGGCGGCGGCGGATCGTACACGGTCGCATCGGAAAATCTCGGAACATATCCGGGATTGCTCGCCGGGGCAGCCTTGATGATCGACTACGTTCTCGTCGTCGCGGTGGGTATCTCGGCCGGCGTGGGAGCACTGGTTTCCGCTATCCCCAGCCTCGAGTCACACACCCTGCTGATTTGTCTGGGGATCCTGGTCGTGATCACCATCGTGAACCTAAGGGGCGTCCGCGAAGCAGGCTTCTTTTTCATGGTGCCCACCTACCTTTTTCTTGGCACGCTGCTATGGGCGATCCTGGTCGGCGCGATCAGGACAGTTCTTGCCGCTGGCCACCCCTTGCCGGTCGTGGCTCCTCCCGCACCGCCCACGACCACGATGGCCGTGGCCAGTACGTGGCTCCTACTGCAGGTCTTCTCCAACGGCTGCACGGCGATGACGGGTGTCGAAGCCGTCAGCAACGGCGTTCGCGCCTTTCGCGAGCCGGCCGTGAAGCAGGCGCAGCGCGCGCTAACCGTCATTATCGGTTTGTTGATTGTGCTGCTGGCCGGCATCGCCTATCTGGTTCGGGCGTACGGCATCGCGGCAACTGATCCGGGCCAGCCGGGATATCAAAGTGTGCTCTCCATGCTGGTTGGCGCCGTGCTAGGGCGCGGATGGTTCTACTACGTCACCATCGGCTCGGTTCTGTTGATCTTGTCTCTTTCGGCGAACACGGCCTTCGCCGATTTTCCGCGACTTTGCCGTGCCGTTGCGCAAGCTAACTTTCTGCCGCACGCGTTCGGATACCGCGGCCGGCGCCTTGTTTACACGGAAGGAATCCTTGTGCTCGCTGTGCTTTCGGCAGTCCTTCTCATACTGTTCGGAGGCGTGACGGATCGCTTGATTCCCCTGTTTGCCATCGGTGCGTTCACCGCGTTCACATTGTCGCAGGCCGGGATGGTAGGCCACTGGAGGCGGCAGCGAGGACCGGGGTCGACCAGAAGCATGATCGTCAACTTTTTGGGGGCTGTGGCAACCGGAATCACGACCCTAGTCGTTCTGGTCGCGAAGTTTGCCTCGGGGGCCTGGGTCAGCGCTCTCCTGATCGCGCTGCTCGTCATAGCCATGCTCTGGGTGCGACATCACTATCGCCAGGTTGCCAGGGAAGTCTCCAGTGTGTCTCCGCTCAGGGTGGAAGACGTGGAGCCACCTCTGGTGTTCGTGACGGTTCAGACTTGGGGAAAGATTGCGCAGCGGGCGCTGCAATTTGCTCTGACTCTGTCGCCCGATATTCGTGCCGTACACGTAACGACCGAAGAAGAGATAGAACCGCTGCGCGAGGAATGGGGCAAGTACGTTGAACAGCCCGTGAAGCGAGCCGGGCGCACGCCACCGGAGCTTGTCGTGCTACCGTCGCCCTATCGCTTGGTTCTTCGTCCGATCCTTGAGTACG
>Ga0187769_10000055_pt1 | contig 54201 bp, 40 predicted proteins | sample 0116_SJ02_MP02_1_FD_133140 | JGI IMG/M metagenome (GOLD analysis project Ga0187769, IMG submission 133140) | Tropical peat soil microbial communities from peatlands in Department of Meta, Colombia - 0116_SJ02_MP02_10_MG | ecosystem: Environmental > Terrestrial > Soil > Wetlands > Peat | place...
GGCCTGCCATTTGCCTTCAAGAACCTGCGCGAGTCGGTCTCGATCGAGAGCCTTCTCCCACCTGGCGACCACAATTGTGGAAACGGCATTTCCAACCACATTGGTCGGTGTCAACCCTTCTGACATGAGCCGGTGAATGCCGAGAACCAGCGCGACGCTTTCAAACGGGATCGTTCCTGTCGAAGCGATCGTCGCCGCTAAGACAACGAACGCAGCGCCGGCCACGCCCGCTGCCCCCTTCGATGACAACAGCAGGACAGCCAGAAGGCTCAGCTGCTGCCAGAGGCCTAAGTGCGTGTTCGTGGCCTGCGCGAGAAATACGGTCGTCGTGGCCAGGTACAGGCAGGTTCCGTCGAGATTAAACGAATAGCCGGTCGGGATCACTAGGCCAACGATCGTCTCCTCACAGCCCAGTCCTTCGAGCTTTCTCATCAACTGCGGCAGGACGGTTTCAGAGGATGTGGTTGCCAACACGATGAGGAGCTCTTCGCGAAGGTAGCGGAGGAGCTTGAAGATGCTGAATCCACACCCGTGGGCGACCGGCCACAAAACGCCAAATAGGAAGAGCAAACACGTTACGTAGAAGCCTCCCAGCAGTTTCCCAAGCGATACCAGCGAGCCCGGTCCGAATTTTCCAACCGTAAACGCGATCGCACCAAACGCGCCGAGCGGCGCGGCCCACATGACGATCCCTACCACTCCGAATAGCATCCGCGAGGCAGCTTCGATGAAATCGACAACGGGTTTGCCGCGCTCTCCCACCCGCGTAAGCGCAAAGGCGCAGAGCACAGAGATGAGCAAAACCTGGAGGACATTGCCTTCGGTAAAAGTGCCTACGAATGTGCTGGGAATGATGTTCGTGAGGAACTGTGTGAGGCTCGCGTTCTCCGGGTGCGCAATGTAAGTTTCGATGCCCGACGTGTCCAGGTGCGCGAGATTGACGTTCATGGCGCGACCAGGCTTCCAGAGATTCACCGCGACCAGCCCAATGATGAGAGCGATCGTGGTCAGCACTTCGAAGTAAACAATCGCTTTTAGCGCGACGCGGCCGACGCGGGCGACGTCCACCATGCGTGCGATTCCGTGCACGACGGTGCAGAAAATAATCGGCGCGATGAGCATGCGGATCGCCTTAATGAAGGCGTCTCCGAGCGGCTGCATGCGGACGCCGAGATGGGGAGCAAACCGACCGAGCAAAATGCCCGCGATCATCGCCACAAGGACATGGATCCAGAGATGGCTGTACCAGGACTTCTGGCGATCCGAGACTTCGTTTAGAGGCGTTGCGTCTGAAGTGATCATTCTGATATCTCATTGTAACAGAAGGGCTTCCACGCGCCTCGGCCCTCGACTCTTGTGGCATACCCAAAGGCAGGATGAGCGTGTATGGCTGTGATGGCCATCACGGGAGGGCGTGACCGGCATCAGTGCGGACGTCGCGGTGAGCCCGCTAGGGTAGTAGGGGAGAGTTGGCCGTGAGCGATGACCTAGCGATGCCTACTGTCGTAGTCCGGCAGATGAAGACAGAGGAAGTGGGCGCCGTGGCTGAACTCCAGCGCCGCGTGTACTCGGAAGAGCTAGCCTGGTCGGCCCAGGAGCTCCTTCACCATATTCAGGTTTTCCCTAAAGGCCAGCTCGTTGCCGTCGAGGGGTCTAATCGCATCGTAGGCTCCGCGAGCTCCCTTATCATCGATTGGGATGACTATGCCGAGTCTGCAAGATGGTCTGCTATCACCGGGGAGGGAACCTTCCGTACGCACAATCCTCTTGGCAAGACTCTGTACGGTGCCGACATGTGCGTTGATCCGACAGTGCGCCGTTCGGGCATCGGAACGCTCCTATACGATGCGCGCAAACGGATCGTGCGGGAACGAGGGCTCAAAAGGCTGCTCACCGGCGGGCGCATCCCGGGATATGCTCAGGTGTCACATGATTTGAGCCCGCAAGAGTACGTGGCTGACGTCGTGGCCGGCAGACGGAGCGACCCAACTCTCAGTTTTCAACTCGCGAACGGGCTGGTGGTTCTCGATGTGGTCGCCGAGTACTTGCCGGACCGCGATTCGCGCGATTTCGCGACGCTACTGGAGTGGCTGAATCCGGAGTATGTCACGAGCCTCAGCCTGCAGTCGGGTAACGTAAGCCAGCCATCGGAACCGATCAGCGAAGAGGACATTTCCGAGCGTACCCGGCCGGCTCGCATTCGGATTGCAGCGATGCAGTACCTGTTGCGTCCCATCAACCGCTTCGAGGATTTTGCCACGCAGGTCGAGTTCTTCGTCCGCAGCGCCCGGGAGTATCGGAGCCACTTTGTGGTTTTCCCCGAGTATTTCACCATGCAGCTGCTGAGCTATCTTAGGGAGCCTTCCGGTGCGAAGGCGGTTCGGCGCCTTGCTCAGCTTGCACCGGAATACGAGGGGCTGTTCCGACGGCTGGCCATGGAAAGCGGCATCTACATCATTGCGGGGACACATCCTGTAATTCAGGAGGGGCAGCTATTCAACGCAGCGCATCTTTTCACGCCAAACGGCTCGGTATTTCGTCAGAAAAAAGTGCATCTCACGGAGACAGAAAAGAATTCCTACCAGATGAGCCGAGGTCACGGCTTTTACGTCTACCACACGGATTTTGGCAAGATCGCGATCCTGGTTTGCTACGACGTGGAATTCCCCGAAGCGGCGCGCGTGCTGGCCGCAAGTGGAGCTCAGATCCTCTTCGTTCCATCCTGCACGGACGAACGGCAGGGATTTTGCCGCGTCCGTTATTCCGCGCAGGCACGGGCGAGCGAGAATCAGATTTACGTCGCCATGGCGGGCACGGTTGGCAACTTGCCCGACGTCCCCTCGATGGCCACGCACTATGGACAGGCAGCGATCATGACGCCTTCTGACTACTTTTTCGCAAGGGATGGAATTGCCGCCGAAGGTAGCGTGAACCAAGAGCAGATGGTCGTCGCGGATGTCGATTTGAATCTGCTCGAGGAACAACGCATCAACGGAACCGTCCTCCCGCTTAATGATCTGATCAAAGACGCCTACGATCGCGTGATCCACTGCACGGATCGAAAAAAGGAAGCCGCGTCGGTTGGCCCTGGCGACCGCCCTATCCCATAGCACTTTTTATCGGATATCTTCAGCGAATCGTTCGGGAGAGAACTCATAGCGCTGCTCGATCGCTCGTATGAGCAGATCCGGGAGATTTTGCGTATGTCCCTGCTTGAACCTCTGCTCGATTTTGCGAACATCCGAGGCCAGCAAGTGATCGTGAAACACGCTGGCAACCCAGTTCGAGAAATCTCCCCTCCGCGCATGTGCCGCAAGAACGGACAGGGGAAGGACCTTGAGGGGAGCGATGAAGTCCTTAAGAGCTCTTGCGGGAGCTCCGATGGGCCTGCCATCCTGAGTGAATACGAACCCTTGCTCCCGGACGAGTTGGATATCGAGGTATTTGGCTTTATGTCGGACATGCGACGTCAACCGCGGCAAGAGTTCGAAGCGGCGCAGGGCGCCATGAGCTTCCTTCGAGTAGGGGAGAATGGCCGCTTCGCCAATCTTCAACTGTTCGAGAATCACGCGCCAGTCGTTTTCAAGACTCGGATGGCCGGCCATAGCGACAAGTGCGTGCACGTCGGCCGGGTCCGTGATTCGCTTCACCACGATTGCTTCGACCGCCTTGCGGACGTCCGGGTGCAAGTCAGACAAGCGGTAGGTCACCAGCGTATAGGCCCCCAGGTTCAGGTCGAGCAGGTCCTTGACATTCGGTTCGTGCAGAAAGTAATGCGCTTCGTCCAAAACGATCCGGTGCGGCAAGCCTGTGGTTCGCCTCAAAGCGGCCAGCATGGGTAACAGGACATACAGGTATTGGACCTTCTCCTCGTAGGTAATGTGCGAAAGATCGATAATGACGCTCATATCCGGATGCTGGAGCGCGCGGGCCACATCAGGAAGATCGGGGGGTGAGTCCTCTCCGGTGAAAACGACAACTCCTGGTAACGATTCCAATGTTCGGTAATCCCCCTCAGGGTCAATTAGGCAGACCGAATAGCCGAGGAGAATGAGCTGTTCGCAGGCCAGTCCGTTGACCCAAGATTTGCCGGATTGCACCTCGCCGGCGATCAGCACGTTGCGCCCGCGAACGGCCACTGCGACTGGATGGCCATCTTTTTCCGTTCCTAAGGCGAGGCGATACCGCCCCATACGTTCCGGGGGCAGCCGTAACTCCTCTGAAATCGTCCGAATATAGCCAGCCACGGCGCATGGACCTTCTCCTTCCAGGACCTCGTCCGCCCGTTCCTTTAGCGCCTGGCTTCCCCAACCTACCGCCACGCCTATCTCGCAGGTGGCGAGCAGGTCATGATCATTTTCCGCATCACCGATCCCGATCGCGTTGTGGACCGAAAGACGAAGCGTGGCAAGCGCCGCGCGAAGGCCCACGCCTTTGCTGACGCCCTGTGGCAAGACCATGAGGCGATCGCGATTGAAAAGGAGCGATAAAGGCAGTTCGAGCTGTCGAATGGCCGCAAGGACCTGCGGGGCCGAGTTGGCGTCCGACTCGACAACGCACTCGCCGGCGAGGAAATCGATTTTGCGGCGGCGTAGTTCTTCAAGAAAAACGGTAGGAGGACGCTCGCCAATCAGCCGGGAATGCCCGCTCAGGAAGGACAGCACGGCTCCATTCTCGGCAACAACGGCATCGAGGAAGCTAAGATCCCCGGCGACCTTCCTTAATTCCGACAGGATGCGGCCGGTCACAACGACGACGACAACCCCTCGGGCGCGTGCTTCGATGATTGCCGCCTTGACGGCAGGATCGAGCTGGCCTTTCTGAGCAATCGTTCCATCGTAATCGAGTGCTAAGACTCGAAATCTCATGATGTTCTTATCCAACCCGTGCTCTGGGCCCGACTGCGTCCCGGCCCATCTAGTCAACAACACAAACTTGCGAAAAAGCAATAAGTTGCGTCATAGTCGCCATCTCGGGGATCCGCAACAAAGGTCGCGTGACCCGGGTTGATCGTACCGATCGCTGGCAGGAGGATCGTCTGCGAGTCTTATTGGTAGAAGACGAGCGAAGAGTGGCGAGCTTCATCGCGCGGTCACTGAAGGAGAATCTGTATTCGGTGGATGTCGTGGAAACGGGTGAGAAGGCCTTGGGTCTGGTGAGAAACGGGACCTACGACCTTATCTTGTTGGACCTGCGTCTGCCGAAATTGAGCGGGGTCGAAGTCTGCAGGGAAATTCGGCAGGCCGGTATCGAGACCCCTGTGCTGATGCTGACGGCGCGAAGTTTGGTGGAACAGAGAGTCGAGGGCCTCGATGCGGGGGCCGATGATTACCTCACCAAGCCTTTTGCACTGGCTGAACTCCATGCCCGAGTCCGCGCCCTTACGCGCCGCGGATTCCACAAGGGCGGTGCTAAACTCCACGTGGCCGACCTCGAATTGGACCGCCCGCACCGGGTTGTGAAGCGCGGGTCGAACCAGATTCAGCTGACCTTCAAGGAGTTTGCCCTTCTGGAGTTGCTCATGATGCGCTCGCCCGACCCGGTACTGCGATCGGAGATCATCGAGCACGTGTGGTCTCACAGTTTCGATACGGAAACAAATATTGTGGAGGTCTACATCAACCGGCTGCGCCAGAAGATCGACCAAGAACAGAGCTTGAAATTGATCCGAACCGTGCGAGGAACCGGCTACCAGCTGAGCGTGCCGGACGAGGCGCGATGAAGGGGCGATCCCTGCGTTTCCGGATGATGGTCCTGTTCTGCCTGATTGTCGGCGGATTTCTACTCGGCACCAGCGCGATTATCTACTCGATTTTTGCGCGCGAACTTCGCGTGCAGCTCGATCGGCGCCTGAACGAAGCCGGTGTGCCGATGGTGGAAGATCTCGCGGCGAATCCGCCGGATGAGGATGTCTTCCGCCTCGACCTGCCGGACGAGTATCTGGAGTTGCTCGATCCTTCTGGCCAGCCCCTGAATATGTCGAAGAACTGGCGCGCGCACCCTATCGACGTCGGGCCGCTCGGCTTTACAGACGGCAAGCCGGTCTTTCGCACCGTGCAGGGAGCGGTGGGGCCATTGCGCGTGGAATTAATTCCGTTTGTGCTCGTAAACCGCCCCGTCGTGCTGGCCATCGCTGGTCCTACACGAGATGTTGACGCTGTTTTGGGAAACTTCCGCAAGGTGCTGATCGTCTTGGTTCCGCTGGGCCTGTTACTGATGGGTGCGATTTCGGCGTGGTACGTGGGGCGGAGTCTCTCGCCGATTACTGAGCTCACCCGGCAGGCGGCGCAACTGGCGCAATCGATTTCCGGTCCCAGCTCGGCTGAAATCGAGGCTCCTCGTCTGGCAACAGCTTCGCAGGATGAGCTTGGGCGGTTGGCGACCACCTTCAACGAGCTTTTTGCGCGTGTCATTGCGGTTTTGCGACAGCTGAGGCAGTTTGTGTCGGACGCTTCGCACGAGTTGCGGACGCCCCTGTCGGTTCTGCAAGGGGAGACGGAGTTGCTGCTGTCGGACCGCAGAGAGCCCCAGGAGTATCAGAAGGCGCTGACTGTAATTCATGGCCAGTTGCGCCATTTGAGCCGCATCGTCGAAGGCCTGTTTACGCTTTCGGTAGCAGATGCAGGCCAGCTCAAGATTGCAAACGATCCGCTGTACATCAACGAAGTGCTGGAGGAAGCCTGCGAGATCGCCGTGCCGCTGGGCCGCGCAAAAGGAATTCGGATTGAGCAGGCCCTTGAGCAAGACGTTGCCTTGATGGGAGACGAATCCTTTCTGCGCGACCTCTTTTTGGTGTTCCTCGAGAACGCCGTGAAGTACTCACCGCCGAATTCCCGAATCCAAGTGTCCTTGAGCCGGGGCAACGGCTTCATGTCGGTGCGGTTCGCCGATCAGGGCATGGGAATTGCGTCCGAGCACCTGCCACACATCTTCGAGCGCTTTTACCGAGCCTCCGGAACCGATGGCACCGAAGCCCGCAGCGGCGGGCTGGGACTGGCCATCGCACAGGCGATCGTCAAGGCGCACAAAGGCACGATTGAGGTCCAGACCTCACCAGGACACGGCTCGGTCTTTACCGTGATTCTGCCGCTAGCCTCTGAGGGCGTTTCAACACCCCTCCGGCAGCCCGCTCCGATCGCAGCGCGATAAAAGAGGCGACGGAGAACCGCCATCGACTAGTACCTTCTCCCATTACCTTAATAAGAATTAATTCTCAATTCAGCCTTGCGGCTTGTGATTTTGGATATGCTACGCACACTTCGGAGTGGGAAACCGTATCGGGGCGCGGAGGCGGGAGCCGGAGGGACTCCTTAGGTTTTGCGTTTGTGGCGTGGATGGCGGTTGCTCTGACCGCTGGGTCACAGATCCATTTCAGCAGCATTGTCGGGAGGGTCAGCGGTCCTCGGGCGCGGTCATCGCGACGGCCGCCGCCACGATCACGAACACTTAGACCGCCTTCCTAGGCGCTTACCGCGGCAAGCGACGTCGGGTGTGAGGTCGCTGTGCTGCCGCCTGCCGCTCAATGGCCCCAACTTTCAGAATCTGATCACGCTCAGGCCGGGAGTAATGATCCAGCCGGGCGTTCTCGGAGGGTGAGCGGTGAGCTTGAGACATTCGCTTCTCGCGTTGACGCTAACAGGAGCTGCTGTCGCGCATTCGGCCAACGCCCAGCAGCCGGTGCGGCGGCTTACCATCGCCGAGGCGTTGGACATGGCGGAAAAGCAGAATCTGGATCTTTTGGCAGCTAGGGCGCGACAGGCCGTGTCGCAAGCGGGCGTGCGCGCAGCGGGCGAGCGGCCAAATCCTACTGGCAGCGCCTCGGTTTCCAGAGATGCCCCTCACGAGGGAGTCCTGCTGGATCAGCCGGTCGAGATAGGATCGAAACGCAGTCGAAGGATCGAGGTTGCGCAACAGGAGAACGCCCTAACCGAGGTGGATATCGGGGGAGTAGAAAAAAAGGTCCGGCATCGCGTGCGCGACGCCTATTTCGGTTTGGTCCATGCCCGGGAAACGACGGCCCTACAGGCCGAGGCGCTCAAACTTGCTGAGCGGCTCCGCGAAATCGCTGAGGCTCGCTTCAACACGGGAGACGCTGCGCAGCTCGAAGTGACGCAAGCGGATCTCGAGATTGCACGCGCCCAGGCCGATTTCGAGGTGGCGCAGCAGGAGGAGAAAGTGGTGCTCAGCGAACTGAATTCAGTGTTGAACGAGCCTGACCAGACGGATTGGGATCTGGAGAATGCTTTGACTTCACCTACATCGACACTACCGCTTCCCGACCTCCTGGCGCATGCGGCAAACGCGAATGCCGAGCTCGCGCGGATTAGCCAGGAAGCCAAGATAGAGCAAGGTCGTACCGCACTTCTTCGCGCCGAACGAGTCCCGGACCTAGGGCTTGAGGTTGGACTGGACTTGAACAACCCTGGCTACACCCCGCACTCCGGGGGATACATCGTCGGATTTCGTGGGGGAGTCTTGATGCAGTTGCCCGTATTCTCGCGCAATCAGGGCGAAATTGCAGAATCGATCGCCAGCGAGCGTGCCGTCGAGGACGAACTCGCCGCCGCGCGCAAAAGTCTAAATTCGACCATTGAATCTGCCTATTTCGATCTTCAGGCGCGGCAGAAACAGGTGCAGCTTTACCGCGACACCATCCTGCCCGCGTCGCACCATCTCGAAGACATGGCGGAAGAAAGTTATCGAGCGGGCAAGGCCAATCTTTTGGTTGTGCTGACTGCACAGCACGATGTGCAGCAGGTCGAGCGCAACTATCTGGACAATCTGCGGGAACTACAAAACGCGTTTGCGCAATTGGAAGAGGCCGTCGGCGGCCCGCTCAACTGAATGCCCTCGATGAACATACTGGTGCGCAATCGAATCGAATTTTTGCTGACTGGGCTGGCGCTCGTCGTCGCTATCGGAGGTTGCTCGAGCAAATCGGCGGAGGAAGGGAGCGAGGTATCCGCGACGGCCCCCGTGACGCTCACACGCGTGGTGCGCGGGGACATTTCTCAGATCTTTTCTTTGACGGGCACCGCCGCGGCCCCGCCAAACCAGGATGTGCGGGTCAGCGCACTCGTGGCGGGACGCATCGCCGAGCTGAAGGTTGCCGAAGGCGATGTCGTCAAGGAGGGGCAAATCGTTGCGAGATTGGATGACCGTACCTATCGAGATCAGCTCCAGCAAGCCGAGGCGGCCCTTGAGCAGGCGCAAGCCAATTTAGAGAATGCGAAACTCTCGCGAACGCGCAACGAAGATCTCTTCCAGCGCGGGATCGCTGCGCGGAAAGATCTTGAAGATTCACGGACACAAGAGAGCGTCGCAGCGGCGGCTCTCAAGCAAGCAGAAGCCGCCGTCGCGCTCGCTCGCCTCGCAGTGACACGTTCGGAAATCGCTGCGCCTTTGAGCGGCATCGTCGCGAAACGATTTGTGAGCGTCGGAGAACAAGTGGACGGCACGGCTGCACAGCCCATCGTGGAAGTCGCCAACCTCCGTGAAGTGGAATTTCTTGGGAACGCTCCCGCTGCGTACCTTGCCAAGATGCGGCCAGGTGAAACTGTCGAGGTGACCACGGAAGCTGTGACGGGGATGGAATTTCCCGGACACGTGATAGCAACATCACCGTCGGTCGATCCAGCGACCGGAGTCGGCTTTGTCCGAATCCGCGTGCCTAATCCGAATGGACTGCTGCGCCTGGGCATGTTTTTGAACGCCCAGATTTCGGTCGAAACGCACCATCACGTGCTGACGGTTCCGTCGGAGGCGATCTATCGAGACGAAATGGGCCAGTCACGAGTCTTCGTCGTGCGTCAGGATCTGGCAACGGCGGTTCCGGTGAAGCTGGGGATTGAAACCAAGGACCGAGTGGAGCTGGCGGAGGCGGGCGGCGTAGAAGAGGGGGATGAAATCATCCTCTCGGGCGGCTACGGCTTGGGCGATAAGACCAAGATCCGCGTCCAGCCGCAATCAAATCAATGAACGTCGTCCGCTTTTGCCGCGAGAATCGTTACGCCGTCTATTTGCTGACAGCATTCCTCACCATTGCCGGGATCGCCGCCGTCTTTCAACTGCCGGCCAACATTTATCCGGAATTGAATTTTCCGCGAGTCGTCGTGCTTGCTCATTCTGGAGATCTGGCACCCGAGATGATGCTGCTCACCGTTACGCGGCCGCTCGAAGAGGCCGTGAGCACTACGCTGGGCGTTCGACGCATCGATTCCAAGACCATTCGCGGCAACAGCGAAATCTATATTCTCTTTCAGCCAAACGTGGACATGCAGTACGCGTTGCAGCTCGTGCAAGCCCGCGTGAGTTCGGCGCGTACCAATCTGCCTCCCGATGCAGATCTGGAGGTCGAGCGCATTACGCCGGAGGTCTTTCCAGTTCTGAGCGTGATCCTCAGCGGCAACGTTCCGGATGCGGACTTGCGCGATGATGCGTACTACATCCTGCGGCCGCTTTTCAGCCGGGTGCCAGGGGTGGGCCTGATCACGGTGCAGGCGACGGATGTGCGCGAAGTTTCTGTGATCGTCGATCCGCAAAAAATGCTCGCGCATCGCCTGACGCTGGTCGAGATCGCGAGCGCGCTGCGGGATACCAATCAGGTCACGTCTGTCGGCCGCCTAGCGAAGGATTACTCGCAGTACTTAATCCTTACGACGAGCCAGTTTGTAAACCTGGAGGATATTCGCAACGCCACGGTGGCGGTTGACAACGGCGGGCCGATTCGACTGCGAGACCTGGCCGAGGTGCGCTACGGGGTGTCGGATCCGCACACGCTCATCACCGGCAACGGCAAACCCGCCGCGCTCGTCAACATTGCTCGCCAAATCGGCAGCAATATTCTTTCCACCACGGCGCAGATCAAAGATCAGATTCGCCATCTCGGTTCGGCGATCCCGAAAACGCTGCACCTTTCCATCGTGTACGACCTTGCCGAATTCGTCTCCGAATCGATCGGGAGTGTCAGGGACGCGATCGTAATCGGCGCGATCCTGGCTGTCTTGATTCTATTCGGGTTTTTGCGAGACGCACGGACTACGCTGGTGGCGGCGACATCCCTCCCACTCTCGGTCATTGGCACGTTCTTTTTTGTTCGACTCTTCGGTGGCACGCTGAATCTCATGTCGCTCGGCGGCTTGGCCATTGCGATCGGCTTGATCATCGACGACGCGGTCGTCATCATCGAGAACATCTACCGTCACCTCGGGCTGGGCGAGCCGCAGGAGATCGCGGCCGAGTGGGCCACCCAGGAACTTCTCGGGGCTGTTGTCGGTTCCACGGCAACCACGCTCGTTGTGTTTTTGCCTCTGGGACTATTGGAGGGCTTTATCGGAGAATTCTTCCGCGCGCTCTCGATGACCCTGGCGGTGTCCGTCTTGCTGTCACTGGTTTTTGCGGTGACGCTGATTCCGCTTTTGTCCCTGCGATGGCTTTCCAGCGGCACTCACCGGGCCGAATCGGCCAAATTGATCGAGCCAGTCAACCGTGCGTATGAGCAAGCGGTGCGCTGGTCGCTAAGCCATCGGGGGACGGTCGCCATCGCCGCCTTGGTTCTGGTGATCGGGACGATCGTTCTATACACGCAGCTTAAGACCGGCTTCCTTCCCGAGATGGATGAAGGGGGATTTGTCCTCGACTATCGCACGCCGGCGGGCACGTCGCTCGATGAGACCAACCGCATTCTAGAGCGCGTGGAAGAGCAAATCGCAGCCATGCCCGAAACGCAGGCTTTCTCGCGGCGCACCGGCGCGGAGATGGGCCTGTACGCGACCGAGCAGAACACGGGCGATATTTTAGTGAAGCTGAAGCCGCGCTCGCAGCGCAGACGCGCCATCGAGGATGTAATCGACGATCTCCGCAGCTGGATCGGACAAAATGTTCCGGGAATCGATGTCGAATTTACACAGGTTCTCCAGGACATGCTCGGAGATCTGGAGGGCTCGCCTGAGCCCGTGCAGCTGAAGATCTTCGGTAGCGACATGGGAACGCTCGAGCGCGTGGCAGAGGACGTAAGCCCCAGACTGCAGAAGATTCCCGGCCTCGTCGACTTTGTTGGCCTTCAGAAAGGCAATCCCGAAATCGTGTTTCATGTGGATCCGGCTCTGGCGGGACGCGCGGGACTCACAACCGATCAAGTGACACAGCAGGTGAGTGCCGGTCTATTGGGCACGACCCAGACGCAGTTGCGGGAGGCCGATCGTACGGTGGATATTCGGGTACGCTTCCCCGATTCTTTCCGCTACAACTACAATGACATTGTCCAGTTTCCTGTTTTGAGTTCTTCCAAACAGATCGTTCCGCTTTCTTCTCTTGCCCAGGTCGGACGAGCCAACAGCGCGAACGCCCTCCAACGGGAGAATCAGCGGTTAATGGTGACGTTGACCGCTCGGCTTGAAAACCGCGATCTCGGCAGCGCCATCCGCGAGGTGCAAAAAATGATGAGTGGAGTTTCGCTTCCTACCGGAACCACCTATGAGATTGGCGGGCAGTACGAGAGTCAGCAAAGCTCCTTCCGCGATCTGCTGATGGTTCTCGGCTTAGCGCTCGGGGCCGTTTTCGTGGTCTTGGTGATTCAGTTTCGGTCCTTTGCCCCGGCTCTGATCATTTTGTCGGCGGCACCGCTGTCGCTGGCCGGAGTATTCGCCATGCTGCTTGTCACCGGCACGGCCCTGAATGTGTCATCGTTCATGGGGGTTATTCTGATGGTCGGGCTGGTCGTAAAAAACGGGATCATTTTGTTCGAATACGTCCACAAGCTTTGGGAAGAAGAGAAGATGCCTTTGGGTGAGGCGTTGGTAATGGCGGGGAAGATTCGCGTGCGCCCGATTTTAATGACCACGCTTGCCACGTTGTTTGGCTTGTTGCCACTGGCGCTAGGCATTGGTTCCGGCGCGGAGCTGCAACGACCGCTGGCTCTAGCCGTGATTGGAGGACTGCTTCTGTCGACTTTCCTGACGCTTCTGGTGATGCCCGTGCTGTATGCGCTCGTCGAGCGCTTTCGAACAGCCGAATAGAAGCGCTTAGGATGCGTCCGACGCGCCTGCCGACGACAGGGAAGGCACTTCGATGCCGAGAAATTTCGCGGCATTGTGCAGAAGAATCTTGGGACGAACGGAATCCTTTAAGGGAAGCTCGGCAAATTCGTCGAGCCAGCGTTCGGGCGTCATCATCGGAAAGTCCGTGCCGAAGAAAGCCTTGTCTTGCACCAGCGTGTTGATATTGTGAACGGTGGATTGCGGAAAATACTTGGGCGCCCAGCCGGAGAGATCCATGTACGTGTTGCCCTTGTGTCGCAGCACTGCCAGCTGGTCGTCGTGCCAAGGCCAGGAAGGATGGGCCATGATGATGCGCATTTCCGGATACCACGCGGCCAGGTTATCGATGTAAGGGATCGGCTTACAATACTCGAGCGTGATTCCTCTACCGCCGGGCGAGCCTGCCGCCACAGCGGTCGTGCCCGTGTGAAAGATCACCGGTAGATTGAGTTTGACGATTTCTTCATACAACGGACGAAAGCGCTCGTCATTGGGATTGAATCCCTGGGCTGCTTGCTGAAATTTCATCCCGCGCAGGCCCAGATCCGCGCAACGCTTCACTTCGTTGACTGCGATTTTACCTTTCCAGGGATCGACGCTGCCGAACCCGATGAAGGTGCGCGGATATTTCTTCATCCAAGCCGCAGTTTCACCGTTGTCCATCTTTACGCCGCTGCGAGTTTCACCGTCTACGTCGAAAATGACCGCCATCATTTCGTGGTGCTGATACATCTCGGCCATACCGTCCGGATCGGGACGCCATCGGCCCGTGCTGATCGGGAGTCCTGCCTTTGCGGCACTTCCCCAGCCTTGCTTTGCGCGATCACCCGTCTGGATGTGCGCGTGCATGTCGATCGCTTTCAGCAAGGGAGCCTCCCGCGAATCAGCGAGTCGGTTGGGCTGCGTGGAATTGGACCGGAACATCCATTTCTTTGCAGTTTTTAGACACGCGAAGCGGCGCTTCGGTGTGAGACTGGACAGCGTGGGGATCTAGTCCCGGAGCGACTTCGCGGAGCACGAGTCCCTCTCTGGTAACGTCAATGACGGCCATGTCGGTGTAAATGAACTTGACGCAGTGCGGGGCTGTGAGGGGAAGTGTGCACTTGTTCAGAATCTTCGGTTTGCCCTTATTGGTGACATGCGTCATTGTGACGATCACGTTCCGAACACCGAAGGCCAAGTCCATCGCGCCTCCTACGCCCGGAACTTTTTCGCCAGGCGTGCGCCAGTTTGCCAGATCGCCCATGGCCGACACCTCGAGCGCTCCCAGGACGGCGTAGTCGATGTGCCCGCCGCGGATCATCGAAAAGGACGTAGGGTGGTCGAACAGAGACGCGCCCGGAAGTAGGGTCACGTACTGCTTGCCAGCGTTGATCAGGTCTGGATCTTCATGACCCGGCTGCGCGAGCGGTCCCATGCCGAGAATTCCATTCTCGCTGTGGAAAAAGATCTCCTTGTGGGGACCGATAAAACCGGAAACCAGCGTCGGGATGCCGATCCCCAAATTGACATAGCTGCCGTCCGGCAGATCGCACGCAACGCGATACGCGATACCTTCTCGTGTGAGAGACATGGCCTACCTTCCTTCCGTAGTGATTTTCAGATACTCAGGGTGACGGACCACTTCCACGACGTGGTCGACAAAGATGCCAGGTGTATGGACATCCTCGGGATCGATCGCTCCGACCGGCACCAGCTCGTCGACTTCGGCCACCACAAACTTGGCCGCGGTCGCCATGGGCACATTAAAGTTGCGCATCGCCATGCGGTAGTTGAGATTCCCCAGCCGGTCGCCCCGGTACGCGCGGATGAAGGCGAAATCGGCATGCAGCGCTTTCTCAAACACCATCTCACGCCCGTCGATGACGCGCATCTCTTTGCCCGTCGCAAGGTCCGTGCCTGCGCCGGTCGGCGTGAAAAACCCACCAAGGCCGGCCCCGGCGGCGCGAATCCGTTCCGCCAGCGTTCCCTGCGGTACGAGCTCGAGCTCGATTTCGCCCTTTAGATACTTCTCCTGAAAGGAGACATTGCCCGGATTGCTCGGGAACGAGGCGATGAGCTTACGCACCTTGCCGTCGTGAATCAGGCCGCCCAGCGAGTGGGTTCCTCCTCCGGAGCCATTGTGTACAACCGTAAGCTCTTTGGCGCCTTGTAACCGCAGTGCTTCTAGGATTTGACCTGGCAGGCCGGGGTCACCGAAACCACCCAGCAAAATCGTCGCGCCGTCAAAAACCCGCGCAACAGCCTCCTGACATGTCCGCAGAGTTTTATCTACCATGAGTCCCTACTTTCAAAACCCATTCTGTATTTTTGGCATGTGAATTTTATCGTGTCTGGCGTCTTTCCCGAAGCACGTTTTCACGGCTCGGTTGTGCGGGCCATGTCGCGCTCCAGGGACCGGGCGGCGAGGAAGAATAGTAGACCGCCCGTCAAAGTGGTCAGCGCCGCCGCAGACATGGAATAGCGGATCACATCCGCGCCCAGCCGCAGGCCGTAATGGTCGTTGAACAGACCGATGAGAAAAGGTCCGAGACCTAGGCCGAGCAGTTCGGAGATCAGGTAGATCACCGAAGTGGCGAAAGCCCGCATGCCCACCTTGACGACCGAGTGCGACACGGCAACAATCGGTCCTACATGAACGGGCGAGGCCGCCGAGACGATCGTGAATCCCACGATGCACCAGAATAGGCTGTGCGAAACGACGAACAGCAGGACCCCGGGACAAGCCAGAATCGAGCAGATCGCGGAAACGTAGATTCTCCAGCGCACGTTACGTCGGCCCGCCCAGTCCGAAAGATATCCGCCGATGAGTGTGCCAACCAAGCCCGCGCCGGCTCTTACGGTGCCGATGTAGGTGCCGATGTCTTTGCTGCTGAGGTGATGGATTCGCCCAAGAAAGGGAGCGGTCCACGTGCCGAACCCGAATTGTGTGAATGTGGTGAAGCAGAACCCGATGAGCAGCACCGTGTAGCATCGCTGGCTGAGCATGAAGCGAAGTGTTTCGCCAAGGTTCTGCTGACTTGCATCGACGCGCTTTTGCTCGGTGCTGCCGCGGGCGGGCTCTTTTACCGTAAATCGAAAGATTAAAGCGACCGCCAGTCCGGGAATGCCCGCCACGAGAAACGCACTGTGCCAGCCGTAGTATTGATTTATCCAGCCTCCAATAAACGCGCCGAGAAAGCCGCCGAACACCGGGCCGAGCTGATAAACAGCCATGGCGGTGGACCTTTTGCCGCCGGGAAAGAGGTCAGAGATCATCGAGCTTGAAGGTGCGGTGCCCGCGGCTTCCCCGATGCCCACACCGAATCGCGAGAGTGTCAGCTCGAGCGCATTGCGAGCGATGCCTGCCAGCGCGGTCATGCCGCTCCAAATCACCAGGCCCCACGTGATAATCGACCGGCGGTTGCCTCGATCGGCCCAGCGGGCTACTGGTGCGGCCAAAATCGAGTAAAAAATCACGAAGCCGAAGCCGGAAATGAAGCCCATGGTCTTGTCCGAGAGATGGTACTCATGCTTGATGGGGTCGATGAGAATCGTGATGACGGTCCGGTCAAGAAAGTTCAGCGAATAGATGACCGTTAGCATTACCAGCGCGTATATGGCTCGACTGCGCGTCGTGCCACCGGCGTTTTTGGCCGGATCGATCGTGGCGGCCTCGGCTGGCATGTTTCCTCGGACGCCCAAGCTATGCTGTATGCGGGGCTAGGTCAACATCGAGATTTCGCGCCCGTGGCGTAAGGCCTCGATGCGGATGGACCGAGCGTTGTCACAGGTGCCGGTGCCTCGGTTTGGATCGGTCGATCGGAGATGATTTGAGTTGCCAGGAGCCAGGTTGACATGGGAGGCTTTCGGAGATAAGAACAGCATACCTGGGAACACGGGGGGTGGATCGTATGGTCATCGATGTTCATGGTCATTTGACGGCACCGGATTCTCTTTACGCGTACAAGGCCAACATCCTGTCGCATCGCGGATCGCATGGTCGTGGAAAAGTGGAGATCAGCGACGACGAGATGATCGCGTTTCTGAACGAGCCTACTTTCGGTACCGGCAAATCCCATATCGGCCTGCTGAAGGAAGTCGGCACTGACCTGCAGCTGCTCTCGCCGCGGCCCTACCAGATGATGCACGCCGAAAAGCCTGCGAAGGTCTCGCAGTGGTTTATCGAAGAATGCAACAACCTTGTCGCGCAGCAGTGCCGCCTGTTCCCGAATGTTTTTAGGGGCGTTTGCGGCCTGCCTCAATCGCCCGGTGTAAGTCCGAAAAACTGTGTCGCCGAGCTCGAGCGATGTGTCAAGGAATTCGGATTCGTCGGCTGCTTGATCAACCCCGACCCGAGCGAAGCCTCGAACTACGACACCCCGGGGATGGGCGACGAGTATTGGTATCCACTCTATGAGAAACTGGTGGAGCTCGATGCGCCCGGCTATATCCACGGAGCCGGATGCCGCTCCATTCGTCACAGCTATTCAACGCACTTCATCAATGAGGAGACGATTTCTGTCGTTTCGCTCGTCGGGTCTCGTGTGTTTCAGGATTTTCCGAAGCTCAAAATGGTGTGCTCGCATGGCGGCGGTGCGGTCCCTTATCACGCCGGGCGTTTTCTGGCGCCCACGCTCAGACGGGGCGGCCAGAGCAATTTCATGGACAACCTGCGCAAGCTTTACTATGACACAGTGCTCTACACACCGCTGGCCTGCGAGCTAGTGATCAAAACCGTCGGCGCGGACCGTTGCGTGTTTGGTACCGAACGTCCTGGCGTCGGCACTGCCAAGGACCCGAAGACCGGGAAGTGGTTGGATGACGTGAAGGTCTACATTGATGGCTTCGACTGGTTGAGCGCCGCGGATAAGAAGCTGATCTTCGAAGACAACGCCAGAAAGCTCTTCCGACTGAACGTCGAGGCCAAATGGGAGAAGGCCGGCTAGCCACGCATTTGAGCGGTTTCCTTCGTCGAGAAAATAGGCCATGTCTGTACCTTATCGAGCCGACCACATCGGGAGTTTCTTGCGGCCGCAGGACCTGCTGGAAGCTCGGAGGGACGATTCTCCCAATCACAGCCGCCTGCGAGAGATGGAAGACCGCGAGATCCTCCGTGTCTTGGCTAAGCAGAGGGAATTGGGCTTCGACATTTTTACAGACGGCGAATTTCGCCGTTCGAACTTTATGGGTGATTTCACCGAAGCCATCGAAGGAGTGGACTACCGCGAGGGGCTCGAGCGTACGTGGAAGGCCGAGCAGCCTGATCAGCGCCCGCCGAATGCGCGCATGGGCCCGGTCCGAGGCATTGTCGTCTCCAGACTGAAGCAGGTCCGACCCCTGACCGGCCACGAACTGCCCTTCCTGAAACAGCACAGCCCTGGCGACATCAAGATGACATTGCCGAGCGCGACCCAGTTTCCCGCGATCATGTTCAAGTGGGGCACAACCGATAAGATCTATACCGATCACAAGGCACTGCTGTGCGAAATCGTCCAGATCATAAAGTCAGAAGTCGCTACGCTCGCCACCGAAGGCGTGAAATACATCCAGATCGATGCACCGCGCTACAGCTATTATATGGACCCGAAGTGGCGCGAATGGATTCGCACCAACATGCGCGTGGAACCCGACGTTGCTTTAGACGACGCGATTCAGGCCGACAATGAATGTTTTCGCGCGGCGCGCCGGCCGGGCGTAGTGCTCGGTATCCATCTGTGCCGAGGCAACAGCCGTAGCCATTGGTATGCGGAAGGCGGTTACGATCCCATTGCTGAGAAGCTTTTTGGGACGATGGATGTTGACAGATTTCTTTTGGAATACGAGGACGCGCGTTCAGGTACGTTCGCTCCGCTTCGCTTCGTGCCCAAGAACAAGACCGTCGTGCTAGGCCTGATCAGTTCAAAGATCGCGAAGCTGGAGAGCGGGGATGAGATTGTTCGGCGCATCCAGCAGGCGACCCAGTATGTGCCGCTCGAAAATCTTGCGCTCAGTCCTCAGTGTGGCTTTGCCTCGACTATGGAGGGAAATCTGCTCACCGAAGAAGATCAGTGGGATAAGCTGCGGCTCGTGGTCGAAACGGCCCGCCGCGTGTGGGGCTAGAGGGTTTTCGAGCGAACCGGAGGTATCAGGTATGGCAAAAATTGTGCTGGGTGTTGGTTGCTCGCACGGTCCAATGCTTTCCACTCCGCCGGATATGTGGCACCTGCGGGCCGAGGCGGACCTGAAGAATCCGCGACATTTCTATCGCGGCAAAGCCTACGATTACGCAAAATTGCTGGCCGTCCGCCACCCCGGTTTCGCCGCCGCCATCACCTTGGAGGAACGCAAGAAGCGGTATGAAGCTTGTCAGCGCGCGCTCGATAAACTCGCTGCAAAATTCGCCGAAGTGAAACCGGACGTGGTCGTGATCGTCGGCAACGACCAGCGCGAGCTTTTCAGCGATGAAAATACGCCTGCCTTTCTGGTTTTTGCGGGAGGCAAGATCGCGAATGTTCCTGAGACCGAAGAGGCCAAGGCCAAAATGCCTCCTGGAATCGCCGTCGCCGAAATCGGACATTGCCCCCCGGGCGGCGCGATCTACGACGGGCAGACGGAGCTTGCGCTACACATCGTGAATTCACTGATCGACCAGGAATTCGACGTTTCCGAATCCTCCCGATTGCCCAAGGTGAACGGTCACGAGCACGGCATACCGCACGCTTTCGGATTTCTCTACCGGCGCGTGATGGTCGATGCTCCTCCACCGAGCGTTCCGCTTTTTTTGAATGCGGGTATCCCGCATAACCTTCCGAGGATTGGACGCTGCCTGAAGTTTGGTCGAGCGTTGGTGAAAGCGATCGAAAGCTGGACACAGGATGCCAAGATCGCCGTATTTGCGTCAGGCGGATTGACCCATTTCGTGATCGATGAAGATCTCGACCAGCGAGTCATCAAGGCCATGCGGGAACGGGATGAGGCCGGCCTGGCGGCGATTCCAGAAACGTACCTACTGGGCAATACCTGCGAAATTCGAAACTGGATCCCATTGTCGGTGGGCATGAACTCGCTCGGGAAGAAAATGAATCTCGTGGACTACGTACCTTGCTACCGCACCGAGGCGGGCACGGGCAATGCCATGGGTTTTGTCTATTGGCAGTGACCATCGGAGTCAGCGATGAGCAACGGCGGAGAGAAAAGCGATTTCCTGGCGCGATTGAACAAGCTGGACGCCTGCGCCGTTTCAGACGCCGTGGATAAGACGGGCCTGAAGGGCGCCGTGGCCGGACTCAGGCAAATGACGGCGACCCGTCGCATCGCCGGAAGAATTCTTACGATCAAGCTGGGCGTAGGAGAGCCTCCGCCCGGACCTCCGCGGCATATTGGGACGACGGCTATCGAGTCGGCCACACCCGGTGACATTATCGTGGTCGAGCAGCTCAGCGGAGTTCCGGCAGCCGCTTGGGGCGGCATTCTTTCCCATGGCGCAAAGTTGCGCGGCCTGGCTGGCGTGATTGCCGAGGGGCCCGTGCGAGATGTCGATGAAGCGCGTCAGTTGGATTTTCCCGTGTATGCGCGCGGCGCCACCACGCTGACGGCGCGCGGGCGCATCGTCGAACTCGCCAACAATCAGCCGGTCAGAATCGGCGATGTACAGGTGAAAGCAGGCGACTACGCTGTTGCCGACGGTAGCGGCGTTGTGTTCGTCTCCCAAGAGAATATCGAGCGCGTTCTGGCAGTGGCCGAAGACATTGCGGCACGGGAAGCGCGGATGGCCGAGGCACTCTACGCCGGCCAACCGATCACCGAAGTGATGGGCGCAAGCTACGAAAACATGCTCCGCCGTTGAGGATCCCTTTGCCTACCCGAGAACCGCAGGTTGAACGCGTTAGCAAACTCGATACGTCGACGATCAGCGACGCGCTGGATCGGCTGGGGATCGCTGGCCAATGCCTCAACATCAAGCCGCGCGATCCGCGCTTTCGGTTGGCCGGTCGTGCGTTCACTCTGCTCTACGGCCCGGTGGGAAAGCCTGCGGGTACGGTGGGCGACTACATCGACGATGTCCCGCCCGGTTCGGTCATCGTGATCGACAACGGGGGCCGCGAGAACGCGACCGTCTGGGGCGACATCCTGACCGAAATTGCGCATCGGCGAGCCATCGCGGGCACCGTAATCGATGGCGCCTGTCGTGACACAGCGCTGTGCCTAGAGCTGGGTTATCCGGTCTACAGCCGTAGTTATTCGATGCGAACCGGAAAGGACCGCGTGCAGCTCGAGGCGACGAATGTCGTCGTCAACATCGGAGACGCCCGCGTCGCGCCTGGGGATCTGCTTCGCGGTGATGCCGACGGAGTCGTTGTGATTCCGCAACGGCACGAGACCGAGGTGCTGGAAGTATCAGAGGAAATCGACGCTGCCGAAGCGGCCATTCGAAGAAGTGTTCGGGACGGCAAACGCCTGGACGAAGCACGCAAGGAATTCGGCTACCACCAACTGCAAACCAAGCGGACCTAAGTACCTATTCCGGCAATAGATGCGGTTGCCGGACACCGGAGATCCATCCCGACACTACACAGAAGCCAGCGCCGAACAGTAGCGCCACCTTCACGCCATGAAGAGTTACTCCTCCATGCCCCGTCATGGTGAATATCACCGCCACAACGGAAACGCCGATCGATTGCCCCAATAGACGCGACATGGTGCTGATGCCGCCCGCGCCGCCGCTGCGTTCCTTCGGTGCGCTGGCCACCATGGCCCGGTTGTTTGGCGCGCCGAAGAAGCCGAATCCGCAGCCTCCTAACGCGGCCCTCCAGACAATCTCGAGGGTCGTCGGATGGGGCGGTAGCCTCGCCAGCAAGAGCAGGCCGACGCACATCGCAGCCATGCCGACCGGCCCGAGGACTCGGATCGGATAGCGGTCCGCAAGCCTTCCTGAAACGTGGGACATCACTCCGCCGGCCAGCGGCCACGGTGTCAGCAGAATGCCGGCCCACACTTGTGAAAATCCAAAGGCATCGATGAAGTAGAACGGCAGCACGACGAAGGCCAGGCCTTGAGCCATGAACGTACAGAACGAGGCCGCGGAGGAGAGTGCGAAGATCGGCCGCTTGAATAAGTCGATCGCCAGCATCGGGATATCCAGGTGCATTTGCCGTTTCACGAGCAGCACGGAAAGGATCGCCGAGCCGGTTAACTCGGTCGCCACGATCGATAGCCTCTCTAAGTTGCCGATGCCATCAATGCCGCGGATCAGTAGCGTCACCGTCATCGCATTCAACACAGCACTCCACAAATCGAAGCGGTGGCGCGTCCCCTCAGCGGGCGCTAGAAACCGCTGAGACAGACTGAGCGAAAGCAGGCCAAAAGGAATGTTGATGGCGAAAAGCCAGTGCCAGGAGGCAACGGAAAGAATGGCGGAGGCAATGCTGGGTCCGGCTGCGGCCGACGTGAAAACTACCATACCACCGAGGCCGATGCCGCGGCCGAGCAATGCGCGTGGATAGGTGTAGCGCATGATCGCAGCCGAGGTGCTCCAGATGCACGCGGCCCCCACGCCCTGGAAGGTGCGGGCCAGAACGAGGGTGTTGAGCGAATGAGGCAGGGAGCAGCCCACCGATGCCATCGTGAACAGACCCAGTCCAATCTGATAGACACGCTTGTAGCCGATAATGTCGACCAGCGAGGAAAGAGGAACCACGCAGATCGCGACCGCCAGAAGAAACGCGTTCACGACCCAAATCGATACGGCAGGGCTCGCGTGAAGCTGCTTTGCGATGTTGGGCAATGCCGTATTAGCGATGTTCCCGTCCAAAACGGACATCGAAAGTCCGATGCAATAAGTGAGCATCGCCCACCGGCGCCGGTCAGCTGGCAGGCCATCGGTGGCGGCCATACTCCTGGGAACGTCGATCGTTAACTCGGACATGTCCCCGGTTCCCGTCCTGACTTTAAGAAGTTTGGCAAAAAGGAAGGATCGAAGATCAAGTTCGTTGCCCGCGAATCCACTGGATCGCTTCCGGCAGAGCGGCGCCTCGAGAATCTTGACCAGGTGCCGATGAGCCGTCGGCGGAGACTTCTTCCGCCACGCGGTCTCCCTCGCCGGGAGCGAGGAACAGATTCGCCTCCACGCCATGCTGCCTGGTATAAAGGTCATAGTAGCGGCCCGACGCGGCCAGTAGCGATGCGTGCGTGCCGCGCTCAATGACCCGGCCCGCCTCGACCACGACAATTTGTTCGGCACGGCGAATCGTGGATAGCCGATGCGCAATAACGAACGTGGTCCGCCCGCGCATCAAGTAGCGCAGGCCTTCCTGAATCAGCGCCTCAGACTCAGAATCAAGGCTCGAGGTCGCCTCGTCGAGAATCAGAATCCGAGGGTCGGCCAGGATCGCGCGCGCGATCGAGACGCGCTGCTTCTGGCCTCCAGAAAGTTTCACGCCGCGCTCTCCCACGACGGTGTCGTACCCCTTTTCAAATCCCTCCGCGAATTCGTCGACGCGGGCGATCCGACATGCCGCCAGAATTTCCTCCTCACTTGCAAGCGGCCGGGCGAAGGCGACGTTTTCGCGAATCGTGCCGTCGAACAAAAAACTCTCCTGCAAAACGACTCCGAGTTGCGTGCGGTAGGAGTCCAGGCGCACCTTGGCCAGATCTACTCCGTCGACCAGAACCCGCCCAGTCCTGGGCGCATAGAACGCCGCGATGAGGCCGATAATCGTGGATTTTCCCGCGCCCGACGGGCCGACGAATGCGGTCACGGTGCCCGGTTGAGATTCAAACGAGATATCGAATAAAACCTGCTTCCCAGTCTCATAGGAGAAATTCACTCGGTCAAAAACAACCTGCCCATCGATACGGTGGAGTTGGATCGTCCGCCGGGGATCGGAGTCCTCTGGTTTTTCGTCCAGAACCTCCCGCGTGCGTTCCAGACCCGCAAGCGCCTCCGTCATCAGTGGACCGATGCCCACAACCTGCGAAACCGGCGCAATCAGCATGAGAAGAAAGGCGTTGTAGGAGAAGAAGCCGCCCGGGGTCATCGAGCCTGTCAGCATTTTCTTGGCGCCGAGAAACATGATCGATGCGCTGATAATCCCCATAAAGATCGTCGCCGAGGCACTCATCAGTGACGTCGCCGTCAGTGTTTCCAACACGTTGTCAAGCAGGCGCTGTACGCCGGTCCGAAAAACTGCCTCCTCACGGTCCTCGGCATGATAGCCCTTTACCACGCGAACGCCGCCGAGCGATTCGGTGAGCCGGCCCGTCACTTCCGCGTTGATCTTCGGTCGTGCCCGGTAAATCGGTCGAATTTTCTTGAAGGCGCGGCTGAGGCTGATCGCAAAGATGACCAGAAAGAACGCCGCGGCAGCCGTCATCTCGACGCTCACACGCAATAGATACACGAGCGCGAAAACGGCCGTCATGATTCCCCCCGCAAAATCAACGAGCCCGGTGCCGATCAGATTCCGTATGCCTTCCACATCGCTCATGATGCGGGAAACCAGGGCGCCGGTCTTGTTTGCGTCGTAGTAAGCCACCGGAAGCCGCCCGATGTGGGCCTGCACCTTGATGCGCAGTTCGGCGATCATCCGCTGCGAAGACTTCGACAAGAGCTGCGTCAAGGAGTAGGAAGTCAGCGCCTGTGCCAGCGTGGCGGCGGCCAGCGTCAAGACCAGAGGCACTAGGAGCCCAACATGGCGCTTCTGAACGACGTCATCGAGCAGATATTTGGGGGTCGCGGGAAGGATCAATCCGCACACGCGGTTGATCGCCATCAAGAGAAAGCCAACCAGTAAGATGCTCCGACGAGGTTTGATGAGTGCCCAGACATGCGGCAGCATTTTCCACACCGGCTGTTTCGGCGTGCGGCCGGGCCCGCTCCCCGCGGCTTGACCGGAACGTCCAGCTCTGTGCGCTTCTTGGCCGGAATGTTCGGAAGGGAATGCTTTCATCGTTGCTATCCGAGCGAATCAGACGATTATAACGGAAGCTGTTGGTGGGCGCGACGCTCGCATGGTCAAAGATGACGGAAGGGCCGTTTTCGAAATCACAAGGTGATGGTCATATCGCTCGAGGTGCCACCCGCAGCGGGGATGTAGCACTGACGCGTATAATCCATCACCATGCGGTCGGCGTTGAATCGCCAGCCAAGCGTTCGAATGGTCCGCTTCATTCGTTTGATCCAGCCGCGCGGTAACCCGTCGCGGTCGCGCTGGTAATAAAGCGGAACCACTTCTTCGCGGAGCACTCGGTAAAGATCGTCCCCGTCGCGTGCATCGTGAATGCTTACATCCGAGTGGGTTTTTCCCGTCCCGATGGCGAATCCGTTCAAACCGTCGTACGCCTCGGCCCACCATCCGTCGAGGATCGAAAGATTTAAGCCGCCGTTTAAGACGACTTTCTGCCCGCTCGTGCCAGAGGCTTCCAGCGGTCGCCTCGGGTTATTCAGCCAAACGTCCACGCCCTGCACAAAATGGCGACCTACGTTCACGTCGTAGTCCTCGACGAACACGAATTTGTCCCGCAACTTGGGATCTCGCGCCAGTTGAGCGATCTGCTGAAGCACGCGCTTGCCGGGATCGTCGAGCGGATGCGATTTTCCAGCAAATACGAACTGCACCGGACGCTTTGCATCGTTCAGGATCGACGCCAATTTGTCCACATCGGACAGGATTAGGTTCGCTCTCTTGTACGTGGCAAAGCGCCGTGCGAAACCGACGGTGAGCGCGTCAAGGCTGAGAATCCTTTCGAGCGCTTGTAGGGTCGCAAAACTCTCGCCGCGTAACTCAGCCTGCTGGATCGCGCGCCGCCGCACAAATTCCAGCAAACGCGCTTTTAGGCTCAAGTGCGTTTCCCAGAGCTCGCCATCGTCCACGCTTTCAATGCCTTCCCAGATCCGCGCCTCACTGCCGTGCTCGTGCCACCCAGCACCCAAATGGCGGTCATAGAGACGAAACATCTGCGGCGCCAGCCACGTCGGAACGTGCACGCCGTTGGTGATGTGTCCGATGGGAACCGCATCTTCGGCCCGTCCCGGATAGAGACCGGTCCACATGGCCCGGGACACCTCGCCATGCAGGGTGGAAACCGCATTGGCGCGCCTCGAAAGCTTCAGCCCGAGCACGGTCATACAAAACTCTTCGGTAGAATCGTCCGGATTTTGGCGTCCCAGAGAAAGAAGCGCCTCGGGCGACAGTCCCAAGCTTTCCCGCAACGGCCCGAGATGCTCCTCCACTAAGCTGGGTTCGAAGCGGTCGTGGCCCGCAGGCACCGGAGTATGGGTGGTGAAGACGGTTTGTCGGGAAACGCGCGGCGTCGCCTGTTCAAACGAAAGGCCTTCATCGAGCATTCGGCAGCGGATGGCCTCGAGCACTCCAAATCCGCTGTGGCCTTCGTTTAAGTGAAGTACCCCTGGGGTAATGCCCATCGCCCGTAGAGCCCGGTAGCCTCCCACGCCTAGCAACAGCTCCTGACGAATTCGGATTCGCCGGTCGCCGCCATACAAGCGCGAGCTGAGATCGCGGTCTTCCGGGGCATTCCCTTCCGCATTTGAATCGAGCAGGAACAGATCGCAGCGCCCTACCCGCAAGCGCCAAACCTTGGCTCGGATGGCGCCGCTTCGCGTCTCGATTTGCACGGTTACGGGCTCGCCGTTCGCTCCAATGGCCCGCTCCATGGGCAACTGGTTGACGTCCGTCTCGAGGTATTCCTCTTGCTGCCAACCGCTTCGGTCCAACCTCTGTCGGAAGTAGCCCTGGCCGTAGAAAAGGCCCACCCCGACCAAGGGGATATCTAGGTCCGAGGCGCTCTTTAAGTGATCGCCCGCAAGGATGCCCAAGCCACCCGAATAGATCGGAATCGACTCATGCAGACCGAATTCAGCAGAAAAATACCCCACCGGTCGAGGCCGCAGAATCCCGGCGTGCCTGGTGCCCCAAGTGTGATCGTTTTCGAGGTACTCCCGTAGGCGGCGATAGGCGTAGTTGATCCGGCTGTGGAGCACTTGTTCGGCGGCGCGGCGCTCGATTTCTTCCAGAGGAATCTCCGAAAGCAAGGCGACGGGGTTGTGGTTCAGCTCCCGCCAGCGGATGGGATCCAAATCGAGGAACAAGCTGGTTGACTCAGGGTCCCAACTCCACCATAGATTCCGCGCCAGAGCCCATAGTCGCTCTTGGATGGGAACGATGAAACGGTCGAGCGTGCGGGCTTCACTGACCACAGGGGCCACCTGCGAAGAGGCCTCCACTAGCATATGGATTTCCTCTTCACTAAACAACCGTGGCTCGATCGTCTGAACAACCAGCACTCCCTGCAAAACACCACGATCAATCAGCGGGACACCCAGAAAGGAGTGGTAAGCTTCCTCACCTGCCTGCGGGAAGTACTTGAATCGGGGATGGTTTTGCGCATTTTCCACAGCCACGGGACGGACTTCTTCGGCGACCAGACCTGCCAGGCCCTCTGTAAGAGCCATCCGCAATGTACCGACGCATTGAGGGCGCAGCCCCAATGTGGCCGCTAGGACCAGGTTGCTCCGGTCAGGCTCGAGCAGATACGCCGAACACACATCGGTATGGAACCGTTTGGCAATCAGCGCGACGACGTTCATCAGCGTCTCGGCTGGCCGGCCGCCTTCTTGCGTCAAGTTTGCGATTTCCTCTAAAGGCAGGACGTGTTTGGAATCGGGCGCCGGCACACTGGCGCTCGCCTCCCCAGCGGCACCGCCTTTTTTTGGTTTCAACCGGGCGCTCGAAAGGCTCATGCACCCATCCTATTTATCTCACAACCCCACTGTTTGCAGGCGACGACCCGCGCGCACGTCGCCGACAAGCAACCCCCCTCCCCCGGCCGTCGCCTGGCCGTGAAGTCAGCGACCGGACGCCGCTTTGTGCGACCGACTCTAGATGGGGCCTATCCGGCAGTCCAATCCAAATTGCTGATGCCAAGCATAGAGGTTTGCACTATGTTGCGAGCCTTCCTGGTGTATGCTGCGAGCGACGGCGGTCCGAAGGCCTCTCACCTCAAATCACGAAAGGCATGAACGAGAAAATCAAAAAAACGGACGCCGAGTGGCGCGCAACGCTCACTAACCAGCAGTACTACGTCACCCGAAGCAAGGGCACAGAGCCGCCGTTTACCGGGGAGTATGAGGAGACGGAAACCGATGGCACTTATGTGTGCGTTTGTTGCGGGCAGCTGCTATTTTCCTCCGACGCGAAGTATCACTCCGGGTCCGGCTGGCCCAGCTATTATCAGCCGATCGCGGCCGAGAACATTCAGATGGAACGCGACGCGAGTCATGGCATGGTCCGCACCGAGGTCTTATGCAGCCGCTGTGACGCCCACTTAGGCCATGTCTTCGAAGACGGCCCTGCACCAACCGGCCTGCGCTTTTGCATTAATTCCGCGGCACTGAAACTGAAGGAGAAGGATCTAGGGGAAAAGAGCTAGCGGTCTGACCACAGAAGTCGACCCTTCCGACGAGTGGGCTAGTGGTTAAACAGAAACAGGTTCGGGTGCTGGTCGCTCGAATCGGTTGAAATCATGCGGAAGCTGGAAGGCGACACGATATAGAAAACACCGGTCGCCGGGATTCCGTCCGGCACCGTGGCGGTTGTCGTCAAAGTGGCTCGGCCGCTCGGCGCTAACACAAAGGTTGCCGAGAACGGCTGACCCAAATTCGGAGGACTTGTCGCAGGCGGATCGATTGCGTCCGCGACGCCAGCCAGGCTCCCGCTCCCGTTGCTAGTTACCTGGCCGATCACATTCTTCATGTTCGTTTCGACGATCAATGGCGTACCCAGGGCGTAACTGCCTTGGACAGAAGCATTGGAAAAACTCGGGCCGCCCGACTGCTGTTCGAGCAAGCCGGTCGTGACCCCCGCGTCCGTGCCCAGCAGAAAACCCGTGCCCAATCCCGTGAGGTATGCGTTCGCCACATGCGTTTGTGCTGGCGAGGAGCCGAGGCCGGTGAACACGGCTCGGCCATTGCCGCTCAGCCCAACCGTACAGGTACCCGAGAATGAGGAAGAGGTCACCGTCCCGCCGCTATTTTCGTCATAGCTCAGAGTTACTGGAGTGCTTCCGTCGCAGGTGGTAGCCGTCAAAAGCCCCGCGAAAACATCGGCGTTCCCACTGCTGTTCGCCACGACGCCGCTCGCGACACTCGTGCCTTCAAGCGCTGTGGCGCCGAAGACCACGGACGGATTTTGCAGAATCATCTCGCCCGCAAGCCGATCGAGCGCGGGTGTGCCGGCCTGGCATACGCCGACCGTGGACGTACTGTCGCACTCGACAAAGTACAGGTCCGATGGCGATACGAATAGGAAAACAAAATTGAGGGTGATCTGGCCATTCGAGAGGGGGAACGTTAGCGAGGCCGTGCCCTGGCTTCCGGAGACGCCACCGAAGGTTCCGGTGAGCGAAGCCGCCGAGCTAAGGGTGCCCGCGTCATTGAAGTCGCCCGTTCCAGGCAACAGAGTATCAGAGCTTCCGTTGGCAACCACGACGCCGCCCAGGGCTGCGGGCTTGCCGGAGGTGTCCTGACCGGAGAACAAGAACGCATAGTGCCCGGCGAAGTCGGTATTCGCAAAGCCCGAGCCTAGCTGCGGCTTGAACGTGCCTTCGCCGTGGGTGTTGAAACTACCGTCGGTGCTTGTTTTCGTAGAATTGTTCTCGAAGAAGTTACCGCCTCCGGTCGAATTGAGAACCAGATTGTAGTCCTCGGTCAGCGGTGACTGATTGGCAAACGTCGAGATGAGCTCCATCACGCCACGGCCATCGGAGCCGATCGAATAAGTGCCCGTTATCGTCGCGCCTACCACGATTCCGGATGCTCGGTTGGCATTTTCGCTCCCAGCCGTGATATTGCCTTTGCCATCCGCCGTAAACTGGCCAGTGATTAGCACCGAGCCGTCTTTGTCAAAGCCTGTGAACAGGAACGCGTATGGCCCTTGGAGCAGGGCGTCGTTGCTCATGCCGTTAGCGTTTGCAGCAACCGCGATGCTAAACGGCGCTGTCTTCGTCACCGCCGGGATCTCCGAATCCGTCACCGCTACGGTGAAATTCGACGTGCCCGCCAGAATCGGTGTGCCTGAAATGCTTCCGGTTCCGTTGTTTTGGGTGGTAAGAGTGAGCCCGGCCGGAAGCTGTCCGGCCGTGATGCTCCAGGTGTAGGGTGGCACCCCGCCGGTGGCGTTCAGCGGACCACTGTATCCCATCGCAGTCGTGCCACCGGGCAAGCTCGCGGTCGTGATCTGGAGCGGTGGTGGTGACTGTATGGTGATCGAAAGCGGCAGTGGCGCTGCCGGCGCCGTCTGATGGGCAGGCAGGGCGGAATCCTGTACCTGCACGGTGAAGCAATAGACCCCTGTATGCGCAGGCGAGCATGATGATCCGGTTGCCGCTCCTGCCGTAGGAACTCCGGCAAATTGGCCGGTAGAAGGGTTAAATGCAATCCCTGGTGGCAAACTTCCTCCTGGCGCCAGGGTCCACGTCAGAGGTGGTACTCCTCCTTGAGCGACCACCGAAGCATTGTACTGGGCGTTGACCTGACCAGGTGGCAGCGACCCCGTCAGGACAGAAAGAGGTGGCGGTGGGTTGATCGTAATCTGATAGGTTTGGCTGGTGGGAGGCGCAGCCGCACTTGGATTATTCGTATTGTCGATCACTGTCACACTAAACGTGGTTGTGCCCGAACCGCACGGGGTCCCCAGAATCGTTGCCATCGTGCTTGTCGTCGATGTCGTCATCGTCAGACAAGCGGGAAGAGAGGGCTGGTTGAACGAGTACGGTGGAACGCCCCCGGTGAAGGCGATCGTTACCTGATTCGAGCCAGCTGAGATGTAGGGGACGCCGTTGCTGCCGTTCGGCAGGATGCAAGGGGAGGTGAGGGAATCCGGCGGAGGGTTCGGGGGATTACAGCTCGACAAAGTGAAAGTCGGCGGTAGTACGACCGTGATCGACGCGGTCTTCGTCACCGAAGGGTTTGCGACGGCTAGGGCGGTCAGTGTTACGGTCAGCGACGCAGACAAACTGCTCGGTGGCGTATAGGTGACCGAGAACGGCTGGTTGTTCGTCAGAGTTCCACACGCGCCCGGGCCAGTGCCGGTGCCCGAACAAGCCGTTTGCGTCTGTAGCTGCCATACGACGCCCTTACCTGTCACATCGCCGCCCACCGCAGCCGTGAAATCGAGAGTGGGAAGAAACGGGGGAGTGGCGGTCGGGTCGCTCTCATCGATCGAAAGCACTCCGTTCAGTGTTGTCAGCGTGATGCTTATCTGAGCGCTGCTGCCGCCGCAGCTACCGAGGAGAAGGGAGATCACGGCACACGCCAAAAAGCCGACCGCAGTCCTTCGCACAGCCGTCACCCAGCCACCAGAATTCCGGGCATCCAGTTTGCTCCGTTCTCTTTCTGTCTTAGGGTCGGACGCACCCGAACCGAACCCGCACACCCACTTTACAATTCCAGCCGAATCGGCGAAACGAGTTGAATAACAAAAGGGCCGGAGTGTGTCAACCGCACATCTCCAGCAGGGACTCCCATAAAGTGGGCGTCCCAGACGTACGCCGCCCGTTGGGCATGATTCAGCCATGGTGGATGCGGCTCCCACTGACCTCGTTGCCTGCCCCCTTGTCGCCCGAGCTCGGACCATGGCGTGCGGCAACGTTCCCGTGGGGCGATGGCATCGTATTCTGAGGGGCCTGAGATTGATCAGGCAGTTTTTTGTTTTGTACGCTTTTTTGGTATAAAAGACGGTCCGGCGGGTTTCCGGGCAGCTCCGTAGTGCCTCTTAATTCCTTTTTATTCGGAGGGGTGCATTGATCGAAGTTCAGGATTTGACCAAGGCCTATGGCCCGGTCACGGCGGTCGACCACGTCTCGTTCAGCGTACATGAAGGCGAGATCCTTGGTTTTCTGGGTCCGAATGGTGCTGGCAAAACCACCACCATGCGCATTCTCACTGGGTATTTGCCCGCCACGTCGGGAACGGCAAAAATTGCGGGCTTCGACGTCACTAGCGATTCTTTAGCAGCACGGCGCCACCTGGGTTACCTGCCGGAAGCGCCGCCACTTTATCCCGATATGAGTGTGGAAGACTATCTTGACTTCGTCCTGCGTATCAAGAATGTGCCCCCGGACAAGCGCCGCTCGCGTATCGCCGATGCCATGGAGAAGACCAATCTTTCAGGCAAGGGCCCGGAGCTGATCAAGCGCCTCTCGCGCGGCTACAAGCAGCGAGTTGGCTTGGCCCAGGCGCTCGTGCACGATCCGCTCGTCATCATCCTGGACGAGCCTACAGTGGGTCTGGACCCGAAGCAGATCATTGAAGTGCGCCACTTGATCAAGACCCTGGCGGGAACGCACACGATCATTCTCTCAACCCACATTCTGCCCGAAGTCAGCATGACGTGCGATCGCGTCGTGATTATCAACAAAGGCAAGATCGTTGCCATCGACACGCCCCAGAACTTGACGACGCAGCTGAAAGGGGCCCAGAGAATTTTCATCGAGGTGCAAGCTCCCGAAAAGCCTTTGCAGGAGTCGCTCTCGCAGATTTCAGGGGTGGGATCGGTTGAAGTCCGTCCCGCTCGGGTCAGCGGCCGCATGACCGCCACGATCGAAGCGGCCGCCGGAAAAGATGTTCGCAACCTGGTTGCTGCAAAGATTGTGGAAAAGGGTTGGTCTCTCTACGAACTGCGCGGCGTGAGCCTCAGTCTGGAAGACATCTTCCTGCAGCTTACGACCGACGACGCCGAACACGCGCAACCATCCAACTAGCCGGAGAAGACGAAATGATGCGGAGCCTATATGCGATCTACCGCAAGGAGATGGGCCATTACTTTGTTTCTCCCGTCGCCTATGTGGTCGTCGCCATGTTCCTTTTTGTGAGCGCCTACTTCTTCAATTTGTACGTGCGCGAAATCGTGGAGCAATCCTTCGGCATGCCGGCTGATTTTGACGCACCCGCGCAAGTGCTTCGCGCCTTCCTTGGACTGCTCGCGTTGCTGAGCCTATTTCTGATGCCCATGGTCACGATGGGTCTGTTTGCAGAGGAGCGCAAGCGCGGCACGATGGAGTTGCTGATGACTTCGCCGATCCGCGAGATCGACATCGTGCTCGGAAAATTCCTGGCGTCGCTCACGCTGTTCGCCGTGATGCTGCTCCCGACGGCCCTCTACGTCGTCTACATCTGGCTCCACACCGATCCCGCCGCGCCGTTGCGGGTCCTACTGGCGGGTTACTTGGGCATTCTATTGTTCGGAGGCTGCTTGCTCGCGCTCGGCTCGTTCATATCATCTCTCACGGAGAACCAACTGATTGCGGGGGCCTTAACATTCGGCCTCTTCTTGCTGCTCTGGGCGCTGGATTTTGGTTCGCGCGGAGCGGAAAGCGCGCTCGGCCAGACCGTGCAGTATCTGTCCGTAATCGAGCATTTCGAAGACTTTACGCGGGGCATCATCGATACCTCGGGCTTGGTCTATTACCTCAGCTTCATTGTGTTTTTCATTTTTCTAACGGTGCGCTCGATGGATTCGCTTCGTTGGCGGAGGGCCTGACGGCGGGGATGTCTGGCCGAAGCCCCCGGCCCGGGTGCGCCTCTTTGGGAGATTCGTCGAATGAAGTGGACGCGAAATCAGTGGGCTGAATTCATCGCCACGATGGGGGTGGTTGCGGCCATCGGCGGCTACGTCGTGTACGCGCATCAACGGGAGTTGCGCCTCCCCAGCGAAGCGCTATTTATCGCGGGAGGCGTGTTGTTCCTAGCCGGAATCGTTCTCGGCTTCGGCGGAATCGTACAATTCTTCTCGCGCCGCTCCTCCCAGCTGGGCACAAATACAACCATTCTTTCCCTGGCCGTCTTGGTAATCCTCGGCTTACTGAATTTCGTCAGCTATCGCCATCACAAGCGCTTCGACTTGACCGCCGAGAAGCTTTACACACTCTCCGATCAGACCCACAAAGTCCTCGGCGGCCTCAAGGAGGACGTCACGATCGTGCGGTTCTCCAAGAATCAGGACGCCCAACTGACGGACCTGATGAAGGAATACAGGAGCGTGAGTCCGCACGTCAAATTCGAGGACGTCGACCCAACGGAAAAGCCTGAGATCGCTCAACAATACGGTGCCACGCACGTGGGCGACGTCATTGTCGCTGCCGGATCAAAACATCAGCCCATCCAGCCCTCCGGTCTAGAAGGCGGCTATTCGGAACAGGACGTCACTACGGCCATCATGAAGGTCACGCGCAACAGTGTGAAGATGGTCTGTTTCGTCACCGGGCACGGCGAAAAATCGCTGAGCGATGAAGAAGCGCAGGGGTACGGCCTTGTCCAAAAAGGGCTCCTAAAAGAAGGCTACAATACCAGCTCCGTCAACCTGGTTAAAGAGAATGGCGTGCCGGCCAGCTGCGATATCCTCGCCATCGCCGGCCCTACCCAGGGATATTTCCCTCAGGAAGCCGCATTCGTTTCCAAGTATCTCGATGACGGCGGCAAGGTGCTAATCGAAGTCGACCCTCAGACCGATCCCAAGCTCGACAGCATTTTTCAGTCTTGGAACATTAAGGTCGGCGATAACGTGGTTGTCGATGCAAGCGGCGTCGGTCGCTTGTTCGGCACGGGTCCGGCAACGCCTTTGGTGGTGGATTATGGCGACAGCCCGATCACCAAGACTCTCCAAGGTGGCATGACCTTTTTCAACCTGGCTCGCACCGTTTCCATCGCGGACAAAGCCAAATCCGATCCCCAGGCCGTCGAGCTTCTGAAAACTTCAGAACGCAGTTTCACCATTCCGAAACTGGTCCGCGAGGTGCAGTTTGACCCGAAGACCGCTGGTCCGCTTTCACTCGGAGTCGCAGCCAGTCGCACGGTAGGCGACAAGAGCGCGCGTCTTGTCGTAATCGGCGATTCCGATTTTGCCGAAAACCAGTGGCTCGGCCTGCAGCGCAACGGGGATCTCTTCTTCAATACCATCGACTGGCTCGCGCAGGATGAGAACCTCATATCGATCCGTCCCAAGCCGCCGACCGCTCGTCACGTTACCCTCACCGAAGGCCAGATGGCCAGTCTTCAGTGGTTCGAGCTTTTCTTCCTCCCCGGGATCTTGGTTCTGATGGGTGTAGCGATCTGGTGGAAGCGCCGCTAGAGGGTTGGGTCGAGCCATGATCATCAAGAAAACAACGCTGATCATCCTTGCCATTGCCGCGATCTTGGCCGGAGCGGTCTATTACTTTGACTGGAAACGTAGCAGCGCAGAAAAAACCACTCCTCCCAAGCGCGCCTACTCGATTCAGGCGTCTGATGTCGTCTCTTTCACCCTTGCTCATCCGACCCGGCCGAGCGAGCCCGCGATCCACTTTGTCAAGCGCGGCGGCTCGTGGCAAATCGTTGAACCCGTTGAGACCAGTGCCGACCAAGGCACGGTCGACGGCCTCGCGGATCAAATCGCGGGAGCAGACATTTCCGAGACCGAGCCGGGCACGCCCGACCGGCTAAAGGCCTTCGGCCTAGACCCGCCGCAGGCCTCTGTCGAATTCCAGCTGGCAAGTGGAGCCAGGCATACACTCTTGATCGGGAATAAGACTTTCACCGGTGATTCGGTGTACGCGATCATCGATGGCGCGCAACAGGTCTCCTTGCTTCCGGCCCTTCTAGAGACCAGCGCGACCAAGGATCTGGACAGTTTGCGCGACCGCTCGGTCCTCCATTTCGATAGCGCGCAAGCAGGGTCTTTCACGCTTAAGAATGCAGCGGGCCAGATTGAGGCTTTTAAAGAGAACGACCGATGGAGGATTAAGAAGCCATCGGATGTCCTTGCCTCTGACGACGCCGTCACGTCGCTGTTTCAGTCGGTTCGAGACGCCACGCTGCTTTCGGTCGCGAGTGAGAAGCCGGATGATCTAGGCCATTACGGCCTCCTGAATCCGGCGATCTCGTTCACCGTTACCGAAGGGAAAGGCGTACCGTCTACCTTGCTGGTCGGGCGAAAGGATGGTGACGCATACCTTGCACGCGATGTCTCCCGGCCGACGATCTTTCGCATCAACGCCGATGTTTACAACAAGCTCTCTGAGAAATTCGCTGACCTCCGCGACAAGAAGGTTGTGCATGTCAATTCCACGGATATTCAGTCGTTGGAGATTCGCAATGCGAACGGCTCGGTTTCCTTGAGCCGCCAGAAGGACAGCCCAGACGATTGGGTGTTCGACGCGCCCGCAGATCAAAAAGGCAAGGCCGCCTCGAGCTGGAAAATCCTCGATCCTCTTACGGGCCTGACGGCTGAGGAAGTGATCGATCATCCTGCGCCGAACCTGCTCGAACTGGAGGCCAACCCGGCCGTCACCGCTGTACTGACGGGTAAGGACGGCAAACCACTTGTGATCAAAATCTCGAAGGTCTTCGGCGATTTCGTCTACGCGCAAGCAACTGACAGCCCGTCGCTGTACAGGTTGAAAAAAGGTGCTCTCGACACCTTGAATCTGAAGGCTTCTGACTTGGCCCCCTAAGTGCTAGCAATCGAAGACCTGTGCGTCGGTCTGATGCGGCCAGGTGGCCAGGAGCAGCACGTTGCCGTTTACTGGTGAAACGTGGATGTAGTAGACAAGCGACTCACCTTGGACTTCATAGAACCCACGCCGCTTGGGGTCTGGAATGGTTTTCGCTCCGCTGGACAGGATGTCCCGAAGGGCCGCCACCGTTTCGGCCGGATGATTTCGCGGGTCTTCGATTTGAACTTCACGCGCGCAGCAGCCCATTTGCGTTCGCCTCTCTTTCAGTGGTTGATACGAGCGCACCCAGCGGAAAGTTTCCTACCTAGGGAAGAGACTTGGTGGGTCGATCTGGCCGCTGTCGGCATCCAATAATTGGAAGGTTAACGGTCAGTTTGCTACTTGTGCGCCGACCCAGGACCTTGCATAGTCTCAATCCACGGGGGCTACTCGATCGTGAGGAGAAAAAAGAAGGCCAGTAAGCCCAGCCGGATCAGCCGGGACCGCCGCCGCAGGCATCGCCACTGGCAAGTTACGGTCTACTATCACGACGGCGAAAAGTTCGCGCGCGTCTATATCGATCGTGAACGTGCGGAGCGCTTTGCAGACCGCCAGAAAAAATCACCCGTGGTGAAGGCAACCCGCATTGTCGAGGTCGACTGAGCTGTCGCGGATCTTCCGGTTTTGTCCGCCTCTCCCCTGGGCTTCTCGGCCGATGAGCCCGGATACCTGGCCCTTGTCCACCTCCTAGGCCCGTGCTATAAAAAGACGAGATCGCTTCTAAGTGGGCGGGATTCGTATAGTGGTAGTACGCCACCTTGCCAAGGTGGAGGCGAGAGTTCGATTCTCTTATCCCGCTCCAGTTTTTCCTGTCTCCCGTTTCTTCCGCCAAAAGCAAACGCTGTGGAAAGATGGAAGCGCAGTGTGGATCTATGGAAACGCTGATTGTTGCAGTCGGCAGCAAGCGCCGGCCGAAGCTCGATGCGGTTCGAGATGCGCTCGAGGTGCTCGGTCCTCGGTTTCATGAGGGCGCGCAATTCGAAATTGTCGCCGTGGATGTTCCGAGCCGCGTCCGCCATACGCCGCTTTCGCGCGAGGAGACCATGGCGGGCGCGCGTCAGCGCACCGAAGCGCTCGCCGTCATCGCCCGCGAGCAGCGCGCGCCATGGAAATACCTTTTGGGGCTCGAGGGTGGGCTCGCTGTTGTGCATGAACACGGCCGGCGCTGGGCCTTTCTCGAGAACTGGGCCTATGTCACGGACGGATCTGGCAGCGGAGCCTTCGGTCAATCCGGTGCGGTACAGCTGCCGGAGTCGGTTATGCGACGGGTGATCGATTGCGGTGTTGAACTGGCCGATGCCATCGACGCCTATGCGGGGGGACACGGTATCCGTGATGCGGAAGGAGCTTGGGGCGTGCTGACGGGCGGCCTTATTACGCGCCGCGACGCTGTTCGTATCTCTGTCGTCAGCGCCTTCGCCTCATTTTTTCACTCGGTCCGGCCGCCTTCGTAGGGGCACAGTTTGGGCCTGTTCACTTGGGAAAGAAAACGCCATACAATGAGGGGCACAGCGATGAACGCCGTAGCTACCGTCGCTCTTGTCCTGCTGCTTGCCGCGGGAACGGATCAGCAGAGCGTAGTGGGGTTCGGTCCTGAGCCTTCCGGGATGCCGACGAAGGCAGATTCCCGCTCCCCTTCCGAACAGTCGGCAAATCCAGGCACGCCTGGGCAGGACGCGTCTTTGTCTCAACCCTCACCACGGTCTTCTGAGTCGTTAAAGCCGGAATCTCGGATCTTGCTCGTCCGATACGTCGATGGCGAGTTCGCCAAGCTTGTGCAGTCGCTGCCTAGTGGTAAGAAGGGTTTCAGAATTGCTGCGGGGAAGCCAGTCGACAAGCAGAAGCTAAGCGATGCACTCAGACTCTACGGGACAGCCGCCAGCCAGGGCGATACCGTGCAGATCACGGGCGTGGAGTTTCGGTCGCAGGTTGTGATTTTTCAAATCAACGGTGGTGGGAAGAAGAAGTTTAATTGGCGTCAGCACGTTCAGGTTGGCATCGGAAACGTTGCAACGCCTCCACCGGAGACTTCTGGTCCTGCGCAGGTTGCGGGGGCCACGCTCATTCTCGACTACGGCCGTCCGGTTCCGGACATGAGCCCGGACGATCTGAAAAGCGACCTTTCCGCTTTTTTTGATTTTTCCAAACAGCACTCGGCAGCGGTGAACTGGGTGGACACGCTTCCGCCGCTTTTTCAAGATGCCATCAAAGACCATCGGGCCGTCGTGGGAATGGATCAGGAGATGGTGATTGCAGCGATGGGCCGTCCCGAGCACAAAGTTCGGGAGAAAAGCCCAGAAGGCAATGAAACCGAGGACTGGATTTACGGCAGCCCACCCGCACGTACTACCTTCGTTACCTTCGCGGGCGATACGGTGATCCGAGTCCAAGAATTCAACTAGCACGCCGCGCGATCGCGCGTTGACTTTTTCCTCTTCGCGCCCTAGCATCGTCGTGCTGTAACCCCTGCAGACCCTTCCGCAGGTCATATTCCTTGGCGATTTTCCGGAGGATTCATGGCGGTCAAGGTTGGCGTTAACGGCTTCGGACGCATCGGTCGCAATATTTTTCGCGCAGCGCTCGGTGATCCATCGATCGAGATCGTCGCGGCCAACGATATTACCGATTCCAAGACGCTTGCGCACCTGCTCAAATACGATTCAATCCTCGGCAATCTTCCGAATCAGGTGACTCACACGGACGATTCGATTTGTGTTGACGGCAAAAACTTCAAAGTGTTTCGCGTCAAGGATCCTGGGCAGCTCGACTGGGCTTCGGTCGGCGCTTCGATCGTTCTGGAATCCACGGGGTTGTTTACGAAAGCCGAAGACGCACGGAAGCACATCCGAGGCCCCGTCAAGAAAGTCATCATCTCCGCGCCGGCCACCGATCCCGATGCCACCTTTGTCATCGGCGTGAACGATAAAACCTACGATCCGGCAAAGCACCACGTTGTCTCCAATGCTTCTTGCACCACCAACTGTCTCGCGCCCGTTGCGAAAGTGCTTCACGACAGCTTTGGGATCCAAGTTGGCACGATGACGACGATTCATTCCTACACCAACGATCAGCGTCTTCTCGACCTGCCGCACAAAGACCTTCGTCGTTCCCGCGCCGCTGCGCTTTCGATGATTCCGACGACGACCGGCGCGGCCAAGGCTTTGCACCTGGTCATTCCTGCACTCAAAGGCAAACTCGATGGCTATTCACTGCGTGTCCCTACTCCTAACGTGAGCGTTGTCGATCTCACGGTTATGACGGAGAAGCCCGCTACGGTTGAGAGCGTGAACGCCGCCCTCAAAGCTGCGGCGAACGGCCCGATGAAAGGAATCCTCGCGTACACCGAGGACGAATTAGTCTCGGTCGATTTTCGCGGCAACTCGCACTCCTCCATCGTTGACGCTGGTTACACACGTGTCGTCGGCAGCAATTGCGTAAAGGTCCTGGCCTGGTATGACAACGAATGGGGCTATTCGTGCCGCTGCGTCGACCTGATCAAGATCTTGGCCACTCGGCTCTAGCTTCGCGCAAATCCAATGCGTTTCCATCGACCACGATGAACAAGCTTTCTATCCGCGATCTCGATCTTAAAGGCAAGCGCGTCTTTATCCGCGTCGATTTCAACGTTCCGCTCGAAGGCTCCCACGTCACTGACGACACACGCATTCGTGAAACTTTGCCGACGGTGCGGCTCGCCATCGACTCCGGTGCACGCCTCATACTCGCTTCTCATCTCGGCCGGCCCAAAGGCAAAGTGGATCCGAAATTCAGCTTGGCGCCCGTTGCCGCGCGGCTCCGTGAACTCCTCGGCAGGCCTGTCGATTTCGCATCTGACTGCGTGGGTGCGGAGGCGCGAGCGAAAAGCATAGCTTTAGCCAATGGGGGTGTGCTGCTGCTCGAAAATGTACGCTACCATCCGCAGGAAGAAGCCAACGATCGGGAGTTTTCCCGCCAGCTCGCCGAGCTTTCTGACGAACTCTTCGTCTCGGACGCTTTCGGCTCAGCGCATCGTGCGCACGCCTCTGTGGTCGGCATCACACAGTTCGTGAAACAGGCTGCCGCGGGGCTGCTCATGGAGAAAGAGCTTGCCTATCTTGGCAAAGCGCTATCGAATCCCGATCGCCCATTCGTTGCTGTTCTGGGTGGTGCGAAGGTCTCTGACAAAATTGAAGTGGTGCGAAATCTGATGAAACTTGCCGATTCCATGCTGATCGGGGGCGCGATGGCGTACACGTTCCTTAAATCGCAGGGCCACCCCGTCGGGAAGTCGCTCGTCGAAAATGACAAGCTCGATCTTGCCCGCGGGCTTCTCGAGGAAGCTCGCACCCGGAATTTCCGCCTTCTCCTTCCTCTTGATCATGTTCTCGCTGAATCGCCCGATTCCATCGCCACCAAGATCACCGACATTGCCACCACACCAGACGGCTGGATGGGCCTCGACGTCGGCCCGAAAACGATCTCTCTCTTTGGCAAGGAAGTTTCCTTGGCCCGCACCATCGTCTGGAATGGTCCGCTCGGCATGTTTGAGCGTCCGGCGTTTGCGCAGGGCACTCTCGCGATGGCCCGCGCCGTCGCTGCGGCCACCAAGTCCGGTGCCACCTCCATCATCGGCGGTGGCGATTCTGTGGCAGCGGTTGAGCAGTCCGGAGTTGCGGCCGAGATTTCTCACATTTCTACCGGGGGCGGTGCCTCGCTTGAATTTCTCGCCGGTGAAAAACTCCCGGGCATCGAAGCTCTTACCAACGCCCGCCCCTCGCAGTAAAGGAGAACGGCTTGCGCCGCCCGGTTATCGCCGGCAATTGGAAAATGTACAAGACCGCGGCCGAAACGCGCGCTTTTTTTCGGGCGTTTCAGCCACTGGTCTCTTCCTCCCGGCATTGTGAAATCCTCGTCGCGCCGCCCTTCACCGCGTTGGCTGCAGCGGTCGAAGGTGCCCGTGATTCTTCGATTGGAATCATGGGGCAAGACCTGTACTGGGAGCGAGAAGGCGCCTTTACGGGTGAAATCTCTGCTGGCATGCTGGTTGATGCCGGCTGCCGTGGCGTGATCATCGGCCATTCCGAACGGCGTCAATGGTTTGGGGAAACCGACGCATCTGTGCATCGTAAGACGAAAGCCGCGCTCCAAGCGGGACTGACACCGATCGTCTGCGTCGGCGAATTGCTCGCCGAGCGGGAAAGTAATCTCACGCAGGCTGTGCTGAAGCGCCAATTCGAAGGCGGCTTGGCTGCGTTGACCCCTGCTGAGTTCTCGCGTATTCTGATTGCGTACGAGCCGGTTTGGGCGATCGGTACGGGGCGAACAGCAACTCCGGAAATTGCCGGCGAGGCCCACGGCTATCTTCGGAAACTGGCGGCAGCGCGATTCACCCTTGAGCAGGCCTCCGCGCTTCGCATTCTGTATGGCGGCAGCGTCAAACCGGAAAATATCAAGGCCTTGATGGCGCACGAGGAGATCGACGGTGCGCTGGTGGGCGGGGCGAGCCTGGAGCCGAAATCGTTCGCCGCGATCGTGAACTTCTAGGATCGCTGAAAGAAAACGTGGGAGCAAGAGATGGAAATCCCTTCATGGGCTAAATGGGCTGTATCGTTTCTAATCGCTGCCGGTGTGATCTGGATCGGCTGGCGCGTGTCGGCCGTGCTGGTGGCATTGCACGTATTGGTCTGCTTCGTTTTGGTGATCGTCATCATGCTGCAGAGCGGCAATGCCGCCGACTTGGCTGGCGCGTTCGGTGGCTCAGGCAGTCAAACGGCATTTGGCCCTCGAGGAGCCGCAACGTTTCTGTCTCGTGCGACCACCTGGTGCGCTATCGTTTTCATGGCGACATCGCTGGCCCTCTCGTTTAAACGTGCCACGCCAGCTACGAGCACCGGTTCGATTCTGGAGCAGACCCAGCCGTCGCAGGCTCCCGTGAAACCACTGCCCGCGCCATCTCCGTCTTTGCCGACACCACAATCACCGATGCCGTCTCCGCAGAGCCCTGCGAAGAAATAAAGCTTAGGTCTCGTCGGTCGGAACGAAGGCGTTCGAGATGTTTGTCAGATGAGTTTTCTCAGCGCCTTCTGCTACAATCGTGGTGGCTCACCTTGATTGCGGTCGTGGCGGAACTGGCAGACGCACCAGCTTGAGGGGCTGGCGGTAGCAATACCGTGGTGGTTCGAATCCACTCGACCGCACCAACGCCTTTGCTGCGCTTGAATTCTCCCCTCCGTTTTGTTTGTATGATTGGGTGTCGAGCCGACTTGTGCCATTGTTCACGACGAATCTCACCGATCGGATCGGATCTCCCCAACCGCGGATCTTTAACCGTGCCCGAGGTTTCGGATCACCGTCTCTTCTTCTTGCGATCCTTTTGATCCTCGTCGCCGGTGCCAGCGTCTTCATCTTTGTCGCACACCTTTATCCGGCTCCGGCTCCGATCTCGCGCGATGCGGTGTTGGTCGATCGTCAGTACAACCTTACGTTGTACGTCACCGGAGTGGCTTTCCTGTTGGCGCAGCTGAGCCTGGCCTACGCCGTGGTTCGTTTTCGCGATCGCGGCCAGAAGGCGCGCTTCGTCCGCGGAAATGTTGGTCTGGAGGTCCTCTGGACGTGCCTCACGTTCGTCGTCTTTGTGGGCCTCGGGGTTTTGGGTCGTAAAGCTTGGGCAGATGTCCGATTCACGCTTCCTGCCTCTGGCGCCATCCAGGTCGAAGGGACCACCTACCAGTTCGTGTACGCCTTTCGTTATCCGGGTAAGGACGGGAAATTCGGCCGGATCAATCCGAGTTTTGTTAACGCGCCCGCCGGCAACCCACTCGGCATCGATCCAAACGATCCCGCCGGGGGCGACGACATCGTCGTTTCCGAATTGATCGTTCCCGTCGATCGGCCAGTCGAACTGCTGCTGCGTTCACAAGACGTCGTACACAGTTTCTTTGTCCGTGAATTGCGCCTGCAGCAGGATGCCATGCCGGGCATGATCATTCCGGTGCATTTTACGGCCGATCACATCGGTGAGTTCGAAATCGTGTGCACCCAGTTGTGCGGGCTCGGACATTACAAGATGCACAGCCTGCTCCGCGTCGTTTCTCCATCCGAATTTGACGCGTTTCTCAATCGTCAGGCGATGACCCGGTGAGTTCCGATCATCCAGCGAGCACCGCGGTCCACGCTCGAACGGGGGCGCTGGGGGGAATTTTTCGACGCTATGTCTTCAGCACCGACCACAAAGTCATCGGTCTTCAGTACTTCTTTCTCTCGCTCGCTGCCGTCACGATCGGCCTGTTTCTTTCTCTCTGCATGCGATTTCACTTGGTCTGGCCCGCGGCCCACCTTCCTTTTGTGACGGGCGGCACGATGACGCCCGAGCAGTATCTGGCCCTGGTCACCATGCATGGCACGATCATGGTGTTTTTTGTACTCACGACTGCCCCGCAGAGCGCCTTTGGCAACTATTTTCTTCCCCTCCAGATTGGTGCGATGGACATGGCCTTTCCCCGCCTCAACATGCTTTCCTTCTGGCTCACCTTTGTGGCCTTTCTGGTGGCGCTGTCCGCCTTCAGTGTTCCTGGGGGTGCGCCCATTAGCGGCTGGACGGCCTATCCGCCGCTCAGCGGGATGGGTGAAATCACAGGTCCAGGCGAAGGAGCCGGCCAGTCCCTGTGGATCGTCAGCGTTTTGATTTTTTGTGTCGGCTCGTTGCTGGGATCGATCAACTTTATCTCCACGACCATCGAAATGCGCGCTCCTGGATTGACGCTGACGCGTCTCCCACTCACCGTTTGGGCCTGGTTCGTCACAGCGATTCTCAGCCTGCTGGCCTTCGCCGTTCTGTTTGCGGGAGGAATCCTTCTTGCGCTCGACCGCGTGGCGGAGACCAGTTTTTTCCTGCCCGCTGGCCTGGTCGTAAGCGGTGAACTCCAGACGCACGGGGGAGGCTCGCCGCTCCTCTGGCAGCATCTGTTTTGGTTTTTTGGGCACCCGGAGGTCTACATCGCCATTCTGCCCGGCATGGGGGTTGTTTCGCACATCTTGGCCAACTTCTCGCGAAAGCCGGTCTTCGGCTATCGCGCTATGGTTTTTGCTCTTTGTGCGATCGGCTTGCTGGGATTCCTCGTATGGGGACACCACATGTTTGTGAGCGGCATGAATCCCTATTCGAGCCTCACGTTTTCGATGCTGACACTTTCAATTGGCGTTCCATCGGCGATCAAGACGTTTAACTGGCTCGGCACCTTGTGGGGCGGGAAAATTCAGTTCCAGACGCCCATGCTTTTCGCCCTTGGCTTCATCTCATTTTTCGTCACGGGTGGGCTGTCCGGCATTTTTCTCGCGCAGCCGGCCCTGGACACGTCTCTTCACGCCACGTATTACGTGGTCGCGCATTTCCATATCGTCATGGGCGTGGCTGCCATCTTTGGGATTTTTGCAGCGACGTATTACTGGTTCCCCAAAATGTTTGGCCGGAAGATGAACAAGGCGCTCGGGCAGCTGCATTTCTGGCTGACGTTCGTGGGCGTTTACGCGATCTTCATGCCCATGCATTTTGTGGGTATCGCTGGTGGGATTCGACGGTATGCCGATGCGAGCGGAGCTCAGTACCTTGTCTCCCTTCAGCCGTTGCACGGTTTCATGACCATTGCGGCATTTATCACCGGCGCTGCACAGCTTATTTTTTTCTATAATTTCTTCTGGAGCATCAGACAGGGGGAACCGGCATCGGCCAATCCATGGGATGCGACAAGCCTCGAGTGGGCAACCGCCTCGCCGCCTCCTCCGGATAATTTCGCCGGCCAGTTCCCGAGCGTGTACCGGGCGCCATACGAGTACAGCTTGCCTGCCGCCTCTCAGGATTTTCTTCCGCAGCACCTTCCATCCGAGCACGATGCACCATCTTACGAGGGGTCATGCTAGCGAGCACGATTGCCGAATCCATCGGGCGCAGCGGGGGAGCAAACGGCGAGTGTTTCGGCCGTGGCGGTGGGGGAGGCCCGAAGTACCCGACTCCGCAGCGCGTGTATGTCACTGGGATGCTCATCGCACTCGGCGGGATCTTGATGTTCTTTTCGGCGTTCGTCAGCGCTTGGGTGGTACGCCGAGGATTGCCCAACACGGACTGGCAGCCGATTCCGCTGCCGCACATTCTGTGGCTCAACACAGTGCTGTTGGCCGCTAGCGGAATGACGCTCGCGTATTCGCGCCGGTGCTTGCTGATGGGGCGCGAAGCCGATCATCGGCATTGGTGGGACCTCACAGCGATTCTCGGCATAGGCTTCCTGGCCGGACAGCTTGTCGCATGGCGGCAGATGGTGGCGGAGGGGCTTTTCCTTGCGACGACTCCGGGCGCCAGCTTTTTCTATGTTTTCACCGCGGCGCATGCGCTGCACGTTCTCGGAGGTATTGCCGCCCTTCTCGTCCTGACCTTCCGCCTGCCTCGCCGCCTGACGCCTGAGACCGCCAGCTATGTGGTCGCGTTGTATTGGCATTTTCTCACCGCGCTCTGGTTGCTTATCTTGGCGGTGTTCTTGCTAGGAGGGTGAAAAATGTCTATCGGAGTTCGACGCCAGATCGAGCGTTTCCCTACCAAGACCGTTCTGACCGGCTTCCTTGCGGGTGCCGGTTTCGCGATTCTGTGTGCGCTGGGGGTGGCTTCGATCGCCTCCCACGCCGCCGCGCAGGGCTGTGCGCAATGCTACCAGGCCGCCGCTGCCTCTGGCGTCGCCGGCCGCGCCGCCCTCCGGCACGGCATCTTCATCCTGCTCGTGCCCGCGATCAGCCTGTTCTGCGCCATCCTCTCGCTCATCTACCGGCGCCGAAATCCCGCTCGTCCTGCCGTCAGCAGGTTCCCTTAGGAAAGGGCAGGCTTTCGTAATTCTGTCAGGTCAAACCATTCCAGAAGAGATGGGATGTGCGTTTGAGGAAGGTCCCGAGTCTGGCTTAGACGTGTTCGAGTTGGGTGAGACGGAAGGGATCCCCGGTCCTTTCATGCAGTTCGCGCCAGACTCTCTCAGGTTGCGCGAGAAACGTCTGGACAACACGGGGATCAAACTGCGTGCCTGAGAACCGCCGGATCTCCTCGCGGGCAGCGGAAATCGGAAGGGCCTTGCGATAAGGCCGGTCCGAAATCATCGCGTCGAGCGTATCGGCGACAGCGAATATTCGCGCCCCGAGCGGAATTTGATCGCCCTTCAGTCCACGCGGATAACCTGTCCCATCATAAAACTCCTGGTGCGAAAGAACGATCTCGGCAGCTTCCTTCAGAAACGGAATTCTTTCTAGAACTGCGTAGCCAATCTCGCAGTGCTTGCGCATGATGTCGCGTTCGGTGGGGGTCAGCGGCCCCGGCTTGCGAAGGATGTGATCAGGAACGCCCATTTTGCCGATGTCATGCAAGAAAGCGCCCCGCGCGATCTGGCGCAATAGTGCCTTGTCAACCCCCATCGCCCGCGCGATCGTGATGGTGAAGGCAGTGACGCGCTGGCAGTGCCCTTCGGTTTCCGCGTCCTTTGCGTCTAGAGCCCCGCCCAAGGCTTCGAGCGTGTAGTCATAGGACTGCTCGAGATCCTGGAGTGCGATGGAGAGCTGCTGCGTGCGCTCGGCCACCAACTGCTCAAGGTCGCTCTGGTAAATGCGATTCTCCAGAACCAATCTGCGGTGCTCAAGTGCATGGCGCACGCTGAGATAGAGCTGATCCTTCTCAAACGGTTTCAGCACGTAGTCGTAGGCTCCGGTGCGGATCGCCTCGAGCGCAATCGAGATGTCGTGCATAGCCGTGACCATGATTACCGGCACGTCCGGATCGTCCCGGCGCAATTCCGCAAGAAGCTTGAGCCCGTCCATTTCCGGCATGACAATATCGCTGAGGACCAGGTCGTAGGTGTCCTGTCGAAAGGCTTCCAAACCCTGGCGCCCGTTTACACAGGTCGTGCAGCGGAACCCCTGCGCGTTCAGCAAGGTCGAAATGACCTCACGAATGGCCTCCTCATCATCCACGATGAGTATCTTTTCCTGTTCCACGGGGATCCCACCTCAAACGTCATTATAAAGCACGGCACATGACGAAACCGGCTTCATTGCCCGAATTTCCGGCGGTGTGCTAGGTTTGCAATGGCTTCCCGATCTCCTCGAACTTGCTTGGGTTAGTAAGCAGAAACGCTTCGAGCCAGCCCGAATCGGGCCGATGAGCTTTGCCTCCAACCCGGGGTTTCTCGCCGTCGCCTTCATGGAAGGCTCGGCCGCCTTTATCCTCCTCGTTTTGTACTGGCTGCTATGGACAACCTTTTCGGCGCGATTCTTTCGCTATTGGATAGCGGGTTGGACCGTCTACACGGTGCTCGAAGGACTGCGCATCTATTCGTTTTGGCGTCACGGTTCCGGCGAGTCCCCTCTGATTTCTGCGCTTTCGATCCTGGCTAGTGTGCTTTTCTTTGGAGCGGTCTTGGAAGCCTTGGGGCCGGCACGGACCCTGACGCAGCTCTGGCCGCTGGGCATCATTGCGGCGAGCATATTTCTAGCACTCGGATCGGTGTCACACGTTGCGACGGTGGAGCAATGGGCCGAGTCGTTGTTTGAGGGCATGCTGTACGTGTCGGCTGGATGGATTTTCTGGCGGGCACATGCGCGTCACCGAGGGGCGGGCTGGAAACTGCTTGCAGGTGCCTTGTTGCTGCGAGGTCTGCACGGACTGGACCGCCCTGATTGGGCGACACATTCTGTGGAGCTTTTCCGCCTATCCTTTCAAGGGTTGTTCGGAATCATGATGGGCATTGCGATGACGGTCCTTGTTCTGGAGGCCAGTCGAAGTCGCACCGAAGACCTCGGCGACAAGCTGCGGCGGCTAGCCCTGATCACGGCAGAAGCAACGCACTCGCTCCGTGTCGACGAGGCCCTTCAAGGAGTGCTCAATCATCTAGTGGGAAGCCTGGGCGCCAGCCATGGCGTCGTGCTTCTCTTCGATGAACCAGCCAAACCGCCGTCGCTCTGTGTTCGGGCATTGGCGGGCTTTAGCGAGCGAATTCGAAAGCAAAGTGTGGCCGCGGCTGAGCCTTGGGTGCAAAGAGTGCTCGGTCAGGACTCGCCCGTCAGTTTCCCGGCGGATACCGACGAAGTGGCAATGCACGATTGGGTAGAGGGAGAAAAACTCTCCGTCCTTGTTTTCGTGCGCATTCCGGGGAAAGATACTTCGCTCGGTGTGCTAGGAATCGGTTCGGCGGTGGCGCGCTCGTTTGAAGAGCAAGAGCGGCATTTTCTCGGCAACGTTGCCAACCTCGTGGGCCTCACTGTTCAAAACGTAGCTTTGTTCGAGAGTGCCACGACGGCTCGGCGGCAGTGGCTCGACACCTTCGATTCGATCGATGACTTGATTCTCGTGCACTCTCTGGACGGCCAAATCTTAAGCGTGAATCGAGCTTTGGCGACGCGCTTGGGTATCGAAGCAACCATGCTGACAGGTCGTGCAGTGCGCGAAGTGCTCCGGCAAGGCTCGACTCCCTGGTCCCGTTGCCCCTACTGCGAGGGCGTTGCGGGAAAAGATGAGGCGGTCGATCCCTCCTTTGGCGGCTACTTCCTGGTCACGGATTCAGCCTTTCACGACTCAAATGGCGGGCGCCTCGGCACGATTCATGTACTCACGGACGTCACGGTCCGGCGGCAGGCCGAAAATAAGTACCGGACACTTTTTGAAAAGGTGCAAGAAGGCGTCTTCATTTCGACGCCACAGGGACAGTTCCTGGATTTCAACGACGCGTTCATGCGCATTCTCGGATACGAAAACCATGATGAGCTGCTTCGAGGAGACATTTACCTCAAGCTCTACGTAAATCCACCGGACCGTGACCGCCGGCAGCGTCTGCTGAATGACTACGGAGAAGTGGTGGATTTCGAATTTCAATTTCGCAGGCGCGATGGTGAGATTCGGACAGCGCACGAATCCAGTTTTGCAACCCGCGACGAAACGGGGGCAGTGGTCGCCTATCAGGGTTTCTTGCTCGATATCACCGAACAAAAGCAGGCGGAGTGGGACATTCGCCGGCGCAACCGTGCGCTTCTGGCGTTGAACGCGATTGGCGAGCTGCTGAACCAATCCTCCGTGCTCGAAGAGGGCTTGACGGCTGCGCTGCTCAAGGTCACGGAGCTTTTCTCTGCGGATGTTGCTTCGGTGTACTTTCTCGAAGAAGGCTCGTTGGCTCTGAAGCAGGCGGCTGCGGTCGGCTATCGATCCGAGAGACTTGGGCAAACCGATCTTGTCGAAGTACCGACGTCGTTGATCGAACAGATTCGCCAAGCGCACGCGACAGTGCTTTCTGGCGCGCTACCCGGCTTGCCGGAAGCGATTCGTGAGCTGCACCGGCAGGAAGGAGTGGAAGTCTCTCAGGTCGTCGTCCTGTGGGCGAAGGATCGCATCATGGGCGTGCTGCTGGTTGGCTGCCGCGACAAGCGGGTTTTCTCGACAGCCGATTTGAACCTGCTCTTTGCCGTCGGAAACCAGATTGCAACGACGATTGATAAATCGCTACTGCTGGAAAAAACCCGCGAGGCTTACGATTCGCTGCGGCATGCGCAGGAACAGCTGTTGCAGAGTGAAAAGATGGCGGCCGTAGGGCAGCTCATTTCCGGCGTGGCTCACGAGCTGAACAATCCGCTGACGGCCATTTTGGGATATAGCCAGCTGCTCAAGTCGGAAGATTCCGTTCAACCGCGCGGCGCCGACTACTTGGAGAAACTTTACAAGCAAGCGCAACGCACACATCACATCGTGCAAAACCTGCTGAGCTTTGCGCGTCAGCACAAGCCGCAACGCGCTCCCGTGCAGCTCAATCAGATTCTTGAGGAAACCCTGGCCCTCCGCGAATACGATATGAAGATTAACAATATCGTCGTGCACCGCCAATTCGATCCAGCCATACCCCTTACACCGGGAGATTTTCACCAGCTCGAACAGGTCTTCCTCAATATTCTTAACAATGCCGTGGATGCCATCCGTGAGAAAGGAGGACCCGGCGAGCTGTGGATTCGCACCGAGGCCGTCGGGGATCGCCTGAAAGTCGAATTCACTGACAACGGGCTGGGCGTGTCGAATGCGCACCGGATCTTCGATCCGTTCTACACGACCAAGCCGGTAGGTAAGGGGACCGGGCTCGGTCTGAGCATCTGCTACGGCATCGTGAAAGAGCACGGGGGCGACATTCAGGTTCGCAATTCGCCGCCGCGCGGGGCCACTTTTCAGATTACATTGCCGCTTCTGCCCGTGCACCTAGCGGCAACGGCAAAGGCGGTCCCGGCTCCGACGCAGTTTTCGGGGATCGTGCTTTTGGTCGAATCGGAAGAGAGCGTGCTTCAAGTGGAGCGCGAGGTGCTGGCTGCCGCGGGTGGAACCATGCGAATCGCGCGCAGCACGAAGGAAGCGATCGATATTCTGGAAAGGGAGGTGATTGACGCAGTTGTCGCGGACCTCGACGTGGCAGATGGGCCGTCCGGGACGAGTCTCGCTCGTTGGATCGGAGCCCATCGACCGGAGCTCGCTGGCCGTGTCGTTTTCACCACGTCGCAACCGGCCGATCAACTGGCGAATGAATTCCTGAAGTCCGGTCAGGTGGTGCTTCGGAAACCTTTTCCCTTAGAGAAACTCTCCGAAATCCTACGGGGCATGATGGCTGCCCCTATTCCCAGCCCGTTGAAGGCCTAAAGTCGCAATGACGTTCCATCGAAGGGCGCGCCCGCCCGGTCGAGGAGCGCGAAACCTGCTATGCTGTTTTTGTCGTTACGCGGAGGCAAGGATGAAGCGGGCTCTCGTGCTGCTGGTTCTCCTATTCGGATTGGTCGCTGCGGGTCGGGAGTTGGCGGCGGCGAACGATGCTGCGCTTCGCCAGGTTCGCGCTGAGACGAATCCCGAGTTTTTGAAGGCGGCCGATGAAGTGCTGGACGAGATGAGCGAAATTCTCCATCTGCCGATCAAGCAGCCTCTGAAAAAGAGCCTCCGATCGAAGAAGGAAATCCGGGATTATCTCGTGCGTGAGGAGGCAGAGGACCGAACCGAAGCTCAGCGCTACGCAGATGAGAAATCTCTCGAGGCCTTCGGTCTCGTCCCCAAGAATTTCCCGCTCGATCAATTCATGCTCGACGTGCTCACCGAACAGGTAGCGGGCCTGTACGATCCCAAGGCAAAGGAGTTCTACATTGCCGACTGGATTCCCGCCGACGAGCAGAAGGATGTGATGTCGCATGAACTGACTCACGCGCTTGAGGATCAGTCGTTCAACGTGGATCCGTGGATTAAGGCAGCGCGCCCGAACGACGACGCCGAACTGGCCCGCGACGCCGTCAGTGAAGGCACGGCACTTGCAGCGATGGTCGATTACGCCCTGCGCGATTCGAAGATGAGCGTGCGCGATCTGGCCGACGTGTCGATGGTGATTCGCGCGGGTGCCGTCGCGCAGATGAATGAAGATCCGAAGCTCGCCAAGGCTCCCCTGTACATCCGCGATGGGCTGTTGTTTCCCTATCTCGCCGGCACTACGTTTTCGCAGCAGTTCCTAAAGGCACACACGGGCTGGTCGGATCTCCACCTGCTCTTCGAGCGTCCTCCCGTGTCAACGCAGCAGATCATGCAACCGGATTTTTATCTCAAGAATGTGGGGCCCGCCAAGATCAGCCTTCCTCTGTGGAACGGAGTCGCTCCTGAGGACTGGAGGCTGCTGGAAGAAAATGTACTGGGGGAGTTTGGCCTTCAAGAGGTGCTGAAGCAGCTTCTCGATCCTGATCGAGCCGAAAATCTCGCCTACACTTGGGACGGCGACCGCTACGCTCTTTTCGAGGACGAGAAGTCGAAAAACCTGGGCCTTGTCTTCCTTCTTGCGCTCCAGACTCAGGACGATACGCTTCGCTTTTTCGGGCAGTACAGCGAGGCTTTGGAGACGAAATACCCGACCCGAAATCATCTCTACCGCCGCCCCAATTTCTTCCAGTTTCAGACCAGCGGTGGAGGCGTTTACCTTTACTGTGTCGCCGAGCGGTGCTTAACGGTCGAAGGCGCGACGCGAGAAACGTTTGACGCGATCAACCACGCGTTGAGCTGGCCGTCGGCTCCGGCGCCTGCCGAGATCGTCTCTCCATCCCTTGCACAGATTTCGATTCAGCCCGATCTGTCTCCGCGCTAGGATTTCCGCGATGGCACTGCTGGATTTGCCAAGGGTTCCTGAGCCTGAAGTGATGGACGACGCGGCAGAGGCGGAGGCCTACACATCCGCCGCCGAGCAGACACATCTAGACGCGATCGATGACACATTTGTCCTCCATGCAGTCCGACTGCTCGGGGGAAGACAACGCGGGCGAGCGCTCGACATCGGAACCGGACCGGGCCAGATTGTCATCAAGCTGGCGCGCCGGCTGACACTTTGGAAATTCACGGGCGTGGACCGCTCGCAGGCGATGATCGCGCAGGCCAACCGCAATCTTGCAGTCGCGGGCTCCTCGCTCGCCGGACGCGTGGAGTTTCAAGTCGCCGACGGAAGCAGCCTCCCTGTTCCGGAAGCCAGTTTCGATTTCGTCATGTGCAACTCGGTGCTGCATCATCTGGCCGAGCCGCAGAAACTGTTGCGGGAAATGGCGCGCCTTGCAAAGCCCAGTGGAGCGATCCTGCTGCGTGACCTGCGGCGCCCAGGACGCCTGGCGTATCCGCTGCACGTCTGGCGGCATGGTTGGCACTACTCCGGCACGATGCGTCGGCTTTTTCGCGACTCGGTGCGTTCGGCGTATACGGTCGAAGAGTTGCAGAGCATGCTCGATTCTTCACCGCTTACAGGCGCACGTGTGTTCGAGCACCTCTCGACACATATCGGAATCGAACGCGGTTTTGAGAATTCATCTTAGCCGCGTGTGGCTGCGTGCTCGCTTTCAGTCGTTGAACGAGGCAGCCGCGGCCGCTGACCTTTGGATCGCCATCAGGGTCTGGTCGTCGGTCTGGCGGGCGCCAGCGCAGTGCTTCTCGACGTCACTCAGGCAAGCCGCGACGAGCTCCTGCGGCGTCCAACCATAGCGTTTGCCCGCAGCAATTGACAACGCGCTGATTCCGTATTCGCTGCCAGAGGCGCCGTTCGCTTCCGAGATGCCATCGGTATATAGCAACAGGCTCTCGTCCAGATCGAGACGGGCGCGAGAAACAGAATAGCGGCTCGTCCTGAACAGGCCGAGCGGGAGACCGGTGGCACCAATCTGCTTCACGCCGTCCTTGGATACGTGCAGGGCCGGATTGTGGCCGGCGCTGGCGATTTCGATCTCGCCGTTGCGGCCGATGCTCCCGCAGATCAGCGTGGCGTACTGTCCCGCGATGGTGCTTTCGCAGAAGAGGCGATTGGCCATTTCGAGAAGTTTGTCGAGCTCAAGGCCGATGCCGGCGAGGCTGCGGAACATCGCGTGCAGGTGAGTCATGAGTAAGGAGGCGGCAACACCCTTACCGGCAACATCCCCAAGAAGAAAGATGAGTTTGCCGTCGGCGGCCGACGGTGGTATGAGATCGCAGTAATCGCCGCTCACCACTCCAGCGGGTTTGTAGCGATAATGAATGCGCCAGTCACGGAAGCGAAGATCCGCTTGAGGTAGCAGGCCCCGCTGGATGCGCGAGGCGAGTTCCAGATCGCGCTCGAGGGCACGCTGCTCTTCATCACTTAGGCAGTCGAGGCCA